>Ga0315900_10008002_pt1 | contig 13707 bp, 10 predicted proteins | sample LakEriMetagenome_FD_203521 | JGI IMG/M metagenome (GOLD analysis project Ga0315900, IMG submission 203521) | Freshwater fungal communities from buoy surface, Lake Erie, Ohio, United States - Buoy 12 MA114 | ecosystem: Environmental > Aquatic > Freshwater > Lake > Lake biofilm | place: USA: Lake...
GTTGCCCTGTCCTCCGGCGTGACCATGAATCAAATGACGCGCGGGCGAGTCACTCAAATCCGTGGCGGACTGACGCCTGGATTCTGTCATCCGAAGTGACGCCCGGATAGTGTCACTTCATCTCTCAGAGGTCAGAGGGAACGGAGAGGTTGGCGGGGGAGTCGTCCTCTTGCCCTTGCGGGGCAGACGGGTTGCGGGGATGGGTACGGCGGGTTGCGAGAGGCTGAGGACAGCCTGGCTTGAACAGCCGCGACGTGCCGTCGCCCCTTCGGGGCGAGGAGGGGAATGTGCGATTTGAGGATTCAGAGTTCGGAGGGGCGCGTGGGGTTGGTGGGGGCTTGGTGCTTTGGAACTTGAGAATGAGGTGGGTTGCGGGCTGGCGGGTTGGGCCTGGAAACAAACAGGCCGAACCGGGGGTGCCGGGTCGGCCTGTTTGATGTTGCTCTGGGTTGGCGCGGGAGTGCGGGGCGATCAGGCGCGGCGGCGGCGGAAGGCGCTTATGCCGGCGAGGCCGAAGAGGGTGGAGGCGGCGGCCATGGCGGCGGGCGGGAGGGGGATGACGGTGCTGGCCTGGGGGATGGTCCAGAGGAGGGCTTGCTCGCGGCCGGTCGTGCCGTTGAAGCCGTAGCCGGTGATGTAGGTGAACCCACCGGAGGTGGAGATGCCTTGGGCAAATGATTCGACAAAGCCCGCGGGCAGAAGGGCGTGCAGATCGACCCATGAGGCGGCGGTGCCGGTCCAGAGGCTGGCGCGAGTGATGCCGCCGACAGTGGCAAAGCCGACTTGCTGGGAGCCGCTGGTGCCATAGGCTTCCGATTGCGTCGATCCAGCGGGATTGAGATCCGTCCACGAAGCGGCGGTGCCGGTCCAAAGACTGGCGCGGACGGCGCCGCCGAAAACGGCAGAGCCGACTTGCTGGGAGCCGCTGGTGCCCCAGGCTGTCGATTGCGTCGATCCAGCGGGATTGAGATCCGTCCACGAAGCGGCGGTGCCGGTCCAAAGACTGGCGCGATTGGACCCGCCGACCTGGGCATAGCCGACTTGCTGGGAGCCGCTGGTGCTGTTGGCGACCGACTCTGTCGCCCCGGCGGGGTTGAGATCGGTCCAAGACGCGGCGGTGCCGTTCCAGAGGCTGGCGCGATCGCGGCCGCCGACCCGGGCAGAGCCGACTTGCTGGGAGCCGCTGGCACCGAAGGCGAACGACTGCGTAGCCCCAGTTGGATGGAGGACGGTAACGGACTGGGCGGAGGCGGTGGCTGCGGCGGTGGATGCCGCGAGCAGGGCGACGATGGCGATGCGGGGGGCGGGGTGCACGAGCAGGCTCCTTGGCATGTACCGGGTGGGGGCGGGTGGAGGTTGGCGACGCGGCCTGTCACCATGCCCGAATGACACGGTGACAGCAGCGCGACCGGGCCGCGGGACGCAACGGTTCATATGAAAAGCACCACCGTCAGGTCCGTATGCGGCCTGACTTGCCTCCCAGCGCGGCGAATGCCGGATGAATGGAAGACACTCGACCCGGCTGGGGGTGTCAAGAGGGCGGGCGTGCTTTTTGGCGGGGCGGTGATCAAGGCTTCATGAAGGACGTCTGATATGCCTGAGGGGCAGAACAGAGGGTGGAGGCGGACAGCGGAGTTGGGGGTGGCAGCTCTGGAATGGCAAACAGGCCGACCCGGGGGTTGCCGGGTCGGCCTGTTTGATGGGTTCGTGAGCGTGGTGGTGTGGCGTGCGATCAGGCGGGGACGAGGCCCTCGCGGATGGCGAAGCGGACGAGATCAGCGCGGGAGTGGATGTCGAGCTTGGCCATGAGGCGCTGGGTGTGGTTGTCGACGGTCTTGGCGGAGAGGTTGAGCATGGCGGCGACCTCCTTGATGCTGGCGCCGCGGGCGAGGTGGATGAGGACTTCCTTCTCGCGCATGGAGAGGGTCTCGAGCGGGACGGTGACCTCGGCGAAGAGGTTCTTGCTCTTGTCGACGGTGGTGAGGCGTTCGGAGATGGCCTGGGAGAAGATCTGCTTGCCCTGGACGGCGAGGTGGACGGCCTCGAGGACCTTGTGGGCGGGCTCGTCCTTGGTGACGTAGCCGGCGATCTTGAGCTTCATGGCCATCTGGATGTACTGGTCGTTGAAGAAGCCGGAGAGCAGGAGGAAGCGGGTGTTCTCGAGAAGGTTTCTGGCGGTGGAGATGACATCGAAGCAGGAGCGGCCGGGCATCTGGATGTCGAGCAGGGCCACGTCGGGGCGTTCGCGGAGCAGGACGTCCAGGCCGTCGTTGCCGTTGCTGGCGGTGCCGACGACCTTGACGACCGGATCGGTCTGGAGCACCAGGGTCATGGCGTCGCGGAGCACCTGATGATCATCAACGAGAACGACACGGATCTGCTTCACAAGGACCTCCTGTCAGGACTTCTGGGCCGGCCGCACTCCGCGGCAGCCGAAAACGGAACATGGATGATGGATCGGCCCGAGGGCCGAGGACACGACAGAGAACGGGGATGTCAGGCCGAGATGGCGGCGACCCAACGCTGGACGACGTCCGGGGCGAGAGGTTCATCGGCGAAGATGCCGGGTCGGCTTCGCGGTGTGACGGAGGCCGGGGCCAAGGCGGGCTTGGGCTCGACGATCTGCGGCAGGAGCGAACGGACGGTGCGCTGGCCGTGCCCCTGGCCGACAACCAGAGTGGGGAGAGCGGAGAGGGTGTCGCTGACCTCGGCGGGAAGCGCGGCGGCACCGGCGGCGGCCGAGGAGTCGATGATGACGGCGGCGGGCTGGCCGGCGGCGCCGAGCAGGCGAGGCTGGGTGCTCTCGAGTGAGGGCACGGTGACGAGCGACCAACTGGAGGCGAGGAGGGCCTCGGCGACCGAGCGGCGGACCTGGTCGTCGGCGGTGACCAGCAGGAGCCAGCGGTTGGCGGCGGAGGCGGGCTGGCGATGCGGGAGGACCATGTCGAAGCGTTCGCCGCCGCCCTTGCTCTGCCAGACGGAGAGTGAGCCGCCGTGCTCCTGCACGATGGAGGCGGCGACGCGAACCTGCTCGTCGGAAGACATGACGGCGTCGAGGTCGGCGCGGCCTGCGGCGTGGGCGGCGCCGGAGGGAGAACCGGTGTAGAGAACGCGGAGGCGTGACCAGCCGTCGCCGGCGCGGTCAGCGGGGGTGGAATTGACCACAAAGAGGATCTCGCCGCCTTCACAGAGGGCCCGCTTGGCGCGGAGGGCGAGATGGAGGAGAGCCTGGCGGAGCTGGTCGGCGTTGCCGTCGATGACTTCGGCGTTCGGCTGGGCGTGGACCCGGATGTTCAGGCTGGGGGGAAGCAGGCGCCGCAGCACGGCGGCGGTCTCGTGAGCGACCAGTGAGAGGTCGACGTGGTCGGTGCCGGCGCGTTCAGGTCGAGTGAGCGAAAGCAGGCTGCGGGTGACCTCGCGGGCCCGGGCGGCGGCGTCGTCAATGGCGGTGAAGTGGGAGCCGAGGCGGTCTGCCCCGGAAGCGCCCGAGGGGGCGGAGGTCGCGGCGTGGGCCACCAGCACGTGGGCGCTGATGGTCATCATGAGGTTGTTGAAGTCGTGCGCGATGGAGGGGGCGAGCTCAGCGAGGACGGCCATGCGGGCGGCAAATCGCTCGGCCGGGGTCATCGGAGCCGGACCGGCGACGCCAAAGGCGCGGGCCGGTGCTGGCTGTTGGTGTGAACCGGGCCGCATACCCAGGGCATGCCCGCCGTGCGCCACCGCCGACGCGGGGGTCGGTTCAGCAGCGTTTCGGGAAGGCGAACGACCAGAGTCCATGGCGGTGCCAGCGGCGTACTGGACGAATTTGTACGGCGAAGCTGAATCAGCTCCGCTCTGAGCAGGATACCTCGAGGGAGAGGTGACGTCGGCGGGTTTACCGACAACTTGCTCAGACTCCAGTTCGCTCCACAAGTGTCGCACAGACATTCCACAGTCCTCTTGTTGAATCCGGGGGATGACCTTGTTCACCGACGCGAACACGTGGCGAACCGCGAGTGCTCAGGGGCGTACAGCGGGCTGACGAGGGAGTCGCTTCGGGTAACGGCGGGCGTGCCGGAACGCAACGCGGAGCTCCCGGCGGCATTGGCCGGGGTGCGGGCCATCCTGGCCTGCTGCTGCGTTGAGTTGACCTGCTGACCGTTGAACACGAAGAGATCCTTTCTGCCCGACCACTGCGGGCCCTGTTGTGGACGCCGCGAAGATGAGCACCGCGTCGTCTCTCCCCGGAGCCGAGTTCCATCCGGCAACGGGGACCGTGCTATCGGCAGCCATGCCGCGGGCACGCAAAGTTGTGGGGCTCTGGCCGCGATCCTGCGAAGAGCGCAAAGACTGCGCGTTTCAGGGAGGTCATCCTGACCAAGCTCGAGCGAGCGATCCCGTCACGCACTCTTGTAGACGAGCGACGTGGGGTGAATGAACCCGCAGTTTTGCCGGTCGGGGGGAAGCCCCCATTGCCAAACGCAACCGAGTTGACTGCAAATCACCAACAGATCACACCACAATCGACACAGTTGCCAGCTTATCGGCGGTGGTCCAGAGGTCATCCACAGGTCATCACGATGGTGAAAACAGCGTAAAGAGCAGGTGAATGGCCGGATCTCTGTTTGTATTTCGACCGGAGGGGGGCGGCCTGGGCGAGTGACATCGCGAAGTGGCCCGCCCGAAGAACCCCTCATTGAGGGGACGTTGTGTGGGGCATACAGAGTGCGGGATCGCCGTTTGTCAGGTGCCCGAGCAGAGGACCTCGTGATCTTCAAATAAGCGTATTTACTTATTTTTGCGACGTTGGGGATAACGGCGTCGGTGAGCGGACGCCCGGACCACTTCAGGTGCGCTTCCGCCACCGGTCGCAGCGCGGACGGCCGGGGCTGGGGCCAAGGAGGGCCGCTGGCCGGTGCGGGCGAGCAGTTGGTCGATGACCAGGAGGGCTTCAGCGGAGGGATCAGGCAGGAGGGCGGCGGCTTCGGCGAGGGTGAGGCCCCGGGCGGTGGCGAATTCGTCCAGGAGAATGGCGGCGAGCATGGAGCGGGGGTCGGGGAAGGCCATGATGCCGCTGAGTTCGGCGATAAGGACCTCGGCCTGGTCGCAGAGGCGCTGGAGGAAGGCGGCGTGGTCCTCGCCTCGGGCGCGGCAGTCGACGTCGATCCAGTCGAGCAGACCGGGGAGGGGCTGGGGCGATGAGGGCGAGGGGGCGGCGGAGGGCGGGGAGGCCTTCCAGGCTTCGCCGGACTCAGCGATGTGGGAGAGGTGCAGACCGGCGTGCTGGCAGCGATCCCAGAACATGATTCGCCTCCGTGCGATGTTCGAGCGTGATGCGGGCGGCCGGCCGTCCGTGGCCGAACCGGGCACCGATCCGTGGGGCGGGGGGGCCGCCGTCAGCAGACAGGACGCAGGAGATCGGCCGCGGGTGAGTTGCGCGTGCTGGGGCGTTCGCACCGCAATTGGGGGCGAAACGGGCGGGTGGGGCGTGAAGGGGGCGAAGGGCCCACGGGGGAGCGGCGGGCGTAGGCTGGGGGATGAGCAGCGAACACACGGCGGGCATGAACGGCGGGATGTCGGGGGGGGGGGGCGGGGGGGGTGCGGGCGGTTATGGCGAGGTGGTGAGCCGGCTGCTGGCGCTGGGTGATCCGTTCTATGAGTGCGAGGGGCACCATGGGGATGCGGCGGGGGATGCGGAGGATGAGGCGGAAGGTGGGGCAGAGGATGCGGTGGATGGTGAGGACGGGGAAAAGGGGGATGAGGATGGGCATGGGCACGGGCACGTGCACCTGCACAAGGAGGAACTGGACTTTGTGGGCATGGGGCTGGGGGGCGAGCATGTGGGGGAACTGCTGCGGATGGCGTGCGACAAGGGGCTGCTGGCGAGGACGGATGAGTCGGACCCGCTGTCGTGGGGGCCGATGCATGCGCTGGACGCGCTGGCGGACGTGCTGAGCCACGCGCGGGAGAAGGGCCAGGCGGTGAGCGTGAACCCGGCGTGGCCGACGAAGCTGATGGAACTGGGGGAGTGGCTGGTGAAGCACGAGCAGGATTACTTGCTGGACAGTTGGCTGGGGGCGTGCATTGAGATGGGGCCGGCGGTGGTGAAGCCGGCGCTGGGGCGGATGGTCAACGGTCGGAACCCGGTGACGCTGCGGCTGCTGTGCATCGAGGCGGCGGAGTTGGTGGCGCAGGAGCACGCGGAGGTGCGGGGCGAGGTGGTGGGGGCGCTGATGGCGCAGTTGAAGCAGGCGCGGCTGAACGTGGTGGCGATGAACGACGTGTTGTGCCTGGCGCTGCGGGCGCTGGGGGTGGCGGAGGCGGAAGGGCTGATTGACGCGGCGTATCAGGGCGCGGGGATCAGCGAGGCGGCATACCAGCGGCGCGACGTGCCCAAGGAGTGACGCGGGCAGCGGCCCGGCGGGTCAGGCTCCGCGGAGGAGCAGGACGCCGTTGACGACGATGCTGAGGAAGAGCAGGACGACCATGACCACGAAGAGGGACATGGAGACCTTGCGGGCGGGGGCCTCGGCCTGTTCGACGATGACGCCGGGGGCGGCGGCCTCGGCCTTGGCGAGCTGCGCGAGGTCGTTGCCGGCGAAGTCCTTGTGGGCGATCGGCGGGGCCTTCTTCTCGCGCAGGGCGCGGAGATCGACCAGGAGGTCCTTGCAGTTGGCGTAGCGCCGCTTGGGGTCCTTGGCCATCATCATTTCGATGACTTCGCTGATCCCGGCGGAGAGCTTGGGGTTGACGTGGTCGGGGGCGACCAGATCGGCCCGGAGGTGCTTGTGCATGACGTCCGACGGGCTCTTGCCGTCGAACGGGACGCTGCCGGTGACCATGTGGTAGAGCGTGGCGCCGAGGCTGTAGATGTCGGCGGGGGGGCCGATCTTGACCTCGCCTCGGATCTGCTCGGGGCTGATGTAGTAGGGCGTGCCGAAGGCCTTGCCGGCCTCGGCCTCGGCGGCCTCTTTGTCGCTCATGGCGCGGGCGAGGCCCATGTCGGCGAGCTTGGCGACCCCCTCGCGGGTGATCATGACGTTCTTGGGCTTGACGTCGCGGTGGATGAGGCCCTTGTCGTGGGCGTGCTGGAGGGCCTCGGCGATCTGCATGACGATGTAGACGGCTTCGCTCTCGGCGTAGCGCTTGTGCTTGACGATGTCGTCGTAGACGGTGCGGCCGTCGACGTACTCCATCACGAAGTAGTGGAACTCGCCGGCCTTGCCGACGTCGTAGGCCTGGACGATGTTGGGGTGGTTGAGCTGGGCGGCGGCGCGGCCTTCCTGGTAGAAGCGTTCGATGAACTGGACGCTCTGGGAGAGGCGGCGGGGGAGGATCTTGATGGCGACGAGGCGATCGAGGCTGAGTTGGCGGGCCTTGTAGACCTTGGCCATGGCGCCCTGGCCGAGTGGCTCGAGGAGCTTGTAGCCTGGGATCTGCTGGCCGGAGCGCTCGGCCTCGGCCATGCGCTTGAGGCGGTCGGCCTGGCGGGCGGTGATGTACTCGTTGCTGACGAGCAGTTCGGCCAGGGAGAGGGAGGAGCGGTCTTCGATCTGGGTGCGGGCCTGCTCCAGGCAGTGCTGGACTTCTTCGCTGGTGGCCAAGCCCTGGTCGACGACCAGTTTGCCGATGAAGGTGTCGATGTTGGTGCCGGAGCGGGACTTTTCTTTGGGGTCCTGCCCGGAGCGGCTGCCGCCGGGGTTGGTGCCGCTGAGGTCGGCGGCGCTGACGCCGCCGGTGGCTCCGGGGCCGGCGGGGCTGCCGGGCTGATCGAGCCTTGAGGTCTCGCCGAGTTCGGGTTTGGAGGGACCGGGCTGCATGGTGACGCGAGGCGGACCGAACGGGGCGGGCGGTGCCCACCGGGGGACCGGGGGGCGGGCGGGGGGAGGGGGGGGGCTCTACAGGTCCATCCGAATCAGGCAGCCCGGCGGGTGCATGGACCGGGCACCTTCGGGGTTATCGACCAAGATGGGGGGAGAAGTCAAAGTGGTGGTGTCGGTGTGGGGTGGAGAGGGACAAGGCGGGAGCGAAGACCCCAGCCGTGGTGGAAAGCGTACCAACCTGCCACCACCGGTGCCGGACGGGGTGTGGGTCTGATGGTCGGTACGCGGTTGGGGGTGGGGAGGTTCTGTCTGGAGGGTGGGTTGGGGGGAGTGGGAGTCTGGGGGGAGGGGGGTGCGGGCTGGCCGAACACTATCGGCTGGGGAGCGTGGCCGCCGGATGCTGGGGGACGCGAGCGACCAGCGGTCCGCAGCCGCGGCGGCCGTGCTGGACGGCGGTGGTTGCACGCCCATGCACCAGATGAAGGGCCCCGTGCGAGACCCGCGGCGGCCTCGCGTTGCCGACGCCCTTTCGCCGTGAGGTGAGGGAGGTGAGGCGGGCGGGCCTGCTGGAGTCGGACCCGGGTTGACCAAGCTCGCAGGCCGTTGCGAAACCCACAACTCGGTCCCAAACGGACGATTCTCCGACCTTCGCATCCGGGGCCGTGGGGCGGAATTTGGCCTGGGAGGGATCGGAGGAACCTCGCGAAAACCGATTTCAACAGCCTGCTAGCTCGACCGCATAGGCAGGCGGGCTGTCCAGGGGGAAGCGGGCGCCGCATATCACCCTCGCCGCAGACCTCCCTGCCCGAAGAAAGAAAGCCCGCGGCGCTGGTCGTGCGCTCTGAGTGCCTTGAGCGGGGTTGCGAAGGACGGCAGCCCCAGAAACTGCTATGCTCTTCGCCATGCCAGGGGACTGGTTACTCCGCCCGCTCTTGCTCATGGCGACCTGTCGATCGCGTTGCACACGCGAAACGGCTCGGGTGCGGTGCGACTCTCAGACGAGCACAGGGCGTCATAGTCCATTGTCCATGATGGACGATGCTCCAGGAAGCGGCACATGGCGGTGACGCATAAGGCGGCACACAAGACGGTGACCAACGCGGTGGCGGCGGCGGGTGCGTCGGCCGGACTTGTCATCGCTATCGAAGGCCTGCGCAGTAAACTGATTCCATTCTGGGGCCTTGAACAGAAGTCGGCCGGGCTTTTCGGCGTGGGCCTCACACTCGGCTTCGTTGGCTACTTCTGGGTCTGGCCACTGCTGCTGCGCTTGTGGCGGAAGCGAAGGGAACCGATTGAGGCGAAGTCGCACATCTTCCGCCTCCACCCGTACGATGCATCTGACCGCAAGGCTTTCAAGCGCGAGGACGGGGAGCACGAGCGCATCTTGACGTGGCTCCGAGCCGCCGCGGACCCGCTCTTGTACTTGGCGGGAGCATCCGGGAGCGGCAAGTCATCCCTCCTGCACGCTCACGTGCTGCCGGAACTCACGGAGACCGACAAGCACGTCTGCATCGCTGTGCGCGGCGTGAACGAGCCGCTCCAGCAGATCCGACGCGAACTCCTGCGTGCCGACGCGGTATGGCAAAGCCCGAAGGACGACGCGGACGACACCACCGCGGTCCTGGCGCACCGTGCGGCGACGCACCTGTCTAAGTCCGGCCGCCGCATGTACATCGTCTTCGATCAGTTCGAAGAACTCCTCATTCTCCACGAACGGAGCTCGCCGGAGGTCGCGGGCGTGCTGGAGTTCATCAGGACGATCACGAGCACGGGTGCCGGGAGTGTGCCCACGGTCCTGCTGGTGATGCGGAGCGACTACGAAGGTCGCGTGCGCGAACTGAGCCTGCCGGCGGAGCGCATGGGAGTGAACAAGGAAGTGGTGCGCCTGGTGAGCGAGATTCACGCGGAGGCGTTCCTTGAACGTGGCGGGGTGACCGACGCCACGATTCGCAAGCGGCTCGTTCGCGAGGCGTCGGAGATAGAAGAGACCAAGGGGCGGTTGCGGTTCATCACGCTCAACTTCCTGGGCCTGGCCGTGTCGGGTGCGCCGGGACGCAGGCGCATGGGCCGCACCGGATGCGGGCTGTTGCACGGAGCCGTACGGACGTGGGTGACGAGGCCATCAGTGCGCGAGCAAGCGGACGCGGTGCTGCGCTCTCTGATCAGCGATGGAGAGACCAAGGAGCCGCTGGCGCTCGCGGAAGTCGTGCGGGAAAGCAGGCTGCCGGAGGGCGAGGCCGCGCGGGTGCTGATGCGGTTCGAGCGCGACGGGCTGGTGCGACGGCACCAAAGCGACGCGGAGACCTGGGAAATCTCGCACGACTTTGTAGGGAGGCTCTTGCTGCGAGTGCTGGATGATTTGCGCAGGTCGCTGCTCAATCGGGCGCGGCCGTGGCTGGGGGCGGTGGCTGGCACGCTGGTGCTGCTGGCGTTGGCCGGAGTGGGTACGGCGAGGTACGTGCGATATGACCGGGCCCTCTTGGCGTGGCAGATCGCCGAGGGGAGCGTCACTGATGTCGAGCGGCCAACGGTCGGGAAGAGTGTCGAATTTGGAAATGGACAAGCAGTCACTGTCGCGACGCTCAGGTACCTCGCGTACCTGCCAGAGCGAAGAGCCATCAGGAACTTGAACCTGTTCGGAGCTTCTGTTTCGAACGCGGAAGTGAAGGAACTTGCTCGTCCCGATGCCGCCCTTAGCGGCCTGACCACGCTGGACCTCAGCCTCACGGAGGTGACGGGGGCGGGAGTGAGGGAACTCGCCCGTTCCGATACCGGTCTGAAAGCGCTGACCATGCTGTTTCTCGGCAACACGCCGGTGACGGACGCGGGCGTGAAGGAACTCGCCCGCACGGATACGGGCCTCAAGGCCCTGACCACACTGGGCCTGTGGAATACGAAGGTGACGGACGCGGGGGTCAAGGAGCTTGCCCGCGCGGACACGGGCCTCAAGGCCCTCACCGTGCTGCGTCTCGACGGCACGCAGGTGACGGACGCGGGCGTGAAGGAACTCGCCCGTGCGGATACAGGCATCAAGGCCCTCACCACACTAAGCCTGTGGATGACGAACGTGACGGACGCAGGGGTCAGGGAACTTGCCCGCGCGGACACTGGCCTCGAGGCCCTGACAGTGCTGTACCTGAGCGGCACGAAAGTGACGGACGCGGGGGTGAAGGCACTCGCCCGCGCGGAGACCGGCCTCAAGGGCCTGACCACGCTGCACCTCCGCGGCACACCGGTAGCGGACCCCGGGGTAAGGGAACTGGCCCGCGCGGACACCGGCCTCAAGGCCCTGACAGTGCTGGACCTGAGCGGCACGAACGTGACGGACGCGGGGGTGAAGGAACTGGCCCGCGCGGACACCGGCCTCAAGGCTCTGACAGTGCTGAACCTCAGCGACACGAACGTGACGGACGCGGGGGTGAAGGAGCTCGCCCGCGCGGAGACCGGACTCAAGGCTCTGACCGTGCTGGACCTCAGCGGCACGAGCGTGACGGACGCGGGGTTGAAGGAAGTCGCCCGCGCGGACACCGGCCTCAAGGCCTTGACCACGCTGCACCTCAGCGGTACGAAAGTGACGGATGCGGGTGTGGCGGCCGTCAAGGCACGCTTCCCCGGCATCAGGATCTTCCACTAAGCCGCCACCGTCGCGCTCGCCGTGTCGCACCACGGCCCGGCCGCGCCGCTCGTGCTCGCCCAGCGTGAAATGTCGTGGGCCCGCATGCCGCCCTTGTCGGACTCGAAGCTCAGCGCGGTCGCGCCGCGGGTGCCGCTGCCGATGGAGCGGGCTTCGCCCGGATCCGCGGGCGCCGGGCTGGCCCGTGGCGTGAGCGCGACGAGGGCCTCGGCACGCTTGATGCCCTTGGGCCCGGCGCGTCTTGTCGGCATCGACTCATCCAACTTGGCTTCCGGCGCTGGGCTTGGGCGCAGTTGGTGCGTGAGCCGCTGCGGGCTCTCAACCGGTGCGAGCGGGCGCGACGATGACGCAAGGGACGGGGGGGCGGATCAGGAGGATGCCCGCCACCAGGCCCAGAGGGCGCAGGCGGCGACGATGACGGCGGCGGTGGCCCAGGCGGCGAGGGTGGCGATTCGGCGGCGCATGGTGGAGGGCGGTACGTGGGGCGGGGCGAGCGGAGGAGGCAGAACGGGGGATGTGAAGGTTTGGTTACCTGGGGTTGGCTAGACGAGGTTGAAGCGTTCGGCGTGGATGTCGCCGACGCTGACGCGGAGTTCGAGCAGGGCGTCTTCGACGGCGGCCATCATGGGTTCGGGGCCGCAGATGAAGCACTCGGCGCGGAGGCGGGGGGTGGTGGCGGGGGTGGCGGCGTTGGCGGGGAGGGTGGGCCAGTGGCGGCGGAGGAGGTCGGCGGTGATGAAGCCCCGCTCGCCGGTCCAGCCCTCGGGGGGGCGGGCGAGGACGTAGACGACCTTGAGGTTCAGGCCTTGGGTGGCGACGAGGCGGTCGATCTCGGCGCGGAGGGGGAGTTGATCAACGGTGTTGGCGGCGTAGACGAGGACCACGGGGCGGGTGTCGCGGCGTTCAACGAAGGTGCGGAGGTGGCTGATCATGGGGGTGATGCCGATGCCGCCGGCCAAGAGGAGGAAGGCGGGTGCATCGGGGTGGCGGTCGGCGGAAAGGGCGCCGAAGGGGCCGTCGAGATAGGCGGGCTCGCCGGGGCGGAGGTCTTTGATGGTGGAGGAGAAGTCGCCGAGCTGCTTGATGGTGAACTCGACGATGCCGGTTCGTTCTGCCAGGCCGGGGGAGGAGGAGATGCTGAAGGGGTGCTCGCGATCGGAGAAGGGGGAGGCGCGGAGGGTGATCCAGGCGAACTGGCCGGGGGCGAAGCGGATGCCGGGGTGGCCGACGGGTTTGAGGGCGAGGGTGAAGACGTCGCCCCCCCCCAACCCCCCCCCCCCCCGCACCCCTCCCTGCACCTTCGGCCCGGACTTCGGCGACCTGCCAGGGGCGGCGGAGTTCGAGGATGGGCTTGGCGATGCGGACGTAGACGATCAGGCCGACCCAGAGGAGGGCGTAGGTGAGCCAGAGGGCACGCTGGGCGGGGGTATCAAGGTAATGGCCGACGAGCAGGGCGTGGATGATGCCGAGGGCGGCGGCGGAGATGCCGAGGATGGCGTGGGCGCGGCGCCAGGCGTCGTACTCGAGCCGGAGGCGGCGGCGGTAGACGCTGACGATGACCAGCCAGAGCAGGCAGAGAACGGATGCGGTGCCGAGCCAGAAGGGCCAGGGGTGGGTGAAGGGGCGCTGGAGCATGGCCTGCCAGCGGGAGGCGAAGAGGATGGCGGGGTGGGCGAGGATGAGGACCAGGGAGGCGATGGAGATCCACTTGTGGTAGGCGTAGATGATGTCGGAGCCGTAGGGGGCTTTGAGCCAACTGAAGCGGGCGGTGAGGGCGAACTGCAGCCCCATCATGGAGAGGCCGACGAAGCCGAGGGCGACGGAGAACTCGGTCCAGAAGCCGCGGCCGGGGGGGTTTGCGCCGGGGGCGAGGGTGATGATGGCCAATGGGGCGAGGGCGAGTGCGAGGTAGACGCACACCCAGAGCACACCCTTGGCGACGAGCGGACCGCGCATGGGGCGAGGGTACGGCGGCGGGTGACGGGATTTCAGAGTCGAGACTTCAGAGGGGCGGGAGGTGGGCCTGAGGGTCAGGGTCAGCGAAGCGAGGGGAGGAAGGAAGGGGAAGCAGATTTGAGATTTGAGATTTCAGAGGGGTGGGAGGTGGCCCTGCGTGGTCAGGCTGGACGGCGGAATTGTCAGCAAAGCGACTGTGTTGATTGTCAAGCCTCTTTCGAGTTCTTTTCGCCCCAGAGCTTGTCGTCACGGACCAGGGCGTTGAGGATGGTCAACAGCTTCCGCATGCACGCAGTCATGGCCACCTTGCCGGGC
>Ga0315900_10008004_pt1 | contig 13704 bp, 7 predicted proteins | sample LakEriMetagenome_FD_203521 | JGI IMG/M metagenome (GOLD analysis project Ga0315900, IMG submission 203521) | Freshwater fungal communities from buoy surface, Lake Erie, Ohio, United States - Buoy 12 MA114 | ecosystem: Environmental > Aquatic > Freshwater > Lake > Lake biofilm | place: USA: Lake...
CGTAAATGGAGGCCTGGTCATCGCGCCAATGAAAGCCGATTTCATTGAACTGATTTTCAAAAAAAACCCGGGCGGGGCGGCGCAGCAACGCGGCGTTAAAGAAGCTCGAATAGCCCGGCCACGTCTGCAATCGCTTTTCGTTGAGCGGAAAAGCCGTCACGACAATCCGTCCCCGCCCGACCGCTGTTTCGGCAACCAAGCTCTTCCCGCCGGGCAGTTCCACTCCGCGTCCAACCAACTCCCATTGGATTCCCAGCATCGGCGCTGTCGCCGGAATCGTGAGCTCGCGTCGCTGCTCCGGATTTTTTACCGAGGGGGGCGACCAGGTCCGATTGAAGTCGACGAAATCCGCTCCGGCCAAGTTCCGGGTTCCGCTGAACTTCACCGGCAAAAAGGGCTCCAAAAAGCTCCCTCTCAGCTTCTCCAGCGAGTTCGGTCCGCTGATGATCAATTGACCGCCAAAATGCAGCCAATCCAGCAAGGCTTGCTGCTGCTCCGGGGAGAGTTCTTCCGGCAGAATCTGATCCCAAAGCAGGTAGGCAATCGTCGTCCAGGCAAGCGCGGTGTTGGCCAAGGGTATCGGCTGTTCCGGCGACGGATAGACAAGCGAATAGAAGGGAGGGGAGTTTGCCGAACTGGAACGGGGAAGTTGCACGCAGTCCAGCAAGCGCAGGTAGCGATACTCTTCGTTGCTCCGGACGAGTACGACAAAATGGAACTGGTGGGGCTTGAGCAATAGCACGGGCTGGATGGTATCGACCAGTCGCAGACCGGCCGGGCTGGTCAAATCGACATGCACATTCGCTGCGGCTGCCTCTTCGGTGCGCCGCGGCAAGTAAACCAGCGCCTCCAGGTTCTTCTCTTGCCCCCGTGGAAGAGTGAACGGTCGAGTCGAGTCCGCCACAAAGCGGGTCCCGGGTATGGGTACCGGCTGGCCGAGCGTATCAACCAGAAACGCGTGCAACTGTCCGGTCGCATCGGCCGTGTTGGCCTGCACCCGGAGATTGGCAACGGCCCAGTGCCCGAGCTTGTAGCGATTGTTCTTGGCTTCCTCAGAAAACTGACCGGGGAACAGCACGACCGGGCGGGAGTCGAAATCCTCCGGCTTCCCTGCCGGTCGCGCAGCCGAGCGCTCGGGCGTTTGCTCAGTAGTCTCAGCCGTTGCGGGCTCCGGTGTTGTTTGGGCCGAAAACAACGGCAAGCAGCCACAACCCGGCAGCAATAAAAGGAGCCAACCAAACCACCAGTTGCGGTTCAAGGGAAACGTCTGCTGCACCACTCACCTCACTCCACCGATTCCAGCCGCTGCGAGCACTCTCAATTCGGGATGCCCAAGCGCCTCCCCAAGCGCCTCCCCAAGCGCCTCCCCAAGCGCCTCCAGAGCGAGCCGTTGCGGGCAACTACTCACCCCACTGCAGGCGCGCGGCGAGAAGCGTATTGTGCAGCAGCATCGTCACGGTCAGCGGACCGATGCCGCCCGGGACGGGCGTGATCGCCGAAACAGTTGGCAACAGACCGTCATAATCGACGTCTCCCACCAGCCCTGACTCGAGGCGATTGATGCCGACATCGATCACAACCGCGCCCGGCTTTACCATTTCCGCAGTCACAAATTTTGGTTGGCCAATCGCCGCAATCAGGATATCCCCGGAGCGGGTCACTTCCTCGAGCTGGGGGGTCTGGCTATGGCAGATAGTGACGGTCGCATTCGCAAAGTCTGGCCCAAAAGGTCCTGTTCGCTGGACGAGCATCGCCGCAATCGGTTTGCCCACGATATCGCTGCGGCCGATCACCACGACGCGCTTGCCGGCGACCTTGATCCCCGAGCGGTAGAGCACTTGCAGGATCCCGAACGGTGTGCAGGGTAGGAATCGTGGCCGACCTTGCGACAGCAAACCAACATTGGTCGGATGAAAGGCGTCAACATCTTTTCGCCAATCAATGGCATCCAGCACTGCCGTTCCGTCGATTTGCTTCGGCAGGGGGAGCTGCACCAGAATCCCCGTGACTGCAGGGTCGGCATTCAGTTGCTGCACCAAAGCGAGCAATTCTCCTGTCGTCGTCGCCTCCGGGAGAAAATGGCGCTGACTTGCCAAACCGACCTTGGCGCATCCCTTTTCCTTGTGGGCGACGTAGACCTGACTGGCGGGGTCACCACCCACCAGCACCACAGCCAACGTTGGCTGGCGTTTGGTGCGGAAGATAAACTCGTCGACCTGCTGTTTGATTTCCTTTTGAATTTGGTTGCCAATCGCCTTGCCATCGAGAATCAACGGTCGCGTGTGAGCATTTAAGGAAGACATCGGCAATCCTTTCGAGGGAAATCGAAGCAGCGAATGAATCGACCTTGAGCGAACCCGCGGGCTGAATCAAGCGGCATCCACCAACGCCAGCAACCCCAGCCAGCCCACGCCAGCGAGCCAGCCCCCGCGGACATGCCAAATTGAACTCTCGCCAAATCAGCCGAGCGCGCTGCGAAGCCTCGGCCGCCAATCCCGCTCGGGGCTTGCAATACATCAAAGAAGCAGACCGAGCAGTCCAGCGCAACAGAGCGGGAGAGAGCCTGTTTTTCCCGGCGGGAATCGCCAAATTGTAGCAGAGATCGCCCCGCGGTTCCCGGTCCATACCGGGAGTGCCTCGGCGTTCACACCCATGGCCTTCGCGGAGAACGCACCGAACTTATTCGGCAGGCAACGCTTTGGCGACTGCCTCAGCCTGTTCTTTGATTCTGGCCAATTCGCTTTCCACCCGAGACTTGACGTCGGGCATGTTGAAGGCGGCCCAGATGCGGCTGGAATCGACAATCTGCTCGGTGCTCCGGTAAGTCAGCTTGATGACCCCGGGAATCGGCAAATCGGTCTCCGGGTCGAGAGCTTTCTGGAGCTTGAATACCGTGACCCGACCAAGGTGCGGGGCAGTAGTGCGGTAGGAAAGCCATTCATCGGGAACGACTTGCATCACCTCATCCGTTGCGGCAACTTCACTCGTGCCGTTCTTGAGCTTGACCCTGTACTCGGACTTCGCTTGCAACTCACCGTTCGACTTCAAGGCGATCGACGTCGCTTCGGTTTGCCATTTGAGGCGGTTTTCAGGGTCGACCAACTGCTGAAAGATGGCTGCGGGGGGAGCCTTGATATTGACCGAACCCTCGTGCTCGACCGGTTGGCCTCCCAGATACCAGGCACTTGCAAACGCCAACACGCTCAGAAGCAGTCCGAGTAAAAAGGCTTGGGTGATGATTCCCATCCACCAATCTTTCTCGAAACCGTCTCCGAAGAGGCGGGTAAGCAGTCTGTCCAACATGGTTCACTCACAATCCCCAGGAAAAATCCAACGACGAGGCTCTGAAAACCTCAACTAATTTTTGTTCCGATTGAAAAAAATCGCAATCAAAACCACCCGCTCAAATCTACACGCTGACGGCCTGATGCCCGAGGTCAAACTAACACCCCGGGGGCTTCGTCAGGTTGAATCTGCCGGACTCCCAGTTGGGTCCCAAAACGCTCCGTTCGGGGGCTAGCAGAAATCCAACTCGCCCGCTCAGCCAGCCAGAAGCGGCCGAGTGGCCGCCACGCTGGTCAGGTCGGAACGCTGGTCAGGTCGGAACGCTGGCGAGGCCTCATTCGGCTCATTCGACCAATGTCACTTACTCAGTTGAGCAGAATGACCTCAGTGCGGAATGACGAGCGTTAAGAGCGGACTTTCGTTGGAACAATCACAGGTGGGAGGGGGTCACTAGCATAAATTGGGATTCGCTCGGAGACGTTACGTTATTTAGCGTAGTTTCAACCGTTCTCCGCCCCGGAAGCATCCGGCCGCGAGCAAAAAAACCGAATTCGGCACCCCCCTGAAGACTGGCAGGAATTTTAGATTTTAGCCACTCCAACCGAAATTCAACGGGTGACCCGCCAACATTTACGAGAATTTGAGCTCAGTTGGTGCCGCGCAAGGGAAATCACACCCACGGTGCGGCCGTTTAAACCGGTTTCAACCTGGCTGGGGAACCTTGGGCCGGTCGGGGGTAAGCCGGACTCCTCGGGAGAGGCTGGAGGGCGAACCGAACATGGTGTCCCCCGTCCGCAAATGCCCGTCCGCAAATGCCCAGCCGAATGCCCAGCCGAAAATGCCCTGCCAGTAAGTGGCCAGGCTGTCTACCGGTCCGGCCTCGGCTCCTACGACTCGGAACCCTTCAGAGGGGGCTGGGCTTCAGCCGGGTTTTCCTCGCCCGGCTCGACGGCCGGCGGCTGATTTTCCCCAGCTTGATTGGACTGCTCAACCAAACGCTTAATCCGAATCAACTCCTCGTCGACTCGTCCCTGTAAATCGACTTTCCGCAGGGGGGCCAGCAAGCGAAACAAATTGGTCGGCGTTTGGGAAACTTTATACTTCAGGCTCGTTTGGGACCCGGCAGGGGCCAACTTAAACATGGTGACCAAATTACTGGAAACCGACCCCATCCGGATCGACAGCCATTCGGGGGGAACCATCTGGAGGACTTGATCATTGGTCTCGAAAGTCTTTCCCTTCTCGAGGTGCTGGCTCAGGTAAGTCGAATTCGGAGCGATAGGGGGCCGAGACTTCATCTCGACATTCGTGACATTCCAGAGCCATTTCTGCCGCTGGGCCGGCTCGATCAAAACCTTGAAGACCTCCTCGGGGCTGGCCTTGATTTCGACGCTCCCCTCGCTTTCGTTCTTTGACCCACCCATCACCCAAAGGCCAATGGCGGCTATCAAGGCCAAGACCAAGGTGTAGACCAGAACTTTGGAAAAAATGCTCACTTGGGCTGACCCCTGTAGACTGCCGGCAAATCAACGCGCCGACTCAATTTCCCGATTCCCAACCTTGGGGATTGGATCCAAATCCTCAGTTCATTCGCTGGATGCGTTGGCCAGAGCGGCAATACCACTCAGGCCGAGACAAAACACTGCATCCCGGGGCCCTAATCCCCAGTTACCCTAATCCCCAGGTACCCCGAATCGGCCTCTGAGGGTCTCCCGCCAGCGGCCCGAGCACTGCTCATTAACCCGAACACTGCAGATTAAATGGTAACTGATCAATCAAGCCATTCAACCAAGCGGATTTGGTGGACTTCGGAAAAGAGGCCACTCCACTTTTGAAACTCCCGCAGCGAGCCCACCCGACCGCGCCCGCAAAACCGGCTCAACCGGCGCTGGCCTAACCGTTTGGCTGAGGCCTGCTCGACCGCCAGCGAGAGCCTCGAACTCGCTGGACGGAAACGGGAATCGGATCGCAAACAGAGTTTGTATGGGACAGCGAGCGGCTGTTCAGAACCGTTTCATGGATTGGCTGAAACCTGCGGCCGGGGGTGTCCGTCAAAGCCCCGCGGCGATGAGCCTGAACCTGTGAACGAATTTTCCTGTCCACCTCGGGCCGGGAAGCTTCCCCGCTGAAGAATTTCTCACAGCCAGCAGCTTAACGGCAGCCGCCGCAGTTCATTCGGGAAATCCCCTGCGGTATGATAGTAAGAGTGTTTTGGATTCGGTTCGACTTAGCGGAACGGCGGGTTTCCTGCGCCTGTTCGCTAGGCCTTCCCCCGGCCGTTTGTTGCCGCAGGGCTCCGAATTCTCAGGAGGTCGGCGTGGTTTCAGAGGTACTTCATCAACCAGCCTTGGTGCTGAATCGCAATTGGCAACCAGTCAACGTCGCCTCGGTAGCGCGGGCGTTGACCTTGGTGTTCAGCGATCATGCCCGCGTCGTTGAACCAAACGAGTTCCAGCTTTACGACTGGGAGGACTGGGCGAAGCTCGAGCCCCAACCGGGCGAGCCCTTCATTCAGGCGGTCTCGATGCGGATCCGCGTGCCGGAAGTCATTTCGCTGCTCAAATTTGATCGGCTTCCTTCGACTCACGTGGCCTTCAATCGGCGAAACATTTTCAAACGCGACCGGCACACTTGCCAGTATTGCGGGCGGCGGCCTTCTGCGGATGAATTAACGATCGACCACATCGTCCCCCGGTCTCAAGGTGGAACTTCATCCTGGACCAACTGCGTGCTGGCTTGCATGAACTGCAATCATCGCAAGGCGGACCGCTCGATCGATCAGGTCGGACTCAAGCTTCGCAAGGCACCGGTCCAACCGGCTTGGAACCCCATCTATTGGCGAAACTCCAAGCGCATCGACTCTTGGCAGAAATTCATCAGTGATGCCTACTGGAACACTGAACTGGATGACTAAGCCGTAATTTCGGTAAATCCTTGAGAGCCGAACCGCAGTCTGCTGCGGCTCGGCTCTTTTCGCCTCTTGCCTCTCACTCCCCATGCCCGAACTGCCTGAAGTCGAAACGATGTGTCGCGGCATCCGGGCAATCGCCGGGAGCACGGTGAGCCGGGTCGAGCGGATCGCTTCGCCACGCAAGCCGATTGGAATCACCCCGGCTCCGGCAGTGATTCGGCGACGACTCATCGGCCGGCAGATCACGGCCATTGAGCGGGCGGGCAAGCGGGTGGTGCTTCGGATCGGTGATGATGAGTGCCTGGTGTTCGAACCGCGGATGACAGGGCTGGTGCTGGTGGACCAGCCTCCGACCCTTGAGCACCTGCGCTTTGCCCTCGGCCTGACCGGAGGCCGAATTGAGCAATTGTTGTTCTGGGACCGACGCGGTCTGGGCAAAGTGACCCTGTACAAGCGGGCCGAATTCGAGCAGAAAGTGCTCCGCGAGAAACTGGGCCCCGACGCCCTGGCGATCACGCCCGAGCAGTTCTACGCAGCCCTGCATCCACGGAAATCGGCAATCAAGGTTGCGCTGCTGAACCAGGCAATCGTTGCCGGAGTCGGCAACCTCTACGCCAGCGAATTGCTGCACGTTGCCAAGATCCACCCCGCCACTGCCGCCAACCGGCTGTCTCGCCCGAGCCTGGATCGGATTCACGCGGCGATGCGGGGCGTGCTCGAGGAGGCGATCCGGTTTGAGGGCTCCACTCTGGCGGACGGCACCTATCGCAACGCGCTCAACCAGGTCGGCGATTATCAGAACCACCATCGCGTTTACGATCGGGCTGGGGAACCGTGCCCCGGCTGCGGCACCCCGATTCGGCGCATCGTCCAAGCCCAGCGGGCTACTTTCTTTTGTCCGCGCTGTCAAAAGAAGTAACGAGCAGTAACTTGGCGGGAACTGCCAAACTGGTTACCAATCCGGAGCGCAGCCCGGTTTCATTTCCACTCCAGTCTGATCGGTCCGATTGAATTGGCCGCCGTCGTCAGGCGACCTGCCGAATCCCATCCGGCCTCTTACTTGTCTTTCTTTGGACCGAAGAGCCCATTGAATCCGTTTTGCAGATCGGGCGGCAATTTGTCCCCCAAGCCCGAATTGATTTTGCTGCGGAGATCGTTCTGCAGCTTGTTCAACTCTGTGTCGACTTTGCTCTGCAGCTTCTGGGTCTGTTCGCCGACGACGTTGTTCAGCTGATTGGCGGCGGTCCGCTGCACTAACTGCATCGTTAGTTGTTGAATCGCCTTGGTGTCGATTACAGGCCGACTGACGGTGCCGCCTACGGGAATCTGCAAGGACTGTCCTTTTAACCCCTGCAGCCAGGGCTCGTTTCCAATCCAGTCGTCGGCAATCGGGATCTCAGCGACCATCGCGAGGGTCTGATCAAGCCCCACGCTCCCCTTGGTGCGAATCGTGAAGTCGCTGACATGCATGGCGAGCCCCTCGTGGTAAACCCGACGATTCTCAACTGCGAACGGGACCGTCTGCTGCTCCAATTGCATCCAGACGGTCAAGTCGCGAGACTCAGCCTGATTTGGCTTGAGCAGGCTGCGGACGCCCTGGACCGTGTCGATCAACTGCTTGGCCAGCGGGCCAGCGCCAATCGTTACTTGCTGTAAATTCACTTGTCCCCGGACGCGCCCATTCAGAGGATCAGCGAGCGGCACGGCGACGCCCTCGGTCGAGATGGAGACGCGTCCTTGAGCACTCGTGGCGTCTGCCAGGAGCGGGGCGACGTACTTCAGCCAATCCCGGCAAATCTCCGGCGTGAGCTGGATGTTCTCAGCCAATGGTCCCGGGTCAAGCGTTGCCAGCGGGGAGGCTGAGCGAAAGTCAATTTTGGGCACCAGGTGCAAACGTCCCTCGCTGAACGGAATCTCGCCCGTGTTCAAGGTGGCTACGCCCTCTGCCAAGGTCGCCTCCAGATTGGCGGGGCCGACCGGCAAATGAAACACCTGTCCGCGCTCCCAGCCCAACTGAGTCTGCGCCGTCAGTTCCAAAGGCAACGACAGGGCCGTGGGCTGCCCAGCCGCCGCCAGAAGCGGTCCGCGGATTGCAAACGCTTGAGTCTGCCGCCCCTCCAACTGCACCATCTGATAAGAGTAGGCTCCGAGAAGCCCGTTGATCCGCTCCCAGTTTGGACTCCAGGTACCGCCCAAATCCGAAACCAGTTGCCCCGTCAGATCGTTAATCGTCCCCTTCGCAGCGACATTCAGGGAGTCGCACTTGAGCCCTACCTGCTCAATTGCCAGGCTGCGAAAGTCAGGGCTCAGTCCAATTTGGCCAGCGACTCGGACATTGTTCTCCTTGAGCAATTCAGTCCAGCCGGGACTCGCTCCCGGCGTGGCGGCTGCCGGCGTCACTGGCTGCGCAGCGAGCAGTTCCGGCACCAGCGCTTCGAACTGGGCTGCAATTGACGTTGGCGTGGACCCAAAATTCAGGGCTCCTTCCGCCGTTCCAAAATACTGGACGCTGTCGGCTGCGGGCGAGAGGTTAAACCACCCCGCGAGGCGATTGATATCGGCCCGGAACCCGAGACTGCCTCCCAGCTGCAGGGCATTTCCCCGGTACCCGGCCTGAAGCTTTTCACCTCGCGCTGCGAGTGCCGAGCTGGTCAATGTCAAATCGGCTACCTGGGCGAGGCCTTGCTGGAGATCAATCGCCGCCTGAACCTGCCCCTGCAGCTTCGGTTCATTGACCTTGAGCCCATAACCGTTGAATTCAAATTGCTCGACCTGATAGTCGAGATTGCGAAGTTCAAGCACCGGCCACTGCAGGGTTACGAGCGTGCGAACCGAGCTTTCACCTGCGATGCCAAGCGTGGTCAAATCGATCCACGGCCGGATTTGCTGAAGCCATCTGCCGAGTGAACCCGTCAGCGTGCACTCCGCTGCCCAGCGCGGAGCCGTAGCGAGATCAACCACCGGCTCAGTCAGTCTCCATTGCAGTTGCTCCGCCCCAAGCCGAACGGCTCCCGAACCGCTGAGCAGTGAACAGCGAGCATCGGCATCCACCGCAGCAGTTCCGTTGGCATCGAGTTCAATTCGGGACTCGGTCCAAATCGGCTGTCCGGGCAATCCGATCAGCGGTTGTTCGATCGCCAGTCGATTCGACCAGGCGAGTGACTGCAATCCTCTGCCGGGCGCTGCAACTGTCGCCGCATCGGGGGCCAACTGCCACCCAAGTTCGCCCGCCATCGTTCCTGCCAGTTGCCAGCCGCTGAGGTCGAGGAATTGCCCGAGTTGCTGCTGGAGCTTGGCCAAATCCCCAGCCAGCTTCAAATTGGCTTGCTGCAGGTCGGCCGTCCCTTCGACGCTCAAGAAGTCCGAGCGACAGAGCAGTTGGTCCAGCTTCGGCAAGCCCTCCCGCTGGATAATGTCGGCGACCAGCCGCAGCGGCTGCTGCCAGACAATCGGCTGGGCGCCGCGGTGGGCCACAAAATTGGTTGTGTCTACGTTGACCAACAACCGGGCCGAGTCGCTCTGCGGTTTGCTCAACACCTGAAACTGCATTTCCCCGGAGTCGAATCGCAGGTCGGAGTGCAGGTGCAATGTCTGCGGAAGCAAGCTGGCAATCCGGGCCAAATCGAGCTGCCCCTCCAACTGGAATGGCGTTCGCGCCAAACGCCCGGTACCGGCGAGCTGGGTCAAATCCGCGAGCGCAAGAGTCCCGTTAGCCGCCAACTGGCCAAAGTCGCAACGGGCCTGAAACTGATTGGCACTCGCCGTCCCGTCGGCCCAACCCAACTCACCCTGAGCAGATAACTGCTGCAAATTGAATTCGTCTGTCCCCAGCAAATCAGGAGCAACGGCAATCGCCCGGTCAAGCCGCATCTGTTCCAGCTGGGCTACCGCCTGACGACCGCCACCGGCAAACTGCAGATTCACTTTACCGTTGAGCTGACCGGCCAGCTCGATTCGATTGATTACCCGCTTGAGGAGTGGCCCCAATCCACCGAGCGGAAATTGCTGCAGAGCGATCTCGATGTTGCCTGCATCAAAATTGAGGAAGTTCGTATTCGGATCGCATTGCAACTGAGCTGTGATGGCACCTTGATCGCGACCGTTAATGAGTTGGGCCTCCACTTTCCCCACGAGGGCTGCGAGCGAAGTTCCCGTTTCGATCCGCGCCGCGATTCCCTGAATCCGGACCGTATCTTGCGTTTGCGAACCAGCTACCTCAATCAGACCATCGCGCACCTCCAGGGTCGCCGGAGGGACTGCCGTCGGTCCACCTGAAGCAGGCTGGGCCAGATACTGAGCGAGCGCGTCCTCGAGATTGCTGCCTCCATAGCGGATCAACAGATGCAGCTGGGGGCGCTGAATTTCAAAATGCCCCAGTTGGCGGTTGAACAGAAACCCGCCCAGCCGCTGGGTTGAACGAAACGATTCCACCTCGGCCAAAGGCTGACCAGTCCCATCCGTGACGGTAATCCCGCTGGCAGTAATCGGCTGGAACCAGCCCAGCGTGAGCTGTCTAACCTGGACCTTGCCGTCGAAGTCGGCCAAGGCCCAGTCAATCGCCGCCTGCTGCAGGCCCAGCCAGCCGATCAGGTTAGGCGCGATCAGGACAAAGCCGAACAAGCCGCCGGCGAGCCATGCCAGCCGCCGCGGCCAAGGCGAGCGATCATCCTGCAACGGCCCCCGTTTACGCCGCAGGACACTTCCGGAAGAGGTCGGCTCAAGAACAGAATCGGGTGAAACGGGATCAGGCGACAGTTCGCGCAGTCGGCGACGGGGAGGCATTCCATTTCCTCGCTGGACGATTCAGGACCGGGCTCAAGCAGACGTTCCGAATCCTTTCGAAACGCGTGGGCAAGCGGGAGTCTAGCGAGAAAAGAATTTTGCGAGAAGACGAACCGCTGCTAGCAATTGCCTAAGGACCGGAGGCCGAACTCCGCCCGAACACCAGGACCGCCGAAAACCGGGACTACCTGAACATCAGGACCGCCGGACCGAGCGAAGCGGGCTGGAGGGAACCCCCGGGCCAGTGCTGGCCTGCCAGAAACGGCGAACCAATTGCCGGGAAATCACCGTTTAGAGATCTTCGTAAGGGACTTCAAACAGCTGGGTACAGCCTTCGAGGTCGCCCGACTTAAGCCCCTTGGTGAACCAGCGCATCCGCTGTTCTGAGGTCCCGTGAGTGAAGCGCTCGGGGATGGCCCGGCCGGTCGCTTCCTTCATGAGCGTGTCGTCGCCGATCCGGTTGGCGGCGTTGATCCCTGATTCAATGTCACCCGGTTCAAGAATGTTGTATTCCTTGTGAGCGTGATGCGCCCAGACACCGGCGAGGTAATCAGCCTGCAACTCGAGCCGGACCGAGGCTCGGTTGGTCTCGACTTGATTGCCGCGGGCCCGGACAGCGTCGACTTTATCGCTGAAGCCGATCAGTTTCTGCACGTGGTGGGCGACTTCATGGGCAATCACGTAGGCGCGGGCGAACTCGCCACCGGCCTTGTGACGCTTTTCCAGTTCGGTAAAGAACGTTGGGTCGATGTAAACCTTCTGGTCACCCGGGCAATAGAATGGTCCGACATCCGCAGTCGCCATGCCGCAGCGGGATTGGACACTGCCGGAGAACATCACCAGCTGGGGTGGCTGGTAGGTGCCTCCCTGGACGCCTTCCTTAAACAAGCGGGTCCAAACCGTTTCCGTATCGCGGAGCACGACCTTGATGAAGTCGCCTTCATTATCCGGTTCACCGGGCTTGCGAGCTTGTCCTGCCGGAACCTGCTTCTGGGCCTGAGCCTGTTGCTGCTGTTGTTGCTGCAGCAGTTGCTGGCCCAAGCGGGGGTCGAACAGGAAGGCCAAGCCGACAATCAGCATCATCAGGATCCCGCCTCCGCCAACAGCCATCGCCGGAGTTATACCGCGACGATCTTCCACGTTCTTGCTTTGTTCACGACCCTTCCAACGCATGGCACACCTTGGATAAGACGACAGGGGAAAAGACGACAGGGTACAGGGGGAGAGTAGAGAAAAATGCGGCTGGGTGGAGCTGGGCCCACCCTTGGCCGACATTCTTTGACCCACTGGGGATTCGAAGCTGAATTATCGAATTCCGACCCGAAAAAAAAAGGGGGCCCGGGGGAAACTACCCCAGAGTGCTGCCGAATCCCCGCTTTTCCGCCCGGCGGCCGGGCGGATGTCACGGTCTCAGAGCCGGTTCCGATTGATCGAAACCGCCATCGGGCCTACAACGGCCAACCAGCCTGGTGCCGCGTCCGCTTGCAGCGATTTCTCTCCTATTCTTGCCACGTTTCGCCGAATGGATCCCATGCTTCATCGAGGTCAAATTGTCGATTTGAGGCAGGGGCGGATTTATCCCGGCGAGCTGGCGGTTGTGGCGGGGCGGATCGAATCGATTCGCGAAACTGCCGAAGCCTCGGAACCCGGTTTTCTCAGCCCCGGGTTGGTCGATGCGCATGTGCATCTGGAGAGTTCGATGCTTGCGCCGGCCGAGTTTGCCCGAATCGCCGTGATTCACGGAACGGTAGGGACGGTTTCCGACCCGCACGAAATCGCGAACGTGCTCGGCATCGAAGGGGTGCGAGTGATGCAGCGGCTGGCAGCCCGCACACCACTGAAGATCCACTACGGCATTCCCTCCTGTGTTCCCGCCACCTGCTTCGAAACAGCCGGTGCGGCGCTCGGGCCAAGTCAGATTGAAGAGCTCTGCCGCGACCCCGACCTGCTCTATCTCTCTGAAATGATGAACTTTCCCGGGGTTTGCCAGCGCGACCCGGAAGTCATGGCCAAATTGGAAATCGCCCGCCGCTGGGGGAAGCGGATCGATGGACACGCTCCCGGCCTGCGAGGTGCACTGCTTCGCGCCTACGTCTCCGCCGGAATCGAAACCGACCACGAATGCTGCGACCTGGAGGAAGCGCGCGAGAAACTTCAGCTGGGCATGAAGATTCTCATCCGCGAGGGATCGGCGGCCCGGAATTTCGCCGCCCTCTGGCCACTGCTCCTGGAGCGCCCCGATCAGTGCATGTTCTGCAGCGATGATAAACACCCGGACGATTTACTGCGCGGGCACATCAATCAGCTCTGTGCCCGCGCGGTTGCCTTGGGCGTTCCTCCGCTGGATGCCCTGCGGGTCGCCTCCCTCAATCCGATCCAGCACTACGGGCTCCGCTGCGGCCAACTCCGGGTGGGCGACCCAGCTGACTTCGTGCGGTTCGCCGACTTGCAATCGTTTGCGGTACTGGAAACCTGGATTGAAGGCAGCTGTGTCGCGGCGCGAGGCAATTCGAACCTGCCTCGCAGTACTTGCGAACCCGTCAATCAGTTTGCCTGCGGACTGAAGTCCACCAGCGACTTCTCGGTTGCCGCCGAACCGGGATCGTTGCGGGTGATTCGCGCGGTCGATGGCCAACTGGTCACAGGCAGGGAGCGGTATCCGCCGCGAATCGTGAAGGGCAAGGCAGTCGCCGACCCGACCCGCGACTTGCTCAAAATCAGTGTTG
>Ga0315900_10008005_pt1 | contig 13704 bp, 10 predicted proteins | sample LakEriMetagenome_FD_203521 | JGI IMG/M metagenome (GOLD analysis project Ga0315900, IMG submission 203521) | Freshwater fungal communities from buoy surface, Lake Erie, Ohio, United States - Buoy 12 MA114 | ecosystem: Environmental > Aquatic > Freshwater > Lake > Lake biofilm | place: USA: Lake...
CCATTCTCAGTCCCCATCCCCGGCCGGGCCCCATCCCGCCCCGCGTCAGGAGTTCTGTTCCCCCATGTCCTCCCCCACCCCCGACTCCGCTGCCGCCTCCACCCCCGCCGCCCCCGCCAAGAGCATGGACGCCATCATGTCCCTCTGCAAGCGCCGGGGCTTCGTCTACCAGGCCAGCGAGATCTACGGCGGCATCAACGGCTTCTGGGATTACGGCCCCCTGGGCACGCTGCTCAAGCGCAACCTCCGCGAGGCCTGGGTGCAGGACGTGGTCATGAACCCCTGCTGGGGCCGCAATGGCCCCGACGGCCAGCCCGTCGAGATGGTCATGGTCGACACCCGAATCATCCAGCACCCCAAGGTCTGGAAGGCCTCCGGCCACGTCGACGGCTTCAACGACCCCATGGTCGACTGCAAGCTCACCAAGGGCCGCTACCGCTACGACCACGTGATGGTCTACGTCCCCGAGAACGGCCAGCCCGGCGACAAGCCCGTCTTCGCCTACGTCGGCGACCAGCCCAGCGAGGCCAAGCAGCGCAAGAAGGCCGAGAAGACCTTCGGCAAGGTGATCAGCGTGCCCCTGGCCAGCCTGCCCCAGCCCTGGGCCCGCGTCATCGGCCCTGATGCCGAAGAACCCGGCTCGCTCACCGAGCCGCGCATGTTCAACCTCATGTTCGACACCGTCCCCGGCGCCATCCGCGACGAGGCCAACAAGGCCTACCTCCGTCCCGAGACCGCCCAGGGCATCTTCGTGCAGGCCAAGAACGTCTGGGACACCAACCGCGTCCGCGTTCCCTTCGGCATCGCCCAGACCGGCCCCTCGTTCCGCAACGAGGTCACGCCTCGCAACTTCACCTTCCGCTCCCGCGAGTTCGAGCAGATGGAGATCGAGTTCTTCGTCGTCCCGCCCGAGCACCTCGAGGGCGACGAGAAGACCACCGCCGACCCCTTCGCCTGGTACCGCTTCTGGCGCGACTGGCGCATGACCTGGTGGCAGTCCATCGGCCTCAAGGGCGAGAACCTCATCCTCCGCGAGCACGACAAGGACGAACTCGCCCACTACTCCCAGGCCACCAGCGACATCGAGTACCGCTTCCCCTTCACCGCCCCCGGCTTCGGCGAGCTGGAAGGCATCGCCTACCGGGGCAACTTCGACCTCTCCCAGCACCAAAAGCACAGCGGCACCAAGATGGAGTACCGCGACACCGCCCGGGGCGAGATCCTCCCCAACGGCTCGCGCCGGGGCGTCGCCTACATCCCCCACGTCATCGAGCCCTCCGCCGGGCTTGACCGGGGCGTCCTCGCCCTGCTCTGCGAGGCCTACACCAAGGACGAGTCGCGTCCCAGCCCCGAGTTCATGAAGTTCCACCCCCGCATGGCCCCCATCAAGGCCGCGGTCTTCCCGCTGGTCGACAAGGACGGCATGCCCGAGACCGCCGCCAAACTGCACGCGGCCCTCCGCAAGCGCTTCGGCCACCTGGGCATGATCGAGACCGACGCCAAGCAGTCCATCGGCAAGCGCTACGCCCGCATGGACGAAGCCGGCTGCCCCTTCTGCTTCACTATTGACGGCGACACCGCCAAGGACCAGACCGTCACCGTCCGCGACCGCGACACCGGCGCCCAGCACCGCCTGAACATCGACGCCGTCCCCGCCTTCCTCGCCGAGAAGCTCGGCGTGTAAAGCCCACCGCCCTGCCTGTAGGGCCGACATCCAGCCCCGCCCCACTGGTCGTCCGTCGGAGCCAGGCCATGCTCACGCTCACGCCGCACCCCGCCGACGAGCAAGACCAGCGCGCCATCGCCGACAGCGTCCGCTCTCAAAGCGGGTTCATCGTCGGCTTCGCCACCATCGGTCTGATCTGCTTCGCGCTCGCCGGCCTGGCCGCGTGGCTCCTGTTGCAGCCGGGGCGCTCCACCGCCCTCATCGTCCTCCTCGCGCTGGCCGGGGCCGTCTGCATCGCCATCGGCGCAGTCCTCGGCTGGCTCCCCGCGCTCATGGGATTGTGGGCGAACCTCAACAACCGCGGCACCAAGCCGTGCCCGTCAGTTGTCATTCGGCTCGAGTTCCAGGCCGACGCCGCCTGGAGCCTCCGAGAGCAATACGACGACCCCAGCCTCCCCCGCACGCTCGCCCGCGTCGGCCCGGACCAGTTCGTGCTCCTGGTCGAGCCCCCCGGCACCTTTGGCGACGACGGCCAACCGCAGATCCCCATGTCGACACGCGCTCGCCTGCACCTGCTCGACCACGGCAGCCGCCTTGATTTTCTCCGCGAAGTCTGCGACCGCGACGCGCCAGCCCTCATCCTCAGCACCGCGCTGCACGACCTCACCAGCGACGCCGAGACCACCTGGCTCGCCACCGCCCGCGACTACACGCCCCTCGCCACCGCCGATCTCCCCGCCCGCTGGCGCACCGTCGTCGCCGCCGCCGCACCCTTCCCCACCGCCACATCCCGCGCGGCACCAACGCTTGCCGCCCAGCCCGCCGAGCCCCAACCAAGCCACCTCACGCTCCAGGCCGACGCCGCCTGGAGCCTCCGCGAGCCCTACGACGACCCCGGCGTCCCCCGCACCCTCGCCCGCGTCGGCCCCGACCAGTTCCTGCTCCTGCTCGAACCCCCCGGCACCTTCGGCGACGACGTCTTCCCCTTGATCCCCCGCAACGCCATCCCCATGGCCGCCCACGCCCACCTCCACCTCACCGCCGACTCCGGCCGCCTCTCGCTTCTCCGCGACGCCTCCGACCCCGCCGCACCCATCCTCGTCCTCAGCACCGCCCTCCAGCCCCTCACCGGCGACATCGAGGCCCAGTGGATCGCCAACGCCCGCGACTACACCCCGTTGGCAACCGCCGACCTCCCCGCCCGCTGGCGGCCCATCGTCACCACCGCCGCCCCCTTCCCCCTCATCGCTGCACCCGTTCCGGATCCGGAAAGTCCCGGTACAACGCCGACTTGAAGTCCGTCACCATCGCATACACCGGCGCGTGCAGCCGCTCCACCTCCCCGTCCCGCGTCGCCACGTGCCCGAAGGCCGCATCCAACTGCGCCAGGTCGCGGCAGCTCACCACCACATGAAACTCATGCAGCCCGTCCGGGCTGAAGCCGAACTTCCGCCGGCTCAGCGTCCACTTCTCAATCAGCCCCCGCTCCCGCAGATACTCCAGATAGTCATGCACCGCCTTCGCCCAGGCCAGGTCCTGCCTGGAGTCCTTCAGGTTCACCCACATGTGGTAGTGGTTCATGGCCTCCATCCTTGCCGGCTTGTCCGCCATCCGCTCCCCGTCCTGCCCCGGCACGCCGCAAAAACACACCGACCGGGCCGCTCTGCAGCGCCCGGTCGGTGATGATCAACCAATCAACTCTGTCCGCTGGCCTTCGCCTCAGCGACGCCGACGGAACGCCGCCAGACTCGCCAGGCCCAGCAGCGCCGTCGCCGCCGGAGTCGGGATGATCTGCCCGCGGATCTCACCGCCGGGGAACTGCCCGGTGTGAATGTTGAAGTAGGTGTTGCCCGCCAGCAACTCCGGCAGGCGAGCCGCCGGCCAGACGCCCGTCAGCGTCCCGCTGAACGACGTCGCACCCATCGGAATCGTCGGGGTCGTGCTCGGCGTGTTCATCCCGTCCAGCCAGATCACGATCGGCCCGTTGGAGCCCGCCGGCGCACGGTGGATGTGCGCGACCGTCATCCCCGAGGTCAGCCCGGAGAAGCTGATGTCGATCGAGAACGCCCGCGTCGCCAGGTCGATCGACAGCGTCGCCGCGCCCGTCGCCGGGCTGCCGTTCGCCGGAACCTCCTGCAGACCGTTGAGGATCGACGTGAAGTTCACCACCTGCGCGTTCGCCGCCGAAACGCCCATCCCCGCCGCCACCGCCAGAACCAAAGCACACGTCTTCATGACTCTCTCCACTGGCTGGGCATGCTCGAAGCGGGCACGCAATGCCGAAAACACATCGCCGACGGGATCGCCCGCCGACGACGCCCGCTCAATTGTGGCACGGTTCTCGGTCCATGCCACCCCGTTTCACCGGGTGATCGCACCCGCAAACACCAAACACACACCAACCAACTCCACTTGCTAAACTTGAGGTTCCTCTGACTTTGGGCCCGTCGCCCACAGCCGACCCGCTTTTCGTTCACCGCCCGACGCGACCATGAGCACCACCCCGCCGAACCAGAACCCCGCCGACAACCGCCTCGAGCAGATCACCGTCGGCGCCGGCCTTCAGGAGTCCCGGTACAACCAGGAATTCGTCGACTTCCTCAAGAAGTACGGCTTCCTCGTCCTTCTGGTCATCGCTGCCATCTCCTTCGCCTGGTTCGGCCTCCAGAAGCTCCGCGAACGCCGCGAGGGCGAGACCAACCTGGCCTTCTCCCAGCTCGAAGAGTCCCTCCGCACCGGCTCGCCCACCGCGCTCGCCCGCCTGGCCGACGAGCACGACGGCCAGGGCGCCGTGCCCCACGTCGCCCGCCTCGCCGCCGCCGACGCCCTCATGGTCAACGCCTTCCGGGGCCTGGTCCCCGGAGCCACCCTCAACCCCGACGGCACCGTCAAGAACCCCGACGAGCTGCTCACCTCCGAGGGCCGCACCCGCCAGCTCGAAGAGGCCCGCGTCCTCTACCAGCGCGTCGTTGACGACACCAAGGGCGACCGCTTCAAGGCCATCCACACCATCGGCGGCCTCTTCGGCCTCGCCGCCATCGCCGAGAGCCTCGGCAAGTTCGAAGACGCCGCCTCGCTCCTCAAGGACGCCCAGGCCCGCGCCGCCGCCGCCGACCTCAAGGCCCTCGCCGACGAGGCCCAGCGCCGCCTGGACACCCAGGCCGAGGCCAAGGTGACCCCGCGCCTGCTCAGCGACAAGGACGTGGCCACCTACACCAAGCCCACGCCCCCGCCGACCCCCGTCCCCCCGCTCCCCGCCGGCCCCGACTTCCCGCCCACGCCCCTGCTCCCCGAGCAGCCGTAAGCGGCCCCGTCATGCCGCGATTCAACCGCAAAGACAACTCCACCAACCGCTCCACCGGCAAGCGGCTCCCCCAGCCCGACACCTTCAAGACCAGCGACCTGATCGCCTCCGGCGGCAAGGTGGACCCCGACGCGCTCCTCCGCGCCGCCCGGGCCGCTGCACCTCAGCCCCAGCAGCCCCAGCAGCCCGCGGCCCCGGACGCCGACGCCGACACCGCCCCCACCGACGCACCCGAGGTCGACACCGAGACCGCCGGCGATGAAGACCTCGCCGCCGCCGCCCAGCGTCCGCCCACCGTCACCTTCCGCCTCACCCGCGACCTGGACAAACGCCTCGACAAGTACCTCACCGACCGCATCACCTTCATGAGCCGCGCCCAACTCCAGCGCCTCATCGACGATCAGCAGGTCACCGTCAATGGCCGCAAGGCCAAGGCCAGCACCCGCCTCCGCGCTCAGGACGTCGTCCACGTCAACCTCCCACCGCCCCCCTCCTCCGAACTCCCCGAGCAGGACATCCCGCTGAACGTGATGTACGAGGACCAGCACATCATCGTGCTCAACAAGTCGCCCGACATCATCGTCCACCCAGCCCGCTCCGAACTCTCCGGCACCCTCATCAACGCCCTGGCCTTCCACTTCAAGCACCGCTCCACCACCGGCGGCGAGCTCTCCCACGTCGGCTCCGAGTTCGCCCGCCCCGGCGTCATCCACCGCCTGGACCGCCAGACCTCCGGCTGCATCGTCTTCGCCAAGTCCGAAGAGGCCCACTGGAAAGTCGCCCACCAGTTCGAGCACCGCACCGTCGAGAAGCGCTACGTCGCCCTCGTCCACGGCCACCCCGAGCCCGAGGCCGGCACCATCGACCTGCCCATCGGCCCCCACCCCTCCCGCCTCAAGGGCTACCGCGAGATGCAGGTCGTCCGCCACGACCACCTCGGCAAGCCCGCCCTCACCTTCTACCGCACCCTCGGCCGCTACGACCTCAACCTCACCTCCTCCGGCACCGCCCCGCCCGGCCGCTCACCCACCGGCCACCCCCGCCAGGCCGGCCGCGTCGCCCTGGTTGAAATCGAACTGAAGACCGGACGCACCCACCAGATCCGCGTCCACTGCACCCACAACGGCTGGCCCCTGCTCGCCGACGACATGTACTCCGGCGTCGTCCTTCCCGCCGCTTCCTCCGACGCCGCCTCGCCCCCGCTCTGCACCCGCGTCGCCCTCCACGCCTGCATCCTCGCCTTCCGCCACCCCATCACCCAGCAGCCCCTCCGCTTCATCGCCCCCTTCCCCGCCGACCTCCGCGCCGCCCTCGCCCGCCTCCGCGCCGCCCCCGGCACCGTCGAGGCCACAACCCCGCCCCCCGGCGCCATGCTCACCGCCGCCGACCTGCTCAGCGATCCGCCGGCGGCCTGATCCCCTCCGCCCCACGCTGCCCCGCCCACTCCAGCATCGCCGCACGCTGCTTGGCGCTCTTCGCACGCTGCGCCGCCGTCACGTCGAACACCGCCGCACGATCCAGCAGCGCCCGCACCCCGGCCGCATCCCCCGCGTCCGCCTTGCACCACGCCAGCATCGTCAGCACCCCGGGGTGCTCAAACCCCGCCGCCAGCTCACGCTCAAGGTGCGCCCTCGCTCCACCGCGGCACGCCACCGCCGCCGCCGACCGTCCACCCGCACCCCCATCCGGCCCTTCCAGACCGACGCTCGCCGCCGTCGCCCACACCCGCCACCCCAGAGTCTTCGCCAGCCCGCTCCCCATCTCCGCCCGCACCGCCTCAAACCGTCGCGCCGCCCCCAGCGCCCGCTCCGCGTCCCCGCGCTGCACATACACCTGCACCAGCCGCAGCCAACTCCCCATCGCCGCGTCCGGCCCCACCCCGCGCAGACGCTCAGCCGCACCCTCCAGCGCTTCCGGCGTCCCCTTCGCCGCCACCTCCCAGAACTCCGTCCACAACGGCCGCGCCCGCGCCTCCTCCGCCACCTGCGCCTCCATCCGCGCCCGCGCCGCCTCCGGCGAGTACGCCGGACCATCCACCCACTCCAGCACCTCACTCAACTCCCCCATCGGATGCCCCACCCACGCTAGCCGCCCGTGCGCATCGAGCACAAACGCCGTCGGCCACCCAACCTCCCCCGCCACCTCGGTCAGCCACGGCCGCCCCACGCTGTTCGCCTCATCGTCCACCAGCACCCGCAGCCGCAGCCTCAAGTCCATCCCCGCCACCAGCGCCCGTCGCGCCGCCGTGTCCCCCGCCCGGTCGCTCCACATCACCGTCACCACCGGCCAGCGCGCCGTCGCCGCGTCCATCACCTGCATCGACGCTAGACACGGCCCGCACTCCCCGCTCCACACCACCACCCCCCGCGCCCGACCCAATTCCGCAGCATCAAACCCCGAACCCCGAGCCCACTCCCCGCCGGCCAACCCCGGCGCCGCGTTACCAACCGCCCGCAGCTTCACCGCCGCCGCACGCTCCGCCCGCGTCGGCCCGGCCGCCGCCCCTCCGGTCCCCCCGGCCCCGCCGGCCGCCCCGGCCGCCTCACCCCCGCTCGCCGCAGCCGGCCCCTGCGCCGCGGCACACCCGCTGCCCACCGCCCACAACGCCGCCGCCGCCAGAGTGGCCATCCACCGCCCGCACGCCGTCGTTCGCTCGCCCATGGGCCGGTCCTTTCTTCCCCCGCCCCAGCCGCAGCCTCCCGCCCCCACGCCGTTCGATCTTTGCTAGGGCGGCCCGCACCCGCCACCCGCCCCCACACACCACAGCCGCCCCCCTCCCGCACCTCCCCAGCGCCCCCCGCACCCCCGCCCCGCAGACCCTCTATCCTTGTCCCCTTCACGGAGACCCCCCCTTGGCCGCCAAGAACTTCCAGTTCCGCCTGATCACCCCCCAGGGCAAGCTCATGGACGCCCCCGCCGCCGCCGCCGTGCTCCCCGCACATGACGGCCAACTCGGCGTCCTCCCCAGCCGCGCCCCCATGGTGGTCAAGCTCGGCATGGGCGCCCTCCGTGTGGACCTCGCCAACGCCACCGGCACCACCGGCGGCAGCCGCGAATACCTGATCGAAGACGGCTTCGCCCAGATGGTCGACAACCGCCTGACCATCCTCACCGCCCGCGCCACCTCGGCCGAGACCATCACCGAGACCGACGCCCAGGCCGAACTCACCGCCGCCGAGGCCCGCAAGCCCGCCAAGCAGTTCGACCAGGACGAAGCCGCCCGCATCAAGAAGGACCGCACCCGCGCCCGCCTCAAGCTCGGCATGGCCAAGCAGTTCAAGTCCCGAGGCGGCGCGATCTAACGCCCCGTCCTCCGGTCCCGCTACCCACGCCCCCCCTCCAGCAGCCCCGGCCCAAACCGGGGCTGCTGTCTTTTCCGATCTGCCCACCTGGCCCCTTGGCCATGTGGCATAAAAAAACGCCCCGGCTCTCACCGGGGCGCTTGAACGCACAGTCTTCTTCGCACCTCAACCGCTCGCCAGCCTTACTGCTGCACGAACCAGTTGATGAACGCGACAAAGTCATCGCCGCTGATCATCCCGTCCGGCTGCAGCGCCCCGCCGATGCCCGCGATGTCCGCCCGCGCATCCTCCGCCGCATAGGCCGAGATGAACGCGTTGAAGTCATCGCCCGAGACGATCCCGTCCGGGAAGCCCTGACCGCCCACGTTGGTGATGTCCGCCGGGTTCCGGGGCACGCTCACCCGCGCCTGCATGGTCAGAATCGTGCTCGGCGTCGGGTTCACCGTCCCGCGCGGGTCGTTGCTGATCCGATCCGGCGAGGGGTACAGCGTCGCCATGCCCGTCGTCCGGGGCGGCAGGTTGCTGGTGTACCAGAAGGTGTACATCGTGCCCCACGAGATCGTGTTCAGATTGCTGGTCGTCGGCACGCCCGTCCCCGCATCGCGGGGCACCGCCGGAGCCTGGAACACCATCGCGTCCTTGCCATCGTCATACGAGCCCACCCAGCCGGCCGTGTCGTTGCCAAGCAGGTTCGCCGCCGTCGGCAACTGGCCCGCCGCCGGCGGATTGACCGTCGGCCGCACCTGCCGGGGCTGGCGGAACCCGACATCCGTCCGCGTGCCGATCGGCAGGCTCGGGAAGTCGACCGCCGAAACCTCGCGGTCAAAGTCCATGTTGTACACGTTGTACTCGTACCGATAGTTTCCGTCCGGCAGAGGCACCACGCGCGACGCCACGATCACCGCGCCCTCGGCGTCCGGCGTCGCCAACTGCTGCTGGTCGCCCCACTGCATGATCGTCGGCCCGAACGTGTGCGGGCCGTCCATCGCAAACTGCCGGTTCCCCGTCACGCGGAACCGCCGGTGCGCGTGATTGTTCATCCGGCTCACGTCGCCGTTCACCACGTAGTACGACTCGAAGAACAGCCGCCCGTCAGTCCCCAGCGCCCCGCTCGCGCCCGTGGTGATCTCGTCATCACGCAGATAGTTGATCTTGAACGGCGTGCCCGTCGAGCCCGTCGTGTACGACCGCGCAGAATCACTCAACCCCGTTGTCGCCGGAACATCCTGCCGCAGCGTGCTGTTCCACACGTAGTTGTCAAACATGCTCCCACGCGGGTTCCACCCCAGCCACGTCCGGCCCGCCGGCGGTGTCCCGCCGCTGGTAAAGCCCACGTCGTTCGGCTTCACCTCGTTCCGCGGCCCCAGGTAATACGTGCTCGAATTCAGACCCGGCCCATACGTGTCCGAGCAGTTAAAGCCCATCCGCGAGCCGCCGATCCCGTCGCACGAGCCCGTGCCGCACGCCGGCTGCCCGTTCGGACCGTTCACCGCCGCCTGCGAAGTGCTCGCCGACGAGAATGCGTGCTTGATCCAGGACGCCGACAACTGCTCCAGCCGCCCCTGCGCGTTGGTCCGGTAGATGTTCTGCACGATGTACGGGTGGTTGTACTGCATCGCCGCCTGGAACGGCACGTACACCGAGCCCACGTTGCAGCTCGTCGTCCCCAGTGCGATCCCGAACATCCCCGTCGCAGCGCCAGTCGCATCCACCGAGATCGAAATCGTCCCCGACGTGCTCGCCGCCACGCAGCTCACCGACAGATCCAGCCCCGTCTGCGCCGCCGGCGTCACACCCCCGCCGCCGCCAGCGACGGACATCGCCGCTGCCGCCATCAGGCCGCTGACCGCCAAAACAAACGCTGCCGGCTTCATCGTCGAGTTCATCTTCCGGTGCTCCTGTTTCTCGCTGCCCGAAAAGGCCCGCGACCAGACCATCACCCGCGCAGGCCTTCTTGCCCGCCGGGCGAACAACCACCACCGGCCCCGAGCGGGGCCCGCTCCATCAATCTATCAGACGTTCCACCTTCGCACCATCACAACCACGCAATTCTCACCCGTTCAAAACCCGATTCACCCCGTTTTGGGGGGTCACCAGTCCACTGACAAGGTCGCCGGGAGAGCAGTGCGCACCCACCCCCCCACTCCGTGCGCCCCACCAGCCCTCCCTCCACCGAGGACTTCCTCACGACCCGCCCCACCCCATCCCCGCATGTCCTCCGCCTCCGTCCGCCCCACCGCTTCATCCACACCCGCCCTGCGGACAACCCGTGCACCACCTGTCCGCTCCTGCGGACATCGTCGCCAAGCGCCCGGCCTCACGCACCCGCTTGGCAACGTCCGCCCGACGCTCCGCCATGCTCTCATCGCGACGCGCCCGCGACCGCCGCAGACTTCGCTCCCCCTCCCCTGGCACGCTCACGCTCCGGTCACGCCGCCGCACGCTGCACACGCCGCCGACGCACCGCTCACACATACCGCCCGCTGCATGCATCCGTGCATGTGATCGTTTTTCCTCTGAATATCAGCGCGTTTTCACCCCATCCCGCGTCGTCCACATTCCCCGCACATCATCCACATCTTTCACCGCGCGAAGCGTTGATAGATTTTTTTCGCTCGCAAGTGCCGATGTTCTCTCACTTCTGCGCTCGCCGCTCGTGCATCGCGAACTTTGCCGTTGCTCATCCGCCACGGACCGGTTATCGTCATGGGTGGTCATGGATCGGACCACGGGGGCATGAGCGGCCCGGCTCAGTCGTTTCTCTGACTGCTGACGGATCTGTCCGCCTCTGCGTGAATGGACTCGGTCTGTATCAAGTGTGTTCGGCTCTGCGCCGGGCGCCGGTCTTGCCGCGCCAGGTTCGCGATGCCGCTTGCCCATGAGGATCCGCACGGTGCCCACGCCTGCCGCGGTGATCAGCCGTCCCCCGTCCCCCCTCACCTCCACCCTGTCCGTCGCTCCCGCCGGTCTCGCCCCTTCCCAACTCACCACCGGCGCCTCCGCCGTTGCCTCCGTCCCCGTGGCCCCTCGACGCGCTACCCCCATCCACACGTTGTCCGCTTCCCCCGCCGTCACAGCCACACCCGCCGTCACGGCATCCTCCGCCGTCGCCAAGCCGTCCGCGGCCCTCCCGGCCGCCTCCACGCCAGGCCCCGCCCCGGCCACGCCGGCACACGCTCCGGCCACGTCCCCCGTCGCCGGCGTCATCCGCAACGACCGCGAGATCGTCCGCGCTGTCGTCGCCCGCCTCCGTGCCGAAATCGGCGAGGACCGCTTCCAGCGCTACTTCACCATCGAGTCCGCCCTCCGCTTCGGCGAAGGCTGCCTGGATGTCTGCGTCGCCTCCACCCACCTCGCCCAGGCCTACGACCGCCACTTCGGCGACATCCTCCGCACCGCCTGCCGTGCTGAGACCGGCTCAGACCGCGTCGCCGTCCGCTTCATCGTCCGCGAAGGCGGCGTCGCCGGCGGCCCCTCCGCCCTCGCCGCCGCTGCCGCCGCCGGCACCACCACCGCCGACGCGCCCGCCGCCCGCCGCCCCGCCGGCCCCGTCCACGCCGCCGCCCAGCGCCGCGCCCCCGCCCGCCAGGCCGAGCCCGCCCGCGCCCTCATCGAACTCGTCCGCTCTGAAGCCAACGAGCAGGCCATCCGCACCGCCCAGGCCATCGCCGCCGCTGATCCCGCCCTCCGGGGCGTCGCCGTCATCATCCACGGCCAGTGTGGCGTCGGCAAGACCCACCTGCTCACCGCCGCCGTCGCCGAACGCAAGGCCGCCGCCCGCGACCACTCCGGCAACACCGCCCGATACGTCTCCGCCGAGCAGTTCGTCAACGACTTTGTCATCGCCGCCCAGACCGGCAAGATGGAGCAGTTCCGCCGCACCTACCGCTCGCCCGATCTGCTCTGCGTCGACGACCTGCACATCCTCGAGAACAAGACCAAGTCCCAGCAGGAGTTCCAGGCCACGCTGGACGCCATCCTCCAGCGCAAGGGCTGCGTCATCCTCGCCACCTCCGTTCCGCTGGACAAACTCACCACCCTCCCGCCCGCCCTCCGCTCGCGTCTGGCCGCCGCCGTCTCCGCCGTCATGGCCCCGCCCGGCCCCGCCCACACCCAGCGCGTCGCCCTCGCCCTCGCCTCCCGCCGGGGCCTGCGCATGGGCGAAGCCGCCGCCCAGGCCCTCGCCCAGTCCGCCGAGCAGGTCAATGCCCGCACCCCGCGCGACATCGAAGGCCTCATCGCCCGTGTGGATGCCTTCCACCGCCTCATCGCCGGCGCCCAGCCCGGCGTCCCCGTCAACCCCCTCACCGTCCGCCGCGCCCTCGGCCTTGAAGCCGCCCCCGCGCCCCTCCATCCCCTCCCCACCCTCCCCCCGACCGACCTCCGCGCCAACCCCGTCTCCGCCACCTCTCCCTCCGCCCCCGCTGAGCCCGCACGCCCCCTGGGCATGCCCCGCCCCGTCCGCGCCGAAGAGATCATCCACGCCGTCTGCGTCACCCTCGGCGTCGGCGATGCCGAGTTCCGGGGCCGGGGCCGCCACTGGAAGGTCGTCCTCGCCCGCTCCGTCGCCTCCGTGCTCTCCAAGCGGCTCACCCGCATGAGCTTCCCCGAGATCGCCCGCGCCATGGGCCGCCCCAACCACTCCACCATCATCACCGCCTGCCAGCGGCTCGAGGCCCAGATGGCCCAGGGCGCCCGCGTCGCGCTCGACGGCGCCGAGATCCCCATCACCGAACTCTGCGACCGCCTCGCCGTCGTCCTGGCCGACCGCGCCCGCCTCCGCTGCTGAATCTACCGTTCGCCATGCCTTTCCGGCCCCCCCGGCCCCCGGCCCACTCCGCGCCCGCCGGCCCCCGCTTCGCCCGCGCGCTGCACCTCGTCCTGGCCGCCGGCCTGTTCGGCCCCGCCAGTGCGCTCGCGCTCGCCGCCGACACCCCCGCGCCCATCTCCGCCCCCCAATCCGCCCCCATCTCCGCCCCCCCGCGCGTCGTCCCCCTCGCCACCGTCGAGTCCCTCTTCGCCAGCCGCCTCCTCGCCGTCGCACCTCAGCCCGGCCAGCCCCTCTCCCAGCAGAACATCCCGCCCGCCCTCCTCGCCCTGGCCCGCCTGCGCGATCCCGCCACCATCCCCCTGTTCAGCCAACTCGCCACCGTCGGCCCGCCCGCCCTCCGCGCCACCGCCCTGCTCGGCCTCGCCCGTGCTGAACACACCCGAGGCTTGGACCTCCTCCTCCTCCGCCAACTCCCACCGCCCGACCGCCTCGCCGCCCTCGCCGAGGCCATCGCCGACGACCTGGTCACCACCGCGCAGCTCCAAGACCTCGCCCGCTGGCCCGATCAAGACCCGCCCTGCGCCCTGCTCGCCGCCGGCGTCCTCGTCGGCCGGGGCGAGCCCCCGCCTCCCGCCCACCGCCTGCGCGACCTCGCCGCCAG
>Ga0315900_10008010_pt1 | contig 13701 bp, 10 predicted proteins | sample LakEriMetagenome_FD_203521 | JGI IMG/M metagenome (GOLD analysis project Ga0315900, IMG submission 203521) | Freshwater fungal communities from buoy surface, Lake Erie, Ohio, United States - Buoy 12 MA114 | ecosystem: Environmental > Aquatic > Freshwater > Lake > Lake biofilm | place: USA: Lake...
TCGAAATGATCGCGGCGACCGGATCATGTGCGGGGATCGAGAACTACTCCCGCTTCCTCACCGGCCGCCTGCCGGGCGAACCGCCGCCGACGCTGTTCGAATACCTGCCCGACAATGCCCTGCTGTTCGTCGATGAAAGCCACCAGACCGTGCCGCAGATCGGGGCGATGTCCAAGGGTGACCACCGCCGCAAGATTACCCTGGCCGAATATGGCTTTCGCCTGCCGAGCTGCATCGACAACCGGCCGCTGCGCTTCAACGAGTGGGACGCGATGCGGCCGCAGACCGTGGCCGTGTCCGCGACGCCCGGCGGCTGGGAAATGGAGCAATCGGGCGGCGTCTTTGCCGAGCAGGTGATCCGCCCGACCGGCCTGATCGACCCGCCGGTGGAAATCCGCCCGGTCGAGGATCAGGTGCAGGACTGCATCGAGGAATGCCGCAAGACCGCGGCGGCGGGCTATCGCACGCTCGTCACCACGCTCACCAAGCGGATGGCCGAGGACCTGACCGAGTTCATGCACGAGGCGGGGCTGCGGGTGCGCTACATGCACAGCGATGTCGAGACGCTGGAGCGCATCGAGCTGATCCGCGACCTGCGCCTTGGCGTCTATGACGTGCTGGTGGGGATCAACCTGCTGCGCGAGGGGCTCGACATTCCCGAATGCGGCCTCGTCTGCATCCTCGATGCCGACAAGGAAGGGTTCCTGCGTTCAGAAACGTCCCTCATCCAGACCATCGGCCGCGCGGCGCGCAATGTGGACGGGCGGGTGATCCTCTATGCTGACCGGATGACCGGCTCCATGGAGCGCGCCATTGCCGAAACCGACCGCCGCCGCGAAAAGCAGCGCGCCTATAACGAGCTCCACGGGATCACGCCCGAAAGCATCAAGCGCAATATCCACGATATCGTCGCCGATGCCGCCAGCCGGGATGGCGTGGTGGTGGAGATCGAGGATGACAGCCGCAACAACCTCGTCGGCCACAACCTGCGGGCCTATATCGAAGAGCTGGAAGGCCGGATGCGCGCCGCCGCCGCCGACCTGGAATTCGAGGAAGCCGGCCGCCTGCGCGACGAGATCAGGCGGCTCGAAGCGACCGAGTTGGGCCTTCCAGAAGGCGAGCGCAAGGCGCCCATCGTCGGCCGCAGCAACGAGGGCAAGCCGGGCACCCGCAAGACCCGCTTCGGCAAGCAACAGAAGAAATGGGGGCGCTAGGCCTCCGCGTTAGACCTTGCCGAACTGCGCCTCGAACCCGGCGACATCCCCAGCGGCGAGGAATTTCGCCTGGGCCACCCAGTTGTCCTTGGCCGGGCGACCGGCGAAGGCCCCCAGCTTGCCGTCCAGCTCGGCCAGGTCCGCCTCGGTCAGGGCGGCGATCTGCGCGAAGGTGGTGATGCCAAGTTCGGGCAGCAGCTTTTGCAGCTTCGGTCCAAGGCCCTTGATCCGCGACAGATCGTCCGGGCCGGCGGGAGCAGCAGCGGCTGGCTTGGGCTTGGGTTCGGCCTTGGGCTTTGGCTCAGTCTTGGGCTTTGGCTCAGCCTTGGCCTTGGGCTCGGCTTTGGCCTTGGGCTCGGCTTTGGCCTTGGGCTTCGGCTCAGCCTTGGGCTTCGGCTTCGGAACCGCCTTAGCCGTGGGGGCCGGCGCAGGAACGGGCGCGGGAGCCGGAACAGGCACGGGTTCTGGAGCCGGCGCAGGTGCGATGATCGGCTCGATCTTGGCTGCTGGCGGCGCGTCGATCAGCGCCTGGTTGCGCTGCGCCGGGCCGACACCTTCGTCGAGCACATCGGGCTTATGGCTGCGCTCGCGCGGGGCGCTGGAGCGACCAAACAGGTACCAGACCAGCACCAGCCCGACGACCAGCGCCAGGGCGAACCACACCAGGTTGGGATTGGACAGATCGATCATTGTTTGCCTTCCTCAGCTTCCGCGCCGCCACCGCCCAAGTTCTTGCGGAACAGCACCCGGTCTTCCGGGCCGAAACCCTTCTGCCAGATTACATAGCCATAAGTGAAGAGGATCGCGGGGATGCCCAGCGCCAGTTCGGCCCATTCGGGCAGGAACTGCGTTGCCGCCCAGCCAACCAGCACCGCCGGGGCCACGGCCCAGACCAGCGGCCAGCGGAACGGGTTGACCGGCGCCTGCATCAGCCGCCCGAGCAGCCAGCCCTTGGCCAGCGAGGAGAAGCCCAGCGCCACCAGCAGCGCGCCCGCCGCGGCGGCGGCGGCGAACTTGTCGTTCAGCTGCATTTCGCGGACCAGCAGGATCCCGCCGAGCGTCAGTCCGGCCTGCAACGCAATCGTGGTAAGCGAGAGCCACAGGTTGCGGTGCCGCGCGACATAGACCAGCGCCGCCTCGCTTACCACGGCGGTCGCGGCGACCACTTCGGCCATCAGCAGGAAGGTCAGCGCGCCCGTACCGCCAACGAACTGCGGCCCGATCAGGCCCATCACTGCTTCGCCCGGAATGGCCAGTGCCAGGGCGATCCCCATCTGCGCGGCAATGATCCAGAAGCCGACCTGGTTGACCTGCGCGGCGATCGCGGCGTGATTGCCTTCCTTGAGGTTGCGGGTGATCACCGGGCCGAGGATCGGCTCGAAACTGGTCTTGAGCTTCTGCGGCAGTGAGGCGACCTGCTGCGCCGCGTAATAGACCCCGACCGCCGTGGGCGAGGTGAAGAAGCCCAGCAGCGCGATATCGAGCTTGCGGGTGCCCCACTCCACCAGGTCCGCCCCGGCCAACGGCGCAGAAAGCACTGCCAGCCGCGCCAGCCGCACCGGATGCGGCCGCCACTGGCGCGGCAGACCAAAGGTCTGGACCAGCGGCCAGAACGCCACCACCAGCGCGGCCAGCTTGGCCAGGATCAGCGACAGCGCCAGCCCGCCTTCGGGCAGCACGAACAGGAAGGCGATGGCCGCCAGGGTCTGCACCCACGGCTCGACCAGTGAGCGCGCCCGCACGGTCGCGGCGATATTGTAGCGATAGGCCAGCGCGGCGAGTGCAATGTCGGTCAGGGCATTGGCCACCAGCACGATCGGCAGCAGCCGATCCCATTCATTGTAGCCGCCGCTGGGGAACATCGGCGCAGGGAACATATAGAGCAACAGCGCCGCTGCCATTGACAGGGTAAAGGTCAACAGCAGGCCATCGGCGATAACATTGGCCGGGTGGCGCGGGTCTTCGGACAGGCGCTGGGCGAGGCCGCGCCGCTGGCCGAGCAGGCACAGCTGGCTGATCAGCTCAACAATCACCAGCGCCAAGGCATAGCGCCCCAGCGCCTCCACTCCGTAGAACCGCCCGGCGATGAACAGGAACGGTGCCGTGCCGCCCAGCCGGAGCAGGAAGCCAAGGAAATTGGTCCGCCCGCCCTTGGCCAGGGCGGCAATATCCTGATCGGGCGCGGCAGGCTGGCTCACGCCAGTTCTCCTTCGGCGCGCAAGGGACGCGCCAACAGTTCGGCAACCACTTGCCGGGCTGGAGCCTTTCCGGCCAGCAGGCGGCAGACTGCCTGAACAATCGGCAGATCAAGCCCCGCGCTGGCAGCGAGATCCGCCAGCACGGGCGCGGTGGCCGCGCCTTCGGCCACGCTGAGCTTGCCGGACAGCGCCGTTGCCGCGTCCTGCCCCTCACCCAGCGCCTTGCCCAAGGCAAAATTGCGGCTGGCGGTCGAGGAACAGGTCAGCACCAGATCGCCCAGCCCGCACAGGCCGGCCAACGTTTCAGCCCGCGCGCCGCGCGACAGGCCGAACCGGGTCATCTCGGCATAGCCGCGCGCGATCAGGGCCGCCCGGGCGTTCTGACCCAGCCCAAGCCCCTCGACCACGCCGCAAGCAATCGCCAGCACGTTTTTCACTGCCCCGCCGATTTCCGCGCCGATCACATCGTCCGAATAGTAAGGGCGCAGCGTTGGGCGGGACAGCGCCGGAGCCAGCCGTTCCCACTGCGCTTCACCCCCGGCACAGGCCAGCGTCACGGCAGTTGGCAGGCCAGCGGCCACTTCATGCGCGAAAGTCGGGCCAGACAGCACGGCAATTTCGGACGCGGGCAAGGCGGCAGCGGCCACGTCGGCCATCAGCCGGCCAGAGCCGGCCTCGATCCCTTTGGCACAGAGCACCAGGTCGCGCGGGGCGGCTGCTAAATCCATCAGGACCCGGCCAAGATGCTGGGCCGGAACCACGGCCAGCAGGATCGGCAAGCTGGCCAGCGCGGCAAGATCACCCGTAGCTGTGATCGCTGGCGCCAGTTCGGCGCCGGGCAGGAACAGCGGATTGCGCCGCTCGGCATTGACTGCGGCGACCACTTCCGGTTCGCGCGCCCACAGCAGCACCGGCGTGCCATCACTGGCCAGCGCCTGGGCCAGCGCCGTGCCCCAGGCGCCGCCCCCCAGCACGCCGATGGTCGGCAGCGCGCTCATGCCTTGACCCCCGCGCCGCGCACCGGCGCCGCATCAGGATCGAGCGGCCAGCGCGGCCGCGCGGCAATGTCGAGCGGATCGGGCGCGAAGGTAGCGAGTGCCAGGCGTTCCTGCCCGGCCCAGGCGATCATCGCCGCGTTATCGGTGCACAGCGCCAGCGGCGGGGCAACGAACGGCAGGCCAGATTCGCTGGCCAGGGCTTCCAGTCCGGCACGGATCGTCTGGTTGGCGGCCACCCCGCCAGCCACCACCAGCGCGGTCAGCCCCTCGCCACCCTCCAGTGCGCGGCGGGTGCGATCGAGCACGCAATCGAGCGCGGCCTGCTGGAACGAAGCGGCAATATCAGCATCCTGATGGCTGCCCGCTTGCTTGGCCCGCAGCACCGCGCTCTTCAGCCCGGCGAAGGAGAAATGCGGCTCGTCGCTGCCCAGCAGCGGGCGGGGCAGTGGCACGCCCTTGGGATTGCCTTCGCGGGCCAGTCGCTCAACCGCCGGGCCACCGGGAAAACCCAAACCAAGGATCTTGGCCGTCTTGTCAAAGGCTTCGCCCAGGGCATCGTCGATGGTGGTCGCCAGGCGGCGGTACTGCCCGACGCCTTCGACGCGCAGCACCTGGCAGTGACCACCGGAAACGAGCAGCAGCAGGTAGGGGAACCGCAACGTCGGATCAGCCAATCGGGGCGACAGCGCATGGCCTTCCAGATGGTTGACCGCGATCAGCGGCTTGCCGCTGGCCATCGCCAGCGCCTTGGCCGTGACCAGACCCACCATCACCCCGCCTATCAGGCCCGGTCCGGCCGTGGCGGCAATCGCATCGACATCGCCCAGCTCCACCCCGGCATCGGCCAGCACGGCCGCTACCAGCGGGGCGATCCGTTCGGCATGGGCGCGGGCGGCAATTTCGGGGACGACCCCGCCATAGGGGCGATGGGCATCGTCCTGCGAGGCGATGCGCTGCGCCACGATCCGGCGCGCGTCATCGACCAAAGCGGCCGCCGTTTCGTCACAGGACGATTCAATGCCTAGGACCAGCCCCATTCTCGCTTCCATCTAGCGAGAATGCGCACTAGCACAACCCGCGCATGACTGACCGTCCACTCCGCCTTGGCACCCGCCGCTCCCCGCTCGCCATGGCTCAAGCCCATGAGGCGCGCGACCGGCTGCTGGCAGCCCACCCCGGATTGGCGGTCGAAATCGTGCCGGTGCTGGCCAGCGGCGATAAAGTGCAGGATCGCGCTTTGGCGGAAATCGGCGGCAAGGCACTGTGGACCAAGGAACTGGACGCCTGGCTGCTGGCCGGCGAGATCGACTTTGCGGTCCATTCGGCCAAGGATGTCGAAACCGTGCGGCCGGCCGAAATCGCGATTGCCGCAGTGCTGCCGCGCGCCGATGTGCGCGACGTGCTGATCGGGGCAGACAGCCTGGCAGCCCTGCCCGCCGGGGCCCGGATCGGGACCAGCGCCCCGCGCCGCGCAGCCCAGGCGCTCCATACCCGGCCGGACTGCCAGATCGTGCTGTTCCGCGGCAATGTGGCCACGCGGCTGGCCAAGCTTGAGGCAGGCGAAGCCGATGCGACTCTTTTGGCGGCTGCCGGGCTGGAACGGCTTGGGCAGAGCGAGGTCGGTACCCCGCTGGATCCGCATGTCTGGCTGCCCGCGCCCGGTCAGGGCTGCATCGCCATCGAATGCCGCGCTCGCGATAGCGCGACTGCCGCGCTGCTGGCCGGCATCGACCATGCGCCAAGCCATGCCGCGCTGATCGCAGAGCGCGGGCTGCTCGCGGCGCTGGGTGGAAATTGCCACAGCCCGATTGCCACGCTGACCGAGCCGGACGGGCCAGCGTTGACACTTCACGCTGCCCTGTTCAGCCCGGACGGTGCGGACAAGGTCATTGGCTCGGCCCGCATCGAGCCAGGCGATACTGAAGGGCCCACCCGGCTCGCGCGCGAGCTGCTGGACCGCGCCTCCCCTGCCATCAGACAGTACTTTACAGGATAGCGCGCATGGTCCCGCTGATCGTGATCCGCCCCGAGCCCGGCGGCTCCGCCACAGTGGAGGCCGCGCGGACGGCGGGTCTCGCTCCGCACGGTTTCCCGCTGTTTGCCATCGAACCGCGATCCTGGCAGGCCCCGCCGCCCGACCAGTTCGATGCCCTACTGCTGGGCAGCGCCAATGCCGTGCGTCACGCCGGGCCAGGCCTCGCGGCGGTGCGGCACCTGCCTGCCTATGTCGTGGGGGAAACGACCGCCGCTGCGGCGCGCGCGGCTGGACTGACAATCGCGGGCGTGGGCCAGGGCGGCTTGCAGGCCGTGCTTGGCGCGCTTGACCCGGCGCATCACCGCTTGCTGCGCCTCGCCGGCGAGGAGCGGATTGCGCTGACCCTGCCAGCCGGGGTCACCATGGCCGAACGCGTGGTCTATGCCAGCCGGCCCCAGCCTATCCCGCCAGACCTGGCCACGCTGCTGAGCGAACCGGCGCTGATTGCCCTGCATTCGGCCGAGGCTGCGCAGCACCTGACCGCCGAATGTGTCCGCCATGGCTTGCGCCGCGCCCGGCTGCGGCTTTGTACGCTGGGCCCGCGGATCGCCGCGGCAGCGGGCGATGGCTGGGGCGAGGTCGCGGTTGCCTCAGAACCGTCCGACCGCGCACTGCTGGCCTTGGCCCGCCAGATGTGCCAAGACCCGTGGGGCAAGGAATAATAAAGGTCGTCATGGACGAAGACTATCTCTCGCGGCGGCGCGCCGCTGCTTCGGGCATTTCGCTCCGGGCCGTGCTGGGCACGGCCATGCTCGCTTTTATCGGCGGGGCAGCCCTGGTCGGCTGGCTGGTTTATGACGGGCGGCTTCAGTTTGGCACCGACTTCGGCCAACCCGCCGTGACCGCTGCACCACCGCCAAAGGCCAATGGCGTGATGACTGCGCTACCGGCGCCCGCTCCCAGCCCCTCGCTGGCAGCCGTGGCAGGCGGGATGGACCAGCGCATTGCCGCGCTGGAGCAACGGCTCGCGCGGATCGACCTGCAGGCGGCCGCAAGCGAAGGCAATACGGCCCGGGCCGAGGCCCTGCTCGTAGCGCTGGCCGTGCGCCGCGCCATCGAACGTGGAGCACCGCTAGGCTATCTCGAAGACCAGCTGCGGCTCCGCTTCGGCGATGCCCAGGCCAATTCCGTGGCCCTGCTGATCGAGACGGCGCGCCAGCCCGTGACGATTGACCAGCTGGCCCTGCAGCTGGAGGAACTGGCCCCCAGCCTGATGGGCACGCCAGCCAACGAAACCACGTGGAACCGTTTTACCCGCGAGCTGTCGGGCCTGTTCGTGATCCGCCGCGGCGATACGCCATCGGCCCGCCCCGACGTGCGGCTGGACCGCGCCCGGCTGATGCTGCGCAGTGGCCAAGTCCAGGGTGCGCTCGAGGAAGTCCAGCGGCTGCCCGGCGCCAGCGAGGCGGAGGACTGGCAGCTGGCGGCCAAGCGTTATGCCGCCGCCCAGCGGGCGCTGGATCTGATCGAAACTACCGCCCTGCTTGAGCCCGACCGGCTGAAGGATGCCGTCGGCACCCGGGTCCAGCAACCCGGCCCGGGCACGCCGCAGCCCGCCGATGAGACTTTCTAGGCGCGCAGCAGCTTGGGCAGATCGCCCGACACGCCGCGCGCTTCATCCATGAAGAAGCGCTTCAACCAACCTGAGCGCTGGACCGCGCCCATGCCCAGCCGCCGGGCGGCGCTGGGCAGGCGGCCCGGGATGCCGAACAGGCGGGTAATCGCATCGGTGACGAAACCGACCGAGAAGCTGTCAACACTGCGCCAGCGTTCATAGCGGGCGAGCAGCTGGGCATCGCCCGGCTCCAGCCCCAGCCGCATCCCGTCAGCCAGTACCTCAACCAGGGCGCCAACATCGCGCAGGCCCAGATTGAGCCCCTGCCCGGCGATCGGATGAATGCCATGCGCGGCATCACCCACCAGAGCCAGCCTATGCTCGACGATCCGCGGCGCGCGGTGGAAATTGAGCGGATAGCTCATCCGCGGTGCGGCAAGTTCAAGCGCCCCGAACATCCCGCCCATGTGGCGGTACACTTCGCCGAGGAACAGCGCCTCGGGCATGGCCAGGACGCCGGCAGCATCCTTTTCCGCAACCGTCCAGACCAGCGCCGAACGGTGACGTCCACCCTCATCGAGCAGCGGCAGCAAGGCAAAGGGCCCAGCCGGGTAGAAGATTTCCCAGGCGACATTGTCATGCGGCAGCTCATGGTACAGCGCGGTGACAATGGCCCGGTGATGATAGTCCCACTTCGATGTGGTGATCGCCGCCTCGTCGCGGGTTGGTGACCTGCGCCCCTCCGCCGCGATGAGCAGGCTACCGGCAAGCACTTCGCCATTGTCGAGCACCACCTGCACGCCATGCTCGCCGCGCTCGCGCTCAATCGCTTCGGTGCCCGAATGCCAGGCAATCCCCGGTTCGGCCCGGGCGGCATCGAACAGGGCGACGCGGATATCGCGGTTGGCATACATCCGGCCAAGCGAGCCGTCATGCGGACCCGGCTTGAAGTCGATCCGGCCAGGCTTCATCTGGTCGGTCACCGCAATCGCATCAATCGGGCAGCCCAGCGGCTCGAGCCGTTCGGCCAGGCCGATATTGGCAAACAGGTTCCAGCTGGCGGTCGAAATGGCCGAAGCGCGCCCGTCTGCACCCTCGGCCGTGAGCTGTTCCGGCATGGCCTTGTCGACCACGTGGCTGGTGATGCCCTGCCGCGCGGCGGCAAGGGCCAGGGTCATGCCCACCAGCCCGCCGCCGATGATGATCAGGTCGCGCTGCTGGGTCACGTTACTTCACCCGCTCGCAGGTATTGCCAGCGCCGGCATCAAGATCGAGGCAGCGGCCATCGAATGCCCCGGCATCGACCTTGAGCCCCAGCACGGCGGCCAGGGTGGGCGCGATGTCCACCGTATCGACCGGGTTGGGCTGTTCGAACCCGGCCATGCCGCGCCGCCAGAACAGCATCGGCACCCGCCGGTCATAGTCCCACGGGCTGCCGTGGGTGGCAATAAAGGCTCCCGGCACCGGCACCGGGATCGGGGTAATTGCCCGGTCAAGCAGGATCACAACGTCACCCGAGCGATCGGCCACGAACGAGGCCCGGGCGCGGTCCTTCAGCGTCCAGTCCTGCGGGCTGCCGGCCGGCATGGGCGTGGCAGCCAGTTCTGCTGCGGTATAGACCGCCGCCACTTGCGGATGAGCCTTGGCCACGGCCACCAGTTCGGCGATGACCCGGTTGCGGGCAGACCCGGAAACTCCGGCGTTGATGTAGAAATCGCCGAAGGGACCATCGCCATAGATCAGGGGCCCCTTGGGTGCGGCGATCCCGGTGCGGCGGGTGATCTCCGCACCAAGGGCATCAGGCATCAGCGCCTTGTCAGCCCGGGCAGCGCGCGGCAGGGCCTGCTGCCTGAGCCTTTCCGGAGCATCATGCCCGCCGTGATCGGCAGTAAGGGCCACAACATAGTCGATCCCGCGCTTGTCGAGCGCGGCGAACAGGCGGCCGATATGGCGATCGAGCTCGACCATCTGGAGGCACATTTCGAGCCCCTCGGTGCCAAGGGCGTGGCCGATATAATCACTGGCCGACAGGCTGACCGAGAGCACGTCAGGCGTGGCACCCTGCCCCAGCTTCATCTCGTCAACCAGCGCTATGGCCAGGTCGACCGTTACCCCGTCCATCCGCGGCGAGACTCGCAGCTGATCGGGCTTCGCGCCCTTGGGCAAGGCGAACCGTCCCGTGCCGACCGTGCTGCCGCCCACCGGCACGGCGCGGTCACGGACCGAGCACCAGGCCGGCACCTTCAGCGCCGGAGCGCCGCTGGCCAGCAGCCGGTCCGCACTGGCATTGGCAGCTTGGGCGGCGGACGAAAGCTCCCGCCCGCGCAGGGTGACAAAGCCGCTGCCCTTCCACCAGTAGGCCGCATCGATCTTGTGCCCGCCCATCATCATCACCGCCCGGTCCTTGGCCGAAACGGCAACGTTGCGGGTGGCTGGATCAGCCGCTTTCATCATTTCGCCCAGCGTTGGCACCTTGAGCAGGCGCGAAGAAACCACCGGCTCGCGCGAGGTGCTGGACGGATCGGAGGTGTCCTCGCTGCAATAGATCCGCTTGTCGGCCCGGGCGATGGTCGGATCGAACCAGTTGTTGGCGATGATCCCGTTGCGCGCCGGGTGCGTACCGGTGAGAATGGTCGAGTGGCCGGGGCAGGTCTCAGTCGCAGCGTGTGACTGAAAACCGGAGGGGAAGACCGCGCCGCTCAGCAGGCGGGCGAAGCCGCCCGTAAAGCGTTCCCGATATTGAGCAAACAGATCGGCTGAGAGCTGATCCACCGAGAGTGCCAGCACCAGTTGCGGGCGCGGCTGCTGGGCCGGAGTGGCGGCGGGCGCGGCAGTGGGGGCGGGCGGTTGGGCCGGGACCTGCTGCGCCGCAGCGGGCAAGCTGGTTCCCAGTCCCAGAGCAGCAGTGGCAAGCAGGCAGGCGAGGGAGCGGCGCATGGGTGAATCCTTGCTTTGGGCGCTGAAATCGGCAAGGCCCTGATGGCGTCACACCGGGACGAACGCAAGGATTCGTCACCGTGAGGAGAACAGTTTCGATGCTTCGCCGCCTCGCCGCTCTGGTCGGCCTGCTGCACCTCGCTCTCCTGCTTGCCGCGCCGCTGCGGGCCGCCGAAACCAACATTGTCGCCACCCTGCTGGTGGAAGGGCCGGTCGCCCCCGGCGGCACGGTGACACTGGCGATCGACATGAAGCCCCGACCCGGTTGGCACGGCTATTGGCAGAACCCGGGCGATGCCGGCCAGGGCATGACGCTGGACTGGACCCTGCCCGCCGGCAGCACAGTGGGCGCGCTGGCCTATCCGGTGCCAGGCACGCTAACCATGGCCGGTCTGATGAACCACGTGTTCAAGACCGAATATGCCGTGCTGGTGCCCTTGACCGCACCTGCTTCGGCTCGCCCCGGCGAGGTGATCGAGCTGAAGGCCAAGGCCCGCTGGCTGGCCTGCACGGACGAAATCTGCGTGCCCGAGCAGGGCGATCTTGCGGCCCGGGTCACGATTGGCCAGCCCGGCTTGCCCGATCCGCGCTTCGACGCGTGGCGGGCGGCCCAGCCTGCCCCGCTGGGCAGCCCGGCGCGGTTTGCCTGGCAGGGCACCACGCTGCGCATCGCCATCCCGCTGCCGGCCGCGCAGCAAGTGGTTGAACCGCATCTGTTCCTGGCGACCGAGCGGGTTGTGGATTATGCGGCGGTTCAGTCGTTCTGGCGCGATGGTGACCTGCTGGTGGCAGAGATTCCCCAGGCGAAATTCGATCCGCAACGCCCCGCTGCGATCGAGGCCGTGCTGCGGCTCAACCCGGCAGGGGATGGGGTGATCATCAGCGCGGCGCCAGGTGCGGTGCCGAGCGGCGGCGTACCGGTCCCAACCAAAAACGCCGCCAGCCAGGATCAGGCCCCGCTCGCGCTGCTGATCCTAGCCGCGCTGGCCGGGGGCTTGCTGCTCAACATCATGCCCTGCGTCTTCCCGATCCTCAGCCTCAAGGCGCTGAGCCTGGCCCGCGCGGGCGAGAGCCAGGCCCAGGCGCGGGCCGAGGGGCTAGCCTATACCGCCGGAGTCGTGATCGCCTGTCTCGCGCTGGGCGGCCTGCTCCTGGGCCTACGCGCCGCCGGGCAGGAAGTGGGCTGGGCCTTCCAGTTGCAGGAGCCACTAGTGGTTGCCGCGCTGCTGCTGCTGGCCGTGGCCATTACGGCGAACCTGCTGGGCCTCTATGAGTTCATGGTTCCGGGCTTTGCCAGCGAGGGTTCACCGCAGGGCGCCTTTGCCACCGGCCTGCTCGCCGCCTTTGCCGCCACCCCCTGCACCGGGCCATTCATGGCGGCGGCGATGGGAGCGGCGCTGCTATTGCCGCCGCTGCCCGCGCTGCTCCTGTTTGGCGCGCTTGGGCTGGGTATTGCCCTGCCTTTCCTGGCGATTGCCTGGGTGCCCGCTCTGCGTCGCCGCCTGCCGAAACCAGGGCCGTGGATGGGCAAGTTCCGCCGCTGGATGGCGCTGCCAATGGGGCTGACCGCCTTGGCGCTGGCCTGGCTGGCCAGCCGCATCGGCGGCGATTCCTTTACCTTTGCCCTGATCCTGCTGGCCGTGATCGTGATCGCGGCGCTGGTCCTGTTGGGCCGCCGCCAGCGCCATGGCCGCGCCGCCGGAGGCCTGTGGTGGGGCGGGCTGGCCGCCGTACTGGTCTTGGCCGCACTCGGCCTGCCCGGAATGGTCCGCACGCCCGCAGCCAGTGCCGAGGCCAGTCTGCTGGATGCCCAGCCATTCAGCGAGGACGCCCTCGCCAAGGCCCGCGCCAGCGGCAAGCCGGTGTTTCTCTACATGACCGCCGACTGGTGCCTGTCCTGCAAGGTCAACGAACGCGTGGCGATCGAGCGGGAGCCGACGCGAGATGCCTTCAAGCAAGCCGGCGTAATCGTGCTGCGCGGGGACTGGACCAGGCGCGATCCGGGAATCACCCGCTTCCTGACCGCCCAGGGTGCCGCCGGCATTCCGCTGTACCTCTGGTATCCGGCCGGTGGCGGCACGCCCCGGCAATTGCCGCAAGTACTAGGTCCGGACAGCCTGGTGGAGCTGGCTGCGCAAAATTGATCCCCGTCAATGCGGGCTGGCCCGCGCCGTTCCAATGTGGAGACAAGTCGGGAGCCTTCGGGTTCCCTGCTAAGGTTCTCCCCACCTGGAGCGGCTGCGCATCTGCCAGCCGCTCTTTTTTTGATGATCAAACGGCAGAGCTGAACCGGCGGACCGAATCCTGACGATAAGGATCGAACAGCGCGGCAATCGTGCGGGCATAGGGCAAGGCTGCGGGTTCGATATGCAGGCGCCCGCCTTCAATCCGCGCCAGTCCCCGCTCAACGAATGGCACCAGCCTGCCGCTGACTTCACCAGCAAGATCGGCATCGATAGGTGCCTCACCCCGGCACAGCAGCCCTTCGATCACGGCGGCGCGGCGCTGATCGTCAGCGCTCCGGCGGATGCCGTGGGTGGCGGGAAGCCGATCTTGCGAGAGCATCATGCGATAACGCCCAGCATTCTTTTCATTCTGCCAGATCAGGTCGGGCAGGCTAGTGATGGCTGATGCCCCAAGCCCGACCAGCGCGGTGGCCTGATCATCCGTAAAGCCCTGAAAGTTGCGCCGCAGCCGTCTGGCGCGCGCAGCCTGGGCCAGCGGATCTCCCGGCAAGGCAAAGTGATCGAAACCGATCGGCTCG
>Ga0315900_10008013_pt1 | contig 13698 bp, 13 predicted proteins | sample LakEriMetagenome_FD_203521 | JGI IMG/M metagenome (GOLD analysis project Ga0315900, IMG submission 203521) | Freshwater fungal communities from buoy surface, Lake Erie, Ohio, United States - Buoy 12 MA114 | ecosystem: Environmental > Aquatic > Freshwater > Lake > Lake biofilm | place: USA: Lake...
GTCCCTGGCAAGCACTTCACCGAGATCCTGCCGCAGCTCGCGAAGGTGAACGACAAGTTCACCATGATCAATTCGATGAGCTACACGCCGAACGGGCTCTTCAATCACACCGCCGCGATCTACCAGATCATGACCGGCTACACGACGGACAAAGTGAGCCCCTCCGGCCAGCTCGAGCCGCCGAACGCCAAGGACTTCCCGAACTTCGGCTCGAACATCATCCGCCTGAAGCCGCCGCAGGAGCCCATGCTGCCCTTCGTGCAGCTTCCGCGTCCCTTGCAGGAATCCAACGTCGTCGGCAAAGGCGGCGGCGCAGGCTTCCTCGGCAAGGCCTACGATCCTTACACCCTCTTCCCCGATGGCGATGACCTCGACATGGGCAAGATGGACCGCATCAAGATCGACGACCTGCAACTGCGCCCCGACCTTTTCAGTGTGCGTCTCGAGCGCCGCGCGAAGCTGCGCGATGCCATCAACGACCAAATGCCCGTCATCGAGGCCGCCACGAAGGACATGAGCCTCGACAGCTACTACAGCCAGGCCTTGAATCTCATCTCCAGCGGACGCGCCCGCGATGCTTTCGCCCTCGACCGCGAGCCTGAAAAGCTCCGCGACCGCTACGGCCGCAACACCTTCGGCCAAAGCTGCCTCCTGGCGCGTCGCCTGCTCGAAGCCGGCACCCGCGTCGTCGAGGTCATCTGGCCGAAAGTGGCCAATTCCGACAATCACAGCTGGGATCACCACGTCGGCCTCACCGAGCGCATGAAGGGCAAATCCGGCCCGATGCTTGATCAGGGCCTCAGCGCTCTCTTTGAAGACCTTGATGCCTCCGGCCTGCTCGACGAAACGCTCGTCGTCGCCCTCGGCGAATTCGGTCGCAGCCCTGAAAAAGGCGTCTCCACCTCCGGCAATGGCAACAGCGCCGACGGTCGCGACCACTGGCCCTACTGCTACACCGCCGTCATCGGCGGCGCCGGCATCAAGCGCGGCTACGTCCACGGCAAATCCGACAAAACCGGCTCCGCGCCGACCGAAGACGCCGTCCACCCGATGGAACTCCTCGCCACGATCTACCACAGCGTCGGCATCGACCCCGAGACCATCGTGTACAACCACCTCAACCAGCCCCGCGAGCTCGTGAAGGCCAAACCGGTGACGAAGCTGTTTGCGTAAAGTTGTCCTGTTGCTCCGCAGCCGGGGGCACCCGTCGCCCATGACCACCCGCTTCATCTTCGACGGCGCGGACCACTTCGACGAGCGTGCGCGTCTCATCGCGGAGCGGCTCGCGAAGCATGAGCGGGAGCTCCGTGCCTCCTCATGGATCACCCGTTGGCTTCTGCGCCGAAAAATCATCCGCGGAGTTGACCGGGAGCTTTTCGGACGGCTGTATTGACTGAATGACGCGTATGCTACTTTTCACGCATGCCCGTCATTCCCTCGCTCAAATCGCGTCTCGCCGTCCGTGAGCGTCCTGCATGCGCTCACGTGATGCTCCAACGCTGGGAAAAGCTCGCCTTCCTGCACTGGCGCTGGGACGCGGATGAAATCCAGCGCACGCTGCCGCCGGGATTGTTCGTGGACACGTTTCAAGGCGATGCGTGGCTTGCCATCGTGCCGTTTTACATGCGTGGCATCCGTCCACGTTTTCTTCTCGCTGTGCCGGGCATCAGTGACTTTCTGGAGCTCAACGTTCGCACCTACGTCCACGACGAAGCGGGTCGTCCTGGTGTGTGGTTTTACTCGCTCGATTGCAACCAGCCGCTCGCCGTCTGGACAGCGCGCACGTTCTTCTGTCTTCCGTATCAGCATGCGCGGATGCAGGCACGTGAGAGCTCGTGGATCGACTACACCTGCCATCGTCGGGGCGAATCAGGAGCGTCGCACTTCCGCTATCAAATAGCTGATGGAACACAACACGCGGAGCCAGGCTCGATCGAGTTCTTCCTCGCGGAGCGCTACCTGCTTTTTGCGCACACGTCACGCGGCATTCGCTTTGGCCAGGTCCATCACGTGCCGTACCCTCTGGCCGACGTGAAACTCGACGCGTGGGACGTCAATCCGCTGCTCCAGGCAGGATTCGCCGACCCGCAGCGACCGCCGGATCACTTGATCGGCTCGCCGGGCGTCGATGTGCGGGTGTATCCGCTCACCGCATGAGGACCGTGATGCCTTCTTCCACGACAGGTTTCACGGCACGAAGCTTCTTGTCGGTGGAGCTGAGCTGCTTGTCGCCTTGCAGGTATTCCGGGATTTCCTCGCTGCTTGGGTTGAAGCGCACGCTCAACTTCGCGGCCAGTTTGCCACCCTCGAAATTCGCATAGCCGCCGTAGTCCCAACTGAAACCGGCGACCTTGAACGGCTTGCCGTTGATCTTTTCGACCTCTTCGATGCTCATGCCCGCCTTGAGACCGTTTTCAAAGGTCCACGCCTTGCCGATGATGCGGATGTCGAACACGACCTTCTTTCCTTCCTTCTCCGGATCCCACACGATTTCCAGTTCGCGCTCCGTGCCTTCAAACAGCTTCGCGCCGGGGAAGGTCGAGCCCTCAGGCCCTGGCAGATCCATGTTCTTGAGGTTCTTTTTGCCGTAGGCGCGTTCGATGTCTGCGGCGGTCATGTTCGGCTTGATCAACCCGACCCGCTTGCCGAGAACGATCGTATTGTCTGCCGGATCGAACTCGTCGGCATGAAGAATGGCGGTGAGAAGCAGAAGGCAGGAAAGAATGCGTGTCATGCGCTGAGTACATCAAGAAGCACCGCGAAAATCAAGCCGTCACTTTGCGGCTGCGAACGGCCATGAGCGTGCTTTCCAGCTCCAGGCCAGGAAAACACCGCTGCCGGCGACCAAAGCCAGCGCGCCATAGCCCAGCAGCATGCGATCCGTCGTCAGCAGCAGGTAAACCCAGCCGACGAGCGCCAGCAGCGCTGGAAGCGGATACAGCCACATGCGGAAAGGCCGCTCCATATTCGGTTTCAGGCGACGCAGCATCACCAGCGCACCGATTTGACCCGCAAACTGCACGACGATGCGCGTGGTGAGCAGTCCGTCGATCAGCGTGCCCAGCTTCACGAAGGTGGCCGCAGCGGCGATCAGGCCGACGACAATCAATGACACATGCGGAAAGCCCAGCGTCGGGTGCAGACGGCCAAACACGCGGAAAAAGCTGCCATCCCGCGCCGCCGCATACGGGATGCGTGAGTAACCGAGCAGCATCGCGAAACAGCAGGCCACCATCGTCCACAGCACCAGCACCGTGAAAAGCTGCGCGAAGTCGTGGCCGTAGATTTTCGCCATCATCATCGTCACCACCGGCTTGTTCACGCCTTCCGCCGTCACAAACTCCCGCCACGGCACCATGCCGATGATCGAGAGGTTCACGGCGAAATAGATGAGCGCCACCAGCACGAGTGAAAGCATCACCGCGCGCGGAATGACACGTCCCGGCTGCTTCACTTCATCACCGATGAAGCAGATGTCGTAGTAGCCGAGGTAGTCATACATCCCGATGCGAGCTGCCGCGCCCAGCGCGATCCATTTCGTCGTGTCCATCGTCCAGGCACCCTCTGGGAAGTCGAAAGCGAGCTTGGCATCGAAATGCATCGCGCCAGTGACGATCACCACCGCCATCGCCAGCAGCGCTCCCGCCCAAAGCATCACCGTGATTTTCCCAATCGACTCAATCCGCCGATACAGGAGAAAGATCACCAGCAGGCCGACACCCGCGCCCGCGCACAACCGTGTGGAATCACTGCTTTGTGGCCACAGCGGTTGCAAATACTGCGCCACGCCGATGTAGGCCGTCGCCAGCTCCAGCGGCCCGCTGAGGATGAACTGCCAGATGAAGAGAAAGCCCATGAAGCGGCCCCATTTTTCGCGCCCGTAGCCTTCGCGAAGATAAACATACGATCCGCCTGACTTTTGCAGCGCCGCGCCCAGCTCGCTCCACACGAGACCATCTGCCAGCGCCACGATGAGCGCCACACCCCAGCCGAGCATCGACTGCGGTCCGCCCATCGTTAGCATCAGCGCCGGGATCGTGATGAACGGCCCCGCACCGAGCATGTTCGACATGTTCAGCGCCGTCGCCTGCAGCAGGCCGAGGCGGCGTTCGGGTTCAGCATGGGCATTCATCGTCTGATTCGTTCTTCGATCCAGCGCATCAAAACGTCCATGTCCGGGGCTTTTGAAATCCGATCCGCACATTTCGCAGCCGCTTCGCGCATGGCTGTTTGGCCCAGCAGTCGCTTGAGCTCATCGGCTACTCGTTTGGACGTGAATTGTCGCACGCTGAGGCTGATTCCTGCCCCGAGTCGTTCGACACGATTCGCGTTGTCGGGCTGATCGTGCGCCATGTGCATGATGAGCTGTGGCACGCCAGCGGCGAAGGCCTGAGACATCGTGCCGATGCCGCCGTGATGCACAAACACGCTCGCTTGCTTCAGCAGCGTGCTGAACGGCGCATACTCGACGGTCAGGATGTTATCAGGAAGACTCGGCGGCACCTGTTTCGGCTCACGCGTCACAAAAACCGCCCGGCAGCCGACTTGCGCGACGGCTTGAGCCGCGACAGCAAAGAAGCGTGAGGCCTGCACATTCGCGCTGCCAGGTGTGAAGACGACAGGCTTCTCACCAGCGGCTAAGAAAATCTGTAACTCAGTCGAGAGTGGCTGCTCCTTCGCCAAATCCTCCAAGGGAAAGGTCCATTGCAGCAGATTCGTCGGCCAGTCGGGCTGCGGCGCGGCAAACCACTCAGGGAAGAGTGCCAGCACACCATCGGGCGAGTCCCACCACTCACGCCAGAGGCTTCGCGGTGGTTTGACGCCGTTCACTTCACAAATGCGCCGCACTTTGGGCAGTGCGAAGAGATCGACCGGATTTGGCAGCGAGAAGAGCGCCCGCTTGAACCACACCGGCATGGCACGCAGCACACGCATCGCCGGATGCAGCAGTGGCGTCTCATGCACGCTCAGAAACACGGCGGGTTGCAGATGCACCGTGATCAAGGGAATACCATGCTTCTCGCGTGCAAGGCGTGCGCCGAACGCCGTGACGGGTGCGAGCATGAGATCGACCTTCCCGCAGCTCTCAATGGCCGCGAGATATGGCTCCACGGATTTCGCAGCGAACTCAAACACGACCTTGGTGCCAATGCCGAGCTTCCAGATGCGCGGATCGCGGATCATCGCCTCAAACTCTTCCTTTTCGCCCAGCGAAACAAAGTTCAGTCCAGCACGTCTTGCCTGATCCTCAAACAAACACGCCGTGATCATCGTCACACGATGTCCACGTGCCATGAGATGCCTCCCCAGCCAGATGAAGGGAAACACATCACCAGCGCTGCCGAAGGGAAGAAGAAGGATGTGCATGGCAATGACGAATGGCGAATTCAGAATGACGAATGAATGCTGAAGCCTGAATGCCTCAACGCAATGGTCATTTGGACTTCATTCGTCCTTCCTCATTCTGGTTTCGTCATTCCACCCGGACTCGTCCAGCGTTTGAGCAACGCAGGCAGTGCGCCCGGCCTCGACATCGTGACGTAAACGCCCGCGATCACGGCGCAGGCTCCACAGAACCAAAAGATGTCTCCCGGCGTCCAGCCGAGGCGGATGTTCAGTTCCTTTTGCAACAACGCCGCCGCGCTGATGCCGACCCACGACAACCACGACGCCGCGCCCTGCACCGAGCCTTTGCGATCCGCCGGTGGACGATGCTGCAACACGGCGGCCAACGGCACGATGAACATGCCGCCACCAATGCCGAGCAGTGTGAGGCAGACTGTGAAAGCGGACTTCGAAATGTCATCGATGCCGAGCGCGAAGCCCATCGCTGCCATGAGGAAGGCTCCGAGTGGGATGAGGCCATACTCGACATGATCGCCGCTCAGTTTGCCCGCCAGCAGACTGCCTGCGGCCATCCCGACGGCCAGCGCGACTTGCAACGCGCTGTTTTCCATTGGCTTGATGTGCATGACCTGCTCCGCGTAGAGGACGAGGTTCATCTGAAGCAACACCGCGATGAAAAAGAAGCCCGTGTTGCCGAGATTTGCGCGCCACAGGTCGCGGTCCGTGCGCATCCACTTAAACTCACGCCATAGGTCGCCGAGGAAGTTGAGGCGCAGCGGCTTGTCAGGACTCGCGGCGGGAACACGCGTGATGCCCAGGCTCATCAGCCAGCCAATCATCGCGAGACCGAGCAGGATGCCGCCGGACCACGCCGGTTTGCCCGCAAAGCTCTCCGCCAGCCACGCGGCAGCCAGTGTGCCGAAGATCGCGGCGAGGAACGTGAGCATCTCGATCACACCATTGGCCCACGAGAGTTTTTTCGGCGGCACCACCTCAGGCAGAGAGCCATACTTCGACGCGGCGAAGAACGCACTGTGAACGCCCATGAGGCAGATGCTGGCGAGTTGCAGGCCCATCCTGCCCGAGGCGAGCGCATAGGTGGCGAAGACCATGATGCCGATCTCCATCGTCTTCACGCCGATCATCACATGCCGCTTGCTGAAGCGGTCCGCCATCCATCCGCCAAACATCGAGAGCAGCAGGAAGGGAATGGCGAAATACATGCCGGAATCGGACACCAGGCTGTCGAGCTGCTCTTTCGGCATCTTTTGCGCGATGACCAGGTAGATGACGAGCCACTTGAGCACGTTGTCGGAGAAGGCTCCTTGAAACTGCGTGCCCATGAGGCACCAGAAGCCGCGTTTCCAGTTCGTCTCGTTGATCACAGAGTTGGGGGAATTCATGCGCGTTTGGCGGCGGCTTGTTCAGGCGTGGGGCAGATTCTCTTGAGCAGGAAATGCGTCGGCAGATACACGAGGATGACGAGCAGCGCGATCCATGTCACGAGATAAAGCTCTGCGCCCATCCAGGTCTGCGGCTGCGCATCGTCCATGCCGAAGACGTAGTTCACGTTGCGCGGCAGATTGCGATCCGGCAGCGTTTCACCGGCTTTAGGCAGGACAAAGAAGGCCGTGAGGCACAGCCCCGTCGCGGAGGCCGTCCAGCCTTTGAAGGCGCGATGATCGTAGCCGAGCTTGAACACGAGAAAGACGAGCAGGAAGGGCAGCCAGCCGTGAAACAGTGACAGGCCACGCAGAAAGAGCGGCTTCTGCTCATCAAACATGTAGGCGGTCATGCCGGTCATTTTTCCACCGGTGAGCTGCACCGCGAAATCCACGCACCACAGCGTCTGCGGCATCAGGATGCCCACGGCGGGCAGTGAGATGAGCAGCGGCTTTTCCAGCCACACACCGACGAGTGTGAGCAGCAGTGCGATGTCGCAGAAGTAGAGGAAGTTCGTCGGACCGTAGTGATACCAGTAAACGGGAATCAAAATCGCCATGAAGGCGGTGTAGGACACTTTGAGCCACAACGGGATCGCGGGTGATGGACTTGGTTTCATGCGAGGGGATCTTCCAGCGCGAAGGTCAGGCCGGCTAATCGACCTTTTTTGAGTTGGTATTGAGAAAAGGCATGATCAGCGCAGCCAGGCGTCGATCGCGGGTGAGACATGGCCCGCCATGTGATGTGCAAAAAAGGCTACCGCAGCCCCGGCGATCACGTCCAGCGTGTAATGCGCGCGCAGAACCAGAACGGTCGCCATTTCTCCTGCCGCGATGACGATGGAGGCGATGCCGAGCCACGCAGGTCCGGTCTGTGAAAGCGTCAGCGCACCAAGCACGGCCAGCGCCGTGTGACCGGAGAAAAAGAAGTCATTCCCCACCTCATACGTCACCAGCAAGGAGGGGCGGCCCGGATGCCGCCAGATCATGCCGGGAGGCGGCGGCAGGGTGCAGATGGCCTGTGAAAGCTGCCGCAGGCCGAAAAGGATAAGTAGCGCGATGAAGGGCGCGAAACTGCCGCCAAATACGGCCATGCCGATCACGGAAAGGCCGAGCACGTTGATGAAAAATGAGCTGATGATGAGCAGGCGGTTTGCAGCGCGATCATTCACACTGAGCCAGCCGTGCCAGCGGGAAGTGAGATCGTGAACGAGATCGCCCAGGCCGTGACGTGGCGTGCTTTTGCGGGCGATGAGGATTTGCGTCCAATGCCAAGCGGCCAGCGCGAGCACGACGACGCCGAGGCGGATGAGGATGGTGGTGAGGTTCATGAGTTGCGATGGTTGAGGGATTCAGTCATGAGCGCTTCGAGCTGCTGGCGCACGGCAAGCGTGACCGGATCGGCGGAGACGCCACGCGGACGCTCCGGCGAGACTTCGATGGCATCGCCGATCATCACGACAGCGCGCATCGCCGAGTGTGGTCGCGCGACATCAGTGAGGTCTTCTTCAAAGCGCTCCACCGTTTCCAGGAGGCGCTCCGGTGCGTCCGAGGTGTCGAGATAACTGCCGGGATAGCAGTGAAGCTGCTGCACGAGATAAAGATCCGCCAGTTGCCGCCAGCGCGCGGCCTTGTCCGCCTCGGAAAGGGTTTCATCGAGCAGATCAGGCACGATGGCGGTGCGCAGGGCCTTGATGCGCTCCATTGTGTCTTTGTCACGACGCGGTGACTTGAGCCACTGCGACTCCAGCGGAGAGAGGAGATGATCGATCAAGGTGCCGACACGTTCCGCGAGCGATCCACCGCGTGCCGCGCCGAGATACTCGATCTCTTTGAGCGAGAGCAGCGCCTCGCCGAGCTTCGCCACACGTTCGCGCAGGGAAAGATGCGTCTGCGGCTGCCAGGAGAGCTTCGTTTCGATGTCCTTGAGCACGGGGCGCAGCGTGGTTTCAAGATCGCCCTCGAAAAAGTAGCGGAGGAAGGTGGGATGGATGACCACCTTGCGTTTCGAGTCGATTTTCGCCGCCAGTTTGGCCCCCAGCCTCGCCATGAAGGCCACACCGTCCATGAGGTTAGCGAGATGATCGTTGCTGCGGGTGATGAAGCCTTCGGGAAAGACGATGAGCGGCCTCCGTGCCTCACCGAGGATCTGCGTGGCATGATTGAGTGACTCGCGGTCCATGCCTTCGCGAAACATGCTAAAGCCGCCCATGCGCGGCAGGAGGAAGGATTGCACGCGGCTCTGATGGAAGATGTGCCAGCTCGCCATCGTGCTGAAATCGCAGCGCACATGCGGACGCAGACTGCGTGCGATCACCATCGGATCGCACGGGCGGCAGTGATTCGCGGCCAGCAGCATGCCGTGGCCGGAGTTCAGCGAGTCACGCAGCTTTTCCGCTCTGACGCACTCGCAGGACTCGATGCCATAAACCTTCCGCAGATGCCCTGGCAGCCAGAGATGCACCAGCGCGCTCCAGAAGCGGCTGTTGCGGGAAGGGATGAAACGATAGGGTTTGTCGATGATGAGCTGTTGCATGACGCAACCGTGCCCATGCAATCACCGCTCCTCGAATTGATATAACCTGAGGTTGTATCGAGATGATCAATTGACGCTCACGCACACCATCTGGCCTGCCGCGTTGCGCGCATAGATGCGGCCGTTGGCGAGGACTGGGGCGCTCCAGCAGCGGCCGGAGAGCACAGGAGTGCGGGAGATCGGCTCAAACTTGGCCGCATCAGCCTTCGCGATGATCAGTTCGCCTTTCGCGGTCATGATGATGAGCTTGCCATCGGCGGCCTTGAGGGAGCAGAAACCGGTGGAGGGCTCGTTCCATTTTTCCGTGCCGGTGGCGAAGTCGATGCACTTGAGGGACGCGGTTTTGCTCTCGTCGCCGTCGCTGCCATAGAGGTGGCCCTCGATGAGCACGGACGAATTGAACTGGTTCTTTAGCACACGGCTGCGCCAGACTTCCTGCGGTTCTGCGGATGCGAGATCAAGCAGGGCACAGCCTTTGTTGTAACCGGAGGAGATGAATAGTTTCGTGCCACTCAGGATTGGATCGGCCGCATTCACGCCATAGCTGGTGGACCAGGTGTGCTCCCACATGACGCTGCCGTTTTTCGGATCGACGCCTTTGTAGGCACGACCGGAGCCGATGACGACCTGAGGTTTGCCGTTCACCGTGATGGGGTAGGCCGTGGAGTAGCCGGCGTTGTCGGTGTCGGACTTCCACACGAGCTTACCGGTGGCTTTTTCGACGGCGGTGCCGGCTTTGCCGACGTTCAGGATGAGCAGATCGCCGTAAACGAGCGGGGAGCCGGAGAATCCCCAGTCAGGGATGTTCGCCTCGGTCTCCTGCTGGATGTTCTTCTGCCAGACGATCGTGCCGGTGGCGGCATTGAAGCAAAAAAGGTCGCCCCAGCGGCTCAAATGATAGGCCTTGCCACTTTCAATCGTCGGCGTGGCCGAGGTGCCGCCTTCGTAATACTTGTCACCGAGATCGGCGGCGTAGTCGTGCTTCCACACTTGCTTTCCGCTCAGGGCGTCGAAGCAGAACACGGTGTCCTTGCCGTCCGCGTGGCCCGTCGTGTAAACACGGCCATCCGCGACGGTGAACGAGGCGAAGCCGATGCCGATCTTCGCCTCCCAGAGCTTCTTCACCTCTGTTCCGGCCAGCTTTTCGGTCGAGACGCCGTCGTGATTCGGTCCGCGCCAGACCGGCCAGTCGGCGGCTTGGGTGACGGTTCCGAGGGCGAGGAGTAGAAGCGCGGTTTTCATGCGGAAGGATGGATGAGTTTCATCAAAACGCCCGGCAGCGGCAAGGTGAACGTCATTTTTTCATCGGTCGCGGGATGGACGAATTTCAGTTCGGTGGCGTGGAGGGCGAGGCGTTTGGCGGGATCGGTCTTGGCGCCGTAAGGAGTATCGCCGACAATGGGGTGGCCCATGTCGGAGAGGTGGACACGGAGTTGGTGGCGGCGGCCGGTTTCGAGTTTGAGTTCGACAAGGGTCCGGTCGGCAGTGCGCTGGAGGACTTTGAAATGCGTGATGGCCTCGCGGGTGTCGTCGCCGGGCGGGACGCTGCGGACGCGGAGGGAAAACTCCTCGTTCAAGTGGCAGCGCAGGGTGCCGGAGTCGCGTTTGATGACGCCTTCAACCACGGCGAGGTAGGTCTTGTCAAACTTGTGCCAGTTCTGCTGGAGGATGCGTTTGAAGGGCTCCGTCTTGGCGAAGACGATGAGCCCGGAGGTGTCGCGGTCGAGACGGTGGACGATCCAGACGCGGTTGCGCGGATCGGTGGCGCGGACGTGGTCGGTGAGGGCGGCGTAGGCGGTGCGGCCCTTGCCGGAATCGAGAGCGACGGTCAGCCAGCCTGCAGCTTTGTTCAGGACGATGATGGCGTCGTCTTCGTGGATGATTTCGAGTCCTGGGGGGAGGGGTTTGGCGGCTTTTTGCGGGGCGCGCTCGACCTTGATCTCGATCTTGTCGCCGGGGCGCAGTTCGTGGTTGTGACGGGTGATTGGTTTGCCGTTCACGCGGACGCTGCCGAACTTGAGCCACTGTTTGACGCGCGTACGCTTCACCTCCGGCCAGTTCGCGAGCAGGAAGGGCAGGAGTTCGGCGGGGTCGGTGACGGTGCGCAGGGGCGACATGCTGCTTTCATGCCACGGGAAAAAGAAGCTGGCTAAGGAAAAGCGGGATGGCACGTTCTCCCCGCACTCCCAACGCGCCCCCATGCTCAAAAACCACATCATCCTGATCTCCTGGTCACTGACCGCCGCCCTGGCTGGCGCGGCCGATTTCAAAAAGGACATCCAGCCGATCTTGGAAAAGAACTGCTATGAATGCCACAGCGTGAAGACCGGGAAGAAGAAGGCCGGTTTTGTCTTCGACGACCTGGAAACCTTCAAACTGGACATCGCCGACAATGACGTGGCGCAGATCCGGCCCGGCAAGCCTGCGGAGAGCCATTTCCTGGAGATCATGGTGAATGACGGGAAGAACCACATGCCGCCGAACCAGCAGCTCTCGTCCAGCGACATCAAGAAGATCACCGAGTGGATCGCGGAGGGGGCGAGCTTTGAGAGCGGCGCGCCGAAAATGACCGTCGCCGCGAGCACGCCGAAGAAATCCCTGCCGCCGATCATGAGCTGGACGAACATGGAGGGGAAGACAATCAAGGCCGGATTTGTGCGCCTTGAAGGCGAAAATGTGGTGCTGCGCATGCCTGCGAACGCTCAGGAGGTCTCCTACCCGCTGGCGAAACTCTCCGAGGCGAGCCAGAAGCTGGCACGGGACTGCGCGGCACCGTGAGGCAGCTACTTTTCCGCCAGCGCGGCGCTGACGGCGGCCTCCAGCGGGCGCGAGCCCGAGCCGCCAAGCTGCTCGTCGAGGGCTTCGAGGCGCTGGATGAGGTCGGCGACATGTTTACGCGGATACATTCCCCCGGCTTCGGCGCAGAAATGCGTCCGGCAGCCGAAGGGGCGGTGGGTGTAGATGGTGCAACGGCCATCGCGGCCTAGCAGCGGGCATGCGCCGTCCGGGTGAGGCTTGAGGGCTTTGCGACCGCTGGCGCGCACGCCCTGCGCGGCGTAGAGCGCCTCGCCTCGCGTAAGCAGCGGGGTGTGTCCTGCCAGGCGAAAGTGGCAGCAGCCAGTCCGCATGGCACACTGCCGGGGCAGGGGACGGCGTTCGACCTCGGCATAGATGGCCTTGATTTCGATGTGGGGGTCGGCCTTCGGGTTTTTCATGCGGCGTGGAGTCAGCATGGGCGTGCTGGCATTTGTGGCACGCGATTTTTGCAAAGAGGCATTTGAGATTTGAGATTTCCCATTCCGCCACCATCGTACCTGCCCTTGATGACTCTCCAGCCTGTTTTTCGAGCCATCCGGGACAATTCAACCGCCCCTAGAGAGAACCGAAGCACGCATGAGTCTGCCTGATATTGCCGGACATGAATTGCAGGACCTGGTAGGCAGCGGGAGGTGCGGTGCCGTTTACCGCGCGGTGTCCGCGAACGGCAAGGCCTGCGCGGTGAAGGTCTTCAGCTCGATGGCGATCAACCGCAAGGCGCTGGCCACGGCCTTCCGCGCCCTGCAGCAGATGCCGCACCACCGGGGCGTGCTGCCGGTGGAAAATTACAGCTTCGACAAGACGCCGTATTTTTGCGTGATGCCGCTCGTCGGCGTGATGACGAAGGACAGCCATGGCCGCCGCCAGTGGCAGACGCCCACGTTGGAGGCTGTGTGCAACGGACTGCCGCCGGAGCAGGCCTGGCGGCACATCTACGAGGTGGCGGACGCTCTGGCCTGGCTGCACAAGCACGGCATCCCTCATGGGAATCTCCGTCCCGCCAACGTGCTGCTCGAAGATGATGCGGAATCCTCGATTCGCCTGACCGACATCGCTCAAGGCTGGGTGGGAGGCATTCATCACCTCGAGCTGACGGATCATTTCGTGCATCTCTGCCCGGAGCAGGCGGAGAATCCGGACGGTGTGTTTGCGGGCTACGGCCCGACGTGGGACGTGTACAGTTTTGGAGTGCTGGCGTATCGCCTGCTGAACGGCATCCTGCCGCGTGGCGCGGAGATGTGGGCCAGTGAAGTGGAGCGTGCGCAGCAGCAGGCCGCGTCCGGTCTTGCTGCGCAGATCGACAGCAACGCGCTGCTCGCCGCCGTCAAATCACAGCCGAAAGTCGTCTGGCCGCACCCCGCGCAGTCAAAATGGGACGAGCGCCGTCGCAACATCATCGAACGCGCCCTCGACCTGAATCCCGCCGCGCGCTGGGCGGACATGCGCGAGGTCGTGCGCGAGTTCGAGGTGCTCGAAAGCGACTACCTGCTCGAAGAATCGCGCGAGCAGACCGTCCGCGAGCGTCAAAAGCAGGCGAAGAAGGTGCTCACTCTGCAA
>Ga0315900_10008015_pt1 | contig 13695 bp, 9 predicted proteins | sample LakEriMetagenome_FD_203521 | JGI IMG/M metagenome (GOLD analysis project Ga0315900, IMG submission 203521) | Freshwater fungal communities from buoy surface, Lake Erie, Ohio, United States - Buoy 12 MA114 | ecosystem: Environmental > Aquatic > Freshwater > Lake > Lake biofilm | place: USA: Lake...
AGCGAGGAGGCCTGCGCGTGCTTGATGGCGTTGGTGACGGCCTCCTGGGCGATCATGCGAAGATGGTGAACCACATGGGGCGGCAGCGGCACGGGCGGCGGCATCACCTCCAGCGTGACGTTCTGGAAATGCTCGCGCGCACGTCCGGCCAGCACCTCAAGCGCCTCCGGAAGCGTGGTGGGGAAGCTGGTGTCGCGAAGGTCGGAGACCAGGTTGCGCGCCTCGCCTTGAATGCGCGAGACCAGGCTGCGCGAGGTGTCGAGAAGGACGCGCGCCTTGTCCTCCAGCGGACGCGTGGCGGCGGCGTCGAGGCGCAGGGAAAGGCCGGCCAGCTCCTGCTCAAGAGTGTCATGGAACTCACGGGCGATGCGCTGGCGCTCATCAAGCGTGGCTTGATGGATGATCCTGGACTGGAGTCGGGCGATCTGGCGTCGCTGCTGGGTGATCCAGACGAGCGTCACCAGGATGATGCCGGCGAGCACGGCGATGGCGGCCACCAGCCTGCGGGCGTTCCAGAAGGGCGCCGAACCTAAAATGCGGATGTCATTGCGATCACGCAGCAGCAGCGAGGCGCGTTCTGGCTGGGATCGAAAGCCACGGTCGCGGGAAGACTCGACCAGGCAGACGCCGGTGAGCAGGCAGGACGACCCCAGTTCGATCTCCAGCCCATCCCCGCCCGGCAGAAAGGCGCGCAGGGGGCTGCCGGCGACCGAAAACCGCAGCTCGTGACCATCCGCGGTGCGGAAGAAATCATCGAGCACGGCCGGCGTGTTCAGCCGGATCAGGTCAGCGTCATGAGAGCCATCCTGAAAGCCCGCCAGGCTGACATCCGCCACGGCGGGAGCGGGACCGGGAGACGTGACCAGCACCTGGGCGTCGGCCAGGGAGGCGCTGAAACCCGCCATGACCGGGAAACCGGTGATGTCCGCTTGATGCCCTGCGACCAGGTTCACGAAAGAGGTGAGACGAATGGCGATGGAAGGTGACTGGGGCGGCCTCGCCGGCACGGCCTTGAGAGCCTCCTCCGTCAGCGCTGCAGGCTGGGAGTCACGCAGATAAACCCGGCCATCCGCAAAGGCGGCCAGCACCGTGCCCTGGATGCGCACCCGGTGGCTGGAGGCGTCGACCGCGCCAAAACGCAGCAGAGTGGCGACCGGAGTGACCGGGAGCTGGTCGGCAGGAAGAGCGGCACGCAGCACGCGAACATCACTCCAGTCTTTCACCCGCAGATAGGGGAACACCAGCTGCCTGCGGTCGTTGATGCCACCGGCGGCGAGAGCGGTGATCTGCAAGCCCGCATCAAGGATTGAAGGAGCCGAATCCAGGGAGGCATCGACACGCACCTCGATCACCCGATCCCCCATCGCCAGGCGCAGCAGCGAGCGGTTTTCATCGAGAGGCGACAGCGTGCGGCCCACACCTTCAACCAGGACCCGCTGGTAATGATAACGGCCCGAGGCCAGGTCCTCGTAAGCGGCCTTGAAACCCGGCGGCGGCGGCTCATGGCCGATCCATTCCATTTCGAGCACATCGACGCCGGGAAAATAAAGACCGGCGGTGGTGGTGCCCTTCACCCGGATGATGTCCCCCGCCCTGAGCCCTTCACGGGGCGGCTTGAAGTGCAGATGCGTGCCGGAGGTCTCATCCTGGACAAACGCCGTGCCACCGCTTTCCACAAAGCCAACCGTGGCCGTCAGCTCCACCGGCAGCTTTTCCAGGCTGCGCTCATAGGGCAGCATGCGGATGTCAACGGCCCGGGTGAGCACGTCCTGAGCGGCGGCCAGGCCGCAGCCGCAGGCAAGAAGGGCAAGGCAGACGCGGGAGATCATGACTTCTGTCGCGTTACAGGCGTTCCGGCGGTTGCCTCCAGTCCGCCGGACCGTCGCCCAGGTCATCAGGCAACGAAGCTGTGACACCGCCCTCGGGGTCGTTGACAATGACTCGCCCGCCCTCCGCCGTGGCCACGGCCTGCACGCCCACGCTGCCCGTGTTGTTCAGATGCAGGCCACCCGACTCCTGGTGCACGCCCAGGGCCACCCGCTGAAAGCCCAGGTCATTGTTAATGAGGAGACGTCCGCCATGATCGGTGGCGTCGAGGCTCAGCAGGGGCGTTCCATCCGCGGAGGAAAGCAGCACCGAACCGGCCAGCGACCCGCCGGACAAGGCGGCGATGCCCGCCTGCGCCGAGGCGCTGCCGTAGGCGCAGAAGACCCCGCCTTGCTCGCCCTCGCCAAACATCAGCAGGGGGCGCTGCTGCTTCTGCAAAACCACCACCGGCTTTTCCGCCGTGACGGCGGACAGCAGCTTCGTCTCGGGGTTCTCCGGCGAGATCAGCTCCAATGACGAAACCTCGGCGCTGGCGATGGCCCTGAATCCGTCATCCTCGCCCATGGACTGGAGTGTCAGGGCGGAGTGGCTGCCATGATGATGGGCAAGCATGACCCGCACATCCCCTTCGGCATCATGCAGGGTGAGGCTGCTGGCCACGTTGAGCGACGAGATGTCGACGGCCTTTTCTGAATTTTCGCCGCGCAGTGAAAAGCTGCTGCCTTCATCCCCGGATGACAGGCAGGCTTCAAAGCCCGTGCCCGGTGTTTTACCCTCATGCACGCTGATCTGCGCCGAGCCCTCGAGCGCCATCATCGAGATGCTTTGCAGTTCCGAGGGGCTGTGCAGCATGAGCGCCGGGCCTTCACCCCGGGCCACCATGGCGAGCGCGTCCGGCTGCCCTGGCGGCCCCAGGGTCAGCATGCCACCCTCCGCATCCGCCCCGATCTTGGCCAGCGCGTGCAGGTTGTCGTCTGAGAGGACCAGCTCCGTGCCCGGTGGCGTGACCGTGCCATCCTCGTGAACCTGGCCGTCCTCGTGAATCAACACACCGCGGGATCGCCCGTCCTGCTGCAGCACCGCCACCGAGCCACCCCGGGGCTGTGCGCGGACCAGAACGCCCGGACGGCCTTCAGGGCCATGCGCCACCAGAAACCCGCAGTCCTCGCGGGTGAATAGGCCGAGCCTCGGCTCCTGGTCGCGGCCTCGGAACACGAGCTGCGGCCCGCCTTCCTCATCCATGCCAAGCGTCCCGGCCACCTGGGGGTCCCCGGGCCGGTGAAGATGCAAAAAACCACCCTCCTGGGAGCTGCCTAGACGAAGGGAAACCCCGGCCGGCTCCGAGGCTGGCCGGACCACCAGCTCCGTGCATTGCAGACGCACCCGCTGAAGACCCTGGTCATCCGTCTGCACGGACACGGCCTGCTCCAGCTGCCGCAGTCGTTCGCGGACCAGCCGCAGTTCTTCTTGCACAGCCTGCAGCGAGGCCTGGAGTTCGTCGATGGAGATGCTCATGAGGAAGTGTTCTTTGCCGCAAAATACCCGGGACGCCAAGCCCACGGCAAGAATGGCTCGCGGCACTTTGCGGGGACAAAATGGAGATTCCTGACCACCCAGGCATTTTTTCCCTTGCAGAATTGGATTTTAGCGACATTCTCATTGCCCGCTCAATCAGAGCATGACCCCTTCGTCTAGCGGTTAGGACACATCCCTTTCACGGATGCGACACGAGTTCGATTCTCGTAGGGGTCGCCAAAACATCTCCATCAGAGAGATGTTTCAAGAGGTGGCCAGACGAAAAAGCTCTCCATCGTTCATCACTTCTCAAAGTGTGTCATCGCGCCGACGCATGAACGGGTTTCACAACACGGAACACCAAACAGGGCACCGATGAGGCTCCACAAAAAAGGCGGAGACACCGAGGTCTCCGCCTGTTGTGAAACAAAGCCGGGCTGCCGAATTATTTCTTGGCGGCCTTTTCCCCAGAGCCGTCCAGAGGAGTGATGATCGGGCGGTCCTTCATCTCGGGGGAGATGAGCCACTTGTCGTCCTGCTTGATGAAGGAGATGAGGAAGAGCTCCTCGATGCGGTCGGTCAGGGTCTCCTGGGAGGTGCGGACGGTGGCGTGCACATAACCCTTGTCCTTTTCCTCCACGAGGCCGAGGACGTCGATCTTCAGCGTCTCCTGCTTGCGCTTGGTCACGTCGGCGGCGGCGTTGATGCGCTTGTGCCAGGCCTCGCGGTCCATGATGTAGAACTCCTGGGGGGAGAGCTTTTCCAGCTCGCGGATTTCAGTGACCCCGAAGCGCTCCAGCATCTGCTGCTCCTCGGTCATGGTCGGCGCGGTCTTGATGATGGCGATGGTCTCCTTCTGCTTGCGCTCAAGGGAGGCGGGCTGAAGCAGGGCGGCGGCCGTTTTCCAGTCCTGGTTCACCACGCATGTCAGGTATTTTTTCACCAGGTCGGCGCAGGGATGGTCGGCGGGCAGAGGGGCGGAGAGCACACCACCTGCCAGTGCCACGAAGGCGATGACAATGGCGGACCTGAAGAGGGGACGGACGGGATACATAAGGGCTGGTTTGACCGCTCTAGGGAAGAATTGTTCGGCGATGGTTTGTAGACCGCGCCCTCCCGGGCGTCAAATGGAGAAAGCCTCCTTGGCTGACTGTCAGAAAGCAGGAAGCCTGACGGCGGAGGCGGCGGGAATTTCCAGAGTCTTTTGCCGGGATCCCTCTCCACGCAGCAGTTGCACCTGTGAACGTGGGCAGCCCAGGCTTTTGGCCAGGAAGCGCAGCAGCTCGTCGTTGGCCATTCCGTCCACAGGCGGAGCCGCCAGCTTGATCATCAGGACGGGCCGGCCCTTTTCATCAGCGCCCCAGCCGAGGATCTCCGACTTCCGGGCATTCGGGGTGACCCGCACGACGAGGGGCTGCATGGAGGAGGGCTGGCTGCTCATGATCTGGAACGCAGAATACCCTCCGCCAGGGCTTTTGCCATGGCCTCGCGATGATGGGCGGTCGCACAACGGGCCGCGTCCGTCTTGTGGCTCAGATAGCCGCCCTCGACAAGCACGGCCGTCATCGGGGTCTCCCGCAGCACCTTGATGTCCTGACGAAAGACGCCACGCGCCAGGCCCTTGAGATTCAGATCCATGCTGCGCAGCAGCCGGGTGGCGACCTGCCTCCCCGTGCCGCTGTGATAATAAACTTCCATGCCGCTGATCGTCCTGTCCCTGGAGGCATTGAAATGGATGCTGACAAACAGGGCGTTGCGCTGGCGGTTGGCGATGTGGATGCGTGAGTCCAGGCTGACAAACGTGTCGGTCCGGCGAGTCATCACGACCTTCAGCCCGCGGGCCTTGAGGTGCTTTTCAAGACGCTGGGCCACATCCAGGCAGAGGCGTTTTTCCACCAGGCCGTTGTGAACGCATCCGCCGTCCCTGCCGCCGTGGCCGGCATCCACCACGACGGTGCTGAAGTCCAGAGCCAAGACCGCCCCCCTGATGAAAAGGAAGACCAGAAGCAAGCCGAACCTGCAGGGATTCATGGCCTTGGGGTCACCTGGGAATCTTCAAGGTGCGTCCTTCCCGGATGAAGTCCGACGACATGCCGTTCGCCGCCTTGAGCTTCGAAACCGTGGTGCCGTGCTTGCGGGCGATGGCCCCGAGCGTGTCGCCACGCTTGATCGTGTAAGAGCCGCCGCTGCGGGAGCTCGAGTTTTTCTTGGAGGAGACCTTTCTCACCGGCGAGGGATTTCTCCGGGAGACCGAGCCGCCGTGCGACCTGCGCCAGGAATCAATGTCTGAAGCCGATGCCGCCCGCTCCCCTTCCGAGGCCCAGGCGACCAAGTAGTCGCCCGTCACCGGATCAAAGGGGTAGTCCTTGCGCTCCATGCTGTGGGAAGGCGTGGTGCTGCTGCCATGAAGGTTGATCGCCGGAAGATTTTTGGGCAGCCCCTTGATCCTGGGGGAGGAGCCGCAGGAAGCCAGGAGAAGGGAGGCCAGGATCAGACCGGCGGCTGCACGGAGGGGGGCTGAAATCATCACGGCCAGTTTCTGCGGTTCGTGCCATGCTGCAAACTGATTGTTCTCACCCCGTCGTTCGCAGACCCGACGCCAGGGCGTTGATGGAGACCAGCAGGTCCGGCATCATGGCCTCGGCGGCGTCGGAGCGGCCGGCCTGGACCTTCTCACGCCACTTTTTCAACAGGCTGACCTGCTGCTCATGCAGCACACGCAGGGGCTCCTCACGGATCTCCAGGGTGTAGGCAAGCCGTGGCCGCCGGGCGGCGAAGGTGCCGTCAAACAACTCCTCCAGCACCTGCCGCGTCCGGTCGAACTCAGCCAGGATGATGCCGAGGAAGCGCTGACGAATCTCCTCCTCCTCGACCAGCCCGCCATAGAGCTTCATCAGCTCCGGATTGGCGCTCACCAGGCTGCTTTCAATGTTGGTGAGCACATAACTGATGAACGGCGACTCCCTGAGCCTCGCCTTGATCTCCGCAAAGTCGGCGGGCGAGCCGGTCCGCAGCTTCTCCAGGGCGGAGCCAGCGCCAAACCAGCCCGGCAGGTAGAAGCGCGACTGGGTCCAGGAAAACACCCAGGGAATGGCGCGCAGGTCATCCAGCGTGGCCTGGCCGGTGCGGCGCGAGGGGCGGGAGCCGATGCGTGCGTTTTCCAGGGCGTCGATGGGGGTGGCCTGACGGTAGAAGCGCATGAAATCCGGCTCCTCCAGAAGCGCCCGGTAGGCCAGGCGGCTGTCGCTCGCGAGCCGGTCAAGCAGCGGGGCGATGGATTGATCCGCAGGCCTGCCGTGACGATGCCTGGCCGTGGCGGAGGCCGCAGAGGCCATGAGCAGCTCCGTATGATAAACGGCGGAACCCAGGTGGGCGTATTTTTGGGCGATGGTCTCACCCTGCTCCGTCATGCGCATCCAACCGCCCAGCGATCCCTGCGGCAGCGCCTCCATGAACCAGTGGGTGGGCCCCGCGCCACGCCCCACCGTGCCGCCGCGGCCATGGAAAAAGACCGCCTGAACCCCGTGCCGGGCCGTGGTGGCGCTCAGGGCGGCCTGGGCGCGATGCAACGCCCACTGGCTGGCGAGGATGCCGCAGTCCTTGTTGGAATCGGAATAGCCCACCATCACCTGGAAGGCGGCCCCGCCCCCGCCCAGGCTCCGGCGGGTCACCGGATGCTGGAGAAACTCATCGACGATGCCGGGCCCGGCGTCGAGGTCCGCCATGGTTTCAAATAGCGGCGTCACCGGCAGCGGGCAGCAGAGACCTCCGTCCACCCAGGTCATGAGTCCCGCCTCGCGGGCCAGCAGATAGACGGTCAGCAGATCCTCCACGTTCCGTGTCATCGAGACAATCAGGGCTCCCAGACCTGCCGTGCCATGCATGGCGATGTGCCCGGCCAGCACCCGATGACAGGCCAGGACGGTGTCGGCTTCCGGACCTGCGGACATGCCGGCCGCCAGAAACGGGCGGGGCGAGGTCAGCTCACGGTCCAGCAGCGCGCGTTTTTCCTGAACCGTCCAGTCCTTCCATGGCCTGCCCCCCAGCAGCCCGGCCGCCGCCAGCAACTGCTCCAGCGCCTTCTCATGAAAGGCGGAGTTTTGCCGGATGTCGAGCGCGGCGCCGTGGAATCCAAAGGCTTGGAGCCGACGCCGGAAAGGCACGATGAACTCGATCACAAGGGCACCGGCGCCCACCTTTTCCAGGGACTCCGCGTAGGCGTTGATGTCCGTCAGAAGATCGTCGGGGGTCGCATAGCCGCCACGGCATCCAGGTTTGTCAAACTCGGCCAGCAATCGTGCCCGCATCAGGTAGGCGGCGGCGCGCCAGGGCTCCTCCTTGTTGCGGTCCAGGATGTAGACGACCTCCGGATTGGCATCCCCGCCAAGCTCCTGGGCCAGCCTTTGGGTCAGCGCCTCCAGGCAGGCCGGCCTTTTCTGAAAGAGCAAGCTGAGCGGCGTGTGATGCGCGAGCTGCTCCAGGGCCCGGCGATGCACCCTGAGGGCGTTTTTGCGAAGCTCCCCAAGCGCCTTCGCCGTGACCTCGGCGGTGACAAACGGATGCCCGTCCCGGTCCCCGCCGATCCAGGTTCCAAAACGGATCAGCGGCGGCAGCGCATCCACCCCGGCGGGATCAAAGCCCGCCCCCGCCCAGGCCTCCCTGAGATGGATATGGGCCCGAGACAGGGCCTCGGGGAACACCTCGCGCAGGTAGTGCAGCGCATTTTGCAGCTCGGCGTCGATCGTCGGGCGTGTCACATGGATCTCGCCCGTGCGCCAGAGATTCTCCAGCTGAACCTCAAGCTGGGACTGGATCCGCGCCTGCTCACGCGGCGTGTAGTCCTTGTTTTCATGCCTGTTCATCAGGGCATAAATTTCCAGGTGCAGGTCACGGACCGTCTCACGTTTGGCCTCGGTGGGGTGGGCCGTCAGCACCGGCTCCACACGCACTTTTTTGAGCACCTCCAGAAGCTCCGCCTCACTGACCCCCAGGGCCTTCATTTCACGCAGGTTTTCCGGCCACATGCCCGGCTCGGCCTCGGGGCCGCGCTCCTTCTCACGCAGACGACGGGTCTGGGATGCGGCACGCTCCTCCACAATGTTCAGCAGCTGGAAGGCAATCGACAAGGCCTGTCCAAGCGCGCGGCTGGGTTCCCCGCCCTGGCCCTGGCAGAGGCCGATCCAGGGCAGCTGCTCGGCCAACCCGCCCTCCCCGACACGGTGAAGCACCGAGGCAAAAGCCGTCATCAGAAAGCGGAGATCATCTTCGAGAAGGCGGAAGCCGCGCTCCCGCAGGGGGTTGGTGGAGGTCATTGAAGTGAGTTGAAGCAGGAAGGATGCCGGGAAAAAGTCCCGTCTGCACGTCGGCCCTCCAATAACTCGCCTCGCGCCAACATCCAAAGGAAACCATGTCTCTCCGCATGAGGCGACCGACCGCTTCCGGACGGGCCCGCACCAACCAACATTGCCTAATTCAGCCCCGGCCCGCCCCCTCGGGCGGCCCCTCCCGGCCCCTCGACAACACGCATATTACATCTTGACGCAGGAAGGCCCGGCCAGCATTACTGACGCTTATCGTCCATTGCGAAACGCATGACGGTCGCGACTCCTCCTCCCAAGCTTATGCACGGCACCCTACTCCTCAAAAAGTTAGCCCTCCGTCCCCTGACGGCATTGATCCTGATCACCGCCGCCACGGCGGCCTCCAATGCCCAGGTTGCGCTCGACTCACCGGCCGCGTCCGGCAAAAGGATCGTCCGTGAAGTGGATGTGGTTTTCAAGGGAGCCGCCACCCTCGATGCAAGCCGCGTGCGCGCCCAGATGGCGACACGGGTTGGAGAACCTTACACGGATGAGTCCGTCGAACGAGACATCCGCACCCTCTACGCCACCGGCGCCGTGGAAAACGTCGACATCCAGGCCGTCAACGTCGCGGGCGGAGTCAAGGTGGTGGTGACCCTCTCGGGCCGCGGTGCCATCGGCGAGCTTGGGTTCCTGGGCAACTCCATGATCAACAACAACGATCTTCGCGAAGAGATCGAGGTGAAGGTCGGCGACTCCGTGGATGACGCCCGGCTCACCACCGCGCAGCAGAAGATCCGCGAGCTTTATGAGAAGAAGGGATACTCCGACGTGATGGTCACCTATGACGTCAGCCCCTCGGCCAAAGAGGGCTTCTCCAGCGTTCTCTTCAAGATTGAGGAAGGCGCGCGCGGCCTGATCGGCGACATCCGCTTTGAAGGCAACAACGCCATCAGCTCACGCACGCTCAAGGGCAAGATCAAGAGCCGGGAAAAGACCTTCTACCGTCTCTGGGGCAAGGCTGGCAAGATCGACAACCAGACCCTTCTTGACGATGTCCAGACCATCCAGGAAGCCTATCAGGACCAGGGCTACGTCTATGTCAAAGTGGGCTACCGCCGCGAGCCCATTGATGAGAAGAGCACCGCCCTGATCTTCGAGATCACCGAGGGTGGCAAGTATGACGTCGCCTCCGTGGACATCCGCGGCGCCACCGTCTTCACCAAGGACGAGCTGACCCCGGCCGTCCGCTCGGAGGCCGGCTTCCCCTACTCCGGCAGCGATGTGCGCGGCGATGAAAAGATGATCCGCGACTACTATGGCTCCAGGGGCTATGCCGACGCCGTCGTTGACACCCAGCTTACTGACGCCGGCCCGGGCAGGCTGAACATTGTCTTTAACATCACCGAAGGCGGCAAGTCCATGATCCGCAAGGTCAACATCAGCGGCAACGTCAAGACCAAGGACGAGGTCATCCGCCGCGAACTCGCCTTCGCCCCGGGTGACGAGCTGAACACCGTCCAGCTCGAAACCGCCCAGACGACCCTGGAAAACATGAACTACTTCGAGGTCAAGGGAGATCCCAACCCCCTCACCGTACGCCATGTCGACACCGAGGCCGTCGGCTTCAAGGACGTCGAGGTCAACGTCACTGAAAAACCCACGGGCTCCGTGAACTTCGGCGCCGGATTCAGCTCGGTGGACAGCCTGGTCGGATTCGTTGACGTGACCCAGACCAATTTTGACATCACCGACTGGAAGGATTTCCGCGGCGCCGGACAGCGCTTCAACATGAACATCCGCTACGGCATTCAAACCTCCTCGTTCAACACCACCTGGACGGAGCCCTGGTTCCTGGGGCAGAAGCTCGCCCTCACCGTCGGCCTCTTCTACCAGAACCTCTTCTACCTTTCCAACCGCTTTGACCAGACCAACGCCGGCGCCTCCATCGGCCTGCGCAAGCCGATCGGCAAAAACGCCTACCTTGAAGGCACCTACACCCTTCAGCAGACGGAGATCGACGTGGACAACGACAACAGCACCACCGCCCTCCTGCGCGACGAGGAAGGCAACTACCTCGAAAGCAAGGTCGAGCTGAACTTCGTGCACGACACGCGGGACAGCGTCTTCATCACCCGCAAAGGTCACAAGTTTGAGGCTGGCGTGCTTGGCGCCGGCCTTGGCGGCGATGTCGAGGTCTGGGGTGCCAACATCGGCGGACAGCAGTTCTTCCACCTGCCGGGCGACACCATCCTCAGCATCGAGGGCATGGCTCGCTGGGTCGATGGCTGGGGTGGCAGCCAGGTGCCAATCTTTGAGCGCCTGTTCCTGGGCGGCGCCTACAACCTGCGTGGATTTGACTACCGTGACGCCGGTCCGAAAGATGCCTCCGGGGAGCCCATCGGCGGCAACATGACCCTCTTTGGCTCCGTCGAATACTCATTCCCGATCATCGAAAAGGTGCGTGGCGCCATCTTCTGGGACATCGGCATGGTTGACACGGATGTCACCGCTGCCGGTGGCGTCAATGCGGCCGGCTACCGCAATGGCGGGCCCATCGTCGGCGACGGCGAGGTTTACTCCAACGTCGGCATCGGCGTGCGCCTCTTCCTTCCGGTCGGCCCCATCCGCCTCGACCTTGGATTGCCCGTCATCAAGCCCTCGGATGATGATTTCGTCAACAACAGCCCCCGCTTCCAGTTCAACATGGGCTACCGCTTCTAAGCCCGCCGTCACGCTTCCATACACACCCCCTGCCCTTCCCCCATGATTCGTTCCCTCATCTGCCTTCTGCTGGCCGCAGCCACCACCCACGCCGCCGACATCAAGTTTGGCGTCGTGGACATGTCCAAGGCCTTCTCCGAGTTCCACAAGACCAAGGACGCCGCCGACAAGTTCAAGAACAACATCGACAAGGCCCAGAAGGAGATGAACGACCGCTGGTCGGTTTACAAGAACCTGATGAACGACATGCAGAAGCTCAAGAAGGAGGCCAGCGACCCCATCATGACGCCTGACGCACGCGCCAAGAGGGCGGCGGAGTTCGAGGACAAGGCCAAGGAGCTGCGCTCCCTGGAGCAGGAGATCGGCGAAGCCCAGAACCGCCGGACCAACCAGCTGAAGCAGGAGGACATGCAGATCCGCAAGGGCATCTACGACGAAATCCTGGTCGTCGTGCGCGACAAGGCCAAGGCGGAAGGATATGACTTCATCTTCGACAAGTCCGGCATGAGCCTCTCCACCGTGCCCGTGCTCATCTTCTACAAGGACGCCGTGGACATCACGGACCAGATCATCGTCGAGCTGAACAAAAACGCTCCCGCCGCCGCTCCGGCCGCCGCCGCCACTGGTGACGCGCCCAAGGAGGAGAAGAAGTAACCTCCCCTGCCGGCTGCCCCTCCCTTTTCTTCGGGCACGCACCCTGTCCAGGTGGCGTGCCCCTTTTTTTATTTTCCCGACCTTCCTCTTTCATCATGAGCCATCACATCACCCACCAGAGGCTTGCCGAACTCGTCGGCGGTGAACTTGTCCAAGGCGATCCGGAAGGCGTTGTCCACGGCCTGAACTCCATCGCCGAGGCCGCCCCTGGTGAGGTCACCTTCCTGGGCAACGCACGCTACCTGACGGCGCTGAAGGCAACCCGGGCGACCGCGATCCTGGTGGGCCCGGACTTCACGGACGCCATGGAGGGCAAGGCGCTCATCCGCGTCAGCAACCCGACCTTCGCCTTCTCCTCGGCCATCCGCCACTTCGGCCCCCCGGCCCGTGACTTCATGCCGGGCATTCATCCCTCCGCCGTCGTCTCCCCCAAGGCGGTCTTTGATCCCCAGAAGGTGTCCATCGGACCTGCCGCCGTCATCGGTGATGATGTGCACATCGGCGACGGCACCACCATCCAGGCCGCCGTCTGCATCGGTCATGGCGCGCGTATTGGCGAGGACTGCCTGCTCCACGCCAACTGCACCATCGCCGACCGCTGCGTCCTTGGAAACCGCGTCATCATCCACAGCGGCACCACGATCGGCTCGGACGGCTTCGGTTACGAGTTTGTGAAGGGCCGGCATGTGAAGATCGAGCAGGTCGGCACCGTCCAGCTGGATGATGATGTCGAGGTCGGCGCCTGCACCTCCATCGACCGCGCCCGCTTCGGCCGCACCTGGATCGGTGCTGGCACCAAGATCGACAACCAGGTCCAGATCGGTCACAACGTCGTCACCGGAAAGCACTGCATCATTGTCTCCCACGTGGCCATCGCCGGCAGCACACGCCTGGGCGACTACGTCACCATCGCCGGCCAGGTGGGCATCGGCGGGCACCTCGAGATCGCCAGCCAGGTCACCCTTCTGGCCAGGACAGGCGTCACGAAAAACATCGCCGAACCCGGAGCCTACACCGGCTTCCCCGCCAAGCCGCTCATGGCAGGACGGCGCATGATCGCCGCCCAGGCCCGCATGCCCGACGCCCTGGACAAGATCAAGAATCTGGAGAAAAGGCTCGCCGCCCTGGAAGCCCGCGGCAACGCCTGATCAGTCGTCGTCATCATCGCCAAACTCGATCTCGCGCCCGCCGCCTGCGGTCGCCGTCTTCTTCACCGGCGAGATGTTCCGGTGAACCCAGACGCTCTGCATCATGCCCATCATGAAAAGGGTCACGATCATGAACGTGCCGCCATAGCTGATGAAGGGCATGGGCAGGCCGATCACCGGCAGCATGCACAGGTTCATGCCGGCGTTCTGAAAGGTGTGGGCGAAGAACATGGTCACCACGCCCACCACCACCAGACGACCGACCTGGTCGCGGGCGCAGAAGGCGACAAACACGCCCTGCAGCAGCAGCAGGGCGATTCCTGAAAGCACGAGCACCGCCCCGCGGAACCCGAACTCCTCGCAGACGACACTGAAGATGTAGTCGCTGAAGGCCTCGGCCTCCGGATAGAACATCCGGTGGATCGAGCGCCGCTCGGGCACCTTTTCTGAAAGCGGCCCCTTGCCTTCAAACCCGGCCGAGGCGACGGCCGTCTGCACAAAGTTCGGCACCCAGCCATGGCCGCGGG
>Ga0315900_10008021_pt1 | contig 13687 bp, 29 predicted proteins | sample LakEriMetagenome_FD_203521 | JGI IMG/M metagenome (GOLD analysis project Ga0315900, IMG submission 203521) | Freshwater fungal communities from buoy surface, Lake Erie, Ohio, United States - Buoy 12 MA114 | ecosystem: Environmental > Aquatic > Freshwater > Lake > Lake biofilm | place: USA: Lake...
AAAATCTCTTCTATGAATTCTAGCACCCTTCTTATTCAGGTACTGAAACTTTTTTTTGTGTTTTTTTACTTTGCCAGTGTTGTTTGTCATATTGTTTTGCAGCCTTTAGTAACTCATCATTAACGTCAAATAACCCTTCTTTTAACATATAAAATCTTTGGTGATTTTTTCTATAATCTGGAAAGTGTTTTCCAAAAGTTTGAAAGAAAGTTATTTTTTTAGCCTTTCTTTTCGTTTGGTCTACTCTCCAGATTGATCTATAAACATAGAATATCAAGTAGTTTGGGACAGCCTGAGTGCCAGGCTCAACTCCTAAGTCTTTTATAAAGTCAATCACATCTCTATGATCTTCTCTAATTTTCCTAACACTCTTAGGCTTTTCTTCTATTAATTTTAAAAGCTCTTCTATTGACTTTCCCATTTTAAACCTTAAAAAGTAAGAACTGGATTCCTTCTATCTTGTTTAATAGTCTCCATTACTCTTTTAAAATCGCTTTGCTTTACATTACTTCCAAATTGTACACCAACTGGGTAAGAAATTAAAGGACATTTTGAAAATTTTAACGTCACTTTACCAAATAATGTTATCACTTCTTCTTGGTAACTTCCTTCTATTAAAGACTTATCACATCTAACATTAGCTACGAAATCAGCTTGCCTTGTTTCTACCGCCTTAACTCCATAAGACCACAATTCATTTATAATCAAATTGTCATAATTTTTCTTGTCTAAGCCAATTCTCTTAGATGCTGTAAGGGACATATTATCTAAAATTCTATAAATATGATTTATTCTAGATGTTAATTCACCTGGAATTTGCCCAGACATATTGGATACAGCACCTCTATGACTCATCAACGTACCAGATGGTGTGATGTATCTAGTACCAAGTTCTTGTACAAACTGATATCCCATGGAAGCAGCAAATAAGGTAATAGTGTGAATAGGAACCTTTAAACTTTTAAGAGAATCTATAAATTTAAGCCCAGAAAGAACTGACCCCCCTGGAGTATCTAGCACTAAGTATAAAGGAGAATGTCTTTCAGCTTTGATCATTACTTCTAATGCTTTTCTAGATGCATACTCTTCTGTAACAGCTTGATTAAAAATAATAGAATTATCTTCAGTTAATAAAATTTGCATTGTTTTAGCACTAGCTATATTAACTAGTAAAGCTAATAAAATTAAATACTTTGACATGGAATCTCCATAAAAAATAACAAACATTATTGTTTGCTATAGAATAGTATCATTTATTGTGAATAAAAACAAGATTTATTTTTTAAAAAAGTTCAAGAATTAACGACGATACTGGCACATAATCCTTGTAGTCTACATATACAGAATGGGTTGTATTATTTTTTACTATAACAACTTCTCCATAAGAACGTTCTGTAGGAGTAATAACTAATTCACCGCAATCGCCAACAAAGCAATCATCATATTCCCATGCTGTTCTTAATATTACAACCTTATCCATTTTTATTTTCTTTCCTAGCTTTTACTCTATCCCCTCGCTCAGAAAGTGTTTTGCTTTTATGACAAAGCCAACAAATATTCTGTATATTACCTTCCTCGCAAAACATTCGTTCTATTATCTTATTCCAATCTTTTTCTTTTCCAGAGTCTTCAACCGCTATTACAGGATTTATATGATCCGTATCCATTCTACCCGCTATAGCATCTGGATAATCAATTTTAATAACCTCGATTGATCTTTTACCTGTGTACACTAACTGATTACACAATGGGCATTGGTGCAACTCTGGCCCAACTTTAGTCTTTCTTTTCGCCTTTAGAATTGGAGGCCACTGCTTGGTTAACTTTCTTAGGGCTGACATTATTTTGGCTTCGAATTTCTTGTCCATTTTCTTTCACCGTTTGTTTTGCTTCCTGTTTAAGTTCCGCCACCTTTTCTTCATGACGCACTATTCTATCTTTAATAGCGGTTAATCCATAGTCTTGTAATTGATTAAATGCATCTACTTGAGGAAGAGATCTGCCATAGTAATTACTACGAAACCAATCTCCGATAGGAACGAGATATAATCCGCCTTCTTCTGCTTCAACTAATGTACCAGAATTGCCAGATAAAATAGTAGCTTTTTTTGGAACAACCCACTCTTTGCCAGAAATAGATGGATTATCACTGTTATAAATTTGCTCAAGTTTTACTCTAATTCCTAATACTTTACTCATATAACTCCTTTATTTACCTTTTTTTGTAACAGCTCTATATCCACAAGCAGAAGCACACAACTCTAAATATCCCATAGGAAGTTCAGCTGTATTTATTTTTGCTCCACATTTAGGACATTCTTTTTCCACTATCTTTTCTACTTTTTTAACTAATTCTAATTTTTTTTCTCTTTTTTCTTTTCTATCTTCTCGTTCATACTCTTTTAACTGTTTTTTTAATTTAGCTACTTCTTGTTTTAAATCCTCTACTTGACGCTCTAATTCATATTCAACTTCCAAATTAGCCCTGCGTTTCCTTCCCATGATTCTCCTTTACAGAATAACCAGTTTCATTAATTCTATGCTCCTCAAATCTAACTTTACCAGAATTTATCAAAGAGCGTATTTTTTTTTGTTTTTCAGAAAGTTGACTTGTCCCAACCTTTATTTCTAAAAAAACAATTTCATCGTCAGCAAACACAACATAATCTATTGGTCTAAACATAGGAACTAGGTCTTTTACATTATACTTGAATTCACTGTGAAATGGAAGAACATTTTCCGATATCAAGCCAAGTCTTACGCTTTTACTTTGTTGTTGCGATTTGATATCAGATAGTTCTTTTTCTATTTTGTCACAAGTATCTTTTAATGTCATTATAGTGGTATCTTTCTCCTTAACTACTTCTCTAAAATGAGACATTGGTATTATAGTCCCAAAATCAGGAACAAGTTTCCTATAAGCTTCTATTTGTCTTTTATATGAATCTACCGTTGTTTTATGTTTAATGATTTGCTTTGTATAAACATATACTATAGATAACACGCACATTAAAAAAGCTATTATAGACATATAATATTCCTACGGGTTCTTTTTTTCTTTAATTTCATAAACTTTGCCATCTATATAAACAATCTTTGTTTTTAAACTTGTTTTGGAGACAAATTCGGTTACAATAACCCAACCAGTAACAATAAGTGTCAAAATAAATGCTAAATAAAATCCTAATAAGAAGCTATTTGTACATTTAATTAACTTCATTTTTTTAATCCTTCAATGATTTTATCAATATAAACTTTAGCTTTTTCTAAATCATGTATACCATTTTTTTCTTTATAACGCCATAAATATTTTAAAATAGAGCCTTCTAAAAAATTCATTTCTTGGTCAAGAATAACATCCCAACACTCTAACTTGCCTTTTTTATTATATCTAGTAGGCTTTTTAATATCTTCCAAATTAGAATCCTTTTTTAAATGATCTTCGTTTGTTATAACTTTAATTATAGAGCTGCCTGGTATTTCTAATTTATAACCTCCTGTTTCATCAAAACAATAAACTAATAAATTTGTCTCGTCAATAGATTCATCAATAAATAAAGAGTTATGTATACTTAAAATTTTACCAATTTTTATATTTCCATCTATACTAAATTTAATAATGTCTTCAATATTCACTAGTCCAATATGCGTATATAGTCTTTTCATAGCTTTACCCCCTTTGCTATATAATTAAGTTTATCCTTAATTTCTTGTTCGGACATGTCTAAACTTTTAGCTATGCTACTAACAGAATCTCCGCATAAGTATAACATTCCAATAAACCAATCAAAGTCTAAAGGGGAGTCTTCATCCATTAAAACAAGTCTTATTTCTGACTTAGTGGGATATTTATATATTTTTCTGTGTATTTTAAATACAACTTTTGCTATAGTTTTCATCTTAAATAATAGTTTATAATTTTATCTACCAACATATCCATCTCCGGTCCATGATCGCCATAAACCTCAGCACATAGCTCTTCCATTTGATCCTTATCTAAACTAGAGGAGTTAGTGCTACAAGATGCGACATACGCATGAAACACCTCATGTCTAATATAATCAGGAGCTAATGAACTAAGATTAAAGTATATCTCACGTTCGTGGGTATATGTAATAGCATGGGAATCTGATCCATGGTTTCTTATGTATGTAGCATTAGATTGAGCATAAAAAGTCCAATCATAACCTTTAATCTTTTCTTTTAAAGGTGCTTTCTTTTTCATCTTATCCTCTATTTTTTACAGCACTATAAGCTCTCATAGCATTTGCTACTTTAGCATTTCCTCTGGCAAATTTAGCAAGAGTGTCTACAAAAAGTTCTTCCATACTTAAGACGTCAAACTGATTATACTTCTTCATACAATCCCATGCTTTTTTATTACCCTTCATCGTCTCGTCCCAAAGACTAAAACCCGGAAATTCTTTATGATCTTGCTTTTTGTACTTCTTGTTAAAACGCTCTGTCATGTATGCGAGGCTATACCACGGCAATCTTAAATGCCTCTTAGCCACTTTTTTAGTATCAATAGTCTCATACTTTTCAGGAATTGGTAGATTGTGTTCAGCAATTCGATTATTTATCTCACCATAGTCAAAGCTGTCACCATTCTGCCAAATAATAATATCCGCTTCAGTCATAAGTTTAACTAAGGGACGTAGCAACTCTTTTTCATTCATTAAATTCTTTTCATTACCTCGTTGGTCTTTGTAGAATACTTCTTTTTCTCCAATCCACTTGGCAGACCATGAAAGAATAGCTCCATCTTCAATCATCATACTTTGGCTCATATTTTCCTGCCAAACACCCCAATGCCACGATTTTTTAGGCTTTGTTTCGATATCAACTAAAAGAACTTTAGGTAATTCCTTTTCAACATCAGAACCATAAACGTCTATAGCGTGTTTAATGGAATCTGGAGAGCGGAAGTAATCGAATTTAAGTCTGAACTTTTTAGAGATTTCAAATCTAGAAAATCCCTTTTTGTATTCTTTTAAAACAAAGTTAATCTCCGCTTTAGTCCAAGATTGCTTGTTCACTCTAACTCCTTTAATAATCCCGTCTTTTTCTTAATTTCAGACTCATGATAATAGTTCTCTAACATTCTACTAGTTTTATTGTAAACTGGCAAACAAAAATAAGTATACGGTTTAGCATTTTTTGATATCATAACTATCTCGAATTCTACATCATTTATTAATACTAACTCTCCTAATTTAAACTTAGGCTTTATTAATTTTCTATATATACTGATATAAATTTTACCAATAATTTCTAAGTGCATTAAAAGCATATTTATTGTCAACAGTATAGCTAACACAATCATTGTTACCATTATAATTTAGTTCCTAATAAAATAAGCGTTGCTATTAATGTTATTGCTTGTATTGTAACTTGTATTAGCTGTAATTTTGCTTGAAATATCTGTAGCTTAACCCTTTCTTTATGGTAATCTTCGTGTTTCATTAGTAGTTCCATCTTCTCTTTTTTTCAGGTCTAGTATCAACATGAATAAAGCCCTTGTTTCTTCCGTCACCTACGGCTTCAAAATATTTTTCGCATATTAAATATAATTTGTCAAGATTTTCTTTATTAAATGAGGTAGGACGTATATCTGCAGCTTTACCCAAGCAATGTTGGCTTGATGGGGAACCTCCTATTTTAGCATTATGTACAGGAGAGCGATAACCTGAAGTAACTGTAATAGACTCGCCAAACTCTTCTCGCACAAGATCAAGTTTACTTAATAATACAGGATCTATGTAAAATTCTTTGTCTGTTGAATTTTCAAATTCCTTTGTGCTAAAGTACTTAGATAATTTTTTATACTGGCCTTTTTTCCAATTTATCATAGATTAATCCTTTTTTATTAATAGAGATTTTATAAAAAAGTAAAAAGAAAGCAATCCAAAAATACCACCTATTATTTTAAAATCTAATATGATAGCAATTATATTTAAAAAAACAAATAAATAGCCAATAGTTATATATTTTAATTTTTTTCTTAAGTTATTCATTTTAAATACCTAAAATCAAAAGCATGTTTTACTTTAGCTATAAAAGCTTTGTGAATTGGCATTCTACAAGTCCAAATAGTTGTAAATCCATGTTTAGCTTGCCATAAACCAAGATTAATAGACTTATCAAACTCGGAGTAATTATCCATGCTTTTTAAATATTCTTTTTCTTCTTTATTAGCTATGTATACACATAATCCAAATATATTAAAAAATCGATAGATAAATGACTTTATTTTTAAAATCATATCATACTCCAGAGCTACCAAATCCCATAGTACCTCTAACAGTATTACTTAACTCTTTAACCAGCTCTAGGTTTATTTTAGGTATTGGCATGATTACTAGTTGTCCAACTCTATCGCCAATTTTATATACTTTTTTAAAATCATAATTGTGTAGAGTTTTAAATCTAAGTCTAATTTCTCCGCGATAATTAGAATCAATTACCCCAATGGAGTTACAAAGATGCAGGTCATAATTAGAAATACTGGATCTTGGAAATAAAAATCCACCAAATCCCTCAGGAATTTCAATGGATAAATTTGTACCATATTCAATAAAATCATCCGTATATGCAATGCTTGTAGATATTAAATCTAATCCAATATCTCCAACTTTCTGATATGAAGGAACCTCTGTCTTAATTTTATTGTCTATTATACGAATATTTATTTTCATAAATTCCTTATTGGGTGATTTACATTAAACTCAGTTTTCATTATGGCTTTTCTATCTTCCCCACCATATTTTAACCATTGTACACCATTTTTAGGTTTTGTAAAGAATTTATCTATATTTGCTATTGATTTATAAAAAAAATATCGAAAAGTTTTAGTTTCTCCCCAACATTCTAACATAAAAGCTCTATCTTGTAGTGGGACAGAAAAAGCAATGTGATATATTTGTCCTAAATTATTTTGCCAAAAGTAATTTCTATGTTTATTATAAACTTCATATGCCTGTTTAAAAAAAGTTAATAGATTAAACTTAGGCAGTGGGTATGGACTAAAATCCCAACCATTTAAGTGCTTTGGCTTTAGAAAGCCCAAATAAGCCATACCTAATAATTCATCCCTACTCTGAGGAACTCTAGTGTGTAGTCCCCCTGGATGTCTTGTAGTAAATACCTTACCATCCTCTCGTTTATGGATTGATAAATCAAAAGCCTGTTGTAATTTAGTTTTATCTAAATAACCTCCAGCCTTTACAAAATAAGCAGAATATATCCAAGCATTATTACTCGGCATAACTTCTTTTATCATAACGGGTTTATCATGCATTCTTCCATACTTATCAATATAATCCATATTAAATTCCTTTTAAAATGGGTCTTGATTAGAAGCCCACTTATCATATTCTTCTTTTTTTACATTGCATTTTTTACAATCATAAACAGTACTGATTATAAGCTGAGTTGCTTTCCAATCATGAAAGCATGTTTTTTGTGTCCAAGTGATATTAGAATGATCTTCATAGCCTGCATCTGGAGAGGTATAATAATCATAGTCTTCTAGCCAAGATCCCATTAAAACTCCAAAGCTAAACCAACCCCAAACCTTTTTTGTGTATCCATTGTACTAAAGAGATAGGCTCTCTTCGCTATTGGAATAGCCACAAGTATACCGTAGTCATCTTTACTTTTAAGATCGTTTAATTCATCCATTATCATAGCACCTATTATAACGCCACTATTATTTTCTGTTTTTTTTGTTTTTTCTTTTTGAACAGCCACTTCAGTTTTTGTTTCAGTTTTAGTTTCTTCAGTTTTAGTAGTATCTGTAATTATAGTTCCGTCTGGTTTTTTTTCTTCCCTAATTATTGTTGTAACTTTAGAATCTTTCTTTTCTTCTTTTTTTTCTACATACACTAACTTTTCTTTTTCAATAATTTTTGTTTTTGGTTGAATAAAAAAATAACCTATAATAGCTCCGCATATACCAACAACAGTGTAATTTATTAAAGTTTTAAATGAAGTCATATTACTTCCTAGGAAATAATTTATATTTCCATATTATAATAAGAAATATTATATTAGCAGAATAATTTAAAAGCAAGGGAATATCTGCTTTTGGTAAAATATATATTAATGTGAATACTTCCCCAAGACTCCAGAGTAATAAAAAACCTTTAGAAATTCCTTCACTATGACCTTGCCTTATTGACATAATACATTGAGGTAAACTACATATAGCAAGGCAAATAGAACCTAAATATCCAACAAAATCCATCATTTAAAAGTACCAACTTTTATAAGTCCATTAATAAATTTTTCCGCTGTCATTTTTGTAACACACTCTGCTAATTCCATTTTTCTAGGACAATTATTAAAGTTCCAACCATTTAAAGACCAGTTAGATTCGCAAAAATTACATAATATGTTTGGAACAATAGCTTCTGTTTTTGCTAAAGCTCTGTATGGTATTCTATATTCAGGGCTAATAGTGGTATAACCACAAACTACTGGGACATCCGTAGTATAAGCTAAGTGTACTGGTCCAGAATCCATCCCAACTACGGCACGAGATTTTGACATAATAGACGCTAGTTCTAAAAATGAAGTCTTATCTCTAAGATCTATACCAAACCCAGGATATTCAAAATCGGTCTTAGCTAAATTATTTTTCCATATACTAATAGCGCCAACTTTTCCAACATAAACGGGGATCAAACCTTTATTGTGGATATACTCAGCTATTTTTTTTATTTCATCTGCAAGAATTGTACGCTGCTTATCTCTATACGTAGTTATTAATATGACTGCTTTTGAAAAATCAATACCATAATGTGATATATCGACTGTAGGTAAGTTTATATACTTAGTTTGATAATCTGGCAATACTCTACCTAATAACCCTATAGAAGCATATTCTGTAAGCTTCATTCTTGAAGGAGTTAGTCTACACACCCTACCACCAACTCCAAGCATATTTAGATGCCTAACAGTGTACTTTGATTCATAGCCAGATTTGACCTCTATAAACTTATCATCTGGAACAAAAGGAAAAAAACATTTAAAATCATCATAAACCGCCACTTTGTATTCGGTGGTTTTGTGAAATGTCTCTATAGCATATTTTACAGAGGGTACAGCTGCTAATAAATCCCCAACTGCCGCACTATTCAAACAGTATATAACTGGATCTGAAATCATATATTAACCAACTCCAAAAAATTTATCAATTAAAGAACACGTAATTATTACAGTTACTACTGTCATTAATGCTCCTATAAAAACACTAACTTCATTCTTAGCACAAATTTTACCAATTAATGAACCTATAAGAAAACCTGATGTAAGTTTCAATATACCAATTATTAGCATAGAAATTTCCTTAGTTTAATACGAAGTTTATCTAAGATTGTTAATTTTTTTACATCTTTTTTGTCAAAATAATGTGTATAATGATACTTTACTCCATCAATACTAAAGTCCCAGCGAATATAAGGATCATTTTCATTATTAAATTTCCTAACAGTTCCAATTCCATGAATAGCGAATTGCTCACAAATAGCAGAAGTATAATTATTGCGATTCATTTCGCCACCAACACTATGCATAGTAAAAGCAATATCAATATCAGAATAAAACTTAAAACCACGCTTTGTCATTTTTACTTTATCACCAATTTTTAAACTCATTTTTTCTCCAATATACATTTAGCTAATGTTTTGTAACTAGCATTTAAGGGATCTAAACATTTAACATAATATTGCTGACAGGATAGTTGAATTTCAATAGAAGCTTTTGCATCATACCCATTTAGTTGACAAAGTAAAGCAATTGTTTGAAGAATATCCATAATATCTCCTATGTGGCATTTTACACTAAAGTAAAATTATATGTCAAGTTATATTTTTAAAGATATGCGCAATGACATCGACTGTCCAGCCATTGCCGAGGCATTTGTAACGCTGCGTGTCTGAGATGCCAGCTGTGTAGTTGTCAGGCAAAGTTTGAAGTCGTTCTGTTTCTATTATACTAAGATTATGCCAAATTTCAATTTCATTATTTTTTATAACTTTTGTCATAGATCGGTTAGTATATCCAGTGGCTGTAAGAGTCATAGCTTTTTTAGGATTTTCTGTAACTCTACTTTCAACAATACCATTACCTCTACCAGAACTGGAATAATTAATAGGCTCGTCTAATGGATTTTCCAATATACCTTTTAATAATATTCCTCTATCTTCTGGCTGTTTTACTCCATCAATGTTTGTCCAGTAGTATCTCTGCCTATTTTGAGCAGAAACTAAAGCACTATTAATTAAATACTTATTAACTTTACCTAAAGCTTGTTCTGTGTGGTGTGAGATGTAGGCTTCAAACTCACGCTTCATCTTTACGTTTTCCAGCAAGAATATAACTTTTGGATTCCGCTTTTTGATGTGGCTAATAATGTCCAGCGTTGTCCAAAACAAAGCTCCACGAGGATCTTTATCGCCAAGTTGAGATCCTGCAACAGACCAAGCTTGGCATGGAAATCCAGCTGTAACAATGTCAATGGAGGCAAAGTCAATATCCCAGCTTTTCCATTTTGTAACATCTCCAAGTTGTATTGTGTCTGGAAAATTCTTTTGAGCGACAGTAATTGCGTGCTTATCTATTTCTGAGGCATAATAGGTATCGACTGGAATATTAGCTCGATTTAAGGCGACTCTGCAACAGCTAATTCCATCGAAGAGGGATAGGATTTTCATAGATCATCCTTATAGAATGTATCAAAATCATTTCCTAAATTTTTTGAAAGAGGAGCTACCCTTATGTGTACTTCGCCATCAGAATCATAAAACCAATGAACAACTAAAGGATCATCGGGTAATCTTAGATCTTTATTGAATCTTAATAGGTATTCCTTATATTGTTTTAAAGTTTTATCACTTTTCGATCTATTACAATCCCAACAACATGGAACACAATTTCCACTAACATAACCCTTTGTATTATCAACTCTATCTACACCTACTTGTTCTTTTGTAGTTCGACAAAAATAACAAGGTCTTTCTTTTAAAACTTCAAATACATCTTGAGGTATATTAAAGATTAAATTTTTTCTTTTAGCTCGACTTTTATATGAACAAAAGCTCACAAACTCTCCTTGAGTTTAGCATTCTTAGGTTTAGAATAATCTAAGAATTGTGACATATCAAGTACATTTTCTAGAATTTTTACTGTAGCATAAACTCTACCTAAATAATGATCTTTGTCATAATCACCATCAAAATCTTTTATATTTCTAAGTATTTGATTTGGTTCCATTTTAGGACGACCGTCTTTATAGAACTGGAGTTCACCTTTTGACTCAACTTGAACTTCCCCATCGATAGCGTTATAAACCCAAACCTTATCACCCTCTCTAGCATCAGTATCAAGAGCAGCTAAGACTTTGGTTTCATTCTTTCTTGTGCCATTAAGAAGTTTTTTAGTCACAGATTTTTTTACAGCCCAGCGAGAAATGTCAGAAATGGACAAAGCTTCCTTGCAATACTTTTGATAAATGTCAATTTCTAAGCCTTTGCTAAAGATGAGGCTTGATAAAAGTTCCTGAATCATTTCCAGAAGAGCAGGTTCTTTTTTGGAGTCGATAAAGCTTGAGCCTTTAATCTTGAACTTTTTCTCACCCTTTGGAAGAAGAACATAATTCTTAGCCTTGGAAACAATAACTCGCTCATACTCTCCATCATCTTCCCAGTTGCAGTACATTATTTGTTTAAGTTCTTTTTCAATGAGTTGCTTTTCTGCTTCAGTAAAAGGCTCACCACTTTCCTTGCCGAAAGAGAGTGAGTCGGTGTCAAGATTAACAAGGATGAAATTGTGTCGAGGCATATCACTAAATGCCATTTTAGTCTTTGTATCAATCTGGGTAAAATCCGCATAATCCTGTTCCTCTTCATAATCTGACCACCAGTGTAGAATATTTTTTCCGGTAGCCCAAATAACGGCTTTCTGAAGTCCAGCTCGGCAACAACGAGTAATTTCTGCAGCATGTTCAAATGAGTTAAAGTTTAATCCAGACGTTGCTAGAACTCCGTAACTCGAGTTAATGAAGATTTTACCTGCAGCCTGTAGGTCATCATAGTACCTATCTCCAGTCTCTTTATAAAGGCGTTTATTCTTCAATCGAGCCTCAGTGAAATATTGGACAGTTTTAACAAAAAGATTATCAGGGTCTTTCTCTGGGTTGTGAATATTAAACGCAAGAATTGTGCTAGGATAATAACTGGCTGCGTCGTATTTCAGCACGTTAGAATAAATTCCAGGAATTCCATAGCTCATACCACCAGCTACTCTTTGGGATTCAGAAGCTTTTGGAATGGAATGTCCTCGCTGAAGATAGCCTCGCACAAGCACAGAGTTAACCCATTTACCAGTAGCTCCTTGCATCATTTCTTCAAAGGGCATAGCGGTTGATACAGCTGTGTAAAAATAGGAAGTAATCATTCGGAAGTATAAATTAATTGTATCCTCTGAGTCATCGATACCATACTGGATAATCTTCTCACGCTCTTCAGGAATTCCCCAGTTTTTATGAATTTGAGAAGCATCATAGAATTGTCTATCAGACGTAACAAACCCCTCAGCCTCAGCAATAGGCTTTAATCCCCAACTTGAATATCCTTTACCAACTCCATAGTTTAGAGCAACAAACTGACCATCAATAATTTGCCTACCATAAATATGCGCTTTAAAATAATCCCAGCTTGTGTTTCCATCAACTCGTTTTTGCGAAGCTTTCTTTTTAAAAACAACATTTGAACCATCACGACCTAGCTTTAAACTTGTGTTATAAAGTTCTGCTACATGTTCGAGATAAGGTAAATCGTAACCATAACCGTTCCAGAAGTTAATAATGTCTGGGTCAATTTCTCTAACCCAAACTGTCCAAGCATCAATAAGTTCGCCACAGTCTTTGTAGTGGTCAAGTCTAAAATACTTTTTAATATGCAAATCTTTTTTCCGATAACTATTGGTTATAAGATAAACTTGACTTCCTGAATGTTTAGTTAAGCCGTCAGACTCTATGTCAAAAGCTAAAACGCCTAAATCTTGTGGCTGAAGTCCCTTATAAAGTGTAACTCCTTCATGAAGCATGAATTGCTCACGAGGATTCCAAACGCCATAAACGTCCTTTCGCATTCCCATATACATTTGCATGTATTTGCAGAACTGCTCGTAAGACGAAAAATATCGAATATATTTGTAGTGCAAGTTTCCCTGAAGACGTTTAAAGCTTGTGTCAAGCTTTGCAGAAGCTAATAACCAGAATTTAGCAGGTCGAGTTTCCACAGACCCATCAAGTTTGAATAAGAAAGCATTGTTACCTTCAAGCTCAACAGAAACAACTTCCAGTGTTTTGTCTTTGCCAAAGATCACATTGTCTTGATATTGTAGTTCTTTCAAAAAAGGTTTGTATTGCTCAGCAAAGGTAAATTCATATTGTTTGGTTTCAATCTTGTCAGATTTAAGCTCAAAAGGCTCGTTGTCTTCTAATATAAAAGAACGTACCTCAGAATAAGCGATATTATCAGCAATATGATAAGTTTCTTTCAAAACAACTCCTCAGCTAGTGAGCTATATGGTATGCCATCAACCCAATAATACTGTCCAATATATATTACTTTATATGGGTAAGGAAATGTATCTATTTTTACAATTTTTGCAATACATC
>Ga0315900_10008023_pt1 | contig 13686 bp, 13 predicted proteins | sample LakEriMetagenome_FD_203521 | JGI IMG/M metagenome (GOLD analysis project Ga0315900, IMG submission 203521) | Freshwater fungal communities from buoy surface, Lake Erie, Ohio, United States - Buoy 12 MA114 | ecosystem: Environmental > Aquatic > Freshwater > Lake > Lake biofilm | place: USA: Lake...
GCGAATCGACCTGTCGATTGGATCGGCAACTAAAGATTGCAGCCCACAGAAAAAATCGACTGGATACCCGAGCAGCAATCGCAAATGCGACAGGGATCTCCACAGCTTCGTGCCTTCGCCGCTTCGCAAGATCCAAGAAGCAAGCTGCAAGTTGTCGCAAGAAGTCATGAAGCCGAAAATCTTCGTCCATCTGGGATTTATCCACATGCGATGGAAATCGGGGCATCCCAATCGAGTTGTTCCTTTCAGGTCACCGCATGGGATTTTTGTGACGCAGGGAATAGGCTGCGCATGTCTCGTGGCAACCTTCGGTAGAAGAGGTGCTTTGCAGACCAAGGGAGCCACAAAATTGTCGGATGGACCGAAAAAAAGGCTGGCGATTCCAGCACCTGCCACAAATCGCGCTCGAATACCGAGTGCGTCCAAACTCTCTTGGCTCGAGTCAACACCAGGTCGCACTACCGCAAATTGAATCGGCTTGTCATGACCAAGCATTTTGACTTGTATTCCTCTCTAGTTCCCAAAGTGGTAAGGGAAGTCCTACCAAACCAATTCGGTCGGACAGATGACGGGGCCAAGAGGAACATAAGCACCTGGGTGCTTTGGATCACGACTGTTTTTTTGGGGATTCGATATTCGATTCTTCGACTCACAAGGAAATAGCGTCAGATATCCCGCCACTTCGAAGCATCGAACTTCCGGAGCGGCTGGGCGAGCTTCGACTTTCGCCAGATGTTCTTGCCTTCTCCAAGAAACTTCGCTGGGTTCAGCCTAGCAACGGAGCAACGCATAGCCTGGATAAGTGTCTTTGGCGTTGCCAGAAGGCCCTCCGTGTAACCTAGTTCCATCCACCAAATCTGTAGGTCATTGAGTCATCAACCACCCACGGTAGCACTACCGTGCCGGCCTGCAATCGCTGCTCAACCCTTTCGGGATGGCTCACTACACGCCAGGAGTAAATCCACCAAATAGTAGCCGATAGGGTGATCTCATTTTTGGTTGCCAAGCAGAGGACACTCTTCACTTCAGATAGCCCTAGCGGTCGGGACAGGGAATCAATGCCAGCCAATCGCCTGATTTTGGTCTACCGCAAGGCCTTTCTTGCATGATTCCCTGTGGCTCTGTGGCTCTGTGCCTCCGTGTAGGCCAAGAAGATTTGAGCCGGAAGACGTACGGACTGCGGAGAGCCGAGAATGATTCATCGGTCCGTATTCGTTCATGGTGGCGAATGAATCGACTGAATCTGCGTTAGATCGTCTTCAGATGGTCGAATGAGTGCACCCGCTGTGATGGCATGCATGGCCGAGACGGTCATGCCACGGAAGACGGCGGTGGCATCGGTATTTCTACCTGCGATCCCGCCAACACCAAGAAGACTATCACAGTGTAGCCTAGGCTACACCGCAAGAGAAGCTACCGATCGAACCATTCACCTCGGTCGCGAAGCGCCTCGCGAGCCACCTCGTCGATTTCGTACTGCCGCTCCAAAAGCGATGGAGAACTGGCAAACCTCAGCAGCATAGGCCGGTAGTGATGGTAGAGGGAGTCGTCTCGGGAGATGACTAGCGCGATCAGCCAATAGTTCCAACTTTGATCTTCACTGGCAAGGGCCTGATCCAAAGCGGGTACCAGATTCAGTCCGAGATTGGCCAGCCAAGGGGCTAGGCGTTTGGCGATCGGCCAGTTGCCATCCTGCAGCCATTCCAGAAGCTGGGGAAGAATCGGTGCGATGGCCGGGTAGCCCAGTTGTGCGATTCGATCAACCGCTTGGCAATCGGTCTTCGACTGCGGCAGAAAGCTCTGTAAGTTCATCGCGGAAAATGAGTCAGCAACGTCGCTCGTCCGACGGGTGTCAATCCAGGCGATTTCGGACGGTACACCGATCGTTGGGCCTACGCTTTGAAAGGGAGCCGTAGCAGGATAAGCGATCCCCTCGCCACTCCCCGCCTCTTCGTCCGCGTTCCATCCGACCTCAGCAACGCGAGCGGATGCAATCAGAGTTGCGTATTCCTGCCGAATCTGCATCAGCAATCGCCCTAACCGATTCTCTCCTTTTCCATCGCCACCATCGCCCCAGTAGGGATCCGCAGGCGCATGCTCCACCAGTAGCGCATCACCGGTCTCCAACAATCGCTGACGCAGGTCGGCGTGCTGAGCGAACTTCGCCCGGACAGCTCGTTCCATCACTTCGTCTTTCACCAGATGCCAGTCCGAACGGACTGGGTGCTGGGCATGACGGCCCATACGCCATGCATCGTACGGACGAACCACGCGCCGAATCTCCTCCTGCCATGCCGGATCGTCGGGAAACTTCGACGCTTGGTAATAGTGCTCACTGGTCGGCCACTGCACACCGTCGATGGCAATCAGATAGGGAGCGAAGTTGGAAAGCCATCCATGCTCGCCGGTCTTCAAGTGGAACTTGATCGTCTGTGAGTTGCTCATCCTATTCTTCTCTTCCTCAGAAGATGGCAGGATTCGATTGCAATCGCCGTATCAAGCCGGACGGGTCGCTGCTTCGAAGCCGATATAATAAACTCCGACTGGATGCCAGCCAGTCACAGGGACTGGGGCGCTGAGAGAGATGACCAACTGAGGGCTTGGGAAGCTCGCGACCTTCCATCGATCGGCGATCATTCCATCCCAGTTCACACGTCTACCTCTCCGTGACTTGGTGCCTCTGTGTGTTAACTCTTTCCAGACAGGGTGGTCCCAAAAGGGGCACATGAAGCATGCCCCGGATGAACCCCGATTAGACGTTTTGCAGCAGCAGTGCGGTCAGCGCGGTGCGGGCCGATGCATCCAGCGACGGCGTCGCTCCACGTCGGGAGGCAACCCAGGCGCCATACCAGTTGGCAACCGCCACGATCCTCGCAGGGCTCCAGCCTCCCAACACCCCAGCCAGAAACGTCGCTGCCGTCGCATCCCCTGCCCCGACCGAATCGGCGTCGGGCTGCCGATCCAGAGTGACCGGCGAGCTACTGCAGTAGGTCTTTCGGTCGATCAGCGTGCATCCGAGAGCTCCCCTGGTCACCAGCAGCGATTCAGCCGGCAACTTCTCCATCAGCTGCTGCACGGCGGCTAGCCATGGGCTTGGCAGGTCTTCCGATCGCTCCAGTCCCTCCCTGTCCTCTGGCATGACGCAATCGAAAACCTGCATCAACAGCTTCAATTCGTCGCTGTTGCACTTGAGCAGCGTGGCGTGCTGGCAGCTGAATCGCAGCGAGGGCGTGTCGATAAATGGGGGGCGCAGGTTGATATCGAGCAATCGGTGGGCGTGCCGTGCAGACTCCAGGAAATGGGAGATCGTCAGGCGACTGGCCGGGTGCCGCTGGGCCAGCGTGCCGAAACAGACCCCCGAACACGATTCGGCCAGCCTCTGTAGCGGGTGGTCCCACACCAGATGGTCCCACGCAACTCCCTCCACAATCGTGTACGTCGGCTCACCAGCCGCCAATTCCACCCGCACGGTGCCGGTAGGAAGTTCAGGATGGCGCTGCAACCAGTCGGTTTCTACTCCATGCGCTACCAGCTGGCTTGCGATCGCGTCTCCCAGGCGGTCGCGGCCGATGGAGCTGACGACGGCGACCGAGGCGTCGGGGAAGGTTTTTACTTCATGGGCTAGCTGGGTCAATTGTCGGGCGTGGAAGGCCATGTTGAGCGGTGCGCCTCCCATTACCTCCTGGTCGCCAAAAAGATCGAACAGCGCCTCCCCCATGCCGACCAGACGCATCTTTTTTCCCACCCCTTCCATCGACCTTTCCCCCCGCTCTGGCACCGACACCGACTCTTGCCATCGTTGTCTGCATCGTATCATGGTAGTTGCAGCGTCGAAAGCAAACGCTGGCCCGACGCAGGATCCCCCCCTTTGATGCGAACCGAGTCAAGTCCATGGTTGCACGGATCTTTCCCTTTTTGCTGCTCTGGATGCAGGCGACCTCCAACATTTGGGCCGAGGAATCGATTTGGTCCGATGGTGCTAGGCCCGAGGATGCAATCATCCAGCAATCGCTGGCGCGACAATGGCAGGACGCCTGGGAAGGAATGACCCCCGAGGCAAGGAGTGGTTACCAGCATTTAACTGGCTCCCCTTACCTCCCTGCCGACTTCGATCGTTCGACGCTGGAAACCTTGCTGGCTCAGCCCACCAAACTGCCACTGGTGGATGCCCAAAGCGAAGGGGAGTCGCTGGCGGTTCGGGGGCTTCGCTTTGGCCTATCGGTCAACCCGCTCCAGGAAGAGCAGCCCCTCCAGTACATCCAGAGCGCCGACGGACAGATGGTGATGAACTGCTTTGCCTGTCATGGAGGCAACCTCTTTGGCACCTCCTTCCCCGGCTCGCCCAATACGCTCTACGCGCTGGAAACACTGACCGAGCAGGTGCGGCGAGAGAAGCTGCGCGCCGGCAAGCCGCTGACCCACATGGACCTGGGGCTGATGGCCATGCCACTTGGAACAACGGTCGGCAGTAGCAATGCCGTCATGTTCGGCGTGGCACTGATGAATTACCGCAATCCCGACCTGACGATCGAACCGCTGCGGGCTCCCGCCGAGATGCTGCATCACGACATGGATGCCCCTCCCTGGTGGCATTACCGCCGCAAGCAGTACCTCTATATCGATGGCTTTGCAGGCAAAGGGCATCGCGGTCTGATGCAGTTCATGCTAGTCAAGGAGAATGGTCCAAAGCAATTCCAGGATTGGGAATCGGACTTCCGCGATGTCGAAGCGTTCTTGAGTGAACTTCCGGTTCCCAAGTATCCCCTTCCGATCGATGACCAGAAAGCGGCCGCTGGCAAGATCGTCTTTGACGAGCATTGCAGCCGATGCCACGGCACCTATGGTCCCGACGGCAAATACCCGGAGCTGGCCGTATCGCTGGAGGAAGTAGGAACCGACCCGGTGCGCTACGAAGCATTGACCGACAGGCATCGCAAGTCGTATGCAGGCAGTTGGTTTGCGGAGGTGGAGCGGCATCCGACGAAGGTCGAAGTGGAAGGTTATGTGGCACCACCGCTGGATGGGATCTGGGCATCGGCCCCCTACTTCCACAATGGTTCGGTCCCGACACTAGCGCAGGTGATCGACCCCGACAAACGGCCTAAGAAATGGCGACGGAATCGACTGGGGATCGACTTCCTGCAGATCGGTTTGTCGGTCGAAGGGATGGAAGAGGACCAGAAGTCCAAGCCACCCAGGCTGGCCCCGGCTGAAAGACGGTGGATTTTCGATACATCGCGCCCGGGCAAATCGAACCAGGGTCATGACTTCGGAAAAGGACTCACCGACACCCAGGCATCGGACCTTCTGGAGTATCTTAAAACGCTTTGATCGTCCCGAAAGCTCATTTTTCGCAGCGCGGAAAAGGGAGATCCAGCATCGGTTCGAGTGGTCGCTGGGAGGCATCAGCGATACACTGGAACATCCTGCTGCTTCGAATCATCGAATCGGTGCGGCGGTCCGAGTTCTGGATCGAGCGGGTCGTGGCGGTAGGCCACGGTAACTCAGGAAGCAAAACAAAAAAGCCATCCTTCTCGAAGGAGCATACAACGGATGACGACGCAGATTCTTGCCGCCCGCAGTGGGCAGATCACCCCGGAGATGGAATATGTCGCCAATCGGGAACAATTGACTCCCGAGCTGATCCGCGATGAGGTGGCGGCAGGACGGATGGTGATTCCCGCCAACAAGGAACACCTGAAGGGGGTGCTGGAGCCGATGGGGATCGGGATCGCGGCACGCTGCAAGATCAACGCCAATATCGGCAACTCGGCTGTCACCAGCAACGTCACCGAAGAGCTAGAAAAGCTGCACACGGCGGTTCACTTTGGAGCCGATACGGTGATGGACCTTTCGACCGGCAAGGATATCGATGCCATCCGCCGCGAGATCATCGCCAAGTCGCCAGTGCCGATCGGAACCGTGCCGATCTATCAGATGCTGGAACAGCTGGGCGGGTCGATCGAGGATATGAGGCCCCATCACTTTCTCGACATGGTCGAACATCAGGCTAAGCAGGGGGTCGACTACATGACGATCCACTGCGGAGTTCTTCTTGAGCACCTGCACCTGACAGTGCAACGGGTGACAGGGATCGTCAGCCGCGGTGGTTCGTTGATCGCCAAGTGGATGATGGCCCATCAGAAGCAGAATCCGCTGTACACCCATTTCGATGACCTATGCGACATCATGCGGAAGTACGATGTCACCTGGAGCCTTGGGGATGGACTGCGGCCAGGATCGCTGGCCGATGCCAGCGATAAGGCGCAGTTCGCCGAGCTGGAGACTCTTGGCGAACTGGTGCAGCGCGGATGGGATCGGGGAACCCAGGTGATGGTCGAAGGGCCTGGTCACATTCCGATGGACGAAGTGGCGATGAATGTCCACAAACAGATCGAAGTCTGCCATGGAGCTCCGTTCTACGTCCTCGGCCCCCTGGTAACCGACATTGCCCCTGGCTACGACCATATCACCAGCGCCATCGGCGCCGCGCTGGCCGGATGGGCGGGAGCTGCGATGCTCTGCTACGTCACTCCCAAGGAACACCTGGGACTACCGAATCGAGAAGATGTCAAGCAAGGGGTGATCGCCTACAAGATCGCTGCGCACTCTGCCGATGTCGCCAGGAAGCGCCCCGGATCGCGAGACCGCGACGATGCCCTGTCGCGTGCGAGATTCGCGTTCGATTGGAACGAACAGTTCCGATTGTCGCTGGATCCGGAGACAGCCAAGGCGTATCACGACGAGACATTGCCGCAGGAGACCTTCAAGCAGGCTCATTTCTGCAGCATGTGCGGTCCCAAATATTGCTCGATGAAAATCACCGAAGAGATCCGCAAGATGACTCCGCCAGCCAAGCTGGTGGAAATGCCATCCTGAACGAACGGAGGGGGACAGTTCCTTCGCGTCCCCTTTTTCATGGCCCATCCGGCTTTATCGTGGGTCGCGATCGCTTCACTGCCGCGACTCAAGAAATGCCGGTGGCCACAGCACCCAGTCACCCTCCCTCAGGGAGGGTGAGATCCATCGCAAGCATTGTATCCGTAGCCCTTGACCCTATGACTTCATCCCGCCTACTCCGGTCGGCCGGACGGATACGCACCACAGAATTGCCGGATGGACCTTTTTCATCGGCCACCGTATCTGGTTCCTCAGCCCGTCGCTTTGGCGATGGGCCATCTGGCATCGGGTCCCAAGCAAGGGGAATCCCAAAACGCAAGCCTTCCAGCAGTCCATCTTCCTGGTAAGGCGAAGTTCGTCAGTTGGATCAGCACTTCTTGAGAAGGCGGAAGGGCACTGGGACTGTGGATGCCCCCCTCTGCGAATCGGTTCGGCAGCCTGCAAGCCGGTAGAGGTCGCATTTCGGGTACGGAAGTTGCCAGCGAGCAGTGCGGGAAAAGTGGTACACTGCCAAGGTCTCGTTGGACTTGCTGATCCTTCCGAACTCATCGGCTGGCGTGGACCAGAGGTATCCTGCGAGTCTCCTTCCGTCGGCCTTGGTCGGTTTGCTTCAGGAGTTCGCCACGTATGGACGCATCGACGGAAGAGACATCCCCTGCTCAACGCCCCAGCCTGTGGGTCGATCGTTCGTTCTGGGGGATGTTCTGGACGCAGTTTCTAGGAGCGTTCAACGACAATCTCTACAAGCAGATGGTACTGCTACTGGCGCTTCCAGTGGCGGCTGGCGCAGCGGGGCTGGACAAGGCGGAAAGCGATCTGCAGGGATGGGCGACATTCGTTTTTGCTCTCCCGTTTGTCCTCTTCAGCGGCTGGACCGGCTACCTTTCCGATCGTTTCAGCAAAACCCCCATCATCGTCGGATCCAAGATCGCCGAAATCGTCATCATGCTGATGGCGTGTGTCGCCTTTCTAGCCTATGGAAAACTGGGAATGGCCGGAACCTGGACCGTGCTTTTCCTGATGGCGATGCAGAGCACCTTCTTCGGGCCGGGCAAGTATGGCATCCTGCCCGAGCTGTTTGACTCCAAAGATCTTCCGCGAGCCAATGGGCTGATGCTGATGGGGACCTTCCTCGCCGTCATCTTCGGTGTGGTCTTCGCTGGACAGCTTTTCGATTCCTTGGTGAGCGAAGTGGATGGCAAGCGACAGATTGGAAATCTTTGGATCGGCTCGCTAGTCTGCACAGGAATTGCGATCCTCGGAACGCTTACCAGCTTGCTGGTTCGAAAAGCTCCCGTGGCGCAACCGAATTTGAAATGGAGCTGGGATTCGGCTTGGCTGAGCCACTCGATGCGCGACCTGTTGCTGGCCGATCGCGGCCTGCTAATGGCGCTGATCGCCTCCTGCGTCTTCTGGATGGTCTCGGCCATGGCGATGCCGACGATCAATCGCTTGGGGACCGAAAGTCTGGGGCTCAACAAAGCGCAGACCGGTATCCTCGTTGGGATGATTGCCATCGGCATCATGCTGGGCGGTCCACTGGGCGGGTGGCTATGCCGAAGATTCTCAAGTAGAGCGATTGTCACCACCGGTCTTTGGGGAATTGTGATCTGCCTGACACTGCTGTCGCTATGGAAAGCTGGCGGAGCGCCGCTGTGGTCGTCCGCCACCAACCACGGCATCCTGATCGCGCTGGGGATCACAGCCGCCATCTACTCGATCCCGATCCAAGTCTACATGCAGGACCGCCCCCCAATGGCACTCAAGGGCCGAATGGTGGCGACGATGAATCAGGCCAACTTCCTTGGGATGTTGTTGGCCGGTCCACTTTACCAGCTCTTCGAATCGATCTCTCAAGCGATGCGATGGCCGATCCAGAGCGTCTTTGGGATGATCGCGCTACTGGTGTTGCCCCTAGCACTCTTCTATCGACTGGATGAGCGTCCGGCCCCAAGCCAGATATCGAGTTCGATCGAACCGTGACTTGTGCCAGCCGACAAGCTCACCTCCCCCATCTGGCTCGCACCTCCGGCAGGGGATAATCGAGCAGATCGGGACGATCCTCGAGGTTGAAGATTTCCCAAAGTCTCTGGTAGCCTGCGGTGACCAGCGCGGAACGCTGAGCGAAAAAGCTGGGGTCCAGCTCGCTGCGCCCACCCGGCCCCAGATGCTGAACCGGGGGCTGGAACCTAGCGTCGTCGATAAACTGCGAGAGCGCCGAATTGCATCTCAGATGGCATTCCGGAGTGGTATGCAGCGTTTCAGGATCGATCCATCCTAAGACCAGCATCAAGTAAAGACTGCTCTCGAAGATCTCCTCCACTTCCTCGCGACAGACTTGGCAGAGGTATCCTTCATCGCATCGGGCCATCGAAGTTCTTTCCAATTCGTTGATGCTGGATGGATGATGGCTATTGCCTAGCCCAAGCCGGTAGCAAGTAGGGTGTGTGAGCCGGTCGTCGAACGAAGGTCATTATGGCGCTAGTTAAGTCAAGGCGACACTCCGGTTCATCACGGAAGCAACTCGACCGCGAACACACCAGAACTCAACGCCTGCGGAAGATGGTGTTTGTCGAGTACGAGTACGAGAAGTAGTGCAAAGACCGGCTGATCGCATGCGGCGAGTCAGCCGGCAAGTGGGAGCGACAGAAGTTGGGTGAAGGGGATCCTTGCTGGCCGCCAGTTGCCGGGGTCATGAGAGGCCCAGGACATCGTTCATCGAGTAGAGTCCTGCGGGTTTGCCGACAAGGTACTTGGCGGCCGCCAGGGCGCCGGCGGCGTAGCAGTCGCGATTGCTGGCCGCCACGCGCAGTTCGATCAGCTCCCCAAGCATGCCGAAAAGGATCGTGTGCTGGCCGGGGTCATCACCTGCGCGCACGGCATGATAACCGATCGAATTTTCTGGGCGTGCACCGACCTGACCGACACGACCATGTTCGGCTCGATCAAGCCCCATTTCGTTGGCGATCAGTTTGCCAAACTGAAGTGCGGTGCCGCTGGGGCTGTCTTCTTTGTACCGATGATGGCGCTCGATAATCTCCACATCAACACCTCCAGGAACACCGCGTAGGGCGCGAGCCGCCTGCTTGGCCAAATTCATCGTCAGATTGACCGCCAGGCTCATGTTGGGAGCATGGCAGACGGCGATTTCTTTGGAGGCCTGTTGAATCGCCGTCATCGTTCCTGGCTCCAGGCCGGTGGTAGCGACGACAATCGGGATCCGATGCGCCAAGGCATTCTGGACTGCTGAGTCGCAGGCATGGGGGGTGGAAAAGTCGATGACCACATCCAGTCCCTGCGGCCACTGGCTTGCCAACTGAACTCCGATGGGATCGATCCCTGCCAGGGAGCCGGCATCTTGGCCGATCCAGGGCGCTTCCGGCCGGTCGATCGCGGCGGCGATTTTAAGCATCGCGTCTTTGGCTCCTAAAGCCACCAGACGTCGCCCCATCCTCCCTGCAGCTCCGTGAATTGCCAGTGCGATCGGTTGTGCCATGCTTTCAGCTCTCCCTTGCATCCGTTGGGTATGACTCAGGTGTAAAGTTTCAAAGTCCGAATGATCGAATCAAGATCGTTGGGGACGGCGATCGAGCGATTGGCGTAGGAGGCGCGTGAGACGCCACGGCTGCCGAGCACCTCGTTGAATTTCGCTTGGTCGGTGGTGTGGTACGCAACCGTAGCGGTCGGATCTTTCAGTTGATGGCCCGTCAGAATACAAACGACACGATCGGAAGGGGCGATGATCCCTTCCTGCCGCAGCAACCTAGCACCCGCAACGCTCGCCGCACTGGCTGGCTCACACCCAATCCCCCCGGCACCAACTTTCGCTTTGGCATCGAGGATCTCTTGATCGCTGACACGGCGGACCACGCCGTCGCACACCTCCAGAGCGCGAAGGCACTTGGCGAGATTGACCGGTCGATGGATTTCGATGGCACTGGCGATCGTGTCGGCCTTCGCTCCCTTCGCATCCAGTTCGTCGTAGTAGTGGCAGGCGATCTCCAGCGATGGCGCACCTCCATTCCACTTCAGCCCTCGATGCTCCACCAGTTCAAAGAGCGTATCGGCTCCCGAGGCATTGATCACCGCAAGACGCGGCATTCGATCGATGAGCCCCAGCTGCTTCAGTTCCAGGAATGCCTTTCCGAAGGAACTACTGTTTCCCAGATTGCCACCCGGCACGACGATCCAATCAGGGATTTCCCACCGCAGCGCCTCCAGGACGCGGAACATGATGGTCTTCTGTCCTTCCAGTCGGAAGGGATTGACACTGTTGACCAAATAGATTCCCAGTTCCCTGGCCACCTCCTGGACCCGCCCCATCGCGTCGTCGAAATCGCCAGCGATCTGGATGGTCAGCGCGCCGTACTCGAGCGCCTGCGAAAGCTTGCCGTAGGAGATCTTCCCGCTACCGATGAAGATGATGGCGCGCATCCGCTGGGTCACCGAGCTGTACATGGCCAGCGAGGCGCTGGTGTTCCCGGTCGATGCGCAGGCAGCTCGCTTGGCCCCCACCAAGTTGGCGTGCGTGAACGCCGCGCACATGCCGTTGTCCTTGAAAGAGCCCGAAGGGTTCATCCCCTCGTATTGCAAATAGCAGCATCCCGCGTCGACTCCAATGTAGGGAGCCACCGTGTCGGCACGCTGCAGTAAAGTCTGTCCCTCGCCAGCTGTCACCACCATTTCGGGCGGAGCGAAAGCCAGCAATTCATAAAATCTCCAAACGCCGCTGAATCTTAATGGGTCCCACCGACGCGTCCAATGCGCCTCCAATTCCCGGAGCGATCGGGGCACTGGAAGGCGGTTCCAGTCGTAGGAAATATCCAACAAGGCCCCGCAGGCTGGGCATTTGGTCAGCACCTGACTTACGTCGTAAGTCGATGCGCAGCAAGGATTTAGGCATTTCTGAAAGACGGCGTCCGAGGGATGGCCGGCGGAGCTGTTTCCCATGCGGTCACTGGTCATAACGATCGCTTGCAAAAATCTCAAGGTTGGGGCCGATCAACCCATTGTACGCCGGTTGTTGGGGCTGTCTGCTACCCAAGGCCTTTGCAGACCGCCTGCATGTGCATTGACCCTTTCGGAGGATGCACCTACATTTCTCTTCCGAGAAACCTTCGGATTGCAGACTTTCGGTCGGCCGTCAAGGGGTTCCTCGCCTACCAGCCAAACTCTCTGGTCGTTTTGCCGTTATCCGTAGCGGGATGGTAACGGTCGTTCCAGGGAATGGAGGGAAGGTGCCAAGCGAAGCCACGAAGGCGATGAACGTTTTAGCGCGGTGGAGCGGGTTGGGATGCTTTGACCCGCTCCTTCGCTGGGAGTATTCCTCAGCGGCCGCATCAAGGAGGAGGAAGACCGAGCCCGATCCAAACTCAATTCACCTCTCGGAATTGCTCATGGATCCCGCTGGCCTTCTCAGGTCGGCAAATTGAAGTGACATCCGTGTGCCTTGAATCCGCGATATCCACGCTTTCATGTGAGGTTCCATCAGTGGCCAACAGCAAGAAAAAGCAGCCGGGCATGACCAAAGAGGATCTGGCCAAGTTTCGCAAACTTCTGATTGAACTGAAAGCCCGATTGACGGGCGACGTAACGATGATGGCGATGGAAGCGCTCAACAGCAGCAGCAGCTCGGGCGCACCAACCCACATGGCCGATCTGGGTACCGACGCTTACGAACAGGAATTTACCCTCAATCTGATGGCCAACGAAGGGGATCGCCTGGAACAGGTCCAGGCTGCTCTTGAACGAATCGCTGACGGTTCCTATGGTACCTGCCTGGAATGCGAAGGACGCATCCCCAAGGCAAGGCTCGAGGTGATTCCGGAAACACCCTACTGTGTCAAATGCGCCAGTCAGCCGCGACCCCGCGAGTAGCCGTTCGGTAGATCGAAGCGATTCCTCGGTCCGCTCGCAGAGCGCACAAATCCCCACCGGTCGGCTTGCCGCTTACGCCAGCCTGGCTGTCGTGGGAGCGGCCATCGACCTGTTCAGCAAGCAGGTCGTTTTTCAGTCGATGGGGCTACCCGGACAGCGCAACCCATGGTGGCTCTGGGAGCCATTCATCGGCATCGAGACCGCTGTGAATATCGGTGCCCTGTTCGGCATGGGGGCAGGCTTTGGACTCTTCTTCGCAGCCTTCTCTCTGGTCGCTCTGGTGGCCATCCTGCTTTGGTTGGTTCGCTATCAGGGACTTCAGTCCTGGTGGATCACCATCGCTCTGGGGCTGATCACCGGAGGCATCCTTGGAAATCTCTACGATCGCCTCGGGCTTTGGTATGAACCCGGCATGCCCATCGCATGGAAATCTGCGGTGAGAGACTGGATTCTACTTCGGTATGGACAATTCACCTGGCCGAACTTCAACATCGCCGACAGCCTGCTGGTGGTAGGCACCGGCATGCTGCTGTGGTCAGGTTTCCGCGAGCGGGAAACTACCAATTCTCCAGCAAGTTGACCCCGCTACGACCTAGTTCCTAAACCGTAGGGCTAGTAGCGAACTGGCTCGTTGGATGTGTGCGCCGGGGCCTCCAATGGAGTTGCTGGATAACGAGTTAGTATCGGCCTTGGGTTCTACGAAGAGCCGCGCAAGACTCGTAGTCCCTTAGGGTGTGTGAGCCGGGCCGAGGACGTTGGACTACAGTGTGGTAAAAACTGCCCCGCGAACACACCAGGGGTTGGTAACGGGATTGAGACTTTGGTTCTGGTGTGTTCCGCGGCGGGTGACTTGCGCGCTGCACTGGTGACATCCAGGCCGCGTCACACACCCTACGAAGAGGCGTGGCA
>Ga0315900_10008026_pt1 | contig 13686 bp, 13 predicted proteins | sample LakEriMetagenome_FD_203521 | JGI IMG/M metagenome (GOLD analysis project Ga0315900, IMG submission 203521) | Freshwater fungal communities from buoy surface, Lake Erie, Ohio, United States - Buoy 12 MA114 | ecosystem: Environmental > Aquatic > Freshwater > Lake > Lake biofilm | place: USA: Lake...
CACGTCGGTGACCCCGGCATCGCTGTTGGTGGTGGCGCCGGCCGGGTAGAGCTTGAGCGCCACCACACCGGCCTCGCGCGCACGGCGAATTTCCTCGGGCGGCGTGTTGTCGGTGAGGTACAGCGTCATCAAGGGCTCGAAGCGCAGGCCGGCGGGTACCGCCGCCAGGATGCGCTGCCGGTAGGCCACAGCTTGCGCTGCGGTCGTCACCGGCGGCTTGAGGTTGGGCATGATGATGGCCCGGCCGAACTGGCGCGCCGTGTGCGGCACCACGGCTGCCATGGCGGCGCCGTCGCGCACGTGCAGGTGCCAGTCATCTGGCCGCTTCAGGGTGAGGGTGTCGGTCATGGCGGCATTCTCGCCGCCGGCCGCCCGGGCCCCTTGGGCGTCCTCGATACTTGCTAAGTGGCCACACCCGGCCGCCGCCATCCAGGGCCGCCCCCGACCGCCGGGGCGGCCGAGATTGCTCCACGGAGGGAGCCGTGAACAACGCCATCACCTTCATCGAGGCCCTGGCCACCCTGGCCTTCGCGCTGTCAGGCCTGCTGGCCGCCGCGCGCAAACGGCTGGACGCCGTGGGCGTGGTGGTGGTGGCGGGGCTGGCCGCTTTTGGCGGCGGCACGCTGCGCGACATCCTGCTGGACCGCCGGCCCTTCTTCTGGGTCACGCATGCCGACTGGCTGTGGGGCCTGCTGGGCCTGTGCATCGTGGCGATGCTGTTTCTGCGGGCGCGGCATTTCGGTGTGACCGAGCGCGCCATGCAGTGGCCTGACGCCCTGGGCCTGGGCCTGTTCACTGCTGGCGGCACCGAGATCGCGCTGGCCAACGGCATGCCGGCCATCGTGGCGGTGCTGATGGGCATGGTCACGGCCGTGTTCGGTGGGGTGTTGCGCGACATCGTCTGCAACGAGATCCCCAGCGCCTTCAGCGACCACCGGCCCTACGCGGTGTGTTCTTTCGCGGGCGGCTGGGTGCTGGTGGGGGCGCAGCAGGCCGGCCTGCCGGGCGAAACGGCGCTGGCTGCGGCCGCCCTCACCGCCACCGGTCTGCGCGTGCTGGCCCTGGCCACCGGTTGGCAGCTGCCGCCGTGGCGGGCAGGCGAGCCGCCGCGTTGAACAGCCACGTGAAGCAGCCGCGTTGAACGACCACGTCGAACGGCCACAGTGAACGACGGCGCGACGGCGCCCCCCTGAACTGGACTTCAGGCCTTGGAGAGTTGCGGTTGCGCTGCAACGCCGGGGCGGCGCTCCACGCCCGTGAACGCAAAGTCCACTTCCGGGGCCAGGCCGGCCACGATGCGCGCGATGCTCTTGCCCGACCCGCAGGCGTGCGTCCAGCCCAGCGTGCCGTGGCCCGTGTTCAGGAACAACTTGCCCACCTTGGAGCGGCCGATGATGGGCACGTTGCTGGGCGTGGCCGGGCGCAGGCCCGTCCAGAACTGCGCGCGCTCGGTATCGCCCGCGCCCGGGAACAGTTCCTCGACCCGGCGCACGATGGCCTCGCAGCGCACGCGGTTCAGGTCGCGGTCGTAACCGTTCAACTCGGCCGTGCCGGCGATGCGCAGGCGGTCGCCCAGGCGCGAGAACACGAGCTTGAACTCGTCGTCGGTGAGTGACACCTGGTGCGCCATGGAAGCGTCCTTGACCGGCATCGTGACCGAATAGCCCTTGGCCGGGTAGATCGGCAGCTCGATGCCCAGCGGCTTGGCCAGCAGCGGGCTGAGCGAGCCCATGGCCAGCACATAGGCGTCAGCGCGCAGACGCTGGAAGCGGCCCTCGCTGTCGGTGGCCTCCACGTGGTCGATCTCGCCGCCGGCCGTGCGCAACGCCGTGACGGTGTGGCTCATCAGGAACTGCACGCCGTCCTGTTCGCAGCGCTTGACCAGTTCCCGCGCAAAGCGGTTGGCGTCGCCCGACTCGTCTTCCGAGGTGTAGGTGGCGCCGGCCAGCTGCGGGCGGATGTGGGCCAGGGCCGGCTCGATCTTCACGGCTTCGTCGGCGGAGATGACGCGACGGTCGCAGCCCAGCTCGCGCATCTGCGCGGCGGGCGCCTCGGCCGCATCGAACTCCTGCTGGCTGGTGTAGAAATGCAGGATGCCCTGCGTGCGCTCGTCATAGGCGATGTCACGGTCGCGGCGCAGTTGCTGCAGCGTGTCGCGGCTGTAGGTGCCCAGGCGCACGATCTGCTCGATGTTGTGGCGCGTGCGCGCCGGCGTGCACTCGCGCAGGAACTGCAGGCCCCAGCGCCATTGACGCGCATCGGCACGCAGGCGGAACAGCAGCGGTGCGTCCTCCTTGCCCAGCCACTTCAGCACCTTCAGCGGGGCACCGGGGTTGGCCCAGGGCTCGGCGTGGCTCACCGAGATCTGGCCGCCATTGGCGAAGCTGGTCTCCGCGGCCGGGCTGGCCTGGCGGTCCACCACCGTGACGTCGTGGCCCTGCTGGCGCAGGAAGTAGGCCGAGGTGACGCCAAGCAGGCCGGCGCCGAGGACGATGACTTTCATGGCTTTTTCCTTCGCTGTGCGGGGTGGTCTGGGGTGGTGCGGGTGCAGATCAGGTGCAATGGAAGGCATCGTAGAAAGGGGAGACCAATCCGTCCATTGCATTCTTTATTGAGTTTTGATGCGTTGGACGTTAAGCTTTACGCATGACCCTGGTGCAGTTGCGACACCTCATCAAGCTTGCCGAAACCGGCTCGTTCCGGCGCGCGGCCGAGTTGAGCTTCCTGACCCAGCCTGCCTTCAGCCGCAGCATCAAGGCGCTGGAGGACGAGCTCGGGCACCGCCTGTTCGACCGCCGCGGCTGGCGCAGCGAGCCCACGCCCTTCGGCACGGAGGTGCTGGACAGGGCACGCCGCCTGGTGCAGGAGGCCGACCACCTCAAGGAAGACGCCCGCCGCATCCAGGAGGGGCTGACCGGCACCATCCGCGTGGGCCTGGGGTCCGGCCCGGGGGCCATCCTGACCCTGCCGCTGCTGCGCCACATGGCCACGCACCACCCGCGCGCGCACCTGGAGCTGGCACGCGCCAACACCGGACTGCTGACCCTGGCGCTGCGCGAACGGCGGCTGGACGCGCTGGTGATCGACGCGCGCTCCCTCCCCCCGGCCGAGGACATCGAGGTGCAGTCCGTGGCCGAACTGCGCGGCGCCTTCCTGTGCCGGCCCGAGCACCCGCTGACGCAGCGCACCGGCCCGCTGCGCTTTGCCGATCTGCTGGCCTATCCGCTGGCCTCCACGCCCTTGAGCGACGAGATCGGCCGCCTGCTGGTGGAGCGCTACGGCCCCAAGGCGCACCTGGAGCACTGCGTCACCCTGCGCAGCGAGGAGATCGCCGCACTGGTGGCCGTGGCCGAGGTCACCAACACCGTGGTGCTGACCACGCGCGCGGCCGCACCCTCGCTGGTGGAACTGGAATTGAAGCCTGCCCTGCAGGCCAATGCCCGCTTTGCCGTGGTGACGCTGGCCGGGCGGTCCGAGCCGCCCCTGCTGCCCTTGCTGAAAGACCTGATCGTGGGCTGGCTCAAGGATTGAGCTGGGCGGGATCGCCCAGGAATCGCTCTACCAGCCGCACCCAGAAGGCGCTGCCAATGGCGATGTTGTCGTCGTTGAAGTCGTAGCCCGGGTTGTGGACCATGCAGGCCCCCGCGGTATTGCCGTCGGTGCCATCGCCGTTGCCGATCAGCAGGTAACTGCCCGGGCGCTGCTCCAGCATGAAGGCGAAGTCCTCGCTGGCCGTCAGGGCCGGCGCCTGGGGGTTCACACGCTCGGCCCCCACCAGCTCGCACGCCACCTGCCGGGCGAGTTCCGTTTCGGCAGCGGTGTTCACCAGCACGGCGTATCCGTCGCGCCAGTCCACCTGCGCCTGCACGCCGAAGCTCTCGGCCTGGGCGGAGGCCAGGGCGTGGATGCGCTGCTTGAGCTGTTGCCTCACGCCTCGGTCCAGCGCGCGCACGCTGAGTTCGAGCCTCGCTGTTCCCGGGATGACGTTGTTGGCAGTGCCGGCGTGCAACTCGCCCACCGTCACCACGGCCGCCTGCTGCGGGTCTACGTTGCGTGACACCACGGTCTGCAGCGCCATCACGAGGCTGGCGGCGGCCACTACGGGGTCGGCCGCCTTGTGCGGCATGGCGCCATGTCCGCCCGTGCCGGTGAGCGTGATGGTGACATCGTCGCTGGAGGCCATGGCCGGGCCTTCGCGCAGCCACAGGTGGCCCTGGGGCACGCCGGGCATGTTGTGCATGGCAAACACGGCGTCACAGGGGAAGAGATCGAACAGACCTTCCTCGATCATGCGGCGGGCGCCGCCCGCGCCTTCCTCGGCCGGCTGGAAGATCAAGTGCAGCGTGCCGTCGAAGCTGACCCGCTGCGCCAGCACCTGGGCCGCGGCCAGCAGCATGGTGGTGTGGCCGTCATGACCACAGGCATGCATGCGGCCTGAGCAGACACTCGCCCAGGGGCGACCGGAGGCCTCCTGGATGGGCAGCGCGTCCATGTCGGCGCGCAGTCCCAGGCGCTTGGTGGACGTGCCGCGCACCAGGGTGCCGACCACGCCCGTTCCCCCCAGGCCCCGGTGCACGGTGTAGCCCCAGCCCTCCAGCTTGGAAGCCACCAGGTCGGACGTGCGGTGTTCCTGAAACGCGAGTTCCGGGAAGCGGTGGATCTCGCGGCGCAGGGCGACGAACTCGTCAACCGCCGGCAGCAGGCCTTCCAGCATGTGGCCCATGGCCTGTCTCCGTTGTGCTTCTTGATTGAGGCGCGAGCGCGCCGGCACCGCAGCCGCCGGCGCTGCGGTGGAAGGTTTACTGCGCCTCGAGCTTGATGGACTTGGCGATGGCGCGGAAACGTGCCGTCTGGGCCTCGTACTCCTTGGCGGCATCGGCCACGGACAGCATCGGGGGTACCGAGCCGCCCAGCTTCTCCAGCGCGGCCTTGGCTGCCGGGTCGCTCATGGCAGTGGTCAGGGCCTTGTTCAGCGCCTGGACGATGGGTTCCGGGGTGTCCTTCTTCACGAAGTAACCCGTCCAGGTGTTGAAGGCAAAGTTCTTCACCGACTTGCTGTCGTTGACCGCCGGGTACTTCTTCAGGAACTCGGCTTCGGGCTTGCCCGATTGCGCCATCGTCGCCAGCACTTTCAGGCGGCCCTGGTCGGCCAGGCCGATGCTCTGCTCACCCACCACGACGAAGGCCACATCGACCATGTCGCCACCGATGTCCTGCAGCAGCGGCGCCAGGCCCTTGTACGGCACGTGCGTCAGCTCCGCACCGATGAGCTGGCCGAAGTGCGCGCCCACCACGTGATAGAACGAACCAATGCCCACGCTGCCGTAGGTCAACGGCTTGCCGGCGGCCGCCTGCTTCTTGGCCAGCGCCACGAGTTCGTCGATGTTGTTCGCGGCCAGGCCCTTGCGCGCCAGCACCGCCATGGGGAAGCTGCCGATCATCTGCACGAAACGGAAGTCATCGGCCTTGTACTTCACGGCCTGCAAGGCCAGCGGCGCGAGGATCAGCTCGTTGGGCGAACCCTGGTACAGGTACAGGCCGTCAGCCGGGGCCTGCAGCACCTTCTGCGCACCCAGGGCGCCGCCCACACCGCCCAAGTTCTCCACGATCACCATCTGGTTGAGCGTCTTGCCCAGCGGCCGCTCGACGATGCGGGCGATCACGTCGGACAGGCCGCCGGCCGGGTAAGGCACCATCAGGTTGACGGGCTTGGCCGGGAATGCCTGCGCCGATGCGGCGCCAGGCACCACGCTCAGGGAGAGTGACAGGGCTGCCAGCAGGCCTGTCGTCGCCTTCTTCATACAGATCATGTTGTCTCCTCGGCCTCCGCGGCTCATGTGTTCGGTTTGCGATGCAGGCTCCAGTCCATAGGGGCCACCGGGCGGGTGCACCGCCTGGCGCCCGAAGGCCGTATCCCTGCGGAGCGCATCGTAGAAACCGACACAATGCATGTCCAATGCATACTTTCTTGTAATTTGATGCATTGGAGGCACATTTTTCTCGGGTGCCCCCGGCCACAGGCGTGCGCGCAAACAGGCGGGGCCGTCAGCCGCGCAGGAACTCCCACAGCGCCTGGGCCAGCGGCTTGACGTGGCGCGCGGTCTCGGGCCGCTCGCGGTAGAGGCGGATCTCCATCGTCACTTCGAAGCTGCCCGGCGCGGCGGCGGGCACCAGGCGGCCCGCACGCAGTTCGTTGCGCACCGCACTGGCCGGCAGGAAGGCCAGGCCGTGCCCTTCCACCGCCATCGCCTTCAGGCCCTCGGCCATGTCGGCCTCGTGCACCGCCTCCAGGCCGCCGCTGGCGTCTCCTGCCTGCCGCAGGATCAACTCCACCATGCGCGCCATGTAGGCGCCTTCGGCGTAGGCCAACAGGGGCACGGTGCGGCCAGGCGGCACCGGCAGGCGGAACATCGGGTCGCCCGCGGCATCGGCGCAGGCATAGGGCGCCAGCGTTTCATGCCCGAGGCTCAGCATCTCGTAGCGCTGCGGGTTGAGCTGCAGCGGCTGGCTGGCATGGTGCAGCACGATGAGCAGGTCGCAAGCACCCTCGGTCAGGCGCATCGCGGCGTCGTGCACGTTCAGCGCGATGAGCCGCGTCTTCAGCGCCCCGAAGCGCGGCCGCAGGTCCATCAGCCAATGGGGGAAGAAGGTGAAGGCCAGCGTGTGCGGCACCGCGAAGTCGATCACGTCCTGCCCGCTGGCCTGGTGGCTGCGCGCGCTGTTGCGGGCGCCCTGCACGGCCGTCAGGATCTCCAGCGCCTGCGCATGCAAGGCCTCGCCCGCAGGCGTCAGCCGCGTGGGGTAGGACGAGCGGTCCACCAGATCCGTGCCCGCCCAGGCCTCGAGCGACTGGATGCGCCGCGAGAACGCCGACTGCGTGACGTGCCGCAATTGCGCCGAGCGCGAGAAGCTGCGCGTCTCGGCCAGGCTCACGAAATCTTCAAGCCAGCGGGTTTCCATGAATGGCGAAGGAGTGGAGTGGCGGACGATGCCTTCACTTGTGACGCTTCGTGACCCGGGTTCGTGACCGGAGGGCTGCTTCATAGGCGCGCGTTGCCCATGTCCTTGCAGCGTCCGGATCATCAAGCACCTCGATGGGCGCAGAGAAGTACGACATCTTCATCGTGACGCCTTTCTTGGTGTACTCGAACGGGCGACAGCCCGCCTCAGAGAAGAGTTGGACAGACTGGGTGTCCGTCTTGAGGTAGAGCGTGTCATGGGCGACGAGTCCGATCATCAGGTCCTGGAAGTAGATTCCATACCCGCCAAACATGCGCCTGGAGCGTACAGGTCCGAAATGGCGAAAGACCTCAGCAAGGTGTTCGACAAACTCACTGACCTTCTTCATGTGGTTCTCCAGTGCGCCTCGCGGGCAAGGCGGCCAGCCGTTCGCGCTGCGGTTGAACGACCCGTCAGGCCCCACGTGTTGGCAGACGCAGTTGCGGCCTCACCCTGTCGGGCGCGTTCTCGATCGGTGCCGGCACAGCGGCAACCTCTTGAGCACCGAAGGACCTGTAGAACCCCAGCGCATTCGGATCCGCGTCGATATGCAGTACCTCGATGCCAGACTGATGTGCATTGAGCATCGCCGTCCTGATCAGCTCGGCTCCGATGCCTTGGCCCATTCGGCACGGTTCCACGAACAACGAGATCAGCTCCCACGGGGTGGTGATTGGATCAATCTGAGCGAACCCGACCACATCCCCATCGACTTTGGCGACGAATGTAGGCCAGGAGGCGACGGTTTCTGGCCTCGTGGCCATATCAGCCCTCCAGCCATCGATCTGGGCTTGCGAGCAGCCCCAGTGCACCTTGGCTTCAAGGGCGATTCGATCCAGGGCCGGAACGTCCCGAGGCAATGCAGATCGGATGTGCACGTGAGGTCTGACGAATGACAGGGCCTTCCCCGCCGCAAACCCGCCGCAAGCCCGCCGCATGGCGGCCGCCGGCATCGAAGTGCCCCGACGGCAAGTGTGAACTCTCATCAGCTCGGTGGGCAGGGGAAGTCCAGGGCTATCGTATTCGTCGGCATCGATCTCGCCAAGAACGTGTTTGCCGTCCATCGGGTGAACACGGCCGGCAAGGCCGGGAGGGTGCGGCCGAAGGTGCCGCGCGCCAAGCTCCCCGAACTGATCGCGGCGCTGCCTGCGTGCACGATCGGAATGGAGGCTTGTTCGGGGGCGCATCACGGGGCCAGACGGTTCCAGGCATGCCGTTGGCGCTCCAGTTGGACATCCCGTCAGGCGACCGTGCGCCATGGTCTGGGGTGGCCGCGCCACACCTCACCGGGGCCATTCTTTGCGCCGTCGCACACGGGGTGCAGCTTCTGGCCGAAAAGCTGCCGCCGGCCATCCCTGATCCCGTTGGGTCGTCGATGGCCACCGTTCACGCCGCGCATCCCGCGGTTCATCGCATGCAGCTGGCCAGCGGCGGCGCAGCGGCGCACAGTGGCTGCACAAACCCTGCGGTTCTTCCTCCGCCAGACCCGCATCCTCCACAGGCCTCCAACCGTCTGCATGCACATGGAACTCACCCCCCTGATTGCCGTCCACGCCACGGCCGCCCTCGGTGCCGTGGCCCTTGGCCCGGTGGCGTTGTGGGCCCGCCGCGGCCGCGTGCAGCGCCCGCGCCTGCACCGGGCCTTTGGCTACGCCTGGGTCACGCTGATGGTGATGGCGGCCGTTTCGTCGCTGTTCATCCGCGATTTCAACCTGCCGAACCTGGCGGGCTACACCCCCATCCACCTGCTGATCCCGGTCACCCTGGGCTCGCTGACGGTCGCGTTCGTGGCCCTGGCGCGCGGCCAGATCGCCGTGCACCGCCGCACCATGCAAAGCTTGTATATCGGGGCTTGCCTGGTGGCGGGCGCCTTCACCCTGCTGCCCGGCCGCCTCATGGGCCGGCTGGTGTGGGGCGGCCTGGGCCTGCTGTGACCGCAAGACCGGAGACACCTCATGAACACCACATCCACCCGAATGGAAGCCCTGTGGGCAACCACCTGCAAAGCAGCCTTTGGCCTTGCCGCCGCCCTGGGTCTCGGCCTGGCCCAGGCGCAGGTGGGCATGACGGCCTTCCAGGCCGGCAACATCGAGGTCACACTGACCTACCCCACGACGGCGCAGGCTAGGCCGATCGCCCTGGGCCCCTTCTCCGTGGAGGCCGCTTTGAACGGCGCACCGCGCGATCAGCGCCATCGCCTGGTGGTGATGTCGCACGGAACCGGTGGCAGCGCCACCGAACACCATGCGCTGGCGGCGGCCCTGGCCGACGCCGGCTTCGTGGTGGCGCAACCGCGGCACCCCGGGGACAACTTCCGCGACACCTCGCGCTCCGGCCCGCCGGCCTTTGCCCAGCGCCCGCGCGACGTGGTGGCTGTGATCGACGCCCTGGGCAGGGACCCGCGCTGGGCACCGCGCCTGGCGCTGGACAAAGTGGGCGTGCACGGCATGTCGGCCGGCGGGGTGACCGGCCTGTCACTTTCCGGCGCCCAGTGGCGCACCCTCAATCTGGTGCGCCACTGTCAGACCCATGCGCAGGACGACGAGGGCTTCTGCTTCAACGGCGCCAAGGAGGGTGCGGCCCGGGCCGAGCGCAAGGCCAGCTTCGACCGCGCCCGCAACGTGCCCGAATGGCTGTTGCCCTCAGACCTGAAGGCCTGGCATGGAGGCCGCACCGACGCGACCGACCCGCGGCCCGATGCGCGCATCGCCGCCGTCACGCTGGCGGTGCCCGTCGCGGCGATCTACAGCGCGGAGAGCCTGGCCCGCATCCGCATCCCGGTCGGGGTGGTCAGCGCCCAGCGCGACGAAGTGCTCGTCCCGCGCTTCCACAGCGGCTGGGTGCTGGCCCACTGCGGGAGTTGCACCTTGTTGGCTGAACTCCCCGGCGGCCACTTCGACCTGCTCTGGCCCTGGCCCGACAGCGTGGCCCGCGAGGTGGCTGCCCAGCAGGTGCGCGGCGGCCAGCCCACCCCGGGCTTCGACCCCCGCCTGCGCACGGCCGCGCACGAGCGCATCGTGGCCTTCCACCGCCAGCACCTGCAGCCCCTGCCTTGACGAGGCCCCGCTGCACACCAGCCCACCCGCCAGCGTGGACGCTTGCGATGCCTGAAAGCCTGCCCGCCCGCACGGAACTACGCCGCTGCGCCGCGCCCGCGTGCGAAGATCGGCGCGGCCTGACACCTTGCTTCCTGAAGGCCTTCTGCCATGTCCTTGCCCCCGTCTGAACTGGAGCGCGCGGCGCGCAAGCGCGCTGGCGCCAAGCTGGGCTGGTACACCCACGCACTGGTGTACCTGCTGGTCAACGCCGGGCTTTGGGCGGCTTCCTCGGCCGGTTTCGGCCAGCGCCCCTGGAGCGCCGGGCCTGCCCTGGGATGGGGCTTGGGGCTGGTGTTGCACGGCGTGGCCGTTTTCCTGCTGGGCCAGGGCAGCGGGCTGCACGAAAGGTTGGTGCAGCGCGAGCGCGACAGGCTTCGCCGCGAGCACCCCCACGACGAACCGTGAGCTGAAGACGTCCCATGGCCGCGCCCGCCAGCTTCGATCGCGTGGCGCTGCTGCGCAACGGCTTGCAGACCATGGCGTTCTGCCTGGCTCTGGCAGCGCTGCAGGTGGCTTTCACGCCGGGCCGACCCTACATCCCGGTGGCCGTGTATTCCCTGTGCATCGGCATGGTCACCTGGGCCGTGATCGACCTGGGGCGGCACGGACTGGCGGCGTCGGCGGGCACGGGCTGGCCGAAAGGGTGGGTGGGGCTGGCGCTGGTGGCCGTCGGCATCGCGGCCGGCTGGTTCGTGGGTCGCAGCCTGGCGGACGAACTCTGCAAGGCCCTGGGCTTGTACAGCGCCGCCTCCGCCCGCACCGCGCCCAACCTTCACGCCGATCTGCTGATCACACTGATGGCCGGCCTGGTGGGCACCGGCTACTTTTATGCCCAACACCGCGGCGCGTGGCTGGAAAAGCAAAGGGAAGAAGCCCAGCAACTGGCGGCAGAAGCCCGCCTGAAGCTGCTGGAATCGCAGCTCGATCCGCACATGCTGTTCAACACCCTGGCCAATCTGCGGGTGCTGATCAGCCTGGACCCCGCCCGCGCCCAGGCCATGCTGGACCACCTGGACGCCTTCCTGCGCTCCACCCTGGCGGCCTCACGCGCCGGCAGCCACAGCCTGCAGGGCGAGTTTGATCGGCTGCGCGACTATCTGGCGCTGATGGCCGTGCGCATGGGGCCGCGGCTGCAGGTTCACCTGGACCTGCCGCCCGCCCTGGCGGACCAGCGGGTGCCGACATTGGTTCTGCAGCCGCTGGTGGAAAACGCCATCGTCCACGGTCTGGAGCCCCAGGTGGGAGGCGGCCTGTTGAGAGTGAGCGCCAGCGCTTCCGGCGGGCGGCTGCACCTGGAGGTGCATGACAGTGGCGCGGGGCTGGGCCCGACTGCGGCGGAAACGGGCAGCGGTTTCGGTCTCCAGCAGGTGCGGGAGCGCTTGGCCACACTGCATGGCAGCGCCGCCGGCCTGCGCATAGAACCGGCACCCGAGGGCGGCACCCTGGCGCGCCTGTGGCTGCCGCTGCCCTCCAACGACGCATGAACGCCACCGCCCTGATCGCTGAAGACGAGCCCTTGCTGGCAGCGGCGCTGCAGGCCGAATTGACCCGCGCCTGGCCAGACTTGAAGGTGCTGGCCACCGTGGGTGACGGCGTCAGCGCCGTGCAGCAGGCGCTGGCGCTGCGTCCACAGGTGCTGTTCTTCGACATCCGCATGCCTGGCCAGGGTGGCCTGGAGGCAGCCGCCGAACTGGCCGACGCATGGCCGGCCGACACACCGTTCCCGGTGCTGGTGTTCGTGACCGCCCATGACGAACACGCGGTGCAGGCGTTCGAGACAGGCGCAGCGGACTATGTGCTCAAGCCGGTGCAGCCGGAACGGCTGGCCCGCACGGTGCAGCGGGTGCAGCAGACCCTGGCGGGCCGCCGGCCCTCGGACAACACCCTGGAGGCCGCCTTGTCCCAACTGCGCGGGCTGCTGGCACCGACGCCCGCCACGCCTCGCGAGCCGCTGCGCGTGATCCAGGCCGGTGTGGGCAGCACCATCCGCCTGGTGCCGGTGGACGAAGTGCTGGTGTTCGAGGCCGCTGACAAGTACGTGCGGGTGCTGACCGCGCGCCAGGAGCACCTGATCCGCACGCCGCTGAAGGACCTGACGCCACAGCTCGACCCGCAGCGCTTCTGGCAGGTTCACCGCGGCACGGTGGTGCGGGCCGACGCCATCGAATCCGCACACCGGGACGAAAGCGGCAGGCTCACGCTGAGCCTGCAGGGCAGAACGGAACGCTGGGCCGTGAGCCGGGTTTACGCACACCTGTTCAAGGCCATGTGAGGCCTGCCTCCAGGTCGACCGCGCCAGCGGCGCCGGCGGCTTGGAACATCCCTCGTGCGTCAGTCAGTTACGGGGGGCAGGTCAAACGGATGGAATCTCATCTGCAAGCACAGTGTCAAGCCCTGTCGGTGCCAAGGCCTGCCGCTTCCGGCGTAGCACGGTGGCGCTGGATCAGCAAAGCACAGACCAGGTGATTTGGGCTGCCTGCCTCGATCAGCACGCCACCGCCGTTCACCGCAGCGAAAACGGCGGAACTCGTCCAGGAAGACCTTCGTTCGAATTCCTTGCGCGGATACAGGCGGATGTCGACCCCCGTACCGATGTACCCACCGCCTGCCGCACCCAGGCAGACCTCCACAAGCCTCACCACTTGAACTGCCCAAGGGGCAGCGGCGTGCATTCAGGCGGCGGGCAGCGGGGTGATGGGGCGAGTCGGCGCAGCCGAGAAGCGCAGGCGGCGGGGTCGGTGCGCGCAGCGCACTTCATGATCCAACCCGCCGCGGTTGTCTGAGCGCAGCGACCGCAGGGAGCGCAGCGAGTTCCGCGGCGCGACCCTGCCGGCGAGCATCGCAGGGCACCCCGGCCAGGGGCCGGGGCCAGCCGCCCGAGCCACAGCGCCCCGCTGGCCGCCGCCTGGCCGCGAAGTGCAGCCGCTCAGACCCGCGCCAACGTCACACCGCCTCCACCACCCCACCGGCAGACGACACCCCTTCCCCCCCGCTCTGCTGCAGCCGCCACATCCGCGCATAGCGCCCGTCCAGCGCCAGCAGTTCTGCGTGCGGGCCGCGCTCCATCACGCGGCCGGCTTCCAGCACCACGATCTCGTGCGCGTCCACCACCGTGCTCAGGCGGTGGGCGATGACCAGGGCGGTCTTGCCCTGGGCGGCGGTCTTCAGCTCGGCCTGGATGGCGCGCTCGTTGGCGGAATCCAGCGCTGACGTGGCCTCGTCGAAGATGACGATGGGCGGGTTCTTCAGCAGCGTGCGGGCGATGGCCACGCGCTGCTTTTCGCCGCCCGAAAGCTTCAGGCCCCGCTCGCCCACCATGGTGCCGTAGCCCTGCGGCGTGGAGGCGATGAAGTCGTGGATGTGGGCCGCCCGGGCCGCGGCCTCCACCTGCTCGCGCGTAGCGCCGGGGCGACCGTAGGCGATGTTGTATTCCACCGTGTCGTTGAACAGCACCGTGTCCTGCGGCACGATGCCGATGGCCGCGCGCAGGCTGGCCTGCGTGACCTGCCGGATGTCCTGCCCGTCGATGGTGATGCGCCCACCCGTCACATCGTAGAAGCGGAACATCAGCCGCGCCAGCGTGGACTTG
>Ga0315900_10008027_pt1 | contig 13685 bp, 9 predicted proteins | sample LakEriMetagenome_FD_203521 | JGI IMG/M metagenome (GOLD analysis project Ga0315900, IMG submission 203521) | Freshwater fungal communities from buoy surface, Lake Erie, Ohio, United States - Buoy 12 MA114 | ecosystem: Environmental > Aquatic > Freshwater > Lake > Lake biofilm | place: USA: Lake...
GACCAATGGTCTGGTGGCTGCGTATTGCCAGTCCCCGGGTAGCCGCGATGACGAGGGAGTCGAGCATCTCTACTCCACGCGCTATGCGTGCGTCGAATGCGGTGTGAACATGCCGGAACTGGAACCGAGGACCTTCAGTTTCAACAGCGCCTACGGAGCATGCCCCAAGTGCGAAGGCTTTGGCCATCTCGAATCGCCATCGCGCGAGCCATGTCCCGCATGCCACGGAGCCCGATTGCGGCCCGAATCTCTCGCGGTTCGATTCGCCGGGAAATCGATCGCGGAACTGGTCAGCATGCCGCTGGGCGATTGCCATGCCTGGCTGGAGCAACTGAGCATCGAAGGGGACCAACAACGCATCGTCGGCCCGATCCTCAAGGAGATTCTCCCCCGCCTGCAATACCTGCACCAAGTCGGTTTGTCCTACCTGACCCTGGATCGTCCCGCCGAAACCCTCAGCGGCGGCGAATTGCAGCGCGTGCGATTGGCAACCAGCGTCGGCACGGGATTGATCGGCGTCTGTTACGTACTCGATGAACCATCGATCGGACTGCACCCTCGCGACACCCAGCGGCTCATCGCGATCCTGCGATCGCTGCAACAACAAGGCAACACCGTGGTGGTCGTCGAACACGACGAGATGTTGATGCGCGCCGCCGATCTGCTCGTCGATATCGGTCCCGGCGCAGGACGCCACGGTGGCCGGATCGTCGCTTCGGGTTCTCCCAAACAAGTCCAAAAAGTTTCCGAGTCGGTGACCGGACAATACCTGATCGGTCACCAGCAAGTCGTTCGCTCCGAGCATCGTCCGGTCGACGCACAGCACACGCACCTCGCCATCCAAGGGATCACCAAGAACAATCTCAATGATGTCTCGGTTCGCATTCCTCTGGGCCGGTTGGTTGGGATCACCGGAGTCAGCGGCAGCGGCAAAAGCACACTCGTTCACGATACGCTCGTCCTCGCCGTGGCCTCGCATTTGGCAGGAACGAAGGTCGCTCGCCATTGGCGCGATCTCCGAGGGCTCGAGTCGATCGACCGACTGATCGAAGTGGATCAGTCCCCCATCGGCCGATCTCCTCGCAGCGTGCCCGCCACGTACGTGGGGTTGTGGGACGATATTCGAAAGATCTTTGCCGCGACGCGGGATGCCAAGCAACGAGGCTTCGCTGCCGCCCGATTCAGTTTCAATGCCGGCCCAGGACGATGCGAAACCTGCGCCGGTCAAGGGCGACTCAAACTGGAGATGAGCTTTCTCGAAGATGTCGACGTCCCGTGCTCCACCTGCAACGGGCGACGCTTCAATCGAGCCACCCTCGCCGTCCACTTCAAAGGAAAGAACATCGCACAGGTCCTGGACATGACGGTCGATGAAGCAGCCAACTTCTTCGATAGCTTCGATAGCCTGCACCGCGTCTTGAGAAAGTTGCAGGATGTCGGGTTGGGCTACATCACGCTCGGACAGCGAGCGACCACCCTCAGCGGAGGGGAAGCCCAGCGATTGAAGCTAGCAAATGAATTAGGTCGCGGGACCAGCGATCGAACGTTGTATGTCTTGGACGAGCCGACGACCGGGTTGCATTTATCGGATGTTGCCCGCTTGGTGTCGGTGCTTCAAGGTCTGGTGGACAGTGGGCACACGGTGGTGGTGATCGAGCATCACATGGATTTGATTCGGAGTTGCGATTGGGTGATCGATTTGGGTCCGGAGGGAGGAGTTGGGGGTGGTCGGATCCTCGGCGAGGGTCCACCGGGTCGAATTGCCGAGATGGATACATCGACCGGCCTGGCGCTGCGTGACGTGAACGATGTCACTTGAGAAGACCGACGCGATCGTCCTCCGCACTGTCCCGTGGAGCGAGACCAGTTTGGTGGTCACGTTGTGGACGGAGGGATTTGGGAAGATTTCCGCGATTGCCAAGGGAGCGCGGCGGCTGAAGAGCCCGTTCGAATCTGCTCTTGACCTGCTGAGTCGGTCGTCCGTAGTCTTCCTGGCGAAGACCGGAGATACCCTGGACTTGCTCACCGAAGCGAAGTTGCAGCGGCGTTTTCGATCCGCTAGCCGTGGATTGCTTCCGTTGTATTGTGGCTTTCACGCGGTGGAATTGACGCATGTGCTGACCGAACATCATCAACCGATCCCCGGTTGGATGGATTGGTTATCGCAAACGCTGACGGCTTTGGACGAGGGCGAGTGCGCATCAACCGCAACGTTGCGGTTCGAGTTGCACGCGCTGAGGATGCTGGGGTTATTGCCGAGCTTGGTGCAGTGCGTGGGTTGTGGCAGTCCGATCGATAGGGATCGCCCGACGGTGGCGTTGACCACATCGGGAGGAGGCGTTGCCTGTCCCGCGTGTTCGCCCGTCCATCGAAACGTCCTTCGCATTCAGACACAAACCGTTCGCATCCTGCAGAGAGCATCCGAGGCGAGCTTGAACGATCTCGAGTTTTCCATCCCCGCACCAGCCAGAAGCGAAACGCGATTCGTGATGGAGCATATCCTCAACCAGTTGTCCGATCGGCGACTGAGGTTGCTCCCGTTTTTGGAGGAGTTGAAGCGTTGAACCGCAATCGCAGCGAACGATTTTCTCCACCGCTTTCTCCGCCGCGCTCACGGGCGTTCTGGCGACTGACCGCAACGATCGGCACGATGCTGTCCTGCGTCGGGTGCGCGAGTTTAAATCCGTGGAAGGATGACGACGAATACTCGCGGGCCAAGAATGCGATCGATGGCTACGAGGATCGCGACGGAAACTGGATCCGGCCCGAAGGAGCCCGCGCCAATCGCCCGGTGAACAGCGACCTACCCAAATTCCTTCAGGACATCCCCGGCTTGGGGCAACGACCGATCAACAAGGAATCCGCCCGAACGAAGTACCGCGAGGCCGACCAACTGTTTGAAAAGGCCAAGAGCGCCCAAGGAACCGATCGACGCGATCTGTTTCGCAAAGCCGCGAAGCAGTACCAGGCTGCGGGCAAGGATTGGGCAAGCAGCGCCCTGGAGCAGGATGCCATGTTCATGGCCGCGGAAAGCTACTTTTTCGCTGAGGATTACCCCAAGGCGGAAAATCATTATGTCAAGCTCGTCAAGGAATATCCGCGAACGCGTTGGCAAGACCAGGTCGACCGTCGGCGCATGGAGATCGGGCATTACTGGCTCCAGTTCCCCGACAAATTTTACAACGTCAATTTCACCGATAACAAGCGTCCGTTGAACGACACCGAGAACCACGGCAAACGCGTCTTGGAAAAGATGCGGCTGGACAGCCCCACGAGCCGACTCGCGGACGATGTTACGATGGAAATCGCAAACACGGAATTCAAGCGCGAGAATTGGCCCGAGGCACTCGATGCGTATCGCGACTTGATCACCGTCTATCCCGACAGCCCGCATCAATTCGATGCCCATTTCCTGGGAGCCAAATCCGCACTCTTGGCGTACCAAGGTGCGCAGTACACCTCGGAGCCGCTCGACCAAGCGGAAAAACTCCTGTCGCAGATGGTCAAACAGTTTTCGGACAAGTCGCAAGAGAACAAAGACCAGATCCGCGAGATGATCGCCGAGGTCAAGTTTCGCAAGGCGGAGCGGCTGTACGAGGAATCTCAGTACCGAGCGAACAGGCAAGAATACAACGCAGCAAAGATCTACGCGGACAAGATCCTCGAGAATTATGAAGATACCCCGTTCGCCGACAAGGCTCGCGAAATCGTTGCCAAAGCAGACGGCAAACCGGCGGTGCCAACGCCGTATATGAACTGGATGACCACCGTCTTCCCGACTCGCGATAAAATCGGGCCGATCATCAAGGCCGCGGAAGAATCCCGCGCCAAGGAACCAACGGGAGTGATGGCATCCGGAGATGGGCCGATTCGACGATGAAACCGGGACGACTTCGATTCTGGCGCATCTGCTTACTCGGGTTCACCCTTTCGCTCGGACTCGCCTCGATCACCGGCTGCTTGGGGTACCGGTTCGGCAATGCCAACCTCTACCGCAACGACATTCGCACCATCCATGTGCCGGTGGTGCGAAGCGACAGCTTTCGCCCGGAACTCGGTGTCTTGTTGACCGAAGCAATTCAGAAAGAAGTCGAGAAGCGGACCCCGTATAAACTCACCCAGTCCTACAGCGCCGACTCCATCCTCAATGTGCGGCTGACCAGCGATGCCAAGCGGGTCAAAAGCGAAACCATCACCGACGAACCGCGACTATTGGAAACCGTACTGACTGTCGAGATGAGTTGGACCGACCGCCGAGGCATGTCCCTGATCGAGACCCGGTTCCTGCCGCCAGGGGAGGTCAGTCATTACTTTGCGGAACGAACCGATTTTGTCCCCGAAGCCGGTCAATCCATCGCGACATCCTTCCAACATGCTGCAGAACGACTCGCCGATCATATCGTCGACCAAATGGAAGCTCGTTGGTAGAGTAATCTTCATGAACACAGACCATCACCCCTTCACGACCACGCATATCCGCCATCGGCTATGGACCTACATCGGCCTTGCGATCTTCGGGTGCGGTTGCGACTTGTGGACCAAGCAAACGATCTTCAGCCAACTCGGTCTACCGGGCGAGCAGCCTCCCCTCTGGCTGATCGAAAACCACGTCGGTTTTGAAACCGCCGTCAATAAAGGGGCGTTGTTCGGTATGGGACAAGGCTTGGGCATGGTCTTTGGCGCGGTATCGATCATTGCGATTGTGGCGATTGCCATATGGTTGTTTGTCTTCCAAGCAGCCCGGTCGCCATGGCTCACCTTTGCATTGGGATTGATCACAGGAGGGATCCTGGGCAATCTCTACGATCGTTTGAACATCCCTGCCATGCCAGAGCCCTTCTCGGGAGGAGTGCGCGACTGGATCCTGCTCCGCTACGGCCAATACACCTGGCCCAATTTCAACATCGCCGACAGTTTGCTAGTCGTCGGTGCGGTTATGTTGGCGATTCACTCGTTGGGGCGGAGTGATGCGAAGCCGGCGAATGCAAGCGGAGCAAATCAAAGATCGGCGACGCCATCAGGGTCGTGACGACCGCCATGATCACCAGGATCGCGAACAGCTCCCCGGAAATCACTCCGCGCTGCAACCCGATATTGATGATGATCAACTCCATCAATCCCCGCGCATTCATCAGCGCGCCGATTCCGAGCGCCTCGCGGTTCGGAAGTCCCGTCGCCCGCGCCGCAGCCCAGCAAGCGAATCCCTTGCCGAGAATCGAGGCTATCAAAACCAATCCGCACATGCCCCACAGGTACCCGGAATTGAGCAACCCAATCCGCGTGTTAAGTCCGGAGTAGGTAAAGAACAGAGGCAGGAGCAGCCCGACTGCTAAGGGCTGGACCCGAGCGATGATGTCGCGATGCATGACCCCGCGCGGAATCGCGGATCCGACCACAAACGCGCCGAACACCGCATGCAAATCGATCCGGTCGGTGAACCAAGCCCCGAACGCCATGCATGAGAGACCTACTACAAAGCCCGCGTCGCTCAACGATTGCGAACCGTCCTCCTTGATCTCAATCCATCGATGATGGATCGATTGCAACAGCGGTCGCACGACCAATATCACCAACGCAACAAACGCAACAGCACCACCGATGCTCGGCAACGCATTCTCGATTTTCCCATCGAAGCTCGCCAGGACGACCGCCAGCAGACACCACGCCGTTGCATCGTCGATGGCACCCGCGCCGATGGCAACCGTCCCCATCAACGTTCCCGCAAGCCCTTTGTAATGAATGATCCGAGCTAACATCGGAAACGCGGTGATGCACAGCGATGCCCCGAGAAACAACATCGCTTCCCACTTCCCAGTCTTCTCCGGAAAGAGCTGCGTGTTATGGAAAAAGTACCAAGCCAACCCCGCCCCCAAGACGAATGGGGCTACCATCCCCGCCAAGGAGACCGCGACCGAACTACGAAAGTGCTTGCGGACAATGTCGACACGAAACTCCATCCCAACCACAAACATGTACAAAGCCAACCCAAGCTGCGAAGCAGGAAACAGATAACTCTGCGTATCCCGCGTCTGCTGGCTCCGATCCCACGGAAAGATCCACTGCTGCAACTCCGGCGCAAGGAACCCGAACAAAGAGGGCCCCAGCAGAACTCCCGCGATCATCTCCGCCACCACCTGCGGCTGGCCGAACCATTTGGCGATCACTCCGACCACCCGACAAACGAGCAGGATCACCCCCAACTGAAAAAAGAAATGGACGGCCAGTTCGATGTTCTTCATGCCGAAATCGTACCTGGAGACCAATTACTTGTCCAGACAACTATTGTTCGAACACCTAAAAAGGTGGGAAAGGTGTCGGGTACCTTTTTCTCCGTCGGAACGGACGAGCGACGACGCATTCGGCAACCCGTAGCGCGCTGGTGTCCCGGCTTCAGCCGGTGGGTTCTAAACCATGCAGGAAAAGAATCGCCTAAAGGCTAGACACCAGCGCGCGAACCGCAACACGAACAACGGCTTCCGCCTTGCCTTAGTTCCATCGACAACAAGTGATACCTTGCCGGGATTCCCGAAGGTACAGATCGTTTTCCAGTCTAGCCCGGTTCCCTCTCGAACAAACGCAACCCACGAGCACATCCCTCTAGCCCGCTGCGAAGCGCACTCGCTGCGATTCTCTGCGCCTCTGCGTTTCCGAAGATCGTCGTTAGGTTGCGTGCTACTGACCGACGGAGCGGTCAACGACTTTGGACAGGGCACGGCGAACTAGGGTAATTGGACCGGGAAGGTCGGGTTTTCGTCCATGTTGCGGAGGAGGATATCGATCCCTTCCTGGACCCGCTCGGGTTGGCTGGAAGACAAGTCGGTCGATTCGCTCCGATCGGTGCCCAGGTTGTACAGTTCCCAGTCTCCGGGTGATTGGGTCGCCAGCCCCCGGCGCACCAGTTTGTTATTTCCCCAGCGCACGGCTACTTGTCCTCCATACTCGGGAAAGACCCAGACCATCGGGGGGCGAGAATCCAATCGCGTCTTGGGATCGCGCAGGGTCGGTACGAGGCTGACTCCGTCGAGTCCCTCGGGGGTATTCCGACCCAACAGATCGCACAGGGTCGGAAACCAGTCGGCAAAGTAACAGGGAGTGTCATTGACGGTCCCTGCAGGGATCACGCCTGGCAACCGAGCGATCATCGGGACACGGATTCCTCCTTCGTAGACACTTCCCTTGAAGCCTCGCAGATCGAGCGTGCTTTGAAAGAAATTCGCGTCGACTCCGCCCACATGAAAAGTTTTCTCTTTTTGACCTGCGTGGGTAGTTCCATTATCGCTTGAGAAAATCACGAGGGTGCGATTGGCGATACCGCGGCGATCGAGTGTATCGAGAATGCGTCCTACGTACGAATCGAGATCATGAATCATCGCGGCATAGGCGGCTCGCGGCCTGGGATGCGGCGTGTAGCCATTCCCTCCTCGATACGGTTCGGGGTCCCACTCAGTAGGAAATCGATCGATCGATGCTTGGGGTGGGTGCATAGCCACGTGCGGCTCGATGAATGGCAAGTAAAGAAAAAATGGCTGATCGGAATGTTCGTTGACGTGTCGCTCGAGAAAGGCTTCGGCCTCATCGATCATACGATAGGGCGCGTAGCTCTCCCCTCGCCATTGCTCGGCGGGTTCATCGCCGGTTGGATCTTTCGGGTGCCCCGATGCCGGTCTCGCATTGAGGGGAATTTTTTCTCGGTTTCGCCAGAGAGTCGCTGGATAATAACTGTGGGCGATCGATTGGCAGTTGTACCCGAAGAACAGGTCGAAGCCCTTGGAGTTCGGGTCGCCGGTGCTGCCGACCGGTCCGAGTCCCCATTTGCCAAAGGCGGCGGTTGCGTATCCAGCCTCGCGGACGTGGGATGCGAGGGTGAGCGCCTGCGAGGAAAGGGGATACTGCCCTTCGGTGAACTCGGGAAAGCGTTTGGGGGCGGGCAAATTCCCGCGGATCTCCGCGTGCCCCGTGTGTTTGCCGGTCATCAGCACGCATCGCGACGGAGCGCACACCGGGGCGCCGCTGTAGTGCTGGGTGAATCGCATTCCTTCGCGCGCGAGCCGATCGATATTGGGGGTGCGCAGCTTCTGCTGCCCGTAGCAGCCGAGTTCTCCCCAGCCGAGATCGTCCGCCAGAATCAGCACCACATTCCATCGCTCGGACTCGTTCGCTGCAATCCTTTGATCGTTGACCAGACACGCGACCAACATCACGCTCGCCGTGGTTGCTGCGGCCTTGCGAAGTTTCCGCTTGCGCCGGACCGAAAAGGGCACCCAAAACAACCATGCGCCTGTGATCCACAGGATCGCTAAACCGATCGCCGATGGCAGAAAGACGCCGAGCTTGGCGATATTCCCGCCGAAGAACGACCCGTCATGAATCGATTCGATCCAATCCGACCGGCGCACCGCGGTTTGCAGTACGGTTCCATCTTCGAGATCGACCTGGATCTCCCATCCATTCTTGAGCGAGACCTTGGCGATCCCTTTGGAGGGCCGGACGTCGATGCGTTGGATATCGCTCCAGCCCGTGACCCCGAGTTGCTGTTGCTTCTGCACGCGATCGAGCAGCGTTGGAAAATCAATCACGGGGATCGACCCTTTCCCTTTTTGTTCCGGTGGTTGGACCCACGACCATTGCTTCTTGACTTGAAGGAGAATGCCGGAGCAGAGGATGATCAGGATCGGGAGGGCCAGGATCGGAGAGGCCCAATAATGGATGCGTCGTGACAGGAGATTCCAGTTCATTCGTTTTTCTTTTCCTCGAGGTTAGCCCTGCGTTCGCGGATGCGATCGAGAAACGACTTGACGAGCGGTTGCGAAACCCCTTTTTCTTGCATGGTCTCCGCGATCGCAGCGGCGGTTGTGATCGACTCGCGAGCTTTTTCGGGGCGACGGAGTGCGAAGTAAACTTCGGACTGCTGGAGATGGTATTGCACGAGCGTGATGGAGTAGAGGGGGACGTCGGGAAAACGCCGGGCCAAATCCGACTGAATTTCGATCGCCTCACCGAGTCGCTGAAGCGATTTTTCACCCCGATTATCCGACGGGGGACCGAGAAGTGCCATCCGGGACAACACGGAGGCCTTGAGCGTTAGGTACTGCGGCGCATTGGGATGCTCCTTGACCAACGCCTCGGACAGGTCGAGGGCGCGCAACGAGCGTTCGGAATCCTCCTCCCGGAACGCGACATTCATGCTCAGGATATCGGCCAGTTCATGGCGATACGAGGCGGACGCGGGATGGGATGTGAGCAAGGACTCCATGATCGCGATCGCTTTGCGCAGCGACGACTCGGCTCCTTCGATTTCCCCGAGGGCGATGCGGATCCGCACCTGATCCTTGCACGCGCGGGCCAGCGCGAGTTGATATGCCGATGGACTCGGATCTTCTTTCACGAGCCGTTGCAGGATCGCGAGCGACTCCGAGTTCAGCTCCGATTCCCGCTTGAGCCGGGCCTGCTGGTTGGCCGGGATTGCTTGAGGAAGTGGCGTGCGATTGGAGGATGCAAAGGGTCCTCGCCTTCGCCGTTCGGGAGCAAATCGGGGTCCGACGTTGACCATATTGGAAAGTAGATTGGCGAGCGCGAACTGGCCTTGCGTCGAACCCGCCACGGCTGGATTGGACTCGATCAGCTGACGCGTTTCGACAAAGAGCGTGTTGGCGCGCGGAAGCTGCCCACGCTTGCCCAGGATGAGGATGAGTTCCTCCCGCGCTGCAATCTCTTCGAGCATGGATTGCGTGGCGTTTGGGTCGGCCCGTCGGATCGAGCCAAAATCGGCGATCGCTTGATTGAGGGACTTGGTGGCATCTTCGAGTTTTCCGATACGGTGTTGGATCTCGCCGACGCGCCGACGCGCCACGGCGGTTTCGATGCGCAGGTCGGTGGTGTTCTCTTCGGCGAACCGGTCGAAGAAGGTCGCCAACGATTGGAGCAACTCGACATCCGCCTCGGTCAAGGAGGCGTCGACGAACTCGGGGGTTTCTTCATCGACAAGGTCCGGTGCGTTGAGCAATCGGCCGCGTGCCCCGATGTTGGTCATGATTTGATCGAACGCTTCGATCGCCATCTGCAGATTTTTTTCCGCGCGGGTCTGTTCGGTTTCCGCTCGATTCAAGGCTTGTGTTTTCTCTCGCAGGTTCGATTCCGCGCGGTCGTATTCCTGGCTCAATCGCGCTAAGGTCGATTGCTGTTGGCGATTCCAAACGGCCAGGAGGCCAGCGATCGTCAGGAGCAACCCAAAGGAGAGGGCCGTAAGTATCGCCAGCAGCGGGTTTCGCCTCGCCCATCGACTGAGTTGTTCGACGGGACTGGCCCGCCTCGCCTGGATCGGTCGATCCTCCAGGAATCGGCGCAAGTCCTGCTCCATGTCCGCCGCACGCTGATAGCGGTCGTCGGGCGCCAACGCGCAAGCCTTGAGCACAATCGTTTGCAGGTCGCGCGGAATCCGCCGCTGCATCGATCGGGAGAATCGGACTTGCGAGTGCCCGAGCGGATCGATCAATCGGGACCGCGGAGACTCCAAGCCAACCTGGAGGGTCAGCAACTCGAAAAGGGTCAACCCCAGGCTGTAGATGTCCATGCGTTGGTCCCCGGAACCGCGAATCTGTTCCGGCGCCATGTACTGAAGGGTCCCCAGCAATTCACCGGTTTGGGTTTGCCCTTCGAAGTCTTCGCGACGCGCCAATCCGAAGTCGGTGATCCAGAGGGTTCCGTCCCGATCGAGCAACAAATTCGCGGGCTTGATGTCCCGATGGAGAACGCCTGCATGATGCGCGTAATCCAACGCATCGGCGGCACTGGCGATGATCCGCGCCACATTGCGATAGTAATGCCGCGACGGAGCAAATTCTCGAATCGCTGCATGGTCCAGTGACAACTCGGTTGCGATCTCGATATTCTCCAAGGCACGTGTCGAGGATAGATCGCGCGTGCCACTGCTGGCCTTGGTGGCTTGGGCGAGTGTTGCCTCCAGAATTTGAGTCGAAATCAAGCCGGTCGGGTTGATCTCAAAGTGAAGGCTCGAATGCTCTCCGCTGGACTGCATCAAATGCCTCGCACCTTCGTATGCCGGAGACGTTCCGTTCACCTCATCCCCTTGACCCGAATCCCTAGTCGTCTTCAAGCACTCGATCACCTCCTGGAGTGTTGCTCCCTCGATCAACTGCATGGCGTAGTACTGCAAGCCATGATCTTCCCCGATGCCGAAGATGGGGACAATGTTGGTGTGGTGCAAGCCTGCGGCCGCCTCGGCTTCCCTGCGAAAGCGGACTCGATGCTTTTCCTTGGCCGAAGTCGAATCGTTCATGACTTTCAAAGCGACTCGTCGCTGCAGCGACCGCTGGACCGCTTCGTAGACGACCCCCATCCCCCCAGAGCCGATCTGCCGGACGATGTCAAAGTCCCCATAGGCTTCATGGGCGCCCGGCGAACTGGGGTGCGCGGGCGCGGACGTTAGGGAATCCTGGTGCGCGACCCGTTCCACCGCCGCTACCGATGGGAATACCGCGCGGATCAAGTCGGCTTGGTCTGGGTACCGATCCGCATACTCCTCGATGCTGGGTCGCTCGCCCCGGCGCAGTCGCTGGGCGAACTCGTCGGCGAGGAGATCGACCGGATGCCGCTCTTCGTCGATCATGCGCGGCCTCGGTGGTTCGGAAGAAGCTTCAGGATTTCAGAAAGCCTCGCTGCCGCTCGGACATAACGATTGCTAGCCGCCGTAGGGCTGAGCCCGAGAACCTCGGCCACCTCACGGTTGGTCAGTTGCTCAAAATGTCGCATCGCCAGTATCTCGCGATCGATCTCGTTCATGCTCTCCAACGCCAACTGCAGTTGCTCCTGCTCCTCGACGAGCATGGCTGCCTGACTCGGGGACGGTAGGTCATCCATCAACATCCTCGCAATCGACAAGCTGGTCGACTGGTTGTAGTTCGGTTCAGGAAGTCGCGATTCACGATGGACGCTTCGTTTCTCGCGCGTATGCAAACGCTGCATGTCGATCATCGTCTGCAGCACACGCTGCCGCATCCAAATGAAAAGAGGGATCCCCTGCGTTGCCGCGTATTCATGGATCCGGCGAGCGATCTCGAAATACGACTCCTGGAGAACGTCCGCGGGATCCAACCGAGATCGAAAACTCGGATCGAGTCGAAACACAACGATTTTCTCCAGCCGCGGTCGGAATTCCTCGAACACCCTGCCCAGCAACTCGCCCCCCCGCTCCCCGAGAAGGGCCGCAGGATCGATCGAACCGGATTGACTGGCTTGCGATTCCGACATACGAGATATAAACCTGAAAAGCCGATACCGGTTTCGGGAAGAGTATTTTTTCGTGCGCAGTGGATTCCCCAAAACGACGTCGGTATCCATTCTAGGGGATCCATCATCGGGATGCCCTGCACCCAGAAAAAGCTAGACTGTGATACGCGGGAAAAACACTTAGAACGAGGGGTTGGCCATGATTTGGCGACGTGGTTTGCTGTTTGGAATGATTGTGGCAGGGGCATCGATGGCGATCGCCCAAGATCCTTCGGAAAAGCCCGAGCGACGGGAACGCCCCAATCGACCCGGGCTCCAAGGCCAAAACCCCGAAATGATGGCTCGCGGCATGGCCATGATGATGCGCAATCTGCCGGTCATCAAGGCGCTCGATGTCGATGAAGATGGCCAACTGTCGGCCACCGAGATCGAAAACGCTTCCAAGTCCTTGATGAAACTCGACAAGAATGGCGACGGAGTTATCAGCAGCGAAGAGATGCGACCTGAACCTGGCCAGATGCCGATGGTTGGCGGGCCCGGCGGGCCCGGCGGGCCTGGGGCGGGAGGGCCTGGTGCGGGAGGACCTCCAGGGGGCGCTGCGGGAATGATGCGAATGCTCGAAGCCCGCGACAAGGACAAGGACGGAAAACTCAGCGGCGACGAGATCCCCGAACAGATGCGACCGCGGCTGAGCATGATCGATGAAAACGGAGACGGCAGTATCGATAAATCCGAACTGGAAAAGATGGCGGCCCGCATGCAAGGACCCCGCATGCAAGGACAAGGGGCAGGCGGTCGCCGCGAACGCCAAGGGGGAGGCGAAGGAGTAAAACCGCGACGCCCTCCGAGCGGCGACGAAAATCCCGCGAAGTGATTTGCTTGCTACCGTTCCTGATCGAGAAAGTTTGACATCATGCCAAACCGCGCCTTGCTTCAGTTGTCCAAGTGTGTCGTTCTCGTTGCTTGCTGTGCAACCGCAGGAGTCGTTCACAGCCAAGAGGACCCACCGCAACTGACGACGGAACAGGTCCAGTTCTTTGAGGCAAAGATCCGACCCGTCCTCATCGAGCATTGCTACCGATGCCATTCGGTCGACGGCCAGAGCGTGCGCGGCGGTTTGGTAGTCGACAACCGCGATGCCCTGTTGGCAGGCGGCGAATCCGGTCCCGCGATCGTTCCTGGTGACCTGCAAGAGAGCATCTTGTGGCATGCCATCAACTATCGCGATTATCGGATGCCGCCCGGCGGTCGACTCCCTGCCAATGTGATCGAGGACTTCAAGACCTGGATCGAAATGGGGGCGCCCGATCCGCGCGTCCAAACCGGTGTCGTGGTCCATTCGCGCGTCAGTCCCGAGGATATTGAACAGGCCCAGTCCTTTTGGTCGTTTCGCGAGCCGGAACGGATTTCCCCCGATCCTGGTCTCAACGCATCGTGGG
>Ga0315900_10008028_pt1 | contig 13684 bp, 8 predicted proteins | sample LakEriMetagenome_FD_203521 | JGI IMG/M metagenome (GOLD analysis project Ga0315900, IMG submission 203521) | Freshwater fungal communities from buoy surface, Lake Erie, Ohio, United States - Buoy 12 MA114 | ecosystem: Environmental > Aquatic > Freshwater > Lake > Lake biofilm | place: USA: Lake...
AATGGTTCCACAGGGGGTTGGGGATGGACGGGGCGCGGTGCGGACCGGCCGTCCGAACGGCCATCTTTGCCCATGACCGTGCTCCGGCACGGTCCATGACGAACGCGATGGCATGAGCAGGGAGGGCAACAGTGAACGGGCCGGTGGCGTGGGCGGTGCGGCCCATGGCGTGATCATCTACCTCGTGGCGCTGTTCGTGGCCATCCCGCTCTTCCTCATCCTGTACCCGTACATGCCCGAGCTGGTGATCCCCATCGGTCGCGGCCTGCGCATCGATCACGTCCTGCTGCTGTTGCTGCTGCTGGCCGGCATCGTGGTGCTGGTGAGGCGGCTGCAGGTGGTGGTGTACGCGCTGCTGGTGTGCGGCCTTGCCGTGCTCACGGTGACCAGCCTCACGGGGCGGTATGGGTTCCGCGACCTGTACCGGGATTACGGCATGTTCCTCCATACGCTCCGGGAAAGCACGCGCCCCTTGCCGATCACCCGCCAGATGCGCGCGTTCGCCGATGCCGACCTGCTGTTGGCGCGGGTGGACCATGACGATCCCGTCTTGCGCGCCTTCGCGGTGCAGGCCGCCACCACCCACTTCAACGAGCTGGCCCAGCAGGCCGATGACCCCACCCTCATCCAGTGCTTTTCGGTCTTCAAGGTGGTGAACGAACGCTGGCGATACGTGAACGATGTACAGGGAGGGGAGTACTTCGCGCCGGCGAGCGAGAGCGCGGTCCTGCTGGCCGGGGATTGCGACGATCATGCCGTGCTGATGGCCGCCTGCATCAAGGCGGTGGGGGGGACGGCCCGCCTGGTGCGCACCAACGGTCACATCTACCCGGAGCTCCTCGTGGGTGACGCCCGCGCCATGGAACGCGCCGCCTGGCTCATCCGCACCCGCCTCTTCCCATCCACGGCGGCCCATGCCACGCTCTACTACCACACCGACCAGCAGGGCCGTCGGTGGATCAACCTCGACTACACGCGCACCCATCCGGGAGGGGAGGTGTTCCCGGAGGAGATCGTCGGTACCCTGGAGGTGTGAGCCCCCCTCAACACGAAGGCCCCGCAGCGCGCTGCGGGGCCTTCGTCCTGAACGGCATGGCTTGCTCAGGGTAGCTGCTCGGCCCGGGTGTTGGTGGGCACACTGCCGCCGATGTTCAGCAGGATGATGTCGCGGTCGTTGGCGCTGCCCGTGTACTTCACCACCGCGTCCATGTTGCAGTCCTCCACCCGGTAGCCCGTGATGGTGTTGGTGGGCACGCTGCCGCCGATGGCCAGCAGGATCGGGTCGCGGTCGTTGCCGCTGCCCGTGTACTTCAACTGGTTGTTCGGCGTGGCGTTGCCCGCCCAGCTGGTCCATACCGAGCCCACCTGCTTCTGCGCGGCCGTGCCGAAGGTGGGCACCGCGCCGGTGGTCATGTCCAGGCTCGTCGCGGTCCCGCTCAGGGCCAGGGAGTTCAGGGTCATCACGCCCAGGTGGTTGCGGTGGCGGAAGGCCACGAAGTAGTTGTCCGCCGGCTGGGCGATCGCCACGGGGGAGACCCCATCCAGGGCCACCACATCGCCATCGCGCTGCAGCAGGGCCGGCACGGCGGTCACCACCTGCGCGCTGTTGTTCTTGTTGCGCAGCTCCACGAGCAACCAGTCGGTGATGGCGTTGTTGCCGGTGGTGGCGAGCACCGAGGCGTTGATGGAACCGCTCACCACGTTGGTGAACCCGAGGGCCGTGAAGGGCTCGGAGAGCGGGAAGGCGGGCTGGGTGCGCAGCGCATCGTTCATCAGGCCGGTGCCGCTCACGAAGGGGCCCTCCAGGAACAGCCTGGCGCTGAGCTTCACATCCGAGGTGGGCACCACTTCGGTGGCCAGGCCGTCGAACGGTGATGCGCCGTTGGTGACGCCCGAGAAGGTCTGCAGCACCGTGAGGGCCAGGGTGCTGGTGTTGAAGCGGAAGAGGGTGCCCGATCCGTTCGCCCCACCGGCCGAGGTGGTGCCGTACAACTGTCCATCCGTCCCCAGGATCAGGTTCGATTCGGAGAAGGAGCCCTGCGTGGGGGCGTCCAGGTCGATCTCCTGCGTGTAGGTGTTGGTGCCGAAATCCCAGCTGAAAAGGGTGCCGCCCGCGCCCGTGCCGCCCTCGCGGGCCATGCCGTAGAGCTTATTGGTGCTGGGCAGCTGGATGAGGTCACCGCAAGGCACACCGCCCAGCAGCACGTCCATGTCGAGCAGCTTCACGAAGGCGTTGTTGGAGGGGTTGAAGGAGAAGAGCGAACCTGCTCCGGTGGTGCCGTCGTCGCTGAGGGTGCCATAGAGAAGGCCGTTGCTTGCCTGCATCAGGTCGCCAAGGGGCGCCGAACCCGTGGAGGTGCTGAACTGGAACACTGGCGTGGCGGCGCCGGCCCCGGGCAGGTAGGTGAGGATGCTGCCCTTGCCGTTGGTGCCACCCGAGGTGGTGAGCAGGTAGCACAGCGGGTTGCCCGCCGGCTTGAACAGACCGGCCCTGGGGGCTCCGCCATCGTTGGCCAGCAGGTCGACCTTCTTCACGAGGGTGCCGTTGGACAGGGTGTACTCGAAGATGACGCCGAGCCCGCTGTTGCCCCCTTCGCTGCAGGTGCCGTAGAGCTTGCCGCCAACCTCCAGCAAAGAGCCCAGCGGGAAGTCACCACCGGTGCCGGTGCCGAAGGAATGCCGCAGCTGGTAGGTGCTGGTGTTCGGGTCGAAGGAGAACAGCACCCCCTTGTTGTTCACCCCCCCGGTGGAGGTGACACCGTAGAACAGGCCGTCGCTCGCGCGCAGCAGGCGGCCGCGGGGCACCGACCCGTTGGAGAAGGAGAAGCCCACGAGCTCGGTGAAGGTGTTGGTGGCCACCGAATACCGGTACAGCGCGCCGGACGAGGCCGAGCCGCCGTCGAGGGAAAGTCCCACGAACACGCCACTGCCGTCCTCGAGCAGCCCGCCCCACTGGCCCGAGAAGCCGCCGGCGGCGAGGTTGGCCACGGTGGCGTAGGTGTCGGTGGCCGGGTCGAAGGAGAAGATCACCCCGTTGCTGCCCGTGCCTCCGGCATTGGTCACTCCGTACACCAGGTTGTTCGCGGCCTTGATCAGGCGGCCCAGGCAGTTGGTGCCGGTGCCCACGCCGAAGTCGAACACCTTGGTGAAGGTGGCCGGCAGCGCCGTGGCATCGATGCGGAAGATGGTGCCGCTGCCGCCCGTGCCACCGGTGGAGCAGGTACCGTACAGCACGTTGTTCGAGAACTGCACCATCTCGCCGAAGGGCGTGGTGCCGTCCGCGTTGCCGCTGGGGCCGAAGGCCTTCACCACGGTGTACACGTTCGCCGTGGTGATCTCGAACACGGTGCCGAAGCCATTGGCGCCGCCGCCTGAGCAGGTGCCGTAGAAGCGGCCGTTCTGCGCCTGCACCAGCGCGGCGCGCGGGGTGCGGCCGCTGGTGTTGCCGGCGAGCGCATCGAAGCTGCGGCGGATGGTGACGGAGCTGCCCCCGGCCGTGTAGGTGTAAATGGTGCCGGTGTTGTTCGTGCCGCCCTTGGTGCTCGTGCCCCACAGGGTGGTGGCGCTGCCCGATTGGGACACCAGCCCGGCGTACGGCTCCTCGGGGCTGGAGGGGGGGCCGGCGAAGCTCACACGCCGGGTGAATATGCCCGTGTTGATGTTCCACTCCCAGATGCTGCCCCTGTTGTTGGCCCCGCCGAACTGGCACACGCCGTAGATGCGCTGGGTGCCGCTCACGGTCACCTCCACCAGACCGCGCACAGGCCGGCTGCCGGTGGCCGATCCTCCCGAGGTGGCGGAGGAGAAGTTCTGCAGCACGGTGTAAGCTCCGGTGGAGGGGTTGTACGACCAGAGCACCCCGGCATCGTCCGTGCCACCGAACTCGGTGGTGCCGTAGTAGAGGCCGTTGCTGGCCTTGAGCACGTCGGCCTTCGGGGCGCGGCCCGGGATGGTGTTGAAGTCGTACCGCTTGGTGAAGGTGCCGCCCTCGGTGATGGTGAAGATGGTGCCGAGGTCGTTGGCGCCTCCCAGCGAGGTCATGCCCCACCAGGTGGTCTGGGCGGTCGCGGCGAGGGTGCCGCAGAGGAACAGGAGCAGGTGGACGGATCGACGCATGGATACGGGATTGTTGGAATGCCCCCGTCGAAGCGAGGTGACCCGAAAGGTAATCACCATCGTTCACCGCCGATGGCATGGCACCCTCCCGGAGACGACGCATGTCCGGCGCACGGGTGGCTTGCGGCGGGTACATTTGAGCACCGTCCGCCATGCGCAAGAAGCTCGTTCATCCCGCGGAACTGGCGAAGGCCAGCCACATGCGGCCGGGCGACCCCCGCATCGCGCTGCTCGCCGAGGTGAGCGGGCTCAACCGGCTGGAGCGGTTCTACAACGAGGTGGAGCACGTGCCGGGCGGTGATTTCATCCAGGCCCTGTTCGACCACCTCGAACTGCAGATCGACGTGGATCCGGACGACCTGGCCCGCGTGCCGCCCACCGGGGGCGTGGTGATGGTGGCCAACCACCCCTATGGCGCCATCGACGGCCTCGCGCTGATGCATGTGCTCGACCGCACACGGGGCGACGTGAAGGTGATGGCCAACTTCATGCTGCAGCAGCTGGAGCCCCTCAAGGACCGCTTCATCGGCGTGAACCCCTTCGAGGAGCTCACGGCGCGCAGCAGCTTCCAGGGCATGCGGCAGGCGTTGGAGCATGTGGCCGCTGGCGGTGCCCTGGGCATCTTCCCGGCCGGCGAGGTGAGCAGCTACCGCACCGAGCTCAAGGCCGTGGCGGACCCCCGCTGGAAGGCGCCGGTGATCAAGCTCATCAAGCACGCGGGCGTGCCGGTGGTGCCCATCTGGTTCGATGGCGCCAACAGCCGCATCTTCCAGATGCTGGGCATGATCCATCCCAACCTGCGCACGCTGCAGCTGCCCCACGAGATGCTGCGGATGCGCGGCAAGCATGTGCGCATGCGCATCGGCAAGCCCATCGCGGCGAAGGACATCGCCGCCTTCGGCAGCGTGGAGCAGCTGGGCCGCTACCTGCGGGCGAAGACCTATTCCCTGGGCAGCGGGGTGCAGGTGAAGCGCGAGCAGTTCCGCCCGCTGCGGTTCCCCCGCAGGCCGAAGGCCGTGGTGGACGCCGTGGAGCACAGCGCGCTCATGCGCGAGGTGGCGGGGCTGGGCGACCTGAAGCTGGGCGCGCAGGCCGAGTTCGACCTGTACCTCGCGCCCAGCGACCGCATCCCGCTGCTGCTGCGCGAGATCGGGCGCGAGCGGGAGATCACCTTCCGCGCCGTGGGCGAGGGGACGAACAAGCGCATCGACCTCGACGAGTTCGACCTGTACTACGACCACCTGTTCCTGTGGGACAGGGAGAAGGAGCGGCTGGCCGGCGCCTACCGCATCGGGGATGGCCGGCGCATCATGGAGCGCTACGGCAAGCGCGGGCTCTACACGCACACGCTGTTCCGCATGGACCGCCCGATGGAGCGCATCCTGGAACAGAGCTTCGAGCTCGGGCGCAGCTTCATCCCGCAGGAGTACCAAAGGCACCGCCTGCCGCTCTTCCTGCTCTGGCGCGGGCTGCTCATCCACATCCTCAACCACCCCGACCACCGCTACCTCATCGGTCCGGTGAGCATCAGCGGGTCTTACAGCCGCCTGTCGCGCGGCCTCATCATCGAGTTCGTGAAGCAGCACCACTACGACCACGAGCTCGCCCGCCACGTGCACCCGCGCAACCGCTTCGACATCACCCGCGAGCACGCCGACAGCGAGGCGCTCGTGGCGGCCAGCGGCGAGGACCTGAAGAAGCTCGACCGGCTGATCGCCGACATCGAGCCCAGCGGCGGCACGGTGCCGGTGCTGCTGAAGAAGTACCTGCTGCTGAACGCCCGGATCGTGGGCTTCAACAGCGACCCGCGGTTCAACGATGCGCTGGACGGGATGATGGTGCTGGACCTCACGAAGGTGCCGCAGCGCACCATCGAGGACCTGAAGCGCGGCATGAACGAGGCGATCGCCGCCCCGGGCGGTGCTCAGTAGCGTTTCTTGGCGAACTTCTTCGGGCCGTAGGGCTTCTTGTCCCCGTAGGGCTTGCGGTCGCCGTAGGGCTTGCGCGGTCCGCCGTGGTCGCCGCGCGGCCGGTCACCGCCGCCTCCCTGCGGCCCCTGCGCCTCGTCCACCCGCACCTTGCGGCCGCGGTAGTTGGCGCCCTTGAAGGCCTCGAAGACCTGCTCGAAATAGGCCGGCTCGATGTCGATGAAGGAGTACACGTCCTTGATGAGCATGCGGCCGATGTGCTCGCCGCTGATGCCGCTGATGCCGCAGACGTAGCCCAGCATGCGGCCCTTGTCCAGCCCGTCGGCGCTGCCCAGGTTGATGAACAGCTGGCGGCCGGTGCTGAAGCGCTCGCGCGAGCTGGGGCGTTCGGCCCGGGCGGAATGGTCCTTCTGGCTCATGTCCACGTTGAGGTCGAAGGCCTCGCGGAACTGGTCCAGGATCCGGGCGAAGGTCACGCTCATGAAGCGCTGCAGCAGTTCCTCGCGGTCGAGGTCCTTCAGCTCCTCATGCGCCAGCGGCAGCAGATCGGCCAGGGCCTCGTGGTCCACGTCGGCCGACTTGATGCGGTGCAGGAATGCGCGCAGCTGGGCCTTGCCGATGTCGCCTCCGCCCGGCACGCGCACATAGGTGAAGTGCGTCTTCAGCATGCGCTCGAGCTGGCGCACCTTGCCCACGTCGCGCACCCCGAGGATGCTGAGCGAGATGCCCGAGCGGCCGGCGCGCGCGGTGCGGCCGCTGCGGTGCGTGTAGCTCTCGGGCTCCGCGGGCAGGTCGTAGTGGATCACGTGGGTCACATCGTTCACGTCGATGCCCCGGGCGGCCACGTCGGTGGCGATCAGCAGCTGCAGGGTGCGGGCGCGGTAGCGGCCCATCACGTGGTCCCGCTGAGCCTGGCTCAGGTCGCCGTGGATGGCATCGGCCACGTATCCGTCCTTCACCAGCTGGGTGGCGAGGTCCTGCGTCTCGTGCTTGGTGCGGCAGAACACGATGGCGAACAGGTCGGGGTCGGCGTCCACGAAGCGCTTCAGCGCGGCATAGCGGTCGCGCGCGTGCACCACGCAGTACTGGTGCAGGATGGCCGAGGCGGTGACGTTGCGCTCGCCGATCTGCATCTCCTCGCTGTCGCGCATGTAGCGCTTGGCGATGTGCCGCACCTCGCCGGCCATGGTGGCGCTGAAGAGCCAGGTGCGCTTCTCCGGCGGGGTGGTCTGCAGGATCTCGGTGAGGTCCTCCTGGAAGCCCATGTTGAGCATCTCGTCGGCCTCGTCGAGCACCACGATGCGCACGCGCGACAGGTCGACGGCCTCGCGGCCCAGGAGGTCGAGCAGGCGGCCCGGGGTGGCCACCACGATGTTGGCCCCGCGCTGGATGGCGCGGATCTGCTCGCGGATGTTGGCGCCGCCATAGACGGCCACGGGCTTCACGCCCTTGAGGTGGGCGCTGAAGCGTTCCAGGTCGCCGGTGATCTGCACGCACAGCTCGCGGGTGGGGGCCAGCACCAGTGCCTGCACGGCGCGCTCCTCCGGGTCGATGTCCTCCAGCAGCGGCAGGCCGAAGGCGGCCGTCTTGCCGGTGCCGGTCTGGGCCAGCACCACCTGGTCGTTGGGGCTGGTGAGGAGCACGGGGATGGCGCGTTCCTGGACGGGGGTGGGGGTGGTGAAGCCCAGGTCGTTCAGGGCGTGCAGGAGCTCTGCCCGGAGGCCGAGCGTTTCAAAATCGGACATGGTCGGGGGAAAAGGGCCTTGCGGCGGGGCCGCGAAGGTACGGCATCGGGGCCGGGTGGCATGCGGCTTCGGCGGTGCCTCCTACCTTCGCCGCCATGGTGCTCCTCTCGGTGACGGCCACCCTGCGTGCCATCCTGGTGCTCGTGATCCTGTGGCAGCTGCTGCGCCTCATCGGCCGCGTGCAGGCCGCCCGGCGGGAGCGGGGCCCCGCGGTGGGCAGGCCCGACGACCGCACACGCGGCGAGGTGCGCATCGAGCGCGCCGACCGGCCCGGCCGCACCACCGGACCCATCGTGGACGCCGACTTCGAAGAGATCCGTTGACACCCCCGAACGCATGAACGACCTCAAGAAGCTGCTGCCCGTGGGGGTGGCCGTGATCCTGTTCATCACCCTCAGCCTCGCCTACTTCAAGCCCGTGCTCGAAGGCTACACGCTCGACCAGGGCGACATCAAGCGCTGGCAGGGCATGGCCCAGGAGATCGTCGAGTTCCGCGACAGCTACGGGACCGAACCGCTGTGGACCAACAGCATGTTCAGCGGCATGCCCGCCTACCAGATCAGCGTGCTCTGGAGCGGCAACCTGCTCACCTACGTGGACAAGCTTTTTCACGGCTTCCTGCCGCTCCCCGCCGGCTACCTGTTCCTGTACCTCATCGGCATGTACATCCTGCTGCTGTGCCTGCGGGTCGACCCCTGGCTGGCCGTGCTGGGCAGCATCGCCTTCGCGTTCTCCTCCTACTTTTTCGTGATCCTCGAGGCGGGCCACAACAGCAAGGCCAACGCCATCGGCTACATGCCCGCGGTGCTCGGCGGGCTGTACCTGCTGTACCGGGGTCGGCCTTTGGTGGGCCTGGCCGTGTTCAGCCTCTTCCTCGCCCTGGAGGTGAGCATGAACCACGTGCAGGTCACCTACTACCTGGGCCTGCTCATGGTGCTGTTCGTACTGGCCGAGGCCTGGGCCGCTGTGTGCGAGAAGCGGGTGCCGCGCTTCGTGCAGGGCAGTGCGCTGGCCCTGGCCGGGGTGGTGCTGGCGCTGGTGTGCAACGCCGGCCTGCTCTGGAGCACCTACACCTACGGCCAGTACACCACGCGCGGCCCCGGCGAGCTCACCATCAACGCCGACGGCAGCTCGGCCGAGGCCAACAGGACCACCGGCCTCGACCGCGACTATGTGGTGCAGTGGAGCTATGGCAAGCAGGAGACCCTCACGCTGCTCGTGCCCAATGCCAAGGGCGGCGAGAGCGGCTCGCTCATCCGGTCGCGCGAGGACCTGGAGGCCATCACCGACCCCGGCTTCCGCGGCGAGGTGCTCAAGGTGTACCAGGACGGCGGCTACGTGAACACCTACTGGGGCGACCAGATGTTCACCAGCGGTCCCGTGTACCTGGGGGCGATCGTGGTGCTGCTCATGCTGCTCGCCCTGGCCGGTGCCGGGAGCATGGCCCGCTGGTGGGTGCTCGGCTCGGTGGTGATGGTGCCGCTGCTGCTCGCCGTGGGTTCGCCGGTGCTGGCGTTCGCCCTCGTGGCGGCCTACCTGGTGGCGGGCATCTTCCTGTGGCGCGAACCGCTGCCCTACGCCCTGTTCAGCGCGTTCTTCCTCACCATGCTCCTCTCGTGGGGAAGCAACTACATGCCCCTCACCGACTTCTTCCTCGACCATGTGCCCGGCTACAACAAGTTCCGCGCGGTCACCATCATCCTGGTGATCGTGGAGCTGAGCGCCCCCGTGCTCGCCGTGCTCTACCTCGACCGCCTGCTGAAGGAGGGCGCGTGGGACGGTGCCCGGCTGCGGTCCGCACTGGTGCCCATCGGCGCGCTGGTGGTGGTGCTGCTCGCCCTGGCGGCGGTGCCCGACGGGCTGGTGGACTTCCTGAGCGACGCCGAGCGCGAGCGCTTCAACGCCCAGGTGGACGCCTCGCCCGCGGCCGAGGCCCAGGTGGCCGCCTACGTGGAGGGGCTGAAGGCGGCGCGCATCGGTGTGTTCCGCGCGGACGTGCTGCGCAGCCTGCTGTTCGTGCTCGCGGCCGCCGCGCTCGTGGTGCTCGCGGGCCGGCGCACCATCGGCCGGGTGCCCTTCCTCGCCGGCTTGGGCGTGCTCATCCTCTTCGACCTGTGGACGGTGGACAAGCGCTACCTGAACAACGACAAGGAGAAGGGCCGCTACGTGCAATGGGAGAAGAAGGAGGAGAGCACGGTGCAGCGCGCGCCGGACGCCGCCGACGTCGCCATCTACAAGGCCGAGGCCACGCCCGCCGTGGAGGCCGAGTTCAAGGACATGCTCGCCGCCGCCAGGGAGCGCAAGGCCCGCTCGGGCGCGCGGTCGTCCGCGCTCAACGATGCCGAGCAGGCGGTGCTGCGCTTCGGGGCGCTGCGCCGGCACGTGAGCTACCGCGTGGCCACGCTGCGCGACCCCTTCCAGGACGCCAACGTGAGCTACCTGCACCGCAGCGTGGGCGGCTACCACGGCGCGAAGCTGAAGCGCTACCAGGAGCTCATCGAGTTCCACCTGAGCCCCGAGCTCATGCGCCTGCGCGGCCTGTTCGCCAGTGGCACCACCCAGCAGGCGGTGGATTCCGTGATGGCGGGCATGCACGTGTTCAACATGCTCAACACCCGCTATTTCATCTATGATCCGACCAAGCCGCCCCTACGAAACCCGCACGCCAACGGCGGGGCCTGGTTCGCCGGGGAGCTGCGCTGGGTGAAGAGCGCCGATGAGGAGATCACCGCGCTGCGCACCATCGATCCGCGGCGCACGGTGCTCGTGGACGAGCGCTTCCGCCAGGCCCTCGGTGATGCGGCGATAAGCCCCGACAGCACCGCGGCCGTGGAGCTCACCGCCTACCGCACCGACCACCTCACCTACAAGGCGCGCTCCGCCGCCGGCGGGATCGTGGTGTTCAGCGAGGTGTGGTACGGGCCCGACTGGCAGGCATACATCGACGGGGCTCCCGTGGAGCACGCCCGGGTGGACTACGTGCTGCGCGGCCTGCGCGTGCCGCCGGGCGAGCACACCATCGAGTTCCGCATCGAGAGCGCGCCGTACACCACGGGCGGTCGCATCACCATGGCCGGCTCGGCGCTAGTGCTGCTGCTGGCCCTCGGCGTGCTGGGCATGGAGGTGGTGCGGCGCCGCAAGGAGGGCGAGGCGGCGGCATGAAGCGGCTGCTGATCATCACCTACTACTGGCCGCCCAACGGAGGGGCCGGCGTGCAGCGCTGGCTGAAGTTCACCAAATACCTGCCGCAGCACGGCTGGCGCCCCGTGGTGTACACGCCGTCGAACCCCGAGGTGGTGATGGCCGATCCCGGGCTGGCGCGCGAGGTGCCCGCCGAGGCCGAGGTGATCACACGGCCCATCATCGAGCCCTACGGCATGTACAAGCGGCTCACCGGCCGCGGCAGGGACGCCCGGGTGCATACCGGTTTCCTGAGCGAGGAGAAGCAGGGCGGCTGGCGCGAGGACCTGGCCCTGTGGGTGCGCAGCAACCTGTTCGTGCCCGATGCGCGGGTGTGGTGGGTGCGGCCCAGCGTGCGCTTCCTCACGGCCTACCTGCGGGAGCATCCCATGGACGCGGTCGTCACCACGGGCCCGCCGCACAGCATGCACCTGATCGGCCTGGCGTTGAAGCGCCGGCTCGGTGTGCGTTGGATCGCCGACTGGCGTGACCCCTGGACCAACATCGATTTCTACCACCAGCTGCGGCTCACCCGCCTGGCCGACCGCCGGCACCACCGGCTCGAGGCGGAGGTGCTGCGCGAGGCCGACCGCACCATCGCGGTGGGGTGGACGATGGCCGCCGAGCTCGAGGCCCTCGGAGCGCGCGATGTGGATGTGATCACCAACGGCTACGACCCCGCCGATGTGCCATCTCCGCCCGAGCCGGTGGACGAGGACTTCAGCCTGGTGCACGTGGGCTCCCTAACGGCCACACGCAACGCACCGGGCCTGTGGCGTGCGCTGGCCGCGCTCTGCCGGCAGGATGCCGTGTTCGCCGCGAAGCTGCGCCTTCGGTTCGTGGGCGCCGTGGACCATAGCGCGCTCGCTGACATCGCGGCGGCGGGGCTCGCGGACAAGGTGGAGCGCATCGGGCCGGTGGACCACGCCGGGGCCATGCGCCACATGCAGCGCGCACGGGTGCTGCTGCTCCTGCTCAACGACACGGCCAACGCCAAGGGCATCCTCACCAGCAAGCTCTTCGAGTACCTGAGCGTGGGCCGCCCCCTGCTCGCCATCGGTCCGAAGGACGGCGACGTGGCGCGGGTGATCGGCGCGGACCGCATCATCGGGCGCGGCGATGAACCGGGCTCGCTCGCCGCCATCCGCGCCCTTTTCGATGGGGCCGCAGGCGATGCGGCACGCTACCGGGCGTACGCGCGGCCCGAGCTCACGGCGCAGCTGGCGCGTATGCTGGGCTGATCAGCGGGCCACCACGAAGCGGGCGGTGTGCGTGCGGCCGTCGGTCGTTCTCGCCTGGATGAAATAGCTGCCGGCAGGGGATGCGCTCAACGGTAGTTCGATCCGGGAGGTTCCCGGGGCCCTATCGGCCCTCTGAACGCAGCGCCCCATGGAGTCGAAGATGCTTATCCCACCCTGTATGGTCACATTCGGGTCGATCGATATCACGAGCATGCCGTTCTGCACGATCGGCTGGGAAAGGACCGGAGATGATTGATCGGCCATTGGCACAAGCGATGTGGGGAAGACATCAACTTGCTGGCAGGTGGTGTCGGAGCCGCAGGCATTTGTTACGACAAGGCAAACGATATAGTGCCCGATCTCATTGAAGGTGAAAGCGATCGAATCCCCTTGCAGTACCGAGCTTCCGATGATCCAGCTGTTCGTGGTCCCTGGCGTTCCGGTGCTCGCGAATGAATAGGTCATTGGCCCACCGTCCGGCCAGTAGCTGAAGGAAGCAACAGGCGGTGGCGCCTGTGCGATCTGAATGGTATCGCTGTATGTGCAGCAGCCCAGGGTGACCGCGACTGAATAGGTCCCGGCGGATTGGGCGTAAAGTTGGTCGGATGTCGATCCATCGTTCCACAGGTAGGACGCTCCTGGGACGTTGGCGGAGAGGAGAAGCGTGTCACATACCGTGGTGTCATTTCCAAGGTCCAACTGAACATTCGGGCAACCGTCATCCATCAGGGGGGAATCACTTGCAAGAGGCCCCTGGGTTATGGTCAAGGGCCAATTGGCAGGGTCGGGTGTAACGAGGTAGCTGGTATTCGACAGCGTTGTGGTGGTCACCGCAATGGGGGTGCTCTGGATGCAGTTGCCCTGTCCAGTGGAGTCCGCCCGGATCACGCGTATGTCGTAGCCGCCGGTGTTGCCTGTCCTGACGGCCATCAGGATGTCGCTGCCGTCACTGGTGATTAGCTTGGTGCACGTGACCCGCGTATTGTCATTGGCGCCATTGTTCACCCCATAGGCCCGGGCCCATAGTACTGTTCCAGCATGGTCCAGCATCAGTACGAACGCATCATTGACCGGGCCATTGATCGTATAACCGCCGATGGCATAGCCTGCTGGCGTGGCGCAGATCCCTATACTGACCTCTGAAGCTGATGCGGTGAGGTCGAAGTCCTTCGCCCATGCCACATTCCCGGAGGTGTCCATGCGGATCACTTGGATGGAATAGTTCGAGGAACTTCCGTTCGGGTCGCCGAAACAGCAGATAGTAAGTGAGTCGGCATCATTCAGGATATCGATGCCGTATGACCGTATCTGGCTGCCCGGTCCACCCAGAAAGTACTTTGTCCACAAGTGATTCCCATTGCTGTCGAAGGATGACAGGAACGGCCTCATGGACCCGGGCGCACTGCCATCAACATACATCCGGCCCGCTCCGTACACCTGACCAGGGGTGACAACGCCGGAATACAGGTCATCG
>Ga0315900_10008032_pt1 | contig 13679 bp, 13 predicted proteins | sample LakEriMetagenome_FD_203521 | JGI IMG/M metagenome (GOLD analysis project Ga0315900, IMG submission 203521) | Freshwater fungal communities from buoy surface, Lake Erie, Ohio, United States - Buoy 12 MA114 | ecosystem: Environmental > Aquatic > Freshwater > Lake > Lake biofilm | place: USA: Lake...
CGGCCGGTACCGTCCCACACCGCCCGCAGCGGCACTTCGGCGACGGACAGGCGCATGGCCGCTTCAGCCACTTCGCGCACCGTTTCTTCCGGGCGGGTCGAGGCGAAAGTGAACAGCTCCAGGTTCTTGATGTTCCAGCGCACCTGATAAGACAGGTCGATCAGGTTCTGGTCGCTGGTCAGCACGAGGTTTTCGCCCTCACCCTCGGGTATCACATCGTTGGTCACCGAGGTGACATCGCGCGTCGTTACCGTCTGGAACGGCCATGGAGCGGTGAAGTTTACGCCCGAACCAATGGTGCGGCTGTATTTGCCGAAGGTGGTGACGATGCCCTGCTCCTTGGGACTGAGCTGATGCGTCGAACTGCCCAGCAGCCAGATCAGCGCGGCCCCGCCCAGGATCACCGGCCACCACGATTTGCCATCGGGCCGGGGCGGGAGCGAGGGGAACCCGCCGCCACCGCCGCCACCGCCACCGGGGCCTTTCTTCCGGCCGCGGAAGATATCCTCGATATTGGCCGAGCGACGTTCGCCGCTGGTGTAGTCGTCGGGCTTGAGCCAGGGATTACGGGGCCCCTGGGGCTTCTGGTCCGGCGGCGGATCGCCTGAAGGCGCACCATCGCCGTTGCCGGAAGCGGGCGGTTCATCACCGTTACCGCCGCCGCCATTGCCGCCGCTGCTACCACCGCTGCCCCACGGGCTCTTGCGACCGGCCATTGCCAGCCACTGACCCGGCTTGAAACTGCCATTTCCTCTCATGGACCTCACTATAGGTAGTGCTGGACCAAAAAACAGGGTCTCGCTGCGCTTTTTCCTTGCTAGGGGGCTGGCAACGAGCCCGTGGAGCCGAAGTTGAGCGATTCCGACCATCTGAAAACCCTGTTGCCCGCTGACGTACAGCCGCGAGTCCTGTCTTTGCGGCTCAGCGACGGGGCGGTGACCGCCGTTCTTGATGCCGATGGATTGGACGGTGCCGGGCGGGCGGCCCTGGAGGATGCAGTCAAGGCCGCACTAACCGAGGCTGCGGGCGTGACCGAAGTGCGGGTCGCACTGATGGCGGACAAGCCGCGCCGACGGATTATCGCGGTCGGTTCGGGCAAGGGCGGGGTCGGTAAGTCGACCGTTTCGGCCAATCTCGCGATCGCGCTGGCGCGGCTGGGCTACAAGGTCGGGCTGGTCGATGCCGATATCTATGGGCCGTCTCAGCCGCGGCTGCTGGGCACGGACGATGTGAAGGCCCAGGCGCGGGACAAGCAATTGTTGCCGGTGCCAAGCCGCTGGGGCGTCAGCGTCCTGTCGACCGGCAACCTGATCGATCGGGGCAAGGCGATTGCCTGGCGCGGGCCAATGGCCAGTGGCGCGCTGGATCAGCTGATGGACGCCCACTGGGGCACGACCGACGTGCTTGTGGTCGATCTTCCGCCGGGCACCGGGGACGTGCAGCTGTCGATGATCCAGCGGCACAAGCCGGTGGGTGCGATCATCGTCTCGACCCCGCAGGACCTGGCGCTGATCGATGCGACCCGCGCGATGCAATTGTTCGACGTCGGCCAGGTGCCGGTGATTGGTCTGATCGAAAACATGGCGGGCTATGTCTGCCCCCATTGCGGTGAAGTGTCCGATCCGTTCGGACGCGGCGGGGCAGAGGCCGAAGCGGCGCGGCTTGACCATGCCTTTCTCGGCCGCATTCCGCTCGATCTGGCGATCCGCCAGGCCAGCGATGCTGGCCAGCCGCCGGCTGCCGGCGAAGGTCCGCAAGCCGAAGCCTTCCTGGCGCTGGCACGCCGCGTCGGCGATTGGCTGGACCAGCACTGATGCAGGTAACGCGGCGGGGGCTGCTGATCGGGGCCGGGGCCGCTGGCGGTCTGCTGGTCGCCTGGGCACTCACCCCGCGACGCTTTGACGTGCCGTTGGTGGCCGGTGAGGGCGAGCATGCCTTCAACGCCTGGCTCAAGATCGGTCGCGATGGCGTGGTGACGGTGGCCGTCCCCGAGATTGAGATGGGGCAGGGGATCACTACGCTGATTCCGCAAATCGTTGCAGTCGAGCTCGGCGCGGACTGGCGGCAGATCGCAGTCGAGCCTGCGCCGGTCAGCGGTGTCTATGCGAATGTCCCGCTTGCGGCGCACTGGCGCAGTCTGTGGATGCCGGCCTTTCCCGATCTGGCCAAGGCGCCGGACAGCGTTCTGGCCCAGCGGTTCGGTGAGCGCGAGGCCTTTATGGTCGCCGCCGAGGGTGCCGGTCTTGCTGCCTATGAAGCCGGCGCACGCGAGGCTGCCGCGGCTGCGCGGTCGATGCTGGCCATGGCAGCGGCCGCACGCTGGGATATCGGCTGGGAAGAGTGCGCGGCCCAGAACGGCTTCATCGTCAGCGGCAATCGCCGGTTGTCCTTTGCCGAGCTGGTGGACGAAGCGGCAGGCTTCGATCCACCCGAGCCCCCGGCGCTCCGGCCCCAACCGGCCAGTGAACGCGCGGTCGACCAGCCCGAAGGTGTGCGTCCCAACTTTCCCAGGCTCGATCTGCCAGCCAAAGTCGATGGCAGCGCGGTTTTCGCGGGCGACGTGCGGCTGCCGGGAATGGTCTTTGCCGCGCTGCGCCACGGTCCGCCGGGCGATACCCGGCTGGGCACTTACGAGCCGAAGAATGCTGCGGCTTTAAAGGGTCTGATCAAACTGGTCGAAGGACCCGATTGGCTCGCTGCCGTGGCCAGCGACTGGTGGTCTGCGGAGAAGGCTCTTTCACTTATTTCTCCGCGCTTTGCTGCGCAGCATGAACCAGACAGCGGCGTGATTGAGCGGTTGCTTGACCAAGCGCTGCACAAGGGTGCCGCACAGACCATTGCCGAGCATGGCGATCACCAGGACGTGCTGCGCGGAAAGTTCGAGCTGGCCCGGATTTACCGCATCGCCCCGGCGCTCGCCGCGCCGCTGGAAACCGCGACAGCTACTGCGCGGGTGAGTGACGACAAGGTTGAACTGTGGCTGGCCAGCCAGGCCCCCCAGTCATCGCGCCGCGCCGTGGCTGCGGCACTTGGGATCGATAAGGGTCAGGTGGTGATTTACCCGGTGCCGGCGGGTGGTGCCTTCGATGCCCGGCTCGACACGCCGCATGCCATACAGGCCGCCCTTATCGCCCGCGATGTCGGTAAGCCGGTGCAACTGATGTGGTCGCGCTGGCAAGAGCAGGTGCGCAGCCTGCCGCGCAGTCCGGCCCAGGCCGTGCTGGCGGCGCGCACGGCGGCAGACGGCTCCCTGACCGCGCTGAAACTGCGCGTGGCCATGCCAGCGACAACGCAGGAGTTCGGCGCACGCCTGTTTGACGGCGCAGATGCCTATCAGGCTCGCGCCGCGCAGGATGGCGGAGACCCGCTCGCCCTGGCCGGATGCCTGCCACCCTATGCAATCGAGCATCTGGTGGTGGAACACGTGCCGGTTGCGCTCCCGCTGTCGACCGGCCGGGTGCGGGGCAACGGTGCGGCGATGGGCTGTTTCCTGATTGAAACCTTTGTTGACGAGCTGGCGGCCCGTTCGGGTCGGGAACCATTGTCCTATCGCATGGCCATGCTGGGGCAGGACGTCCGGCTGGCGACCTGCCTGCAGCGCGCCGCCACGCTGGCCGAATGGGGTGGTGGCCGTGGCGGTTCGGGGCAGGGCCTTGCCTGCCACCGGATGACCCTGGGCGATCGGGAGGGGCGGATTGCCCTGGTTGCATCGGCCCGCCGTGACGAGCGCGGGATCCGGGTCGACAAGCTGACGGCCGTGCTCGACATCGGGCGGGTGGTGAATCTGGATATCGCTCGCCAGCAAGTCGAAGGCGGACTGCTGTTCGGTCTGGCTCTCGCCCGCGGGTCCAGCACGGCCTACGGCGATGGCCTGCCGCTGAGCGGACGCCTGTCGCAGCTGGCCCTGCCACTGCTGGCCGATTGCCCGGAGATCGAAATTGAATTCGTCGAAGGCGATGCCCCGCCGTTCGACCCGGGTGAGCTGGGCGTGGCCGTTGCCGCTCCGGCCATTGCCAATGCACTGTTTTCGGCAGGCACCACGCGGATGCACAGCCTGCCGCTGATCGGGGAACTAGGATGACGCTGCCTGCCAACCACCCGCCTGTTGCTACGCCAAGGATTGGCGTGCTGATGGTCAATCTGGGTACGCCCGATGCACCGACGCCCAGTGCCGTGCGGCGTTATCTGAAAGAATTCCTGTCTGATCCGCGCGTGGTGGAAATCCCCAAGCTGGTCTGGTGGCCGATCCTCAACGGGATCATCCTGAACGTGCGGCCCAAGAAGTCGGCCCATGCCTACGCCCAGGTCTGGGGTCCGGACGGCTCGCCGCTGGCCACCATCACCAAGGGCCAGGCCGAGGCGCTGCAGGCGCGGCTTGGCGATGGCATCATGGTCCGCTGGGCCATGCGCTATGGCAATCCGGCCATGGGCACGGTGCTCGCTGAGATGAAGGCGGCGGGCTGCGAGCGGATCCTGATCGCCCCGCTCTATCCGCAATACTCAGGGGCAACCACGGCGACGGTGATCGACGAGCTGGGGCGGCAACTTACAGCGATGCGCTGGCAGCCCGCGACCCGCACCCTGCCGCCCTATTACGACGATCCGATCCACATCGCGGCCCTGCGCGATGACCTGGCCCGCCAACTGCGCGCGTTGGCCTTTGTCCCCGAAGTACTGCTGCTCTCGTTTCACGGGATGCCGGACCGCACGCTGCACCTGGGCGATCCCTATCACTGCCAGTGTCGCAAGACCGCGCGGCTGGCGGGTGAGGCGCTGCAAGCGGATTTCCCGCAGCTCAGGATTGAGACCAGCTTCCAGTCGCGGTTCGGCCCGGCCAAGTGGCTGGAGCCCTATACCGAGGACACCCTGGTCCGCCTGGCGGGAGAGGGCGTGAAGCGCCTCGCCATCGCCGCGCCCGGTTTTTCCGCCGATTGCCTGGAAACGCGGGAAGAACTGGCGATCCGTGGGCGCGAGGTGTTCGAGGAAAAGGGCGGGATTGACTTTGCCGCGCTCGATTGTCTGAATGTGTCCGATCCGGGGATGGCCATGCTCGAGGCGCTGGTGCGCCGCGAGCTGGGGGGATGGATTTAACCGTTTGGTTAAGTTACATTGATGTAAGTAACAGCTCTATTGCCCCCCTCCAGAGGATTCTCGCATGGCCACGCTTGCCCCCGAAGCACCCAAGTTCACGCATTGGTCGCAGAAGCTGCCCAAGGATTCGCTTGATCACATTCCCGGAGAGGACGGCTGGCCGATCCTGGGCAACACGCTGCAATTGCTGGCCGATCCGGCGGGCTTCGGCAACCGGATGCGGGCCAAATATGGCGACATCTACCGCAACAACAGCTTTGGCCGCCGCGGGGTGATCATGTTCGGGGCCGAGGCGAACGAGCTGGTCCTGTTTGATCGCGACAAGATCTTTTCGTCCGAACAGGGCTGGGGTCCGGTGCTCGACCTGCTGTTCCCGCGCGGGTTGATGCTGCTCGATTTCGATCATCACCGGGCGGACCGGCGTGCCTTGTCGATCGCCTTCAAGCCGGGGCCGATGCGGCACTATTCGGGCGCGCTCAATGCGGGCATTTCCGTCCGGGCCGAGGAATGGCGCGACCAGGAAATCCTGTTCTATCCGGCCATCAAGCAACTGACGCTGGACCTTGCCGCCGACAGCTTCCTGGGCGTGCCGCTGGGGCCAGAGGCTGATGCAATCAACAAGGCCTTCGTCGATATGGTGGCTGCCTCGATCGGCGTGGTGCGCAGGCCGCTGCCCTTCACCGCGATGGGCCGCGGGGTGGCGGGCCGCAAGTTCCTGCTCGATTACTTCACCCGCGAAACTCTGAAGCGCCGCGAGGCCGGTGGCGGGCAGGACATGTTCAGCCAGTTCGCCACGGCCACGCGCGAGGATGGCTCGCTGCTGCCGGTCGACGAAGTGGTCGATCACATGATCTTCCTGATGATGGCGGCGCACGATACCATCACCAGCTCTGCTACCTCGCTGGTCTGGCTGCTGGCCAAGAACCCTGAATGGCAGGACAAGCTGCGCACCGAAATTCTGGCCGTGACCGGCGGGGAGGGACGGCCGCTGTCCTATGACGATCTGGGCAAGCTGGATCTCACCGAAATGGCCTTCAAGGAGGCTTTGCGGATGATCCCGCCGGTGCCTTCGCTGCCGCGCCGCGCACTGAAGGAGTTCACCTTCAAGGGTGTGCGGGTGCCGGCTGGCACGCCGGTGGGGATCAGCCCGGCTGCGGTGCATATGGAAGCCGAACATTGGCCTCAGCCGCAAAAGTTCGATCCGATGCGCTTCACCCCGGATCAGGTGGCCAAACGGCACAAGTACGCCTGGGTGCCGTTTGGCGGCGGTGCGCACATGTGCCTGGGACTGCACTTCGCCTATATGCAGGTTAAGATCCTGATGGCCCACCTGCTGAGCCGGTACCAGATCGAGATCGCCCCGGGTTACGAACCGGAATGGCAGGCCTGGCCGATCCCCAAGCCCAAGGACGGACTGAAGGTGGCTTTCCGGCCGCTTTAATCGGCTGCAGGGAGGTACTTGACCGGATCAAGTGCGACGCGGTTGCGGCGCACTTCGAAATGGAGCTGGGGCGAGGTGGCCAGGCCTGTCTGCCCCACCAGCCCGACGCGTTCGCCGGCCTTGACCCGATCGCCGTCCTTCACCGTAATCCGGTCAAGGAACGAATAGGTGGTGGTCCAGCGGCCGCCGTGATGGATGATTACCGTCAGCCCATATTCTTTGGGGCCTTGCGCTGCGAATATGACTGTCCCTGCTGCCGCGGCACGGGCTGCGGTGCCACGCGGCGCGGCAATATCGATCCCGTCATGAAAGGCCCTGGTGCCGCCCCGCGCGACAAAGCTGCGGCGCACCTCGCCCTGGACCGGCCAGGCGAAGCTGGCGGGCGGCTGGGCGGTTGTCTTGGGCGCACCGGGGGCGGGGCCGGGATCGGGCGCCGGGGTTGCCGTCGCGACTGGGGACGGCGTTGGCGGCGGTGCAGCAACCGGCGGCGGTGCCTTGGTCAGGGTTGGGATGATCAGCTTCTGTCCGGCTTTCAACGGTGCCTTGGGATCAAGTCCGTTGGCCCCCGCAATTGTCGACCAGGCAATGCCATAGTCCAGCGCCACACCCAGCCCGGTTTCACCCTCTTGCACTGTATGGGTGCGGCGGCGCGGGATTACGAGCTTCTGGCCGATCCGGACGGTGTAAGGCGGCTTGAGGCCATTGGCCTCGATAATCAACAAGCGCGGCACGGCAACGCGGTTGGCAATGCCGCCCAGCGTCTCACCCGGCTTAACAGTATATTCGGTGGCAGTTTTCGGATCGTCCTGCTGGGCAAGCAGCGGCGGGGCAGCCAGCACTGCCAAAGCCAGTGCGAACAGCCTCCCGGCGCGCATCAGCCAAACCGTTCCGCCAGCGCCGCCAGCGACGCCTCGTGCGTCAGGTCGAGCTGCAAGGGAGTTACCGCCACAAAGCCATCCTGGATTGCCTCAAGATCAGTCGCATGACCGGGAGTGTGTTCTATCCCATCGAGACCAAACCAGAAATAGCGATATCCACGGGGATCAGTGCTTTCCACGATCGTCCCGCGCGAATAGTCGTGAAAGCCTTGGCGGACCACGCGGATGCCCCGCACCTCTTCTGCAGGCAGGGCCGGGAAGTTGACATTGACCAGCGTGCGCGGCGCAAATGGTGCTTCCAGCAGCGGCGCCAAGACCTGCGCGCCCCAGGCTTCCGCCGCGCCGAACGGCACGGCATCGCCCATGCCTTCGCTGGCATAGACCTGGCTCAGTGCGATGGAGCGGATGCCGGCCAGCGCGCCCTCGATCGCGGCGGAGACCGTGCCCGAATAGGTCACGTCATCGCCCAGGTTCGCACCGCGATTGACGCCGGACAGGATCAGGTCAGGCGCGGCGGGCATGACCTTGCGCAGGGCCATCATCACCGCGTCGGTTGGCGTACCCGACACGGAGAAGCGCCGCTCGTCATGCTGGCGCAGCCGGACCGGGCGGCTCAGCGTTAACGAGTGGCCCGCACCGGACTGTTCCTCGGCCGGGGCGCAGATCCAGATATCGTCAGAGAACTGCCTGGCAATCGCCTCCAGCACGGTGAGGCCGGGGGCGAAGATGCCGTCGTCGTTGGTCAGGAGAATACGCATCAGAGGGGCACCAGCCGGTCGATCCCGCCCATATAGGGGCGCAGCACCGCCGGCACTTCGACCGAGCCGTCTTCCTGCTGGTAATTCTCCAGCACGGCCACCAGCGTGCGGCCGACGGCAAGGCCTGAGCCGTTCAGCGTGTGAACGAAGTCCGGCTTGGCGCCCTTGCCATCGGCTCCCCCGGCAGGGCGATAGCGGGCGTTCATCCGCCGTGCCTGGAAATCGCCGCAGTTGGAGATCGAGCTGATCTCGCGGTAGGTGTTCTGGCCGGGCAGCCAGACCTCAAGATCATAGGTCTTGCGGGCGGTGAAGCCCATGTCCCCGGCGCAGAGCAGCACCTTGCGATAGGGCAATTCCAGCGCCTGGAGGATCGATTCGGCCGCCGCCGTCATCTGTTCGTGCTCGGCCTCGGACTGGTCGGGCGCGCAGATCGTTACCAGCTCGACCTTTTCGAACTGGTGCTGGCGGATATAGCCGCGGGTATCCTTGCCGGCCGCTCCGGCCTCGCTGCGGAAGCAGGGGGTCAGCGCGGTTAGGCGCAAGGGCAGGGCTGCCCCCTCAAGGATCTGTTCGCGCACGGAGTTGGTCAGCGAGACTTCGGCGGTGGGGATCAGCCAGCGCCCGTCGGTGGTCTGGAAGTTGTCTTCGGCGAATTTGGGCAGCTGGCCAGTGCCGAACAATGACTCTTCACGCACCAGTAGCGGCGTGGCGCATTCGGTGTGCCCGTTGAGTGTCGTTTGTGTGTCCAGCATGTACTGGCCAAGTGCCCGTTGCAGGCGCGCCATCTGCCCGCGCAGGAAGGTGAAACGCGCGCCGGAAATCAGCGCTCCGGTTTCGAAGTCGAGTCCCAGCGCCGGACCCAGGTCGGCGTGCTCCTTCGGGGAAAAAGCGAACTGACGCGGGCTGCCCCAGCGGCTCACTTCGACGTTCTGGCTCTCGTCCTCGCCATCGGGCACTGCGGAATCTGGCAGGTTGGGCGAGGCCGCCAAGGCCTCCTGCAATTCTGCGGAAAGCTCGCGATCTTCCTGTTCCAGCGCGGGCAGGGTGTTCTTGATCTCGGCCACTTCGGCCTTGAGCCGCTCGGCCTCGTCCTTGTCGCCCCGACCCATCGCCGCGCCGATCGCCTTCGAGGCCTCGTTGCGGCGGTTTTGGGCGTCCTGCATGGCAGTAGCCACTGCACGCCGCGCAGTATCGAGTGCCAGAATCGCACCCGAAACAGGCTCTACCCCCCTGCGGGCAAGGGCGGCATCAAAAGCGGCGGGATCGTCGCGGATCAGGCGGATGTCGTGCATAGCGCTGGCGCTATGCCGCTTGCCCCGTCCATGCGCAAGGTGGCGCTACTTTGCTTTGCAGGTGCTGATCCCCAACAAGGAATAGGCCGGACAGGTCCGCAGGAAGCCGGTGACCAGCAGGATCACGCCCGGCCAGCCCCATGGCGTTTGGGGACCCACGAATACCAGCGAGATCAGTACAAGGCCGACAAGGATGCGAAGCAAGCGGTCAGTGCTGCCGACATTGGTGGTGAACATGGCTCATCCCTTCATTACGATGGGACAACACTGCCGCACCGCGCCAAGCGATGCATTGACCGGGATCAAGGGAGGCGGAAGTGGTGGGCGCGACAGGGATTGAACCTGTGACCCCACCCGTGTGAAGGGTGTGCTCTACCGCTGAGCTACGCGCCCACTTCCTCGGCGAAGGGCGCCCTTAGAGGGGCGACGGCGAATTGACAAGCGGGGAAAGCGGGATAGAGGCGCCAGACATGAGCGAAGAAACTTCTGCCACGCCCGCCGCTGGCGCCGACGTGCCGCCCGATCGCCTGGCGATCAGTCCGCGCAGCCCGCACTTCAACCAGGACGTGCTGATGCGCGGCGTGGGCATCCGCTTCAAAGGTGTGGTTCGCACCAATATCGAGGAATACTCGATCTCCGAAGGCTGGGTACGGGTCCAGGCCGGCAAGACCATGGATCGGCATGGCCAGCCGCTGACCATCAAGCTCAACGGCCCGGTTGAAGCCTGGTTTGAGGACCTGGGCGACAATCCGCCCGTGGCGAAGGCCTAAATCGCCAGTTCGCGTTTGATGATGGCGGCGATTGGATCGTCGTCGCGGGAAGGCGTTCCGCGAGAGCGCGGCTGATCGACCTTGGCTTCGGCACGGGCAAGCGTTGGGCGTTCCCCCAGCCGTTCGTTCTTCTTCGGCCTGGATGGGTAAATGAACCCGGCGAGCGGCCAGTGCGTATTCCCCAGTGCCTGGCTAGGACCGTACCACACCCGCACCGCGCTCCAGTCATTGTCAGGCGAGACATCGATGGCGCGGACATGGTCCTCGATCTGGCCGCGGCGGCCGTTGATCGGGCTCCAGTTGGCGTGACGGATCAGCACCGTGCGAGAGTCAATGATCTTGCTGACCGCTGCGACATGGCCGAGCCGCGAATTGCCGTGGGGGCGAAAGGCCATCACTGCACCAACCTTGGGTTTAAAACCCCGAGCATAGCGACCCTCCGCCTGGCCCCACCAGGTGTGCGCATCACCGTAGATCTGGATCCCGGTCAGCTGCCGGGCGTAGGGTACGCATTGCAGGTAGGGAGGAAGGTCTGCGCTCAGCGCCCCGCCCGCGTCGCGGTCGTCGATGTCGATCACCCGCGCGACTGCCGGGGTCGCAATCGCACCCATAATCATGGCGGCAGGAAGCAACAGGCGAGCGATCTTCATGCCATCCGAATTAATGAAACAAGGTTAGTAAAAACTTACCTGCCGGATAAGCGTCATTGCTTGGCCATGCCTGGATTCACCACCCAGCTTGCAAAATCGTGTTGGACAGGTCAGGGCTGACGGCGTGAAACTCCCCCAGGTCATCATCATCGGGCGCCCCAACGTGGGCAAGTCCACGCTGTGGAACCGGCTGGTCGGCAAGAAGCTGGCGCTGGTTGACGATCAGCCGGGCGTCACGCGTGATCGCCGCTTTGGCGAAGCGCACCTGTTGGGCCTTGATTTCACCATCGTCGATACGGCCGGCTGGGAAGACGAGGATGCGGCCAGCCTGCCCGGGCGGATGCGTCAGCAGACCGAGGCGGCGCTGGTTGGTGCGGATGTGGCATTGTTCGTGATCGATGCTCGCGCAGGGCTCACGCCGCTCGATGAGGAAATTGCCCGCAACCTGCGTCAGAGCGATGTTCCTGTGGTACTGGTTGCCAACAAGGCCGAGGGCAAGGCTGGCGATCATGGCCTGTTCGAGGCATTCTCGCTCGGCTTTGGTGATCCCGTCCCGCTTTCGGCCGAGCATGGCCAGGGCATGGCGGACCTGTTCGAGGCGCTGCTGCCGCATCTCAATGAGCGGCAGGAAGAAATGGATGCCGCTGCGGCGCTTGCGGCCGAAACCGATGACGAAGAGGAATACGATCCCAAGGCTGTGCTGAAGCTGGCAATTGTGGGGCGGCCCAATGCCGGCAAGTCCACGCTGGTCAACCGGTTCCTGGGCGAAGACCGGCTGCTAACCGGACCAGAGGCCGGGATCACCCGGGATTCCATCGCTGTCGACTGGACCTGGCACGATCCCAAGACTGGCGAAGATCGTCCGGTCCGGCTGATCGACACAGCCGGGATGCGCAAGAAGGCCCAGGTTACCGACAAGCTTGAAAAGCTGGCCGTGGCCGATGCGCGCCATGCTATCGATTTTGCCGAAGTGGTCGTGCTGCTGCTGGATGCCACGCGCGGGCTGGAGCATCAGGATCTCAAGATCGCCAGCCTGGTGCTGGAAGAAGGCCGCGCCCTGATGATCGCGATCAACAAGTGGGACGTGGCCGAAGATGCCTCGGCCTTGTTCAACGGTATCCGCGGCGCGCTGGAAGACGGGCTCAGTCAGGTCAAGGGGCTCCCATTGCTGGCGGTATCGGCCCGCACCGGCAAAGGGCTGGACGATCTGCTGCGCGCCGCGTTCGAGCTGCGCGACGCCTGGTCAAAGCGGGTGCCGACCTCGCTGCTCAATCGCTGGTTCGATGATGCCCTGGCCAAGAACCCGCCGCCCGCGCCCGGCGGAAAGCGGATCAAGCTGCGCTACATCACCCAGGCCAAGACTCGCCCGCCCGGCTTCGTGCTGTTCGGCACGCGGCTGGATGAACTGCCGGCGAGTTACCAGCGCTACCTGGTCAACGGCATCCGCCGCGACTTGGGTTTTGACGCCGTGCCGGTGCGGCTGACGCTGCGCAGCCCGAAGAACCCCTTCGCCAAGAAGTAATCGGTAGGGCGGGGGCTCAGCCCCCCACAGCCTCGCTGTTGAGCTGGATGTAGTTCTGCAGTCCCATGCGCTCGATCATCTCGAACTGGGTTTCGAGGAAATCGACGTGCTCTTCCTCGCTTGCGAGGATCGACATGAACAGATCGCGGCTGCCGAAATCGCGCACAGCCTCGCAGTGGACGATCGCTTCGCGCAGGTCGGGGATCGCATCGTGTTCAAGCGCGAGGTCAGCCTTGAGGATTTCCTCGACATTTTCGCCAATGCGCAGCTTGCCCATGTTCTGGAAGTTGGGCAGCCCTTCAAGAAACAGGATGCGCTCCGCCACCTGATCGGCATGCTTCATCTCGTCGATCGATTCGTGCCGCTCATGCTCGGCCAGCTTCTTGATCCCCCAATTGTCCAGCATGCGATAATGCAGCCAGTACTGGTTGACCGCAGTCAGCTCGTTGAACAGCACCTTGTTCAGGAATTCGATGACTTTCTTATCGCCCTTCACGGCGGTTTCTCCCGGGTGGATGTGATGAATTACGCGCGTATTATGCCGCGTTGCAACAAGCCCGATCAAGGCAAATTTTCATTTATTTTCAGAAGCTTTTGATAGTCATTCGCAAGTTGCTCAAGTGCACTTGCAAGGCACTCGCATCAGGCGGTTTCCAGCCCTGAAGCCTGTCCTTCGGCCTGCATCTGCGTTCGCTCCTCGATCAGCATTTCAGCAGCATCGTCAAGGCATTGGCCACATTGGGGGCGACAGCCCAGCGCCTCGTAAACCGCATCAACATCGCCGGGACAACGGCGCGCGGCTTCGCGCAGTTCACATTCCCGGATCGCATTGCAGACGCAAATGTACATGGTCGGGCTCCGCTGGAGACGACTCGGATAATAATGCGAAACATTCGCAATAGCAACTACCGTGTGAGCGGTTGCCAATGCCGATAGGTTAGACCGCGCCACAGCCACTCGACCGGTCCCTGGCGGTAGCGGCGCAGCCAAGGTCCGCTCCAAGCCAGCAGCACCAGCCAGACCCCCAGCACCCAGCCCCACTGCGCGAGGGTTCCAACCGTTCCGGCCAGGCCCAGCCCCCACCCATGGAAGACGAAGGTCATCAACAGCGAGGTCAGCAGGTAGTTGCTGAGCGCCATCTGCCCCGCTGCCTGCAGCCGGGCGCCAATCGCTGTGCGGAGCAAGGCCGGTGCCGCTAGCACCAGCAGTGCCGCATAGGCGAGCGTAAGAGCAAGATGGGAGGGGCCAGCCGCACCGAGGAAGACAAATAGCATGGC
>Ga0315900_10008034_pt1 | contig 13677 bp, 14 predicted proteins | sample LakEriMetagenome_FD_203521 | JGI IMG/M metagenome (GOLD analysis project Ga0315900, IMG submission 203521) | Freshwater fungal communities from buoy surface, Lake Erie, Ohio, United States - Buoy 12 MA114 | ecosystem: Environmental > Aquatic > Freshwater > Lake > Lake biofilm | place: USA: Lake...
CGCCTGCAACGCTTCGAGGCGGTGCCGACCGTCGGTGCGCCGATGCCCGTCGCGGGCGACACGGTGCAGCTGCGCGACGGCCGCGCGGCACGGGTGGTCGATGCTGCGCTGCGCCCCGATGGACGCCCGGAATTCCTCGCGGTCGCGCCGCTCGTGGTCGGCGAGACCGATCCCGAAGCGACGAGCGCGACGGGCATGACCCTCGAGTCGACCGCGCTGCCCCTGCCCTACGCGTTGCCGGACTGAACGCCCGGCCGATCCGCCGCCGCCGCTTTGCGGTCGCCGCTTTACGGCCGCCGCGTCACTCGGGACGCATCTGCGGGAACAGCAGCACGTCGCGGATCGAGGGTGAGTCGGTGAGGAACATCGCCAAGCGGTCGATGCCGACGCCGAGACCCGCCGTGGGCGGCATGCCGTACTCGAGCGCGCGGATGTAGTCGGCGTCGTAGAACATCGCCTCCTCGTCACCCGCGTCCTTGCGCTCGACCTGGGCGCGGAAACGCGCCGCCTGGTCCTCGGGGTCGTTGAGCTCCGAGAACCCGTTGGCGAGTTCCCGGCCACCGACGAAGAACTCGAAACGGTCGGTGAGGAACGGGTCGGCATCGTTGGCCCGCGACAGCGGCGACACCTCGGCCGGGTAGGCGTAGACGAAGGTCGGCTGCACCAAGGTGTGCTCGCCGGTCTTCTCGAAGAGCTCGATCTGCAGCTTGCCCGCGCCATCGCCCGGCTTCCAGGGGATGCCGCGCGCCTCGCAAGCCGCGCGCAGGTACGGCACGTCGCGCAATCGCGCGCGCTCGAGGTCCGGGTTGCGGCGCAAGATCAGGTCCTCGACCGTGACACGCTCGAACGGGGCGCGCAGGTCGTAGCGCACGCCCTGCGACTCGAACTCGAGCGTGCCGAGCACTGCCTCCGATGCGCCGCGCAGCATCTGTTCCACGAGGTCCATCAGGTCGCGGTAGTCCGCGTACGCCTGATAGAGCTCGAGCATGGTGAACTCGGGGTTGTGGCGCGTCGAGAGCCCTTCGTTGCGGAAATTGCGGTTGATCTCGTAGACGCGCTCGAGGCCGCCGACCACGAGCCGCTTGAGGTAGAGCTCCGGGGCGATGCGCAGGTACATGTCGATGCCGAGCGCGTTGTGCTGCGTGACGAAGGGCCGGGCCGCCGCGCCGCCCGGGATCGGCTGCATCATCGGGGTCTCGACCTCGAGGAACCCGAGCGCATCGAGCATGTCGCGCAGGAAGCGCACGAGGCGCGTGCGCTTGAGGAACACCGCGCGGCTGTCCTCGTTCATGATCAGATCGACGTAGCGCTGGCGGTACCGGGCCTCGGTGTCGGCGAGGCCATGCCACTTGTCGGGCAAGGGCCGCAATGATTTCACCAGCAAGCGCAGGCGCTCGACGCGCACGGACAGCTCGCCGGTCTTGGTGCGGAACAGCACGCCCTCCGCGCCCACGATGTCGCCGATGTCCCAGCCCTTGAACGCCTCGTAGTCCTCCGCGCCGATCGCGTCGCGCTGGACGAAGGCCTGGATCTGCCCCGAGGAATCCTGCAGCTTGGCGAAGCTCGCCTTGCCCATGATGCGGCGCAACATCATGCGTCCGGCGATGCATACCCGCACCGCCTGCGCCTCGAGCGCGGCGTCGTCGAGGTCCCCGTAGCCGAGCAGGAGCTCGCCCGCCAGCGCATCGCGGCGGAAATCGTTCGGGAACGCGGGGTCGCCCAGGGTGCGCAGCGCCGCGAGCTTCGCGCGCCGTTCGCCGATCAAGCGGTTGTCGTCGTCGCTCACAGGCCCGCCTTGAGGGAAGCTTCGAGGAAGGGGTCGAGGTCGCCGTCGAGCACGGCCGTGGTGTTGCCCACCTCGACGTCGGTGCGCAGGTCCTTGATGCGCGACTGGTCGAGCACGTAGGAGCGGATCTGGTGGCCCCAGCTGACGTCGGATTTCGAGTCCTCGAGGACCTTGGCCGCCGCGTTGCGCTTGTTGACCTCGAGCTCGTAGAGCTTGGCCTTGAGCATCTTCATGGCGGTCGAGCGGTTCTTGTGCTGGCTGCGCTCGTTCTGGCACGCGACCACGATGCCCGAGGGCATATGGCGGATGCGCACCGCGGACTCGGTCTTGTTGACGTGCTGGCCGCCGGCGCCGCTCGCGCGGTAGACATCCGTCTCGAGGTCCGCCGGGTTGATGTCGATGTTGATGTCGTCGTCGATCTCGGGCGAGATGAACACCGACGCGAAGGAGGTGTGGCGGCGGTTGCCGGAATCGAAGGGCGACTTGCGCACCAGCCGGTGCACCCCGGTCTCGGTGCGCAACCAGCCGTAGGCGTGGTCACCCCGGACCTCGATGGTCGCGCTCTTCATGCCCGCGACTTCGCCCGGGCTCGAGTCGATGACCTCGGCGGAGAAGCCGCGCGATGCGGCCCACTTGAGGTACATGCGCAGCAGCATCTGCGCCCAATCCTGGGCCTCGGTGCCACCGGCGCCGGCCTGGATGTCGAGATAGGCGTTGTGGGAGTCCATCTCGCCGCGGAACATGCGCCGCAGCTCGAGCTTGCGGACCTCGGCCTCGACCTTCGGCAGGTCGCGCTCGACCTCGACCGCGACGGATTCGTCGCCCTCGGCTTCGGCCAGTTCGAGCAGTTCGACGGAATCGGTGACGGCGCGCGTGGCGGCGTCCATCTGCGCGAGCTCCGAGGTGAGCTTGGCGCGCTCCTTGCCGAGCTCCTGTGCCCTGTCGGGCTTCTGCCAGACCGCCGGATCCTCGAGCTCGCGGCTGACCTCTTCCAGCCGTTCTTTCTTCAGGTCGTAGTCAAAGAAACCCCCGTAAGGAGCGCACGCGCTCCTGGAGGTCGGCGAGGGAACGCTTGACGAGGCCGAGTTCGATCATGCGGTCATTCTAGCAGATGATCGACCAGCAACTGCAGCCGGCGCTCGCCCGCGTACTCGTTGACGTCGAGGCGGTAGACCAAGAGCGCCTCCTCCGGCACCGGCTCCGAGGCCTCGCGGCCCTGGAAGAAATTGAAGGCGATGGCATCGAAGCGCCGACCCGCGCCGGGGACCTCGACCCACATCTTGAGGTGACGCTCGCCCACGGTGCGCGTGCGCAGGATCCTGAAGCGCTGGTCGAAGCTCGGCTCGGGGAACGCCTGTCCCCAGGGGCCTGCGGCGCGCAAGGTCTCGGCGGTGGCGAGGGAGATCTCGTCGGCGGCCAAGGGTCCATCGGTCTCGATGCGATCCGCCAGCGAACCGCCGGCTTGCCAGCGCTCCACTTCGGCATCGAAGGCCACGGCGAACTCGTCGAGCCGGTCACGCGGCAGCGTGAGCCCGGCCGCCATCGCATGGCCGCCGAAGCGACCGAGCAGCCCCGGATGGCGCGTCGCGACGGCATCGAGCACGTCGCGGATGTGCACGCCCGTCACCGAGCGCGCCGAGCCGCGCAGCTCGCCGGCACCGGCGTCGGCGAAGGCGATCACCGGCCGACGCACGCGATCCTTCAGGCGGCCGGCCACCAATCCGACCACGCCTTGGTGCCAGCCCGGATCGTAGAGACAGAGCCCATGGCGGCGGCGGCCCCTGCCGCTGTCGTCATCCGGATCGCGCAGGTGACGCACGGCGGCGATCGCCTCCTCCTGCATCCGGCCCTCGATCGCACGACGCTCCTGGTTCAACTGGTCGAGGCGCGCCGCGAGCGCCAACGCCTCGGTCGGCGAATCGGTGAGCAGGCAACGGATGCCGATCGACATGTCATCGAGGCGCCCCGCCGCATTGAGCCGCGGCCCGGCGGCGAAGCCGAGGTCGGCGGCCACGAGGCCCGGCAGCAAGCGCTTGCCGGTCTCGAGCAGCGCCCGCACGCCCGGCGTGCAGCGACCGGCCCGGATGCGCTGCAGCCCCTGCGCCACCAGCACACGGTTGTTGTGGTCGAGCGGCACGACGTCGGCGACGGTCCCGAGCGCGACGAGGTCCAGCCATCCGGCAGGCGACGGCAACGACGGGTCGTCGAGCGCGCGATGCAGCGCGGACATCACGTAGAACGCGACGCCCACGCCGGCGAGGCAACGCGAACCGAAGGTGGCGCCGGGGACGTTCGGGTTCACGATGACGTTGGCGTCGGGCAATACCGCGCCGGCGAGGTGATGGTCGGTGACCAGCACGTCGATGCCGCGCTCGCGGGCCGCGGCGACACCCGCGATGCTGGAGATGCCGTTGTCCACGGTCACGATCAGCGTGGGCGCGCGCACGGCCGCCAAGTCGACGATCTCGGGCGTGAGTCCGTAGCCGTACTCGAAGCGGTTGGGCACGAGGAAATCCACCTCGGGCCAGCCCCACGCGCGCAGCGCCCGTACGATGAGCGCGGAACTGGTCGCGCCGTCGGCATCGAAATCACCGACCACGAGCACCCGGCCGTCGGCTCGTCGGTGTGCGAGCAGCAAGGCCACCGCATCCGCGATGCCCTCGAGCGAACCCACGCGCAACAGCCGGTCGAGCGTGTGCGCGAGTTGCCCAGGTCCGTCGATGCCGCGTGCCGCATAGGCGCGGGCCAGTACCGGAGGCAAGGTCCGCAGCCCCTCGAGATGCCCCGGATCCACCGGCCGGTGGACGACTTTGAGCTTCATGCGACGCCTTCGAGCAACGCGGACAAGAGATCCCGCTCCGGTCGCCAGAACCGGTGACGGTCGCCCGCGGTCACGCTGACGGCACGATCGTCCGCCGCGACCGTGAGGCGTCGCAATCGACCCGTCCGCAGCGCCTCGGCCGCCGGGACGAGGAACCGGCGATCGAGGCTCGCGAGTCCATGGGCCATCACGGGCAACACCGCGCAGCCCGACTCGGCGCCCTCCGCCAGCAAGGCCGTCGCGTCCTGCGGCATCGGCTCGACCGTCTGCCCGGCCAGCGTACCGAGCGCCGTCACCCAGGTCTCGTCGGCCCACACACGGGGCCAGTGCGCATCGCTGCGCACGATCGCCAGCGGCTCACGCAAGGGGGTGCCCCCGCCCCAAGGCCAGAGCGTCGTGACCGGCGGGTCGCCGCGTGCGCTGCGCCGACGGTTGAGCGGCAGCCCGTGCAGCCACATCTCGCATTCGGTGAGGAAGGCGCGCAACGCCCCGCCCCCGGCACCCCCCGGCAAGGCTTCTTCGAGCGAGTCGCCAAGCAGACGCTGCGGCTCCACGGTGAGCGCACCCGCGGCGCTCAAACCCTGCAACAGGAAGCCTGCGTCACCGGCCGGGCGCAGGCGCAGCGCGTCCGCCGCGAACTCCCGGTCGAAGTCGGCGCACAACTGCGCGGCCTCGTCCGGCGGCAGACACAAGAGACCGCCCGGGGCGAGATGGACCGTCTTCAGCCCCGGCACGAGATGCAACGGCGAGACCAACCAAGGCTCGCCGCCCTCGCCCGCCCCGAGCGCAGCCGCCACGACCTCGGCCGGATCGACGGCCACCAGATCCGAGCGCCCGAGGCCACGGGCCATCAGGCCGCGCCAGCCGCCGCGCAAGGGCGACGAACGCGCGAAGCGCAGGCGTGTAAGCCCCGACCCGTGGGCCGGTACGGCATCGGAATCGAAGAGGGAGAGGTCAGGCAGGACGAGCACGAGGTCGCGCACATCGGCTATGGTACCGAAGCATGGGACTCGATGTTTCACCGCCGGGCGCGGCGTTCCTCATCCGCAGCTACGCCGACGGCGTGATCCGCATCGGCGAGCAGCGCCACGACACCTCGATCAGCCTCGAGGCCACCGGTCGGATCGCGACGCTGCGCCCGCAGCGGCCGGTCGATCTCCAAGAGGACGACCTCGATGCGGTGTTCGCAGCGCAGCCCGAACTCGTGATCGTCGGCTGGGGCGGAGGCCAGACCTTCCTGCCGGCGGCGCAGCGGCAGTGGTTCCTCACGCGGCGGATCGGCCTCGAAGTGATGGCCCTCGGCCCGGCCTGCCGGACCTTCAACCTGCTCGCGCAAGACGGCCGTCGCGTGGTGGCCTTGCTGTTCCCGTCCCAAGACGGCAAGCCCTGACGCCCCCCGAACGGCTGCGGATGGCGGCCGCGCACCGCGACAGCGGCGGTCAACGGCTGCCGGTGACGACCCCGGTCCGCATCGGCACGAAGGACACCGCGCCCAGATCCTCGCGATCGACCGATCCCGCGCGGCGCGTGTAACGCACCAGCCGCTGCTGGCCGTCCGGCCCGACCGGCATCACGAGCCGCCCTCCCGGCGCGAGCTCGGCCAGCAGCTCCTGCGGCACCTCGGGCGGCGCAGCGGCCACGAGGATCCCATCGTAGGGCGCCATCGCCCGCCAACCCTCGTAGCCATCCCCATGGCGGAAACGCACATTGGCGATGCCGAGTTCACGCAGCGTGGCCTTGGCGCGCTGCAGCAGCGGCTCGATGCGTTCGATGGTGTAGATCTGGGGCACGAGCCCCGCGAGCACCGCGGTCTGGTAGCCGCAACCCGTACCGACCTCGAGCACGCTGCGAAGCGCGCCCCCTTCGCGCAAGGCCTCGGTCATGCGCGCGACGATGTAGGGCTGCGAGATCGTCTGGCCATGGCCGAGCGGCAATGCCGTGTCCTCGTAGGCGCGGCTCGCCAGCGCCTCGTCCACGAAGATATGCCGCGGCACCGAGCGGATGCGCTCGAGCACCGCAGTGTCGCGGATGCCCTGCTCTTCCAGACGCCGGATCAGCCGCTCGCGGGTGCGGGCCGAGGTCATGCCGATGCCGTCGAGCCGGGTGTCCATCGGGGAGGCGCCGCGCGCGGTCCGGTCTCAGCCGATGCCGTCGAGCCAGCGCGCCACCGGCTCGATCGCGGCGTGGCGCGTGAGATCGACCTGCAGGGGGGTCACCGAGACGTAGCCCGCGGCGACCGCGTGGAAATCCGTGCCGGGACCGTCGTCCTCGCCCTCGCCCGCCGGACCTACCCAGTAGACCTGGCGTCCCCGCGGGTCGGTCGCGGGCACCACGCGGTCGGAGCGGTGGCGCGCGCCGAGCCGGGTGCTGCGGAAGCCGCGCAGCGACTCGAACGGCAGGTGCGGGACATTGACGTTGAGGATCATGTTGCGGTCGAGCGGCGCGGACAGCAGCCGCTGTACGACGAGGCGCGCGACCCGGGCCGCAGCGGTGAAATCCGGCTCCCCCTCGCTCGGCCGGCGCAGCGAGAAAGCCACGGTCGGCAGGCCGAGGAAGCGGCCCTCGATGGCGGCCGCCACCGTCCCCGAATACAGCACGTCATCGCCGAGGTTCTCGCCGTTGTTGATGCCCGAGACCACCATGTCGTGCTCGAACTCGAACAGACCGGAGATGGCGAGGTGCACGCAGTCGGTGGGCGTGCCGCTGACGAAGTACGAGCCGGGCCCGGTCTCCGTGACCCGCAGCGGCATCTCGAGGGTCAGCGCGTTGCTGGCGCCGCTGTGGTTGCGCTCCGGGGCGACGGTCGTGAGCTCGGCGAGCCCCTCCAGCGCGCCGCGCAGCGCGAGGATGCCGGGCGCACGGTAACCATCATCGTTGCAGACGAGTATCTTCATGGCGCGGGGCAATATACTGAATGCCGCGACCCGGGGACAGCACGCCCGCCGCGGCGCACCGGGAACCATGGATCATGCGCAAGCCGACCGAGGATGACATCCAGGCCTTCCGCGACGCCGTGCGCGGCACCAAGCCGCTCGCGAGCGAGCCGCGCGTGCCGCGCAAGCGGCGCAAGCCGCCCGTGCGGGCGCGGTTCCGCCGCCAGGCGGAGGCCGAGGTGCTCGAGGACAGCCTCGTGCTCACGCCGGCCGATCTCGAGGTCGAGGCCGCCGACGAGCTCTCCTTCCGCCGCGAAGGCATCCAGGTCACGGTGATGCGCAACCTCAAGCGCGGCCATTACCGGGTCGAGGACGCACTCGACCTGCACGGCATGACCCAACGTGAGGCCAAGGCCGCCCTGCGCGAGTTCCTCGCCCGCGCGGTGGCGAGCCATATGCGCTGCCTGCGGATCGTGCACGGCAAGGGCCTCGGGTCCGGGCCGCGCGGGCCGGTGCTCAAGAACGTCGCCAACATCGTGCTGCGGCGCGACGATGCGGTGCTCGCGTTCTGCTCCGCGCGCCGCGTGGATGGCGGCACCGGCGCGATCTACGTGCTGCTGCGCGGCTGATGGATCCGCGCACCGGCACCCGCCGCGACGCCCGATCAGCGTGACGACCGCGCGAGCGCTGCCGCCATCTGGGCGCGGGTCTCGTCGGTCACCCAACCCGCCGCGAGCGCGGCGGTCTCGGCTTCGGCAGAGACCTCAAAGAGGGCGGCGAGGTCCCGTCGCGTCAGCTCGCGGGTGCGCCGGTAAGCCTGCTGCGGCAAGGCTGCCAGTTCCTGCGCGAGCGCGAGCGCCCGCGGCACGACCTCGCCGGGCGCGACCACCTCGTCGACGAACCCGCATGTGAGCGCCTCTTCCGGCGTGAGCATCGCGCCGCGCGACAGCAACGACACCGCACGGCCGGTACCGACCAGACGCTCGAGGCAACGGAAGATGAGCTCGCCGGGATAGAGGCCGACCCGGACCTCGTTGAGGCCGATACGGAAATCGCCGGCCGCCATGATGCGATGGTCGCAGAGGATCGCGAGCACCGCACCGCCCGCCGGCGAATGGCCCGTGATCGCGCTCACCACCGGCAAGGTACCGTGGACGAGGCGCTGCTGGAGTCGCCAGAAGCCCAACATCAACGCCTGCAAGCCCCCCTCGGATCCGGTGACTTCACGGATATCGAGACCGGCCGAGAACATCCCCGGCTGACCCGACAGCACGATGGCCCGCGGCGCGCCGTCCACCCCGCTCTCGCCCGCCGCGAAGGCCGCCGCGAGCGCGTCGTCCAAGGCGGCCGTGAACGCCGCACTCAGGGCATTGACCGGCGGTCGGGCGAGGCGGATCTCGCGCACACAACCATGATCGATGATCTCAAGCATGCTCATCCTCCGTGGCGTCGCCGGCGAGGGTCACCAATTCACGCAGCACCACGGTCGCGAAACTGCCTGCCCGCAACGAAAAGCGCAACTCGCAGTCCCTTGAGGGGCAGTCGTTCGAGGGCGAGTCCGTCGCCGGACTCCCCGACGCCTCGCCCTGCGGCAACCAGGCGTGCGCAAGCCCCCGTACCACGGCGCGCAGCGGACGCCGCGCCGGCTCCATCCGCTCGGCGCCCAGCAGTTCGAGCAGCGCCGGATAGCGGCCCGCCACCGCCGTTTCGAGTTCGGCCACCGCGCCCCGCACGCCGGCATCGCCCTCCCCCCACATCGGACCGGTCGGATGCACATCGAGCGCGGCCAGGCGCGACTCGAGCGTGATGTCCGGGGTCTCCACCAGGAAGTTCGAATTGCGGCCCTCGAGGTTCGCACGGTCGCCGGCGAGCAGCCGGTCCCAAGTCCGCGACGACACGCGCTCGGCCAGCACCGCGTTGAACACCAGGCTGCGGGCCGCCGACAGCGCGAACCCGCGCCCATCGCGCGGCGCCGGCGCCGGCGCGCCGCGCAGCACCGCGAGGTTCGAGAGGTCCCGGCCGAAGCGCTGCGGCCCGAAGTAGTTGGGCACACCGCGCTCACGCAACTGCGACAGCCGTGCCTCGAGCGCCGCGGCATCGCCCTCGAACCCGCGCAGCACGATGCGAAAATCGTTGCCGGTGAGCGCGCCGCGCGGCAGCTTGCGCCGATGGGCGTGCGCCTCGAGCACCTCGAACCCCTCGCCGCCGGCGCCGACGAACTCCGCCGCGGTCCGGCGGCGCGCCGGCAGGCTGAACCATTGCGTCGTCACCGCATTGCGGTCCTTGAGGCCCGCATACCCCACATCGTGCTGACGGACGTCCGCGAGCCTCGCGAGCTCTCTCGCCACCCACGCCGTGTTCTGGCCGCGCTTGCGGACGCGCAGCAGCAGGTGTTCGCCCGATCCGGACGGCGCGAAACCCAACTGCTCGTCGACCTGGAAATCCTCGGGGGAGACGCGGATCGCCGCCGTGCCCACGGGTGCGCCATGTGCGCGGGGCGGGTCAAGCGCGAGTTCGGCCCAGCCGGACATGCGCGCCTCAGCCCGACGCCGCGATGAGCACGGTCGCCTGCGCGGCGAGCCCCTCGGCGCGCCCGACGAAGCCGAGCCGCTCGGTGGTGGTGGCCTTGAGGTTGACCGCATCCGGGGCGACCTGCAGCAGGCCGGCGATGCGCGCACGGATCGTCTCGCGATGCGCACCGATGCGCGGCGCCTCCGCCAGCAACGTCAGGTCCGCGTTGACCACCCGCCAGCCGCGCTCGCCCAGCATCGCGACCGCCGCCTCGACGAAACCCGCGCTCGGCGCGCCGCGCCAGCGCGGATCGCTGTCCGGGAAATGCTGGCCGATGTCGCCGAGCGCCGCCGCGCCGAGCAAGGCATCGCACAGCGCATGCAGCAGCACGTCGCCGTCCGAATGCGCGAGCACGCCGGCGCCGTGCGCGATGCGCACCCCGCCCAACATCACGTGATCGCCCGGCCCGAAGGCATGGACATCGAACCCCGATCCGACCCGTATCGTCATGTCCGGTCTCCCGCGGCCCGTGCGGCGAGCACCGCTTCGGCCAAGCGCACGTCGTCCGCCGTCGTCACCTTGAGATTGGTCGAGGCACCCGGCACCAGCACCGGTGCAGCACCCTGCCACTCCATCGCCTGCGCCTCGTCGGTCGGACTGTGACCGGCCTCGGCCGCCGCGTCGAGCGCATCGCGCAAGGCGCCGAGGCGCGCCATCTGCGGCGTGAGCGCCCGCCACAGCGACTCGCGGGGCAGCGTCGCGACGCTGCGGACGGCACCGTCAGCACCGATGTCGCCGCGCTTCAAGGTGTCGGCCAACGGCAGGGCGAGTATCCCGCAGGACGCGCCGTCTGCGGCGAGCACCGCGGAGCGCAGCGCGCGGATCTCGGCCGCCGTGACGCAAGGGCGGGCCGCATCGTGCACCAACACCCAGTCATCGTCTGCGGCGCCCGCCTCGCCGAGCGCCGCGAGTCCTGCACGGACGGAATCGGCACGGGTCGCGCCCCCTTTCGTCTCGTGGACCGCCCGTCCGAGCCGCGCCCGCGACGCGGGCCACCGGGCGTCATCTGCTGCCAAGGCGAGGACGAGGCCGCGGCACTCCGGATCGCCGAGGAAAGGCGTGAGCGACCACTCGACCATCGGTCGACCCGCGAGGGGAAGGTACTGTTTGGGGATGTCCGCGCCGAGGCGTTCGCCGCGTCCCGCCGCCGGCATCACCAGCCAGTACGGCGCGGCCGACAATCGCGCCTCAGCGCTGCGCCGTGCGGGTGCTGGGCGACCCGACCGGCGCGCCGGGCTGCGAGGGGTCACCGGATCGAGCGGGCTCGGGCACCTTTGAGACGACCTGGTAGAAGGTCTCGTTCGGGCCCACCATGCCGAGTTCGCTGCGTGCGCGCTCTTCGATGGCCACGAGGCCGTTCTTGAGGTCGGCGACTTCGGCGGCCAACTGGTCGTTGCGGCGCAGCAGCGTGGCGTTGGTGGTCTGTTGCGCGGCGACCGAGCGCTCGAGACGCCGGACTTCGCTCAGCCCGTCGTCCGAGACCCAGATGCGGTAGTTGAGGAGCAACACCGCAGCGACGAGGATGCCGGCGAACCACTTCATGACGATGGCAAGGTTAACGCCGCGACCGGGCAAAGGAAAGCGTCACCCTCAGAACTTCACGGGGAACGCGTCGCGGCCCGCGTATCGCGCCCGGCGTCCGAGTTCGCCCTCGATGCGCAGCAGCTGGTTGTACTTGGCGATGCGGTCCGAGCGCGAGAGCGAACCGGTCTTGATCTGGCCGGCTCCGGTCGCCACCGCGATGTCGGCGATGGTGGTGTCCTCGGTCTCCCCCGAACGGTGCGAGACCACCGCCGAGTAGCCCGCACCCTGCGCCAACGCGATCGCCTCCAGCGTCTCGCTCAGCGTGCCGATCTGGTTGACCTTGATGAGGATGGAATTGGCGATGCCCTTCGTGATGCCCTCAGCGAGGATCTTGGGGTTGGTGACGAACAGGTCGTCGCCGACCAGCTGCACCCGCTTGCCGAGCGCACGGGTGAGCCCTGCCCAGCCGGCCCAGTCGCCCTCCGCCATGCCATCCTCGATGGTGACGATCGGGTATCTGTCGCAGAGCTTGGCGAGATACCGCGTGAACTGCGCGGCATCGAAACTGCGCCCCTCGCCGTGCAGCCCGTAGCGGCCGTCGCGGAAGAACTCCGAGCTCGCCACATCGAGCCCCAGGAAGATGTCGCGCCCGGGCTTGTAGCCCGCCTTCTCGATGGCCTGCATCAGCAGCTTCAGCGCCGCCTCGTTGGACGCGAGGTCCGGCGCGAAGCCGCCCTCGTCGCCGACCGCGGTGGTGAGCTTGCGGCCCTTGAGGATGCCTTTGAGGGTGTGGAAGACCTCGGCGCCCTGGCGCAGCGCTTCCGAGAAGCTCTTCGCCGCGACCGGCAGGATCATGAACTCCTGCACATCGAGGCTGTTGTCGGCGTGGGCGCCGCCGTTGATGACGTTCATCATCGGCACCGGCATCAACGGACGCCGGCCACCCGCAAGGTAACGCCACAGCGGCTGCCCGGCGTCGGCCGCGGCCGCATGCGCGGTGGCCATCGACACCGCGAGCAGCGCGTTGGCGCCGAGCCGCGACTTGTTCTCCGTGCCGTCGAGCGCGACCAGCCTGGCGTCGATCTCCTGCTGCTCGCGGGCATCCCGGCCGCGCAGCGCCTTGCGGATCGGTCCGTCGACGTTGGCGACCGCCTTGAGCACGCCCTTGCCGAAGTAGCGGCGCTTGTCGCCGTCGCGGAGCTCGACCGCCTCGCGCGTGCCGGTGGACGCGCCCGAGGGCACGGCAGCACGGCCCCGGGCGCCGCTCGAGAGGATCACGTCCGCCTCGACCGTGGGATTGCCGCGGGAATCCATGATCTCGCGGGCGCGGATGTCGGCGATACGGCTCATGGTTGGTCTTCCTCGAAGGGTCGTGATTTGGCGATGCGGTCGAGCCCGGCCAGGGTCTCGAGCAACGCCGGCATGCGGTCCAACGGCCAGGCGTTGGGGCCATCGGAGAGGGCGCGCGCCGGATCCGGGTGGGTCTCCATGAACACGCCGGCGACGCCTGCGGCCACCGCCGCACGCGCCAGCACGGGGACGAACTCGCGCTGGCCGCCCGAAGCGCTGCCCTGCCCGCCCGGCAGCTGCACCGAATGCGTGGCGTCGAACACCACCGGGCAGCCGGTGCGGCGCATCACGGCGAGCGAGCGCATGTCCGAGACGAGGTTGTTGTAGCCGAACGAGAATCCGCGCTCGCAGACCATGACCTGCTCGTTGCCCGTCGAACGTGCCTTGTCGACGACGTTCTGCATCTCCCAAGGCGAGAGGAACTGGCCTTTCTTGATGTTGACGGGCTTGCCCTGCGAGGCGCAGGCGACGATGAAATTGGTCTGGCGGCAAAGGAACGCCGGGGTCTGCAGCACGTCGACCACGGAGGCCACCTCGGCGAGCGGCGTGTCCTCGTGCACGTCGGTGAGCACGGGCACACCGAAGCGGCTGCGGATGTCCGCGAGGACCTTCAGCCCTGCCTCGAGGCCCGGCCCGCGGAAGCTCGAACGCGAACTGCGGTTGGCCTTGTCGAACGAGGCCTTGAAGACGTACGGGATGCCGAGCGCGCGCGTGATCTCGAGCATCCGACCCGCGACTTCCTCGCAGAGCGC
>Ga0315900_10008036_pt1 | contig 13676 bp, 15 predicted proteins | sample LakEriMetagenome_FD_203521 | JGI IMG/M metagenome (GOLD analysis project Ga0315900, IMG submission 203521) | Freshwater fungal communities from buoy surface, Lake Erie, Ohio, United States - Buoy 12 MA114 | ecosystem: Environmental > Aquatic > Freshwater > Lake > Lake biofilm | place: USA: Lake...
GCAATGGTGCGGCAACTTCAGGCCGCCAGCGCCCACCGGCCGGGGACGTTGATCGGTGCTGCGGCATGAGGGGCCGAAGGTCGGAATCAGCCCAGAGCTTCGCGAACGATTTGTTCAGGGCGGACTATCGAAGGGTCGCCCTGAGCCTGTCGAAGGGCTTCAGCAGATCAGGCGCTCAGCCCCCACCAAGCCAGCAAGGCCAGCGGCGCGGTATCGGCTCGCAACACGCGCGGGCCCAGCGTCACAGCCTGAAAGCCCGCGGCCCGCGCCGCTGCCTCTTCGGCCGGTGACAGGCCCCCTTCCGGGCCGGACAAGGCGAGCACCGAATGACCGCCCCCGTTCTTGAGATCCAGGGCCTGCAGGGCCGCTGCGGGTGACACGGCATCCAGGCTGAAGCTCAGCACCAGGCGCGCCGTGCTTGATGCCAAATCGGCACCCGCTAGCCCCAGCGACTGCAGCCACCCCGCCAGCGACTGAACCTCAGCCACCTGCGGCACCCAGGCCCGGCCGCATTGCTCGCTGGCGGCCACCGCCACCGCCTGCCAATGGTCACGTTTGCGCTGCGCCCGCTCGCCTGACAGGCGCAGCACCGAGCGCTCACACTCCAGCGGCTGGATGGCGTGCACGCCCAGCTCGGTGGCCTTCTCCACCAGGGTGTCCATGCGCTCGTTGGCCGGCATGCCCAGCGCCAGGGTCAGGCGCTGCGCCATCTCGGGCAGGGTTGTACAGGCCGGCCCGACGCGAACCATCACCGCCTTGCGGCCCATCTCCAGCACCTGCGCGGCATGCTCGTGACCCCGCCCATCGAACAGGCGCAATTCATCGTCGGGCTGCACCCGTCGCACCTGGGCATGGCGCGCCGCACCTTCGGGCAGGGCGAATGCATCGTGCTCGACCAGGGTGCGATCGACGTGCAGGCGGATGGTCATGGGAACTCCGAAATCTCAACCTTGCGATCGAAAGCGGACCGACGAAATGCACCTGCCCGCCAAAGTCCACGGCATAAGCGGTGTCCGGACCAGCCGCGCGTCTGAGTCGTCAGAAGCGCCTACCCTGCGTCGAAAGGTCCAGAACCATACAGCCCGGAAAAGAGCCCGAGAGGTCACGGTCACCGCCGTCATTAGTCAAGGCGAACCAAGTCAGACGCCCAGCACCTTCAGCATCGAATCCGTCAGACCTTCTAAGCCACGGCCAGTGATACCGGCCTTGCGGTCGGCGTGTGGCATCTCCTGGTAGACGAAGTAGCCAACATCAGGGAGGGCTCCAATCGCGCCATCACGAGCTACGCTCTCGAAGCAGTCGTTCAACAATTCTTGCTGCCCACTAAGGTAGGCTGTAAACGTCTCGCACCGTCGGGTGGAGTATTCCAGGTTGGCGCTGAAGGCTATCGTTGCTGCTTGGTTGATCGTGCGCCCTCCCCTGGCCACCTCCACCTTGACACCCCTGCACCCCTGAACGATCAGCCGCGCAGGGCCGTGAAGAACCAAGTAACGCAGCTGCAGCGTAAGCCAAGCGTGCAGGCTGTTCAGCCTCCAATGGGCGGTGATGCGCAGAGGCACATCCCTCCGCTGCACCACGCCAACAAGATTGTGAGGCTGCATAACGAGCGCGCTGCCCGCCTGCAGATCAAGCACACCAATTTCGGCCAATGCATTGCGGGTTGAGGAGATCACGAACTCTTCAGGCAGATCGCAGCGGATGCGTGTCAGCGCCACCATGCCGGCCGACAGGCTCGTGATCATGAAGCGCCAGTCGAGCACCCACTGAGTCGACTTCTCGCCAGCAGCGGATGAGCTCTGTAAGAACTGAGGGTGCACCAGCAGTTCGTGTTCGGGATCGACCTTGATTGCTCGCGACACGGAAGATGTATGGCCATCCAACGTCACCAGACCGCCGTCGTTTGGAAGCAGCCGCATTGGGGGGCAGCGCGAGGCCAGAGGTGCAAGCAAGAAGTAGAACACCGCCTTGATTCCAAATGGGGTCACGATGGCGCCCAGCATGATCAGCAATGCGGACGGCAGGACTTCTTGGACAGGTTGCTCCAAGCGATGAACCCAGTTGTCGCGTTCGCGCTTGCGCAAATCATTCATTCGATCGCTCAGCGGCTTGAGCAAAGCGGTGACGGCATCCTGGGGCAAAGGGTTGGGCCACGGCGCGCTTCCGTTCAAACTCGCCTTCTTTCTTTCATATGCGTCATGGGCATCCTGGTTCTTCCTTCTGCGATCGGCGACTTCCGAGTCGAGCTTTTTGTACCCCTGGTTTTCGGCAGTACCTGGAACATGGACCTTAATGGGATGCCGGGCTTGAAGCGCAGCGAGTTGTTGCTCTGACTTAAGCAAAGATTGGTACACACGCTCGTGAGTCTGCCTGAGGCCTTCTAAATCGATGGTCCCTTCAAGCCACGCCCTTTCTTGTTCCAGCAACCAGATGGCGCCATCGATCTGGAGACCTCGTAAGTGGACCTCAGTGAATGATCCACTCTTCAGAATCGCCTTCACGCCGAGTAGCTCGTGGCGCTCTTTTCGCATTCGCCCAATCTCAGAGTCCACCTCTGCTTTACGCTTTTGAAGCGCGGCGAGTCTTGCCCCTCTGAACTCGCCAGCCCGTCTCTTGATGGACTTCTCAAGTTCCTCAAGCGAACCCCTGATCTTTGGCTCGCCTTTGTTGAGCAGCACAGACTCCTCCCGTATGAACTGCCAATCACGCCATTGGGCCCAAACGGCTCGGCCCAGGAGGAGCAGAGCGATGATCAGCAATAGTGACAGCAAATGACGGACTAGCCAGCTCAGCGCTTTGACCAGCAAAACATGCATCTGATTACTCACAGTTCGTTCAAGAGTGGCACCCAAGCAACCCCAAAAGCCCAGATAACTTCGAAAGGAGCTGACCTTGGCCCATCTGTGCTCACAGAACTGCGCCCATGCCGTGGCTGTACCCTTCCTTTGAAGCCCTTGATTCTGAGACGAATCCCCACAACTCCCGCTCAAAGTCTACGCACAGGTCCTTAGGTTATCCGATAGGCATTGAGACCGATGCTGGTCAAGAGCATCCCCAAAACTGCCCACTTCAGTCTTCCCATTACCTTGCTTCTACAAAAACCTATTTCCCGGCCAATCAAAAGCTATGAGCACAAGTTCATCCTGGTGGCTGGGCCCTGAGTGACATCAGTTGCGGTTCCAGCCATTTGAAAACGCCTTCTGAGTTTGCTGGTCAATATACCCGTCGATAAAAGCATCGCACCCTTTCGCAGCACCGTACAGCTACCAGCTAGCCACAGAATACAGGCGGCCTGGGCGGTGGCCACCCAATGGGTGGGGCCGAACACAATAGGGGTCGAAAAGGCAATTTCTAATTATCGACTTCGGCTGCATTATGATCAATTGTTTCTCTCTCTAACAATAAAGAGAACGATCTTCCTAAAAGGTATTCTTGAACGCAAGGCAATATACTCCCCCCCCGCTTTTCTTGATAATATATTCTAGATCACTTACTTTATACGCCTTACCCTTGATTAAGACCACCTCACCCAAGCGGTTCAGAATGATTTCTCCTTGGAATTCAAATTCTAGGCGCTCCAATATTTTCATCATCGCTTGCTTTTCATAATCTCGAACCTCATTAATAATCTCCTTCCAAGTTAATTTCTTGAGCCCACCTTTAGATCGCTGATGGTTGATTTCCGTTAGTTTATTAATCAAATTTAAATATCCTATGACCAGGAATAAAACTCCGGTTGCAACTGCAGCCCAATTTATTACGGTCAATCCAAGAAAAGTTTTAGGAACAACGCCTAAGCTCTGAGCAACACCCGCCAATCCAATCGCTGACAAGCCGCTGCCAACAGCAACCCCACCACTTGATAGTCCTCCGCTCAGCGCTGTCAGGGCTCCTGCCGCCGATGTAACACCTAATGCAGAAAGCACTCCGGCATTACCTGTAATGAATGCGCCGATCCAAGTACTTGATAGCGTGCCAGCGACATAGCCACCAGCAGCCGTTGACGCGATCCAAGCACCAGAAGAATGGAGTAGAGGTACAGCGATTAAGGGTGGCAATTCTTTAACTCCAAATCATCAGAAAATCTTCTCTATTTCAAATTACTGCAGGATTAGAAACATGGCTTAGGACGCTGGCCTCAGACTCATTTTTTGGTACCGGCCTAGTTCTCGCAACATCACTAATGAGAGTGGCGATCAGGTCGCGCAGGTTGATCAGCCACCAACACATGAATACAAATGATAAACTATCTTAACGGCACGCCAACAATCTATAGATTTTCCTTAATTGCATCCTTAATTTCATCGGACTTCGAGCCTTTAATTGATCTCAATTGTACAGATTCAATTGTTAATGTTCCAACCCTCAAATCAGCCTTCGCACTAGTTGACGCCGCCGCCGTATTCAATGTCATCACTGTTCCCCGAACATCAGTCCACTTCATTAGCTCTCTTGTAACACGGTTGCCATTATTTAACTCTATTATTATCGGACTTAATGTTGGAGGCCCATACTTGTCAAGCAATGCGGGCACAAGAGTGGATATTTCCTCTACAGAGCCAAAGATGCTCACTCCAATCAAGGAGTTTTGCTTACCCTTTGTAAATCTAATGACACTTTGCTTCAATGAACCGAAGGAAGCTTCAAATGAAACTTGAATTAACCCATGATCATTAGGATTCGGCTCTGGAATACATGTAATCGGAAACCTATTCTGAAACCTTCTTCCTGCTATATATTTATACTCAGACTCAGCTAGGCACAACCGTATAATCTTTTCCATTTCCTCAGGTTTATCAAAATGAATGCCTTTGAAAGTTATCTCCACCTTGGTGGTTTCTTTGGGTGAGCAGCCTGTTATTGTAAAAGCTAGTATTAGTGCCGTCAGGCGTACTTGATTATTAAATGGGAAAAATTTCGTCATTTTGAAAACATTCCGAACCATGAATTATTACTGGCGATTTCAAGTACTGGATTCACTGCCTTGAATTTCCATTCTCTTGGCCGCGATGACACAAATGGCCGGTATCAACTTCCGAAATGCCGGCCCCGACAGTGAGTAGGCCGTGAAGAGCACACCCAGTGCGAGCCCCACCGGTCCGGCAGCACCCGCCACGGCCAGCATGGCACCCCCAGTGCCAAATCCCAGTACTGCACCAAGCCCTGCCGCGTAGCCCGAAGTGGCAATGATTCCCTGCAGGACGATCAACTGAAGCACGTTCAGTCCCAGGACCCCTGCCATGCCAGGAGCAGTCATGACGAACGTGCCGAAACTTCCTCCAACGTCCATTCCAGCGAACTTCACGAACTTCACCACTTCGTCGAAAGTCACCTTCTGATCGATACCCCGGTCGCGCAGGGTCTCCTGCACTTGCAGCGCAAGCTGATCCCTCTGCTTCGCATCAAGCCTGTCGAGGGAACGCTCCATGACCTTGAAAAGGATTGCCTTCTCGACATCTTCGGTGGGGATCGCTGCCCGATGTGGCAGTTTCAGCCGACGGGCGACGATACGAACGATGTCATCGTAGACAGGCAGCTTTGCCGCAGGCAGGGAGTAGCTGGCCGCCTCGCGTAACTCCATCTCACACAGCCTGTTCAGGTCATCCCGGCCCAGTTGCTTCAACTTGTCCTCATTGACCTTAAACACCTGTACGAGCAGCCCGTTCACCTCCGCTTCCCTCATGGCTGACAGAACCGGTCGAAGTGGTCTCTGTGCAAGAACATCTGACGCGGCATCCGGCTTCGAGTAGACAAGGTCAATCAGCTGCCCCGTGACGGAGTAGATGGATCTCCCAAGCTTGCCCGCGAAGTCTGCCAAGAGCGTCTTCAGCTCTTTGACTTCCTTGCGGCCCAAGACGTCGTGCAACATCTTGAGTGCGAAATCCAGAATCTCCCTGATCACCTCTCCCGTGAGCGCGAAGCCCTGGCAAAGGGAGCTGATGATGGCTTGTTGCTCAGACTTGTTGAGCGCCTTCCAGCCGAAGTAGATCGCCCCAATGGCAGCACAGGTCGAAGCGATCGGATTGGTCAGCGTCGCAGCGGTGAGGACCGTCTTCGCGGCCGACAAGGGGTTGCCAAGGAGAAGCTGACCTGTCGCAATAAGGACCACGGGAGCAGCGTAACCAAAGAGGAGCCCCTTCTTTACGCCTTCAAGGACTCGCCCGATTCGATTGATTGCTTCATCAGGTGAGGCCTTGAGTTCATCTATGTGCTTATCGACAAAAGCGTCGAGCCCTCTCGCGGCACCGTACATGCTCGCAATAGCCCTTGACATGACCGTGGTCGCAAACTTTGCACCGTCGATTAGCAGCTTCCCAGCCGCTAGCGTCGTGACCGGATCCATCTGTTTTTCCCCCTAAGACGTGCGTATCGGCACACAAAACCAATGGTGATCGGATTCCCTCACCAGATCAATCCGTCATGGGACGGGCGCCCAAGTAGGACTGAAGAGATCTCTCGATCTCCACTCTAAGCTCTTGAGGCGCAATGATCCTCAGATGCGGAATCCAGTACCTCACGATGGGCAGCACCTGGTTGGCATGGCCCACCTTGGCTGACACGATGAGCCCGCCGTCGGCGAGTTCCTTGTCGATCACCTGATTGGCGATCAGCTTGCGCCGGCGGAAATACGGGGCCGCCTGCGCGTCCACCGTCAGCACCACCTCGATGGGCTTGTCGCTCGTCCAGATGCCATCGTCGGTCTGCAACTGTTCCAGCAGTTTGGGGTCGGGCTCAAACACCGCGTCCGTCACCACCGGCAGGTCCAGCTTGGAAAACGAGAAGGTCTTGAGCCGCCCTTCATGCCGCGCCGCCAGGTACCAGACACCCTTGAGGTTGACGAGCTTGTGGGGGTCGACTTCGTAGGTCTTCGAACCGCTGTTGCCGGGGTAGGCGAACCGCACGCGGCGGCACGCCACGATGGCCCGTTCGATGTCCTTGAAGGCCCGCTCCTTGCCGCGCAAGTCCTCGTAGTGGTGGCCCTTGACCAGGAGCGCGGGCTCCACGCGGGCATCGAAGATGTCGCGCAGGAACTCCACCGACAGCGACGGAAACAGCCCTGCCACGCCAGCGAGCGCCGCAAAGCGGTCGATGTCCTTGAGCGTGAGGCGCCCCAGGAAAGCCGGCGTCATCCGGTAGGAACCGTCGATCTTTTCCAGCGGGAGGTAGCCGAAGCGCTCGTTGATGTCGCGCTGGATGGTGCGCACGTTGACGCCGAACTCCTGCGCCAGGGCCCGGGGGTCCAGGCTCTCGCCCTGGTTGAGCTTGACCAGCATCATCGCCAGGCGCTGCACGAGGGTGTCGTGGCTTCCTGCGGCCATCGCCCTAGATTTCCTTGCCTGGGTTGCCCGAACCGGTGGCAATCTTCTTGCGGATTCGATCGGTCAACGAAGACGACACTTCCGACGCTTTGCCCAGCGCCTGTTGGGCGCCTTCTTTCGCGCGGGCGGCGGAGGTAGTGGCCAGGTTGATCGCCTTGTCTGCAACCGTCAGGGGTCGCGCGGCCTCGAAGATCGCCTGAACCTCCTTGATGACGGCCTGCTCGGCAGCATGGATCTCTCGGTCGGCTTCCATCACCTCCTGCAGCAACTTCAAGGTCTCACCGGTCATCACCTCGTACTTGCAGTCAGGATTGGCCTCGCTGAAGAGGGCCAGGCACTTGGCTACCGGTGCCACGTCCAACTGGTCAAGATTCGCTTCTACCGTGGCCATGGCCTGACTCACGAACAGGGCGTCGTAACCCCAGCCGTTGACAAGGTAGCCAGCTATGTGAGCGCGCTCAGCCTCGCCAATAGATCCGTCTGCCTTGGCGACCTTCAGCGCCAGGGGCAACAGGAGGTCGGCCAGGCTCACGGCCAGCGTATCCAGCGGGGTGTTGATGTACTTGGGAATCACCACCATGCGGTCCGCTGTGGCCTTCCTGTGGCTTCGGTTCAAGCCGTACCAGGCCCCCGCGGAGATGATGCTGGCCGCGATCACCCAGCCTACGGGTGTGGCGGCGGTGGCGAGGCCCAAGGCAGCAAGCACCCCCTTGGGAGCAAAGAAAGCAGAGGCCACGACGGTGGACTTGGCTACTGCAGCACCTGCGCCGGCCGCCCCGATCAAGTCCCAGTACTCGCGCACCTTGCCGATCACGGTGAGGCTCGTGTACGCCTCCTCGCCAATGTTCAGGCGTGCCTTGAACTCCAGCGGTCGGGCCACCACCGTCTGCACATCCTTGAACAGGTCTTCGGTCGAGGTATCCATCTGTACTCCTCGGGTCGTTGATGGCGTCAGGCCGCCAGGGGGCGCAGTTCCTCGACGAACGCATCCAGCCGCGCGGAGAAGGCAGGGTTCTTGAGGTCGACATAGCCTCCGAAGGCGACGAGCAGCTTGGAAGCCAACGGCCCCAGGATGGCGCCCAGCAGCGGAATGGCACTGAGCAGTGTGGTGATCACCACCGCGAAGATCACACCAAACCCAATGCCAGGGAAGTTGCGCAGGAACGAGAACAGCACATCGACGATCTTGCGGCCGATACGCACCACCTCGCGTCCCACCTTCAGGGTGACCTTGGCGAAGCTGGCCAGATGGGCCTTGGCGTCGGCCGAGATGTCTAGCCGGTCGATGAAGGTCTCGATCTGCCGGTCCGTCCACTGCTCGGACCTGACCGCGTCGAAGAAGGACATGGGCGGCTCCTCCACCTTCTTGCTGGAGAGCTTGCCTGTTTCGGCATCAATGAATTCGACTTCGATCGACATGGGGCCTTCCTTGGTGAGTCAGCTTGTTGGTAGGTGGTGATGCCTGAGAAGGTGTGTTCAGTCAAGTGCCGAGCATCAGGAACAGGAGCCAGGCGTACAGCGGCAGCAGCACCAGCCACCCCCACGTGGACTCGTACTGCACCGCCAGTATCACCACGCCCGTGGTGACCAGGACGGTCACGGCGAGCCAAGAGGCCGCACCTAGGGTCTTGGCTCGCACCTTGGCGCCGAAGCTGTCGAAGACCTCGACACCCAGCTGGTTGAGTCTTCGGTGCTCGCGGCTCTTCTGCCGGTAGGCGAGCCAGAGGCCCAGGGCAACGAGCAGGCAGGCAAGCGCTGTCATGCCAAGTACGCGGGTTGGCGTGAGATCGGCAACGCCAAAGATCTGCTCGTGGCGGCGCGGGACTACAGCAAGGCTATGTTGCAGTCACGATCACCTGATCGCGGGATGGTTTGAAAAGACCGCGCGCAATGAAGACCAGCGCCCACAGCATGAACAGCGGAAGGAGCACTGTTTGAACCACGAAGCTGGTGACCACTTGAACGATCACCTTTGGAAGCGTCTCCGCGACCTTCTTTGCCCTATCAATTGCACCTTTGGGATTGAGCACATCCCGCCAACCGCCCGTTTCCACCTCGCTGCCCGCAATGGAAATCGACTGCTCGGCAGACTTCAGATCCCGAGCGAACAGATTGTCAAAAACGACATGGGTACCTATTGCCGAAACTGGAAACACGAACCTCACCAGAAACATGATCAACATGACTCGGTTCAACCACGGCAGAGAACGACCGAACCAGTGCAGGGCCGCCCATGAAATGACTGCTATGGTGACCAAGGACGAAACGATGGCGTTACCACACAGAACGAGCAGCGCCTTCTGAATCCCGAACGACACCGTAGCCCAAAGCATGACCGTCGAGACCTGTTCCAGTAGAGTCTGAACGGGGGACAGAATCTGCCCAATCGCTAAGGTCACTTGACCCAATATCGGTCCAGCCGACACCTCGGTGCCTTGGATCACTGAGATGAATCCGTTCAATGCACGCAGGGAGCCGTAAGTGATCAATGCCTGCTTGAGCCCAGCATCGACGACATGAGTTGCCATGTCCTGAAAGGCTGGCGACCAAGAAGCGATCACGATAACCAGGGCAACCAATACTGCGACTGTTCGTACCCTTTTCAACCGGTCCAACATCTCGTTTCTCCCTGTTCATTGATGTTGGCAACTATTGGAGCACCCGCTCTTCAGCGCTGCAAGAGGCCAGAGGCGAGCCCGAAGAAGTACGAAGCCCAATACGATGCTGAATGCCAGTCCAGTACTTGCCGGCGCAGATTGACATGTGCGGCAGTCTCAGCCGAATTGGAGCCGTCAAGTCCTGCGGGTAAGCCGACGCCATACGGTCAAAACCCCCCAGCCCAAGGCGGCGAAGAAGATCAAGGTCAGCACCATGCTCGTCACCTGCGCCCACACGGACAGTGCACCGAGCTTGAACACCACCAGGGCGACCAGCGCCACCACCAACCCACTCCCGAACATGTTCACCTCACACCTTGCAGTCACGATGGAGCGCAGTGTGGAAGGTGGGTGCGACAGGGTGTGTCGCTCAGCTGCAGCCCCGTCTGGAGTCGCGGAATTGATCCGTGGTGCCGGTGTCGGCCCTACAGGTGAATCTCAAGTCGATCCGCAGTCACCCGGATCTCCTTGACCAAGGAGCAGGCCAGGGCGTTGGCCTTGTAGACGGTCAGGTCCTTGATCACGGTGCCCAGAAGGAGGTTCAAGACATCCGCGATCGGGCCGGGTAGCTGACCCCCGCCCGAGAGCGTGCCTCTGGTCAGCCGCGGGGTTTGCAGACGGACCTCGCAGGTCTCCCGGTCCCACACGGGCTTGCCTGCGCCGCAGACATCACCACCGCCGCGCGGTGTCCAGATCTGCCACTTGGAGCACACCTCCACCGTCTGCTGCTGTGCGTCCAGGCGGACCTCGGGCGAATCGATCTGGCCGACCTTGTGGGTGACCGGCATCTTGCGGCCGATGATGGCCTGCAACTCCTGAGGGCTCAGCCCGATGGTGGGCCATGCGTGCGCTGGCGGGGCGTGCAACGGCACCACCATCATCACGGCACATGCCCACAGGGCCCGGCGAATCCCACTCATCTGGCGTACGCCCTTCTGGCGGTTGACCCGGGTCTGCTGGTCCCCGCGGTGGTCACGATTCTCGGTGCGTCAGTCGCAGTGCATGCCTTCTGCCCCGCTCTGATCTGGGAGCGCAGATGAAAGTTTCGCTGGCACGCATCAAGGCTTGGCCTTGACGGGTGTCAGCGGCTCCCCCCGGCCCTGCTTGTCCCGGATGTCGGTGGCAATGCGCTCCAGCGCGATGAAGCGCTCGGCGGTGGCGGGGTGGGTGGCCGAGAGGTTGGTCCGGATGCTTGCGGGGTGTTCGGTGGCCATGCGGCGCCAGAACTGGGCGGCACCCTCTGTCGGATAGCCCGCCTGCGCCAGGTAGTACATGCCGACATGGTCGGCCTCCCGCTCGAAGTCCTGGGAGAAGGCGCGGGCGCCGACATCCGAGAACGCTCCCCTGGTGTTGACGCCGGCGGCGGCGCCCAGCACGTCGAACAGCAGCCCGACCGTGGCATTGGCCGTCTTCTTTCCGCGGTGGCCCATGGTGTTGTGAGCCAGTTCGTGGGCGATGACCAGGGCGAGTTCCCGGTCATCCGAAGCAAAGCGCATCATCCCGCGGGTGACGTAGATGATGCTGCCATCGGCGAAGGCGTTGATGTCACCACTGGCCCGGTACTGCAGCGGGTAGTCGCACACCATGTCAGGCACGACGTCCACCAAGACGGTCTCGCCCCCGCGCTGAAGGGTCAGCTTCACAGGAACACCTGCCGGCATGCGTTGAAGGGCCTCGCCCCGGGACTCCTTTGCGGGCTTGACGCCTGCACTGTTGCTCAGGATGACGTCACCAGGCTTGACGCCGGCAGCCTCAGCCGCGCCCGAGCGGTACACGGCAAAGATGCGCTGGCTGGCGTCAACCCCGACCGACTGCAAGGCCCGACTGCGCGCAGCCACGGGCAACTGCTCTGAACTGAGCGTGTAGATGCCCAGGCTCGGGCGCAGCATCTCCGTGCAGTCGGCCGTGGCCGACTTGAGGACGCCATAACCCACGGACCACAGTCGAAGCGTCATCGCAAACTCCGACCGCAGCGCCAAGGCCTGCTGGGCCTGCTCCTCAGCCACGCGCGCACGGTCATCGACGGTGACGCGCTGGGTAACGGGTGCGGCGCATCCCGCCGCCAGCGAGCAGGCCAAGATGCAGGACCAGAGCCGCCCGACGCCCTTGACCTGAGCGAATGCGCTGTCCAACAGCGTGCGGCTTCCGAGATAAGACTTACGAATAGACCCGAGCATTAAGACCTCCTGTTCGGCCATCGGCCTTCAGGGCAGTCTGACTGTGGCCAGCGACAGGTGGTGTCGTCAGTCGGGCGGTTCAGGCAGGACCACCCCCTGCCACGCCTGCCTGGGTGAGGCGATGGCCATGGGACCCCGGGGATGCCAGCCCAGTACCCGCTGGTCACCCGTGATGAAGAGCTGGGCGCCGGCCGCCGCAGGCCAAGCGCTTGAGTCCAGGAACACCTTCATAGCGGCGCCGGGACCCGTCAACTGACCTGTTCCAGGATGTCGTCCTCGCTCAACCAGCCGACCGCCCGCGCCTGCGGCCCCAGGTCTTCATGCAGCAAGCGCAGCGTCTCCCGCAGGGCCTGCGAGCGCAAGGCATCGCGCACAAGATCGCTACGGGTCTTGTCCGCAGCCTGCGGCGGAAGCTGGGCACGATCGGCGCCGTCCTGATCAGCACTCACAGATACCCCCACGCACGCGCATGTTCTCATCGCTGGCCCAGCACCGCCTCCACCGCCAGCGCCACGCCGGCGAGTGCGGCGTCCTGCCCGCCCGGGGCGGTGAGCATCAGGCCCACGGGCAGTTCGCCCTCGGCGTGGCAGGGCAGACTGAAGGAGCAGCCGTCCAGGAAGTTGCCGACGAAGGTATTGCGCAGCAATAGGCCGTTGGCCTTGAAGAAGGCTTCGTCGCTGGCAAGCAGCTCCGCCACGGGCGGCGCGACTATGGGGACGGTGGGGCACAGCAGGGCGTCAAAGCCTTGCAGCGCCTGGCCCATGCGGCCGATCCAGTCGCGCCGGCGCTGCTGCATCACGATGTAGTCCGCCGCCGACACCGGCTCGCCCAGGGCGATGCGCGCGGCCACGCGGTGGTCGAAGCGCTCGCGCTGCGTGCGCATGTCGTCGCGGTGCACGGCCCAGGCCTCGACGGGTGAGAAGCCGCCCGGGGCGTTGATGGAGGCGATCTCGGCCAGTTCCTTCAACGGCACCTCCACCAGGCGCGCGCCCGCGGCCGAAAGGCGCGTCAGCGCGCGGGCGAAGGCGGCGCTGACGGTGGCATCCAGGGCGTCCAGCACCAGGGTCTGCGGGATGGCCAGGCGCACGCCGTCCAGTGGCCGCGGCACCGCCGGCAGCGGGTGGCCCGACAGCACGCCGTCCACGGTGAGGCAGTCCTCCACGCTCGCGGTCATGGCGCACACCGTGTCCAACGTGTGCGACAGCGGGAAGGCCCCTTGCAGGGGCACGCGCGACTGCGTGTTCTTGAAGCCGACGATGCCGCACAGCGCCGCCGGGATGCGGATGGAGCCGCCCGTGTCCGAGCCCAGCCCGGCCACGCACAAGCCCGCGGCCACGGACACGGCCGCGCCCGAGGACGAACCGCCCGGGGCGCGCGCCACGGCCGCATCGGCCGGGTTGGCGGGCGTACCGAAGTGCGGGTTGGCCCCCACCCCTGAGAACGCGAACTCGCTCATGTTGGTCTTGCCCAGCACCGCCGCGCCGGCCGCGCGAAGGCGGGCCACGGCCGGGGCGTCGGTGACGGCC
>Ga0315900_10008037_pt1 | contig 13676 bp, 11 predicted proteins | sample LakEriMetagenome_FD_203521 | JGI IMG/M metagenome (GOLD analysis project Ga0315900, IMG submission 203521) | Freshwater fungal communities from buoy surface, Lake Erie, Ohio, United States - Buoy 12 MA114 | ecosystem: Environmental > Aquatic > Freshwater > Lake > Lake biofilm | place: USA: Lake...
GCCAGCAGCAGCGTCGTGGCAGCCAGCATGGTCCAACGGAACGTCTCCCGCCGCAGCCCGTCGAGGTAGATAATCAGCCCTGTGCTGAACCACCACAGCAGGAGCGTGAACAGGGCGGGAAGCCCATAGTCGGCCATGCCGGCTCGCCCTCCCTACCAGGCTGGAGAGAGTCGCGCGTCGTCCGGCAGCGTGTGCCGCCGCGGACGCAACAGGTACAGCCGGCCGAACACCGCCGCGGCCACAGCAGACAGTCCGGCCTGCTTCAGCCTGCCGAGGACGCCGCCTTGAGCCTTCGCTCGCCCCAGCGCCTCTGCGATGCTGTTCAGACGCTGCAGGCCGCGCAGGAACGCAGGATTGTCGACATCGAGCGTGTCGGGGAACACCTGCCGGCAGATTTCCTCGGTGATCCGGAAGACACGCATGTCGTAATCAGTGGCATCCATCCCAAGCGCCTTGTGGAACTCGGGGCGTGCATGGTCGCGCACGAACATCGTCGCAAAGACCGCCAGTTGGAAGAACCGCGCCCAGAGCCGGTTCACGCCCTTCAGCAGGTCAGGATTCGCCCGCATCAGCAGCGCGAAAGCCTCACCATGGCGGAACTCGTCGTTGCACCACTTCTCGAACCACTTGAAGATCGGATGTATCCGCAGTTCCGGGTGGCGCTCGAACTGGCGGAAGATCGTGATGTAGCGCGCATACCCGATCTTCTCCGAGAGATACGTCGCATAGAAGATGAACTTGGGCTGGAAGTAATGATACTTCTTAGCCTTTGTCAGGAAGCCAAGGTCCACGCCGACGTTCATGTCCTTCAGTGTGTCGTTGATGAAGCCGGCATGCCGGGATTCATCACGCGCCATCACGCCGAAAAGGTCCTTCATGTCCGGATTGGTGACGCGCTTCTTGATCTCGGCATAGAGCACGCAGCCGGAGAATTCGGCCGTCACGCTGCTGACGAGGAATTCCAGGAATTCCTTCTGCAACGGCTCGGGCAGGGTGTTCAGGTCGAATGCGTCGAACTCGGCGGTACGGATAAAGTGGCCCTTGTTCGGATCGGCGTGGAACTCTGCCATCAGCTTGTCCCACTGCTCGCGCACGGGTTCGACGCTGATCGAATCCATGGCCGCGAAATCAGTGGTGTAGAAGCGCGGCGAGAGGACCGTCTCCGTCAGGGCGAGCTTCGTGCTCTCGCTCGAGGAGGAGGGGCGCCCGGCGGGCGTCATCGCGTTCATGCGACCTCCTTGGGCTCGAAGCCGCAGTGATAGAGCTCGGTGAGTTCGAACAGAGCCGACCACTGCGTCCAGAAACGCTCGATCGGGCCCGCGCGGTACACGGTCGCGCGCGTTTCGAAGGTGATCTTGTCACCGAAATCGATGTGATCCGGTGCGCCGTGGACAAGAACGCGATCACCCGGGCGCAGCTCGATCCCCTCGGGGATGGCATTGGCGTGAAAGAACTCCGCCGTCCTCTCTATCTCCACTGTGCAGGGCACCTCGACGGTCCGTCCGCCGAAGATCGCCCGGCCCACTCCCCAGTGGTCCGTCATGGCGTCCTCACTCCTCTGTTGCCAACAAACGCAGGAAAGCCTCGACATTGGTCCGGCCGAAGGCATGCAGTTCCATGGTGTTGCCGTTCGCTGTGTCCTGCAGCGTGATGCGGCCGTCAGGCCAGGCGCTCAGCCGGAAGGGTAGGTCAGGCCCGATGTCCGCGATACGCCGCTGCCGCACCAGGCCACGCATTGCACCACGGACGAAACCTTCCGTGCCGGGCTCCACGACGTCGATCTGGCGCCCGGTACGGGCATCCGTCACCACGACCGCGCCGTCCGTACGGTCAGTGAAGCGAAGATCGCGCGTCGCAGCGGGTTGCGCGCCCGTCAATGCAGGATTGACAGGTGCCTTGTGACCAAGCGTCGCAAGCAAGAGGGTACCCACCAGAACGAGGGCAGTGCCGAGCACCATGCCGCGGGGGAGGGATCCGTTGCGAAGAAGCGCGCTGGACATCGCCATCTCCCTCAGGCCATCGCCTCGACACCGGGCTTCGCGGCGGCGCGGCCTTCCTGCTCGGTCACGACTGCGCGGACCGGCATCGCCGCGGCCGCAGACAACGCACGGGCGAGCGCATGCGCAACCGCCTCCGGCTCCGTCACCGCACGCAGCGTCGGCTGCGGCTTGGACATGTGCCAGGACCGCGTATGCGGCCAGAGCGCGAGCCAGGAGACGCGATGCGGTGGCAGGATCTGCAGCGCGATATCGCCTGTCCCATCCCCGTGCCTGGCGACGCCTGCGCTAGCGATCAAGGCGAACGGGATGTTCACCGTCATCGGCAGCGCAACGCCGGTGCGGATCACGATCCGCCGCGAGGTGATCGTGTAGAGCGTGCTGCGCGCCGAGGCCCAGCCGTACAGCGCCAGCAACGCCATCGGCACTGCGCCGATCAGCAAAATGAGCGCTGCCCCCTGCACGACATCAGCAGCAGCGCTGCCATCAGCGGACAGCGCGGCGCCGCGCCACAGCGCCAGCAACACGAAATAGACCGTTAGCCAGCGCAGATGGAGCGCGCGCCTCGCCAACCCGCTGAAGCGCGGGGCGCCCTGCCAGACGATGACCTCGCCGGCCGGCAACGGGGCGGGAAGCCCCGGGACCGGCTCGCTGTCATGTTCGAAGAACGCGGGGCGGCCCGGGGCTGTCATGCGAAGGACTCACTGTCGCCAGGAAGAGCATAAAGCTCGCCGCCGCCGAAGTAGCCGCTGATGCGATCCTCCTCGCGCAGCGTGACGCGCTCCGGATGGGCAGTCACCGGGGCTGCCGCGATCTGCGCGCAGGTCGCCGTATCGCACTTCACAGGGCCATCGCCGCTCCAGCGCACGACACCGAGCGGGATCAGCACACGCTTGCCGCTGCCGACCGCCTCGACCTCGACGTAGCGGAGAAGCACATCCGACTTGTCGACCCAAAGGTCGACGACGGTACCAGCAACCTTGTTGTCGAGGCCGAGAACGGGACGCCCGCGGATCTCGGGATCACCTTCCGCAATGTACCAGCCAGGGGCAGCGCGAAGGGGGACAATCTTCGGCTCGCCATGGTCCCAGTCGAGGTCAGGCGTGTCCGCCCGAAGTGAGTAGGAGGCAGTCCCCACGCCATCCTGCATCGGATCGCCAAGCGCGATCTGGGACGCGCCCGGGAACGGATCGTAGGCCTTCAGCACGCCGGTCATATCGCGCTCTTCGAACGGACCGGGCGCACGGACGACCCCATGACCATGCGGGAGAATAAAGGTCTTCGGGTCCGGCGTGGCCGGGAATCCCTCGATCGGAGCACGCAGCGGGCGGCCCTCCCGGTCGGAGATCAGCGGGTAGCCCTCCCGCTTCCCCTCTCGGTGCAGCCAGAGGACAAGACCTAGGAAGAAGGCAAAGAACGCATAGAGCGACAACGCTGCAAGATCTGTGAATACGTTGGTGGGGGGAATTGCCTGCATGGCGGACCTCCGTTGATCCCTCAGACGTGGGCGGACCCGGCGACACCGGATCCCGGTTGCGGTCGCGAGTGGGCGACGCCCGTGCCACGCACGAGCGGGCCGACCACGGCCAGGGTGACGAAAAGCAAGGCGATCTCGGCCGCATAGACCACGACGTATCCGGTGGCCGGGCCGGACATCGCTTCGCCGAGAGCGCCCTGCACAGCGAGCGCGCTGACGACGTCCCGGACGATGCCGCCGGTCGCGATCGCGAGGCCGGCTGCCGTCGCCTGGACCGCGCCCCATACGCCAAGCGCCAGACCGATCTGTTGCTGCGGGGCCAGGCGCATGCACGCCGTGAGTGTCGCATGCGCGAAGAGCCCACCGCCCAGTCCGATGCAGAGCGAGCCCAGCGCAAAGACCGGGATCGATTCAATCAGACCCGACAGGATCACGAGGGCGAAGGCCATCAAGCCGGTCAGAGCGCCATAGGCAGCGAGACGATGCGCATCCGCCCCCGCGGAGAGCCACCGCGCACCTGCGATGAAACCCACCGCACTACCCCCGGCCAGGAGGGCCGTGAGGCCGGTCGTGGCGCCCACGCCGAGGCCGAGGATCTGGCCGCCATACGGCTCGAGAAGGACGTCCTGCATCGCGAAGCCGGCGGTGCCGAGCCCCGCCGCGAGAAGCGCCCGGTCCCAAGATCCACCGGCGCGCAGCATCCGCACGCTTTCGAGAAAGCCAGGTGCGCCCGCCTGTACGCCCTGCGTCCGTGAGGGGTCCCGTGCCTCCTGCTTCCACATGGCAATGAAGTTCAGGATGAGCGTCATGCCCGCGCAGCCCTGGATGACCTGGATCAGGCGGAGCTGGCTGAAATTCGCGAGGAACAGGCCGAACATGACGGCCGCAACGGCCATCCCGACCAAGAGCATCAGCGACAGGACGGCGACGACGTTGGGCTGCGATTCCCGCGGCGCTAGGTCCGTCGCGAGTGCGAGCCCGACCGTCTGCACCGCATGCATGCCGGCGCCGACCATCAGGAACGCAATCGCTGCCGACAACTGCGCGACCCAGGGCGGCGCCCAGGTATCACCCGAAAGGACGATCAAGGCGAACGGCATCATGGCAAGACCACCGAACTGCACGATCGTGCCGAGCCAGATGTAGGGCACGCGCCGCCAGCCGAGCAGCGAACGATAGGTGTCCGACTTGAAGCCGATCAGCGCCCGCAATGGCGCGAAGACGAGGGGGAGCGCGAGCATCGTCGCGACGAGGCCGGCGGCGACATTGAGCTCCACGATCATGACGCGGTTCAACGTGCCGATCAGAAGGACCGCGGTCATGCCGCACGAAATCTGGAACAGCGAAAGGCGAAGCAGCCGCGACCAGGGCAGGCCGACCGAGGCGGCATCGGCGAATGGCAGCAGGTGGCTTCCCACCCGCGTCCAAATCCGCGCCATCTTCGCCTCGATGCGGTTCATCGCCGGCACAGCTCCATCGCGTGGGAGGTGTAGAAGCCGGAACGGATTCGACGATGGCGGCCCAGCTCGAAGGCATCCATCCCGGGCTCTGCCGCGATGAGGCTCCGGAGATGTGCTTCGCCTACCGGGACGATGGAGGGGGCGCGATCTCCGCGCGGAAAGAAGCGGCCGGCAGCGTGCATCGCTGACAGCAGAGGCGTACGGGGTGCAAAAGTGAAGGCAACCGAGCGATCGGTCCGCTGCGCCAGTCCGGCAAGGACACGAACCGTATCCTCCGGCCGATAATGGATCAGGCTGTCCATTGCGACCACGTGGTCGAAGCGACCAAGTGCCGGATCGAACATGTCGCCCACCATGAATTCGACACGGCCCGCACCCCGAAGATGGGCCGTGCGCTGCCTCGCGACGTCGATCAGGCCGGGCGCGATATCGATCGCGACGACATGCGCGCCGCGAAGCGCCGCCTCCATCGCCAGAGCGCCAGTTCCGCAGCCTGCATCCAGCACGCGGCGCCCGCTCAGATCGTCGGGCAGCCATGAGAGCAGCGTCGCACGCATCGCGTCACGGCCAGCCCGGACCGTAGCACGGATGCCCGAGACCGGCGCGTCAGATGTCAGCCTCTCCCACGTCCGAAGCGCGGTGCGGTCGAAGTAGTGCAGCAGCTCGCCGCGGCGGGTCTGGTAGGTGGCCGTGGGCATCAATCGAACCCCAGCAGGTCGAAGATCTCGCGGTCCTTCAGCGGGCGCGCCTCCAGCGGCGTGACACCGGCGAGCAGCGAGGCAGCCAGGCGCAGATACTCGTCCTGAGCGGCCTTCACGTCCGGGTTGGCCTCGTCCATCTGGAACAGGCTCTTCTTCGCGAGCCGGGAGCGGCGGATCACGTCGAGGTCCGGGAAATGCGCCAGCGTCTTCATGCCGGAAACAGCGTTGAACCGCTCGATCTGATCGACCTCCCGCGAGCGGTTCGCGATCACGCCGCCCAGCCGAACGCCGTAGTTCACCGACTTCGCCTTGATGGCGGCCACGATGCGGTTCATCGCGAAGATGCTGTCGAAATCGTTCGCCGCCACGATGAGGCCGCGGTCCGCATGCAGCAGCGGCGCCGCGAAGCCACCGCACACCACGTCACCCAGCACGTCGAATATGACTATGTCCGTCTCCTCGAGCAGGTGATGCTCCTTCAGCAGCTTCACCGTCTGGCCGACGACATATCCGCCGCAACCGGTCCCCGCCGGCGGGCCGCCGGCTTCGATGCAGAGGACGCCGTTGTAGCCCTCGACGACGAAATCCTCCGGACGCAGTTCCTCGGCGTGGAACCCCACGCCGTCGAGGACATCGATCACGGTCGGAATCATGCGGCCGGTCAGCGTGAAGGTGCTGTCGTGCTTCGGGTCGCAGCCGATCTGCAGCACGCGCTTGCCGAGCTTGCTGAACGCGACCGAGAGGTTCGAACTCGTCGTACTCTTGCCGATGCCGCCCTTGCCGTAGATGGCGAAGACGGTCGCGCCCTCGATCTTGGCCGCAGCGTCGGCATGCACCTGGACGCTCCCCTCGCCGTCGCCGAGGCGAGAGACGCTTGAGTTCGGCGGCGGTCTCATGATCACCGTCATGCGGCCATCTCCACGTTGATGCCTTCAAGCCGATCTTCGAGTTCCTCGCCGGCGCGTCGCAGCGCCTCGATGGTGTCCTCGCTCGGCTGCCAGTAGTTGCGCTCATGCGCCTCGATGAGGCGGTTCGCGATGCGGACAGACGCGGTCGGATTGAGCTTCGCAAGGCGAGCCCGCATCTCCGGATCCAACATGTAGGTCTGCGCGAGCTGCTGATAGATCCAGGGCGCCACCTGGCCGGTCGTCGCCGACCACCCCATGGTGTTGGTCACCTGGGCTTCGATCTGCCGCACGCCCTCATAGCCATGGGCAAGAAGCGCCTCGAACCACTTCGGATTGAGTGCGCGCGTGCGCGTCTCGAGCGCGACCTGCTCTGCAACAGTGCGCACCGTGCCTTCGCCCCGGGTCTGATCGCCGACATAGACCGCTGCCTCGGTACCGCCCCGCGCCCGCCGCACGGCGCGGCTGATCCCGCCGAGCGTGTCGAAATACTGGTCGATGGTGGTCAGTCCCACCTCGACACTGTCGAGGTTCTGGTAGGTGACCTCGACACTGCCGAGCAGGTGCGTCAGCACCTTGTCCTGGCGGGCCGGCTTCCCGTCCACCCCGTAGGCATAGCCCTTACGGCGCACATAGGTCTCGGCGAGTTCGTCCTCGTCGGTCCAGACACCGGCGTCGAGCATCGCGTTCACATTGGCGCCGTAGGTCCCTTCGGCGTTGCCGAAGACGCGGAGCGCGGCCTGCTGGATGTCGCCGCCATGCTGCGCCTGATAGGCGAGCGAATGCTTCCGGACGTAGTTCTGCGCCGTTGGCTCGTCGGCTTCCGCTGCAAGCAGCGCGGCTTCGGCGAGGAGCTTTGTCTGGAGCGGCAGCAGGTCGCGGAAGATGCCGGACAGGGTCACCATGACGTCGATGCGCGGCCGGCCGAGTTGATCGAGCGGGATCAGCTTCGCACCGCTGACGCGGCCGTAGCTGTCATGCCGCGGCTCTGCCCCCATCAGCCAGAGTGCCTGCGCGATCGGACCACCTTCGGTCTTCAGGTTGTCGGTGCCCCACAGGACGATCGCAACCGTCTCCGGCAGGCCTCTGCCCTCTTCGGCGTGGCGAGCCAGCAGACGATCGGCTTGGCGAGCGCCGTCCCGGACAGCGAAGGCAGAGGGGATCTTGAAGGGGTCGAAGCCGTGCAGGTTGCGACCCGTGGGAAGGACCGCCGTCGTGCGCAACAGGTCGCCACCCGGCGCCGGGCGGATGTAGCCGCCATCGAGGGCGTGCAGGATCGCCGGCAGTTCCGGATCGGATGACAGCAGCGCCTCCAGGCGGGCGCGTTCCGCAGCGTCTGTGACACCAGCCGCATCCAGCGTTTCGGCCCGCTGCTGGCGGGTGAGGACCTCTCCGATGACGTGCAAGCCGTGCGGGATGAGGGTGTATTCGAGCTCGAGCAGTGCCTCGGTCAGCTTCAGGACCAACGCCTGCAGGTCGGCCGCCGGCCAGGCAGGCGCGGGCTGCGCCAGATCGACGGCGGCCGCCTGCGCCTGGACGAGTTCCGCCAGCGACTGACGCACACCCGGATCGCAGTCCGGATCAAGGCCGCGCCAACGGTCGAGGGATGCCTTCAGGTCGAGAAGTCCGCGGTAGAGCCCAGCATTGGCGACCGGCGGCGTCAGATAGGAGATCAAGGCCGCCCCTGCGCGGCGCTTGGCCAGCATCCCCTCCGACGGATTGTTGGAGGCGTAGAGATAGAAGTTCGGCAGATCGCCGATCAGGCGGTCCGGCCAGCATTCCGCTGAAAGGCCCGCCTGCTTGCCGGGCATGAACTCAAGGGCGCCATGCGTGCCGAAGTGGAGGACGGCGTGAGCACCGAAATCCTCGCGGATCCAGCGATAGAATGCGCTGAAGGCATGTGTCGGGGCGAAACCACGCTCGAAGAGGAGGCGCATGGGATCGCCCTCCCAGCCGAAGCCTGGCTGGATTCCAATGAACACATTGCCGAAATGCGCACCAAGCACATGGATCGTCGCGCCATCGGATTGCGCGCGACCAGGTGCCGCGCCCCACTGCCGCTCGATGTCGGCCAGGTAGGGTTCGCGCCGGACATGGTCATCCGCCCCGATCCGCGCCGCGATGTTCGCGATCGCGCCGAACTGCGATGCGTTGCCATGCAGGACGCGGTCACGCAGAGCGTCCACGCTGTCGGGAACGTCGACCCGGTAGCCGGCCGCCGCCATTGCACGCAGGGTGTTGAGCAGCGATTCGAAGACCCCGAGATAGGCTGCCGTGCCGATGTTCCCGGCGTTCGGCGGGAAGCTGAACAGGACCATCGCGACCTTGCGGTCCCGGCGCGCCGAGCGTCGCAACGCAACGATCCTCGCGACACGCTCGGACAGCCGGTCACTGCGCTCGGGATGCGGCCGCATGTCGCGCTGGCAACTGACACCGTCGCAACCCGGGCATGTCTTGCCGGTCGCGTCGGCGCCGCAGCGGCCGCCATAGGTCATGGGCCAGATGCCGCCATCGAGCTCCGGAATCGCGACCATCATCGTGGCCTCGACCGGCAGTAGGCCACGCGGATCCGCCTGCCATTGACGCATGGTCTGGAACTCAAGCGGGTGCGCGCTGATATAGGGCACGTCGAGACGCGCCAGCAGTTCCTCGGCTGCGTGGCTGTCGTTGTAGGCGGGCCCACCCACGAGCGAGAAGCCGGTCAGCGACACAACCGCATCCACGGCGGGCGCGCCATCCTTCATGAAGAAGCGCTCAATCGCCGGGCGGTTATCGAGGCCCGACGCGAAGGCCGCGATCACCTTCAGGCCGCGCGCCTCGAGCGCCTCGATCACGCCGTCATAGTGCGCGGCATTCCCGGCAAGCACGTAGCTGCGCATGATCAGCAGCCCCACGGTGCCATGGCGCCCACCGGACGGCAGTTGCTCCAACCGCTCCGTCACACGACCGGCGACGTGCGGGTGGTAGAGGCCAACCTCCGGATAATGCTCGGGGGGGGCCACGCGCAACGTGCCGGCAAGCACCTTCCGCGGGCCGGCAGCATAGCGGTTCACCAGGAGCCGCACCATGTTGGCGAGGTTTACGCGGCTTCCCGCAAGCCAGTACTGCAGCGCGAGGAAATAGGCGCGGACATCCTGGGCCGTGCCCGGGATAAAGCGCAGCAGCCGCGGCAATTCGCGCAGCATCTTCATCTGGCCCTGGCCGGACGAGCCACCCCCGTTCTTCGCACCACGGAGCTTCTTCAGGAGGCCCATGATCCCGCTCGCCTCGGCGCCCATGTCGAAGCGGCCGATCCGGGTGAGCTTCATCACCTCACCGGCAGACAGCATGCAGACCATCGCATCACAGGCGTTGCGTCGCGCCGCTAGAGCCGGCAACACGGCGCGGATGTGATCCTCGAGGAAGAGCATGGCCGCGATGACGATGTCGGCTCGTCCGATGGCATCGCGGCATGCCGTCAGCGCCTTTTCGTCCCCGGCCCACTGGTCCGCCGCGTGGACGGAAAGCTCAAGCCCTGGGATCTCACGCGCAAGGTCGGTGCGCGCATGCAGCATGGCGCCCGCCAGATGGCTGTCCATCGTGACGATCGTGACGCGCATCGGCGCGCCCTCAGCGGGCGTAGTGGGCTTTGGCGTCATACAGGGTCTCGAGCGTTATGGTCGCGATGCCCCGCTCGGCTGCGAAGCGCTCGGTGTTTCGCCGAGCCTTCCCCCGCACGAAGAACGGGATCTTCCTGAGTTCCTTCTCCGCGTCCGCCCCCCAGACCAGAGGGTCGCCCGCAGCGGCGTGGGGAGTCACCGCTGCGGGCGCGGGCAAGGGCGGCGCGGCGGGCGCCTCCCCGATGCCCATCTCATGCGCGGCCTTGCTGCCCTGGTCGGGGCGACCTGGCGACGAAGCGCCGAGGTGCGAAGGCGTTGCATCATCATGAAATTCGAAGTCTTCGCGGAACATCGTCAGGAGATGCTCCTCGAGCCCCATCATCAGGGGATGCACCCAGGTGTCGAACAGGACGTTCGACCCCTCCGGCCCCATCTGCGGCGAGTGGCGCGCAGGAAAGTCCTGGACATGGACGGGCGCAGAGATAACCGCACACGGAATGCCAAGCTTCTTGGCGATGTGCCTCTCCATCTGGGTGCCCAGGACGAGCTCGGGCTGCAATGCCGCGATCGCCTGTTCGACATCCAGGTAGTCGTCCGTGATCAACGGTTCGATGTTGTAGGTCTTGGCTGCTTCACGCACCTCGCGCGCGAATTCGCGGCTGTAGGTGCCGAGTCCGACAACCTCGAAGGCGAGTTCGGTCTGCGCGACATGCGCCGCCGCCACCGCGTGGGTCGCGTCGCCGAAGACAAAGACGCGCTTGCCGGTCAGGTAGGTGCTGTCGACCGACTTCGAGTACCAGGGCATCCGCAGCGAAGCGTCGGCTGCCGGCGCCGCAAGACCCGCAAGCGCCGCCACTTCCGAGACGAAGCGCCGCGTGGCGCCGACACCGATCGGGATGGTGGTCGTGCAGGGCTGGCCGAATGTCCGCTTGAGCCACGATACCGCCTGCCCCGCGATCTCCGGGTACAGCACGACATTGAAGTCGGCTTCGCCCAGCCGCATCAGGTCTGCCGGCGTCGCACCCAGCGGCGCAACCACGGAGACCTCGATGCCCATCTTCTCGAGCAACTTGCGAATCTCGGCGACATCGTCGCGATGCCGGAAGCCGAGCGCCGTCGGACCGAGCAGGTTGCAACGTGGTGCCTGGCCCTCCGGCCGGGGTGGGCACTTTGCACCCGGCGGGGGCGCGTGAGGTCCCGCGCAGGCGCGCACAAGCTGGTAGAAGGTCTCCGAGGCGCCCCAATTCTCCTTCCGCTGGTAGGAAGGCAACTCAAGCGGGATGATCGGGATCGGCAGCCCCAGCGTCCTGGCAAGACCGCCAGGATCGTCCTGGATCAGCTCTGCTGTGCAGGACGCACCGACCAGCATCGCCTGCGGCTTGAATCGCTCATGCGCGTCGAGCACGGCCGCCTTGAACAGCTCTGCGGTGTCCCCGCCCAGATCACGCGCCTGGAAGGTGGTGTAGGTGACGGGCGGCCGCTCAGCGCGGCGCTCGATCATGGTGAACAGAAGATCCGCATAGGTGTCGCCTTGCGGTGCATGCAGGACATAGTGGACGCCACGCATAGCGGTCGCGATACGCATGGCGCCCACATGGGGCGGGCCTTCGTAGGTCCACACCGCGAGTTGCATGCTAGAGTTCCAACCTGGTGCGCCGCTCCAGGGGCCGCGCGAACAGGCCAGCGAGATCGCCTGCCTGGTCGTAACCCTGGATCGGAGTAAAGACGAGTTCGATCGACCACTTGGTCGTGAAGCCCTCTGCCTCCAGCGGATTGGCGAGCCCGAGGCCGCACACCGTCAGATCAGGACGCGCGGCGCGGCAACGATCGAGCTGCCTGTCGACGTGCTGCCCCTCGGAGAGCTGAATGCCATCAGGCAGGAGGGCAATTTCCTCGGCCATGTGCTGGCGATGGAGGTAAGGCGTGCCCACCTCGATTGGCCGCATGCCGAGCTCTCGGGACAGGAACCGCGCCAGCGGAATCTCAAGCTGGCTGTCGGGGAAGAAGAAGATGCTCTGCCCGTCGAGCCGCTGACGATGGCGCGCAAGAGCCGCCCGCGCGCGCGCCTCGCCCGGCTCTGTGACTTCCCTTACTCTGGCCTCGGGCGTGTTCCACACCGCGGCTGCGGCACGCAGCCATTGCGTCGTGCCCTCGGCGCCGAGCGGGAACGGGGCTGCGATTCGCGTCGCTCCACGCGCTTCGAGCGCACGCGCCGTGTCCCCAAGGAAGGGCTGCGCGAGGAGGAAGCGCGTACCCGGCCCGACAGCCGGGAGTTCGGCGGCCCGCCGACCCGGCAGGAACCGTACGGGCCCCACGCCCAGCGCTGCGAAGTGTCGCAGCATCTGGTCCTCCACGACCTCCGCCAGCGCACCCACGACGAGAAGCGATCGTGCGGTTCCGGGCTCGGCCGGCATTTCCGGCACCAGCGCCGTGAGGCAGGCATCTTCGCCCTGAGTGAAGGTGGTCTCGATGCCGCTGCCCGAATAGTTCAGCACCCGAACCTTCGGCGAGAAGCGCGCGGAAAGGCGCTGCGCCGCTCGCGAGAGGTCCAGCTTGATGACCTCGGACGGGCACGACCCGACCAGGAAGAGCATGCGAACATCCGGGCGCCGCTCCAGCAGGCGGGCCACGACGCGGTCGAGTTCGGCGTTGCAATCGGCGAGGCCAGCGAGGTCACGCTCATCGATGATCGCCGTGGCGAAGCGCGGCTCGGCGAAGATCATCACCCCGGCCGCAGACTGCATGAGATGTGCGCAGGTGCGACTTCCGACCACGAGGAAGAAGGCATCCTGGATCTTGCGATGCAACCAGACGATACCGGTGAGGCCACAGAAGACCTCGTGCTGGCCCCTCTCGCGCAGCACCGGCGCCGTGGTGCAGCCAGTGGCGGCGGAGGGGTGGGCAGCGACGCTCATGTGGCGCGCATTCCACCAAGTGCCATGGACCGCGCTTCCTGGCGGCGCGCCGCGCGCAGTTTCAGGACGAACTGGACCGCGTTGACCAGGTAGGCCGCGTAGGCGGCGAGCGCCAGCAGCATCTGACCGCGCGCCTCCCCAAGGCCCGCGAAGACAGCACCGAGGTATGCGGTGTGCAGAGCCAGCACGAGCATGCTGAACATGTCTTCCCAGTAGAAGGCCGGCGCAAAGAGGTAGCGGCCGAAGACGTCCTTCTCCCAGATGCAGCCTGTGACCATGATCGCGTAGAGAACGAGCGTCTTGACGACGACGGAGCAGGTGGCGATGGCGAAACCATCCCCGGTCGCGAGATACCGAAGCACTAGCGCGAGACTGCCGAGAAAGACCAGGAACTGGATCGGGGCGAGCACGCCCTGGACCATCGTCCAGGGGGAAGCATCGCGCCGCCGCCTCTCCTCAGGCGTGTAGAGCGCCGGCGCCCCGCCCTCTTCGCGTGCGTGGCGCCGGCCCGAGGCAGCTCCCCAAGGGGCGCCGTCAAGGGCATCGAGCAGACCAGCAAGGCGGCGCGTCGTAAGCATTGCTTGACAACCCCCGGTCAATGGCAGTCCGCTGGCGTCCACAT
>Ga0315900_10008038_pt1 | contig 13672 bp, 10 predicted proteins | sample LakEriMetagenome_FD_203521 | JGI IMG/M metagenome (GOLD analysis project Ga0315900, IMG submission 203521) | Freshwater fungal communities from buoy surface, Lake Erie, Ohio, United States - Buoy 12 MA114 | ecosystem: Environmental > Aquatic > Freshwater > Lake > Lake biofilm | place: USA: Lake...
ATGCTATTGTCAATGCCAATGGAAAAATAATTCTCCCTTATGCCGGCTCATTGCAGGTAAGCGGACTATCACTGGATGATGCTACCAAGTTGATCAAGGCGAAGATGAAAGTGGCATACCCCGCGATAGCTTCGGGGAAGACCCAGGTTTTGGTAACATTGACCAATTTCAAAACCATTCGGGTAACAGTGGTAGGGGAAGCAGAGATACCGGGTACTTACCAGGTTTCGTCGCTCGCTGCATTTTACAATGTGTTGTACAAGGCAAATGGACCCTCAGAAAACGGTTCGCTCAGAAAGTTGGAATTGATCCGCAACAACAAGGTAATAGAGACAATAGATTTTTATGAATTCCTGCAAAAAGGGATCATGAATAAAACCATCCGCCTAGAAGACCAGGATGTGATCCGCATTCCCGTATATGGAAAGAGGGTCACGATCAACGGACAGGTCAAGCGGCCGATGGTGTATGAACTACAGGAGAAAGAAACCCTGCAAGACCTGCTGAATCTGGCAGGAGGATATGAAGCAGCAGCCTGGTTAGGTAGTGCCAAAGTAGTGCAGGATGGGGAGCAGGAAAAGAAAGTACGAGATGTGGCTGTTGCAGATTTTGCTTATTTCATTCCGAAGAATGGTGACCAGGTTGAAATAGAAAAAATACGAACCAGCTTTTCCAATCGGGTTATGCTGGCAGGAGCTGTACAAAAACCGGGCAATTATGAACTCAGTTCGGGATTAACCCTGGGAAAATTAATTCGGCAGGCAGAAGGTCTTCGCACCGATGCGCTGTTGCAACGTGGTTACCTGATGCGGCAAATGCCCGGTACCGGCGGACAACTGATCTCTTTCCATGTACAGGAACTTTTGGATGGTAAGCAGGCAGATATCCAGCTGCAAAGAGAAGATTCTGTTACCATTCTTTCCAGGGATAGTTTGCGGGATGTTCCAACCGTTGTTGTAGCAGGAAATGTGAACCGGCCCATAACCATCCCTTATCGAGAGGGACTTACACTCGAAGATGTGGTGTTAATGGCAGGAGGATTTTCCTTTGATGCAGCTACCCATAAAATTGAAATTTCCCGTTTGCAAAATAACCGGGCTGATACGCTCGCCAATACACTCATAGAAGTTATCACAGTTGAATACGATAGTGCAGCCAACGCACGCAGTAAAAAAACCTTGTTGTCACCGCTGGACTATGTATTTGTTCCGCAGTTATTGAATTATCGCAACCTCGGCAAGGTAAAAGTGCGGGGAGAAGTATTGTATACAGGTGACTATGCCCTCGAAAAAAGAAATGAATCGATACTGGAAGTATTGAAAAGGTCGGGGGGCATTTCTCCCTACGCCTCCATGGGAGATGTACAGGTATATCGCCGTGGATTGCGGGTAGGCACTGATGTGTTATCTGATCATCCGAATGATGGCGGGGAGAAATTCTTATTGCAACCGGAAGACAGCATTTTTGTGCCGCGCAGACAGACTTTTGTGGAAGTGCAGGGAGCCGTATTCAATCCACAGATCCTGCGCTATGACAGTCCGAAATTTTTATCTTATATCTCGGAGACAGGAGGTGTAACCGATCGCGGAAACCTCAATAAGTCATACGTACAATACAGCAATGGTATCAATCAAAAGATCAAACATTTCCTGTTCTTCCGTCGCTATCCCAAAGTGAAACCCGGCAGTAAGATCATTGTACCCGATAAATCTGAAACAGATCGCAAGAATCTAAGTGTGCTGGAGATATCATCCCTGATCGGTTCGCTGGCAACTTTGATTAGTTTGGTTACCGTACTGAATAGATAGAATAATTGATAAATACTGACACAACGGAGCGTTATCATGTCTGACAAGAATCAACTACCTACTGATCCCTTCAACCGGGAAGAATCGCCCTTCTCCTTTACCGATCTGGTGCAGGATGTACTGGGTAGGTTGCGCTGGGCATTGCAACAAAGAAATTGGTTGCTGCTTGCCCTGGTGATGGGTGCGCTGGCAGGGACAGGGTATGCCTGGATGAAGAAGACCACTTACACAGCGAGATTGACATTTGTGGTGGAGGATGCCAAGAGTTCAGGCGGTTCCTTGATCTCAGCACTGGCAGGACAGTTTGGTTTCGATGTAGGTGGCATGACAGGGGGCAACGGGGTGTTGGCGGGAGACAATGTGTTGGAATTACTCAAGAGCCGAAGTTTACTGAAGAATACGCTGCTTACGCCAGCACAGGATGGAAAGATGAAGATGACCCTGGCAGACCGGTATGTGTCGGTGTATGGATTACAGGAAAAATGGAACGATGTGACGGGGGGGAAAAAGATTGTTTTCACTCCGGGAACGGATGACCGGTTATCAGACAGTTTACTACAGACGATTATCAAAAGATTGTTGGAAAAAGAATTGCGCATTGCCAAGACCGATAAAAAACTAGGGTTCTTTGAGTTGGAGGCAACGACCCGGGATGAGTACCTCAGTCAGCAAATATGTGAAAGGCTGTTGCGGGTAACGACTGATTTTTATGTTGATACCAAGACGAGTAGATTGAAGGCGAACATTGATCGGTTGCAGAGAAGGGCAGATAGTCTTGGCATTGTGCTCGACAACAAAACTTATGCAACGGCGGAGGCCACCCAACGGTTGTTGGATGCCAATCCGGCCTATGCCTCACCGCAGGTAGATGCTGAGATCAGCACCCGCAATAAATATTTACAGGCAACGGTATTTGCGGAGATTGTGAAGAATTTAGAGATCAGCAAGACGGCGCTACTACAAGAGACACCAACGGTGCAGGTGGTAGACAGGCCTGAGATGCCTTTGAAGAAAAACGAGTGGAAATGGTGGCAGGGAATGTTGGTGGGGGGGATGATTGTAGTATCAGCGATGATTGTACTCATGATGATAGTAAAACCGGGCAAGGATTAATATCAATTGTTATTACCATTACTTAGACCCAATTTTGAGGATAAAGTAACCCACTTAACATTATAGTATGTCCACCTTCACACTCAAAATAACTTTAAAAGAAGTCGAACCGAAGATTGAAAGAACGGTACTTGTCTCCTCAGAAAGTTCCCTGTATTTATTGCACCACATCATTCAAGAGGCCATGGGTTGGAATAATTATCATATCTACCATTTTACAGTGGAAAAATTGACCATTGGAGACCTTCGTTTGCTCCTCATTGACGGTTATGATGAAATGGGGATAAATCCAGTTGATGATAAAAGCTATATGCTGGAAGATATTTTCCTCCAAGTGGGGCAGAAAATTGACTACCTCTACGATTATGGAGATGATTGGGAGCATGAAATAGAATTGATGGCTATTGAAAATAATCCCCAATGTCTGGTTCTTCCCTTATTAGTCAATGGCAAAAATGCTTGTCCCCCTGAAGATTGCGGTGGCTCAGAAGGTTACCGGGAAATTAAAGAGATTTTAAAAAATGTAAGACACAAGGCGTATGCTGCTACCCTGGGTTATGTAGGTGCAAAATTTGATCCCGAAAAATTTGACAAGAAAGCAGCACTAAAAAGAATCGCCAAATTAAATGAGTCAATTGTGCAATATGAAAAGGGATTTCATTAAGATGTTGATATTACCCGGCTATTTTCAATAATTCAAGCCCCCAAATAAATAGGAAAGAATAGATTACAGAATTTCTCCAGCCCATAACTTATCCAAAAATACTTTCCAGGGCATTATAGAAGTATCAATCATTTTACGTTCAGCCGGGTCGCAGCTTACTAATATTAATTTTTTTACTGAATATTCCTCTGCAAATCTTTTTAATCCCTTTAAGTGATGAGATTGTACATTGGAAGTACTTTTAACTTCAATAGCAACTTCGTGATCTCCCAGTACAAAATCAACTTCCATTTGGGAAGTAGTTCTCCAATAAGCAACCGGATACTTTTTTCCGGAATATTGGGAATGAACATATAATTCCTGATAAATAAAATGTTCAAATGCATGTCCAAAGGCCTCACTTCCCATTTCCACTTTCCCTCTTTTTAATAAGTGACCTGCAATGCCCAAATCAAAATAGAAAAATTTTGGTGAGAGAATAACACGACGTTTAGGTTTTTTTTGGAAAGAAGGAATAAACCTTCCGATTAAAGTGTCTTGTAAAATCTGAAAGTACTCCCGAACAGTATTATGACTTATGCCGCATTCAGCAGCGATATTGGAAAAATTAACCATTTCACCATTTGAAAAAGCTGCGACCCGTAAGAACTGAGAAAATGTTTGCATATTTCGGATTTTCGCTTCTGCACTAATCTCATCCTGTAAATAATTTCCTATATATGCATCCAACAATTGTTTTGGATTATGCGATAAATAATGTCTGGGTAATAAACCATTATTCATTGCTTTGAATAAATCGAATGCAGGAATTTCGGAGTAAGACAGTGGCAGTAATTCATAACGCAGCGCTCGACCACCCAACAGATTGGCCCCGGAATGAAGAATTTTTCTTGCGCTGGAACCGCTCAAAATAAACTGTCTTCCCTTATTAACTATCAGCCAATGTATTTCATCCAACAATGCCGGAATTTTTTGAATTTCGTCAACTATTATGCGACGGTTCGATGAATCTGCTTCAATCATTTCTCTTAATTGCTCAGGTTCGTTTACAAATCGCCGATAAACATCTGATTTCAACAAATCAAGCCAAATGGCATCTGGAAAGAGTTCCTTTAATAAGGTACTTTTACCGGTTTGTCTGGCACCCCAAAGAAATAAACTCTCTTCACCCGCACCGATAAATTGTTGCTTACGTTGAAACATGGTATTGAAATTACTTACAAATATCATGTATTTTGTAAATAAAACTTACAAATTTCATGTTATATTATATATATGATATTATTTATCAAGTTTATTAAAACCCGATTATTTGGAATTAAATCAATAATTATTGACATCTTTTGGGGATTTGATTCCAATAAATTGGCAAAATGAACCTGTCTACAACCGATAAGCCACCCATAAGTTGGCAGTAAAATTCAGCCAATCGTAGCCATTGTCAACATAACCGAGGGAGGGGAAAACATACCACTGGTAGTTGAAGGAGCGAGTCAGTGGCTCCAACCAATAATATGTCGCTAAAATGTATTTTACAAATTATATGTCGCTTAAAATCATTTTTGCGTCTTTTTATATTATTTTTGTCGCATAAAGTATTGAAAATATGGCAACCCAAGCAGTAATTGCACAACAAAGGGAAGAAATTTTACGGGCGCTAGAAAAATTTTCCAGTGGTGCCTCTCTAGAAGAAATACAACAGGAGGCCAACATCACTATTGGAACAAGGCAATTTCAAAGAAGATTGAATATATTATCTATTGAAGGCCATATTAAGCGTACCGGCAAAGGCAAGGGTAGTAAATACTATCCACGCAAAAAAGAAAAGATTATTACCTCAGATATTGATCCTACGATTGGTATCCCAATTTCAAAAGAGGGAGAAGAAATTATAAAGCAGGTTTCCTTACCAAAAGATAAAAGAACACCGGTAACTTATAATAGTAGTTTTCTCGATATGTATACACCCAATGTTGATTATTATCTTAGCAAAGAACAAAGAGAAAATCTTGCTGTAGTTGGTCGTACCGGAGATTATTCATTGCAGGAAGCCGGTACATACGCAAAACAAATTCTACAAAAATTATTAATCGATCTCTCATGGAACTCAAGTAGATTGGAAGGAAACACGTATTCGCTTCTTGAAACCGAAGAGCTTATTAAATTTGGTAAGGAAGCAGATAATAAATCAACCTTGGAAGCGCAAATGATCTTAAATCATAAGGAAGCCATTGAGTTTATTGTTCAGCCGGGAGATGAAATTGGGTATAACAGATATACAATTCTGAATCTGCATGCACTTCTTGCCAATAATTTATTGCCAGACCCAGCAGCACCCGGAAGACTTAGAAAAATACCGGTTGGCATTAAAAATTCCATTTATATACCTATTGCAGTTCCACAAATAATTGAAGAAATGTTTGAACGTATTCTCTACAAGGTTAGAGAAATAAATGATCCGTTTGAACAGGCATTCTTTGTGATGGTGCATTTGCCCTATTTACAACCATTTGAAGATATTAATAAAAGAACCTCAAGACTTGCAATGAATATTGCATTCAACTATCATAATCTTTCTCCATTATCATTTATCGATGTGCCGGATGATTTATACATTCAAGGATTACTCGGAGTGTACGAACTAAATCGGGTGGAGCTTATGCGAGATATTTTCATTTGGGCCTATACTCGTTCTGCCAACAGATATGCTTCTATTCGACAAACAGCAGGAGAACCCGATCCATTTCGATTAAAATATAGAGTAGAAATAAAAGAAACCATATCAAAGGTGGTAGTTGAGAACCTTAGTCGCAAAGAAGCAGTAAACCTGATTGATAATAGATCTAAGATAATTTCACTGGAAGATCAACATAAATTTGTTGAAATGGTAGAAACAGAATTACTAAACCTTCACGAAGGAAATTTTGCCAGATATGGGATAAAGCCTTCCGAATTCAAAATTTGGAAAAAGAATTGGATAGCATAAAATCCTACTGGAAAACATGAACAATTGTTTGCCAGAAATAAGGGGGGGATGGTTACATCAACCAATAAAAAAGAAAGGGGCGATTACAACCGAAAAGCCACCGAGAAGTTGGCAGTAAAATTCAGCCAATCATAGCCATTGTCAAAATAACCGAGGGAGGGGAAAACGTACCACTGGTAGTTGAGGGAGCGGGTGAGGGTGGTACGGGCGGAGAAGAGTAGGTTCTGGTATTGCCAGTCCGCATGTAGTTCAGTAGAAAGATCGATCCAATGACGGGTATAATCGCGGGTGCCAATGAAGGCAGTATAATTGAAATCCATGTTGCGGGCGAGTCGCTCAATGCGTAGACCTACTTTGTTGTAACCATTGACCCAACTCAGGTCAATCGTTTGGCTGTTGCTTCCCGGACCAATCCCTGCTCCGATCACCTGACCGCGATGGGTGTAGCCCTGGCGAACAAAGGGGTGCGTATAAAAACTAATACCCTCCAATACCAGTTCCGGGGTAGGTAAACCCATTTGGGTCAGTTCAACGGAGAGATCCAGCCAGGTGCCCGGTTTTTTCAGGGGGAATAATTTGCGGAATCCACCTACAAAGGCACGCGGATAATTCACATCAGCCAAAATATTGGTGGGGGTGGGAACCCGGTCGTTCCTGCCATATTCGAGGTAAACCTCTGCATGATCTTTGGGTAGCAGGTATCGGGCAAATAGTGACCCAAGGGCTGCTTTTTTTCCTGCTTTCTGACTGGAGGAAATCACCACACCTGCCAGGGGCAGTATGTCGGCTATTCCCTTGACATCAGACAGGTATTGATAGGTAGCCTGTGCCATTCCCAGGGTTAGTCCTTTCACCCATTTGGGTTGCCAGTTTATGGTGAGACCGGTCATGTAACGCTCCTCCTCGTTTTTGGCTTTATACAATCGGTTCCCATTGAAATAGCGGTTAGTGTCGGCGGGGAATATACCCGAGGAGAGCAATTGACCGGCGACCAATTGACCTTCGAAGGTACCGATTGGGGTGGCTATGGGACGGGTAGTATTGGCGGTGAAGTGCAGGAAACCGGGAGCATTGTTGCTCATAACGAGGGCATTGTATCGACCCGGACCCCACCAATAATTTTCAGTGGAAATACCCAACGAAATAGCACAGGTTGTATAGCGGAGGGCGGATTGTCCGGGAAGTATGCGTTGATAGCTTTTATTGCCGAATCGTTCCGGCATATCAATGGTATTGAGCAGGCGATAGTAGGTATTCCAGTAGGTATCGGCGTGTTCAGTGGGGAAGGTTTCGAAGGATGGGTTGGCAGCGTAAATGATCTGAGGCATTAGCTGCAAAGACCATTTACCGGACTTCAATAAGACACCGCCTGATACCAAGGTCTGAGCACCCTTTGAGGGAATCATGGGTCCATCGTTCCAACCAAAGGGATGGTGGGAATTGTATCCGAAGCTAACAGAAACAGGCAGGAGTTGGAAGGAGAAATTTTTGCGACCGGCAGGGGAACGGAATAAACGAAGACTATCCGGAAAAGGAAATAGTGAGTCTAGCAGTGAAAGCTGGTGGGTAAATTGCTGTTGCATAAGAGAGGTAGGAGAAGTTTGTCCGGTAATCAGTTCATGCCGCCGGTAGTAATCAGATAAGCCATGTGCACCGCCGGGGGTAGAGAAATTGCCGCCTTGGGAGAAAACAAGGGTAGATGAACCAATTATGAACGTCAAACATTGTAGTATGCTTAGAAAGATATTCTTGTTATACATTATAGTGTTCTATCGAAAAATGATGCGGTAAATAGTCACGAATATTATCTTCAAATATTCTTGAACGGTATTCTTTTCAATATAAATCATATTGTACCTAATCTTATCAGGCAAAATTTTATGAATGTAATCCTGTTCGGGATTTGTTGACTTCTCCAGGATTTCATTCTCATTCTTATACAAAATAGATGCCCAGTCTGATATACCAGGCCTGATGGAGAGCACTTTTAGTTGTTCACCAGAATAATAATTAACATATTTCCGTACTTCCGGTCGTGGACCTACTAAACTCATATCACCAATCAAGACATTCCATAGTTGGGGTAGTTCATCTAACTTATACTTCCGCAAAAAGTAACCTACAGAAGTAATTCTAACATCTCTCCCACCGACTGTAAGAAGACCGAGTTGATCGGCATTCACCCTCATTGTACGAAATTTAAAAAGACTAAAATCACTTGAATTCTTTCCCACTCTCATTTGGCGATAGAAAATTGGTCCGGCAGAATTCAATTTAACAACAAGTGCTACGAATAAAAAGAGTGGTGATAGTAGAGCAATTCCAATAAATGAAAAAATTATATCTAAAAACCGAATCAAATTTGAACTACGTTTTTGTATGATTGAATGACGGAATTACATATATAGTTTAATTGCTCACTCGTCAATTGAGGATATATAGGTAAAGAAATTTCTCTAGAATAATTATCATAAGAAACAGGATGGTCTTCAATTTTATAGCCCATATTTTTAAAAAGTGTAAGCATTGGCATGGGAATAAAATGTACATTTACTGCGATTTGCTTTTTTGTTAGTTCATCAATAATTGCATCACGCTGAAATTCGGAAATAGCTTTAAAACGAAGTGCGTAAATATGATATGATGATTCTCGAAAACTATCTTTTAATGGAGGGAGTTGTACAAAATCAAACTGACTAAAAAATTGATGATAATAAGTGGCTATAGATTTACGTGCTTCCAATAGTTCACTCTTATATATCCTGATTTGAGCTAATCCAACTGCCGCACATAAATCAGGCATATTAATTTTCAAACCAGCAAAAAGTATATCGTATTTCCAACCACCACCTTGTGTTTTTGAAAATGCGTCTTTATTCTGTCCATTTAGTGTATATAATTTCATTAAGTCATACTCATGCTTCTCATTAAAATCATTTGGTAAGTTCAAACAAATTGCTCCCCCCTCTGCTGTTGTAATGTTCTTAACAGCATGAAAAGAAAAAATGGTTATATCAGCTGTTTTTCCAACTGGTAGTCCATCACAAAAGGCACCAATTGAATGAGCCGCATCTGATAAGAGAAGGATTCTCCCCAATAATTGTTGTTTTTCCGATTCAGGCTTAAACAAACGTTTGATTGTGTCTTTATTTATTATCCGACTAATTTCCGGGTAATCAGCTGGCCAACCGGCGATATCAACAGGCATAATCACTTTGGTCTTACCAGTAATTGCGCCTTCAATTAAAGATGTATCAATTGTAAAATCGCCGGTAGTGTCTATCATTACCGGCGTTGCTCCACAATGAATAACTGCAAGAGCAGTTGCACTATAAGTGTAGGATGGAATAATTACTTCATCCCCTTCACCAACACCAAACCATTTAAGAACTAATATTGCTCCGGATGTCCATGAATTAACACAAATAGTATAGTTTACTGCTGCCAATTTTGATACCTCTGATTCTAATTCTCTAACTTTGGGGCCTGTGGTGATCCAACCAGAATGAAGTGAATCAAGTACTTCATTTGTAATGTCTTCATTAATAAAGGGTGGTGAAAAGGGTATTAACATGATTTATATATATAAAAAAATAGCGAATGGAAATACTTAAATTTTTGATAATCCGGGATAAAAAAGGATTTAATGTCACTACCCTAATTTGTAAAGGTGTTCTATGAATTTCATTGAAATGTTTGTCCTATCGAAATATTTTTCTACAAATTGGCGGCCACTTTTACCCATTTCTGCCGCATTTGTTGGATTTTTTTCTAAAAACAACACAGCTTTCGCCAAAGATACCTCACACTCTGGCTCAAAAAAAACCCCACCTCGAGCTTGATCAATAAATAATTCGCGCGCCTCTCCATCAACCCCAAGCAAAATGGGAATAGAAAGTGCAAGGGGATCGAATAACTTTGAAGGAATTGCTCCTAAAAATATGTCGATTTTCTTCAGTGGAATGATGCAGCCTGCAGTACATTTCAACATACGCATGACTTTTGATTTGGGAATATTTGGAATAAAAATTACACCTGTCTTTAATGCTGTATTTAATTTTTCAAGCCTCGCTTTCTCGGGACCATCTCCAATAATAACGAATTCTATTTGATTCGACTCTTTCTGTGCATTTTGAATAAGCCACCTTTTTGCCTTTATAATAACGTCCAAACCCTGTGCATGTCCAATTATTCCTGCATATACATAAAGACGTTTACCCCCTAAACCATAATCAACTATCCAGTCCCTGTCTATATCACTAAATTCGTAAACATCCCGATCAATTCCATTAGGCATCCACAGGGTGGGTACATCCGGAAATCGACTGTTAATATTAGCAACAATGCCTTGTGTTTGGCCTGTGACCAAGAATGATTTTTTGTAAAGCCAAGCTTCTAGTCTATAGGCAATCCCTAACAAAAAATGATTATTCACAATATTAAGTTTCTCTGCAGATTCAGGCCACAGGTCCGAAACATTAAAAATTAATTTGGCATTAAGTTTTCTAGATAAATAATACCCGGAAATTCCTAAAAATAACGGCGGAGATTCACACAATATATAATCTACCGAGGGAAGCATTTTAAGAGCTCGTGAAGAAGACCAAACAAAGGAAAAATAGTTAAACAAACGTTGAACAACACCTTTACTTTTAGTAATGTAAATAGATGTTCTAATAACATTAATCCCGTCAACATTTTCTTCCTTTTGCTTCAACCCTTTGTATTCATCAAAAATTTCCATTTTGGGGTAGTTCGGCATGGCAGTAAGTACACTGACACCCACATTTGCTTTTTTTAAATTCAGTGCAAGTGAGTGTAATCTATTTTGGGGAGCTCCTGTTTCAGGTGGATAATATTGTGTTAAAATTAGGAGTTTCATTAATCAGGATTTAAAAGAATAATTTAACAGGAAATCGGTAATGTACTCTGCTGCTTTTCCTCCTCCATATAAATTAACATTTTTATGAAATAATCGCTGTTCAAAATAATTAACAGCATCCACTAATTGTCGAGAATTTGCACCGACGAGTTGATTGTATCCATTTTCGACCAGTTCAACCCATTCCGTCTGATCTCTTAATGTCACACAAAATTTGTCGAAAAAGTATGCTTCTTTCTGCAATCCTCCACTATCAGTTACTACTAATTTTGACTTTTGGATCAATTCAATCATATCAAAATATCCGACAGGTTCTATTACATGTACATTTTGGCTAATAGGATACTTAAGAAACTGCTGTCGTGTTCTTGGGTGTAATGGAATAACTACCTTAAGCTTAGTTGCTATCCCATTTAAACCGGATACAATTGATTGCATACGCGATTCTGAATTTGTGTTCTCAGCCCGATGTAAAGTGCATAAATAGTATCCATCTTTAACAATACCTTCCCGTTTGATGACATCCGATTTACCGGCAGCTCTTTTGCTATAGAATAAGGCTGAATCTTCCATTACATCTCCACTTTTCACAATAGCAGCATCTAAATGCTCAAATCCTTCACGTTGGAGATTGAGTACTGCATTATCCGTTGGACAAAAAAGTATAGAACTTATTCGATCTGTTAAAATACGATTAATCTCTTCGGGCATTTTCATGTTGAAACTACGCAAGCCAGCTTCGACATGAGCAATAGGTATATGTAATTTAACAGCGGCTAATGCCCCTGCTAAAGTTGAATTAGTGTCACCATAAACTAGAACGAAATCTGGTGTCTCTTTATGTAATATATTCTCAATGCCCTCCATCATTCTGCCAGTCATTGCTCCATGACCAAGTGAATTAATTGCCAAATTATAGTTTGGCAATGGTATTTCCATTTCCTCAAAAAACACATCAGACATGCCCCGATCGAAATGCTGCCCCGTATGAACAATTATTTCTTCTATATTACCATGCGCTTTAAACGCTCGCGAAATGGCCGCAGCCTTTATAAACTGTGGTCTTGCACCTACAATAGTAACTATTTTCATATTAATTTTCGTCCGGTATGTTAAAGCTTGTTCTTTGGGAGTTAATCAGTCTTTACGGGACCACGCCTAGCTTCTAATAATCTGTACATAATTAATAAACTATCTCAATTATGCTTATCATTTTTTGATGTTTTATATCCAATCTCATTAACGCTAAGAGCACAATTAAAATCAGTATAAAAACATTAATTTCAATTCTAATTATAATTGAAAACGAAAGCGTAAAATGCTTTCATAACTTTTGATTCTCCTAACATAAAGTATATACTCTTTTAAGACAATAATTTCATGACAATCTAATATTACTAAAACTAGCCGATCACCTTATAATAATATAAGACCGGCGACTCATTGCTTAAAAGTTGCCAACCATTTCTAGTATATAAATTTAAGGCAGATTGATTTATCGCATATACAGAAAGTTTCATATAGTTGTATCTTGCTTGAATTGATTCATTTTCAAACGCCTTTATCAGCAAAGAACCACCTCCCTTTTTGGAACAATGGGGATCAATTGCTATTCCAACAAGAGAAACCCCAGAACCAGCAGGCTCAATATTGGCGCCTTCAAATTTGGTGCCTTTACTGAAAAGAGATTTTAGTCTATTCCTAACATTTCCTATAAAATGCCTATGAAATAAAACGCCTGGATGTGTTACAATTGATATTATACCCGTTTTAAGTAGCGCCTTATTTAATTCTTTATTGTATCCAAGTTTTGCACCCACAACATACCCGATTAATTTTCCTTCGAACTCTAACACCAAAGATATGCCAATAGGGCTATTTATAAACCATCGCAAAAACTCACAGACATAACTTCTCCCTATTGAGGCATTTAAATAACCCTTAAACGCTCGCAAATGAGCATCCGTAACTTCATTTACATCATTGTGGGTCATACGTCTTACATTCATATAATTAGTTTAAAATAGATTTTATGACATCTTTAGAATTATACTGCATGAAATATAGTTCGTATTTGATGAAATTATTTTATGCTGTGTTCAAATGATAAGTGCAATTTTTTGAAACAAATGACAAAATGCTTTTGAGGGCATTTTGTCATTTGACCGAGTAGTACAATCTTTGGATTACTTATGTCAAAAAACTACACTCAACTCGGT
>Ga0315900_10008039_pt1 | contig 13672 bp, 8 predicted proteins | sample LakEriMetagenome_FD_203521 | JGI IMG/M metagenome (GOLD analysis project Ga0315900, IMG submission 203521) | Freshwater fungal communities from buoy surface, Lake Erie, Ohio, United States - Buoy 12 MA114 | ecosystem: Environmental > Aquatic > Freshwater > Lake > Lake biofilm | place: USA: Lake...
ACCTCGCTGATCCTCTACGCCGAGCACGAGTTCAACGCGAGCACGTTCACCGCGCGCGTGATCGCCGGCACCGGCTCCGACATGCACTCGTGCATCACCGGCGCGATCGGCGCGCTGCGCGGCCCGAAGCACGGCGGCGCGAACGAGGTCGCGTTCGAGATCCAGAAGCGCTACGCGAACCCGGACGAGGCCGAGGCCGACATCCGCGCGCGCGTCGAGCGCAAGGAAGTCGTGATCGGCTTCGGCCACCCGGTCTACACGATCGCGGACCCGCGCAACGAGGTGATCAAGCGCGTCGCGAAGACGCTCTCGGACGAGGCGCGCAACACCAAGATGTTCGACATCGCCGCGCGGCTCGAGACCGTGATGTGGGACGCCAAGAAGATGTTCCCGAACCTCGACTGGTTCAGCGCGGTCAGCTACCACATGATGGGCGTGCCGACCGCGATGTTCACGCCGCTGTTCGTGATCGCGCGCACCACCGGCTGGGCCGCGCACGTGATCGAGCAGCGCATCGACGGCAAGATCATCCGCCCGAGCGCGAACTACACCGGCCCCGAGCCGCGCCGGTTCGTGCCGCTGAAGGACCGCGGCTGAGCCGGACGTGCGTGCGCTCGCCGGCCTCGTGCTGATGGGGCTCGCCGTGGCCGGCGGCACTGCGGCCGCGGAGCGGGCCCGCGTGAGCCCGGCCGTCGAGCCGGTGATCGCGATCCACGGCGGCGCCGGGGTGATCCCGCGCGAGTCGATGACGCCCGAGCGCGAGGCGCAGTACCGCGCGGGCCTGCAGGACGCCCTCGACGCCGGCCACGCGGTGCTGGCGCGGGGCGGCTCCAGTCTCGACGCGGTCGAGGCCGCGGTCCGCATCCTCGAGGACGAGCCGCTGTTCAACGCGGGTCGCGGCGCGGTGTTCACCTGGGACGGCCGCAACGAGCTCGATGCTTCGATCATGGACGGCGCGACGCGCCGCTGATCGGTGCGGGCACCTACGCGAACGCGCAGGTCGCGGTCTCGGCGACCGGCGACCGGCGACCGGCGACCGGCGACGGCGAGTACTTCATCCGGGCGGGCGCCGCGAAGGACCTCGCCGCCCGCGTCGAGTACGCGCGGCAGTCGCTCGCGGACGCGGCCCGCGCGACGATCGGGACGGTGGGGGAACTGGGCGGCTCGGGCGGCGTGATCGCGCTCGATGCGCGCGGCACGGTGGTGTTCGAGTTCAACAGCCCCGGCATGTTCAGGGGCACGAAGCGCGCGCAGGCGAGCGAAGTCGCGATCTGGCGCTGAGGCGCCGATCGTTACGACGTGTCGACGGGAAGCTGACGCACCGTTGACACGACCTCGATGCCGACGGCAGCGTCCGGGTCACCCGTCTGACCGGAGCCGCCCGCTTGCGCACCCCGCTGCCCGTCCTCCTGCTCACCCTCGCTGTCGCGATCCTCGGCGCCGCGCCGGCGCCGGCCGCGGGCCCGCCGAACGGACCCGGGACCTACGAGGACTTCGTCGCGCTGTTCGAGCAGTTCGTGGCGCTGCGCGACGCGACGCCCGCCGACGTTCCCGTGGACTGGTCGGCCGGCAAGGTCGCGGAGCGCGTCGCGCGGCTGCGCGAACTGCAGTCGCGGACGACGGCGATGTCCGTGGCCGGCTGGGACCGCGCGCGGCAGGCCGACTGGCTCGCCGCGCGCGCCGCGATGGACGAGCACGAGTTCCTGCTGACCGTGCAGAAGCCCTGGGCCCGCGATCCCGGCTTCTACGTCGACCCGATGCTGCGGGTCGCCTTCGCGGAGCTGCCGCTGCCGAAGGAGCGCGTCGCAGACTTCCGTCGCCGCCTCGCCGAGGTGCCGTCGCAGGTCGAGGCCGCGAAGCGCACGCTCGAGCCGGCGATCGTGCCGGCGGACTTCGCGAAGCTCGCGCTCTTCAACCTGCGCAACTCCGATGGCGTCGGTCACGGCCATCCCTACCGCGAGGTGCCGCCCGCCGGCGTGATCGGCTGGTACGACGATCTGCTGACGCGGGCGCGCAAGCACCAGCGCGAACTGGTGCCGGACGTGCTGCGCGCGCGTGCGGCGGCGGAGGACCTCGAACGTTGGCTGCAGGAGCGACGCGCGCTGATGAACGCGCCGGCCGGCTTCGGCGAACGGCTGTTCGACTGGTACCTGCAGCACGTGAAGTACATGCCTTACTCGTCCCGCGAGATCGAACTGCTGGCGCAGCGCGAGCTGGAGCGAACTTGGGCGGCGCTGGCGCTCGAGCGGCACCGCAACCGCGAGTTGCCCGAACTCCAGCTCCCGGCCTCCCGCGAGGAGTACCACGCGCGCCTCGCCGCGGTGGACCGCGACATCCGCGCGTTCCTGCGTGACCACGAGTTCCTGACGGTGCCCGACTTCGTGCCGCCGCACCCGCAGCTGGGCTTCAACGTGCCGTGGATCGTGCGGCCGGGCGGTCCGAACTTCTGGGAGCGCGTGCAGTACCGCGACCCGTCGCCGGATCACTGGCACGCCGTGATCCCGGGCCACCGCTTCGACCTGCTGCTGCTGCGCGGGAACACACACCCCGTGCGCCGCCACCTGCGCGACGGCGGCCGCATCGAGGGCTGGGCGCTCTACCTGGAGGAAGCGCCACTGCACGCCGGCTTCTACGAGCTGACGAACCGGCTGCGCGCGCGCGAGCTGATCTGGGACTTCTCGATCTTCCGCGCCGCGCGCACGATCGGCGACGTGCGCCTGCAGCACAACCGCACCACCACGCAGGCGGTGGCCGAGTACTGGCGGAAGTGGACGCCCTACCTCGACCCCGACGTCGCGCGCGTGGACGCCGAGATCTACCTGCGTCGCCCACCCGGCTACGGGCTCGGCTACACGATCGGTGCCTTCCAGGTGCAGAAGCTGCTCGGCGAGCTGCGTCACCGCGACGGCGACGCGTTCCGGCTGCGCGACTTCCACGACCGCTTCCTCGCGGCGGGCGCGATCCCGATCGTGCTGATCCGGTACGAGATGACCGGCTACGACGACGAGGTGGCGCGGTTCTGGGATCGCGTGCCGCTGCAGGAGCTGCTGCGCGGGAACTGAGTCGGCGCGCGGCGCCGGCCGACCGCGCGATCGGCGGCGGCGGACAGTCCCGCCAGCCCGCCGCCGATCACGCCGACGTCGAATCGCTCCGACGGCTTCACCGAACCCCGGTCGCTCGCGCTAAAGCTTGAACGTGAGCCCGATCCCGTAGGTCCGCGGCGGACCGAAATTCGAGCCGAAGCCGACGCTCGAGAACAGCACCTGCGTGCGATACCGCTCGTCGGCGAGGTTCTTCACCCAGAGCGACGCGGTCCACCGCTCGTCCGCCGCGCCGATGCCGATCCGCGCGTCGGCCAGGAAGTAGCCGGATTCGCGAGTCTCGCGCGGATCGCGGACGACGTCGAACGACAGGTCGCCCTGGTAGTTGCCGGCGAGCAGCACGCTGGCGCGCAGGCCGTCGCCCACCGGCCACTGGTAGCGGAGCAGCGCGTTGCCGGTGACCTCGGGCGCATTCGGCAGTTCGCTGCCGGTCGCGACGCCGGCCACGATCGAGCGCGTGACCTCCGTGTCGAGCAGGCCGAGGCCGAGCCGCAGGTCGAGGCCGGCGGCGGGACGCCACCACAGGTCGAGTTCCGCGCCGCGCACCTCGGCGTCGCCGACGTTCGTGATGCCGAACAGCACGCCGACCGGCGAGTCGAACAGGCCGCCGTAGAACTGCAGGTCCGAATAGTCGTAGAAGAACGCGGCGCCGTTCAGCTGCACCGTGTTGCCGGCGAGGCGCGACTTGAAGCCGAGTTCGTAGGCGAGGAGCGTCTCGTCCTCGAAGGGCTGCAGGTCGGCGGGGTTGAAGGTCAGCTGGCCCTGGAAGCCGCCGGACTTGAAGCCGCGGCTGACGCTGGCGTACAGCAGCGTGTCCTCGAAGCCCGTGAAGTCCAGCGCGAGCCGGCCGGACACGTCCTGCGTGTCGAAGTCGTTCGATACCGGCGGGAACAGGCGGTTCTCGACGCCGCCCGCGATCAGGTAGGTGAACGCGTCGCGGAACTCCTTGCGGTCGTCCGTGTAGCGGGCGCCGGCCGTCAGCCGCCACGCGGGCGCGAACTTCCACTCCGAGTGCAGGAAGGCGGCGGCCGACGTCGTCTCCTGCGTGTACTCGTTGCCGAGCGAACGGACGCCGGCGAGGCCCAGCAGGCCGAGCAGGTCCGGCGCGTCGAAGCGGTCGCGCGTGTCCACCTCGTCGGTGCCGTAGAACGCGCCGCCGATCAGGACGAGATCCTGGCCGACGTAGGTGAGGCGCACCTCCTGCGAGAACTGCTCGATGTCGTTCGCGAAGATGCCGTCGAGTTGCTCCAGGCGGATGCCGTCGCGGTCCTCCTGGTGGAAGCGCTCGAAGCGCTCGGTCGCGGTCACGGAGGTCAGCGACAGCACGTCTGAGATCGACCAGTCGATCGTCAGGGAGGCGCCCCGGGCATCCAGCTCCATCCGCGGATCGATCGACGCGCCCGAGCGGTACGGGTCGGCGTCGCGGTCGTCCTCCGTGGAGAAGGGATTGTCGATCTTGACGAGCAGGGTGTCGGAGCGGTCCCGGCCGCCGTGCAGGTTCAGCAGCACGTCGACGGCGTCGCTCGGCTGCCAGGACAGCAGCAGGCGCGCCGCGGTGCGGTCCACTTCGCCGACCTTGGCGCCGTTCAGACGGTTGGTCTGCCAGCCCTCGCCCTGCTGCACGGTCTGCACCGCGAGCCGAGCGCCGAAGTTTTCGCCGAGCGGGCCGCCGACGGCGCCCTCGAAGTTCAGGTACTGGTAGCGGCCGTAGTCCAGCGAGGCGCGCGCCTCGAAGGTGTCGCCCGGCCGGCGGCTGTGGAAGTTGATCGTCCCGGCCGTGGTGTTGCGGCCGAACAGGGTGCCCTGCGGGCCCTTCAGCACCTCGACGCGCTCGACGTCGAACATCTGGAAGTTCAGCATCGCCGGCGAGACGAGGTAGACGTCGTCGACGTAGATGCCGGCGGCGGGATTGTTGTTCGCCGCGTAGTCGTTCAGCCCGACGCCGCGGATCGTCACGTTCGGGATGCTGTTCGCGATCACGTTCTTGATCTGGACGTTCGGCGTCTGCGTCGCCAGGTCCTGCATCTGCGTGAAGCCGAGCGCGGCGATGTCCTCGCCGCTGAACGCCGTGATCGCGACGGGCACGTTCTGGATCTGTTCCTCGCGCCGCTGCGCGGTGACGACGATCTCCTCGAGTTGCGCCTCGGTGGACTGGGCTAGCAGCGGCGTCGGCGCCGCGAGCGCGCTCGCGACGGCGAGGCCCAGCAGGCTGTGATTGGCGTTCATGGGGGCGACTCCTGGTCGGTGTCGTGACGGGTTCATGGGGCAGGCAGGAATTCGGGGAAGGAATAGCCCTTCCGTGCCTTGCGGCCCGGCGGCGGATAGGTTCGCCCGCTGTGCGCGAGGCCGCTGCGCACGAGTGCGTCCGCGACGTGGATCGTCAGCGGGATCGGGTCGACGACGGGCACGTCGAGGCCCTGCTCCAGCAGCGCCTCGCGCATCGCGCCGGCGCAGCCGAGGAAGCCCGTGCAGCCGAGCACGAGCACGTCGGCGCCGTCGTCGCGCACCGCCGCGAGCGCCTCGCGCGCGAGCGCGGCCTGCAGGCCCGCGCGGTCGCTGCCGAGGTGCAGCACGGGCACGTCCACGGCGCGGAACGACGCGTACGAGTCCCGCAGGCCGTAGGCCGCCACCAGCCGGTCGATCAGCGGGCGTATCCGGTCGAGCACCGTGACGAAGCCGACGCGGTGCCCGAGCGTGGCGGCGACGTGCAGGGAAACCTGGCAGGGGCCGAGCACCGGGATCCGGACCGCTTCGCGGCACGCGCCTAGCCCCGGGTCGCCCATGCAGTCGATCACGATCGCGTGCGCGCCCGCGCGCTCGGCGTCCATCGCCTTGCGGACGGTGTCCGGGACGCACAGCGCCTCGTCGAACTCGCTCTCGATCGAGGCCGGACCCGCGTCGAGCAGGCTGTGCGTCACCGAGAGATCGGGCCGCTCCAGCGGCCGGACGTCGTCCAGCGTCCGGATGCCGGCCGTGACGACCGGAGTGATCAGCGCGACCTGCGTGCGCATGGCTCAGGTTCCTCGCGTGACGGCGGTGCCGTGGATCTGCTCGAGCGGCACGAACGGGTCGGGCAGGCCGAAGGCGGCGGGCCCGAACACGGCGAGTGCCTCCGGGGAGCGCATGATCGGCGCGGCGCTGATGCCGACGACCACGACGCGCTGCCCGTACTTCAATCCCTCGGTCGTGATCGGCTCGGCGGTCGCCGCGTCGAGGATCGCGATCAGGTCCGGCACGATCGCGAGCACGCGATCCCCCTCGTGGGCGACCAGGTGCTCGTTCTGGAACTGCACCGTGCATCGGCGCCCGGCATGGCCGCCGACGCCCTCGACGACCAGCCGCCCCATCGCCCAGCCGGACTTCGTCTCGCGCAGCAGGTCGACCGCCTTGCCCTCGAAGAGCACGCAGCAGTGCTGGTAGTACGGCGTCGAGCGCAGGTAGCCCAGCAGGCCGTCGATCGCGTCGCCGCCGCCCCGGCGCGCCTCGCGCACCGCCCGCCCGAGGCCGAGCGCCAGCGTCAGCGTGCCGCGCACCATCGACCGCCGCGCGTCGCGGCCGCGCATCGGGTACAGGCAGATGTTCGTCGAGCCGCCCATCGCGACCACCATGCTGCGGCCGAGGCGCTCGACCTCGAGCGCCGCCGCCGATTCGATCAGCACCGTGTTCGAGTACTCGTCGGCCATCACCATCGGCGACGCGGGCACGCCGAAGATGTTGTAGGTGATCATCTGCAGCTGCGGGAACGCGCGGCCCATCCCGTCGCCGTCCACCACGGGCAGCCCGCAGCGCGCGGCGAGCACGAGCGGCAGCAGCGCGTTCAGCCCGCCGATCTCGGCGCACAGCACCGCCTTCGCGGCCGTGCCGACGTAGCGCTCGGTGGTGCGCAGCGCGGCGACCATCTCGTCCCCGTTCGGGATCTTCTCGACGATCACGGTGGGCGCGCCCATCATCGCGAACGGCACCGCGAAGTCGTCGTCGCCCAGCGTGTCGACGTCGACCAGCTCGACGGTCAGGCCGTCCTCGATCGCCTGCCGCAGCATCAGGCTGCCGATGTACGGATCCCCGCCGCCGCCGGTGCCCAGGATGGCCGCCCCGCGCGCGAGGTCGTCGACGTGCTCCAGCCCGATCTTCATGCCGCGCTCCCCAGCACCAGGTCGCCCACCGCCTTCACGCGCACGCGGACCGCGCCACCCGGCAGGTACGCCAGCGGCAGTTCCTCGACTTCCGTCACGCCGACGGACGCGGGCGCGGCGCCCGCCGCGACGGCGTTGCGCACCGCTTCGTCGCGCGCTTCCGCCAGCGTCGCGTCGCGACCCCGGGCGTCGTACGAGTAGACGCGGTCGACTGCGCCGCTGACCTGCGCGATCGCGGCGCCGATCGCGTTGGCGACCCCGGCGCTCGCCGGGATCTCGACGCGGCTGGCGCCCTTCAGGTCGCGGTCGATCAGCACGCTGCCGCCGCCGACCAGCACGAGCGGCACGTCCGTCGCATTCGTCTTCATCCGGTCGAGCGCGTCTTCGGCCAGCCGGTGGATCTCGTCCACGGCCGCGGCGACCAGCCGCCGGTCGAGGCCCGCGACGCGGTCGCGATCGCCGATGTCGGCGTAGCCGGCCGCCACGGCGACGTCCGTCGCGGTCAGCTGCGTGCCCCCGAAAACGAGCGCTTCGCTCGTGATCCGGTAGCCGACCGAGCGCGGCCCGACCCGGACCCGCCCGTCCTCGACGACCACGAGGCTGCCGCCGCCGAGACCGATCGACAGCAGGTCCGGCATGCGGAAGTTGGTGCGCACCCCGCCGATGTCCACGGCCACCGCCGACTCGCGCGGGAAGCCGTTCACCAGCGCACCGACGTCCGTCGTCGTGCCCCCGATGTCCATCACCAGCGCGTCGCGCAGGCCCGACAGGAACGCGGCGCCGCGCATGCTGTTGGTCGGGCCCGACGCGAAGGTCAGCACCGGGTAGCGCGCGACCGTGTCCGGATCGAGCAGGGTGCCGTCGTTCTGGCTCACGTAGAAGGGCGCCCGCACGCCGAGATCGCCGAGGGCGCGGCGGAAGGACTCGACGACGCGCTCCGCCATCGGCAGCAGCGCGGCGTTCATCACTGCGGCGTTCTCGCGCTCGATCAGGCCGATGCGGCCGATCTGGCTGGACACCGCCACGCGCACGCCGGGCAGTTCCTCCTGCACGAGCCGCGCGGCCTCCTCTTCCTGCCCCGCGTTGACCGGCGCGAACACGGACGAGATCGCGACCGCTTCGATGCCCCGCTCGCGGAACTCGCGGGCCACGCGCCGGATCTCGGCGGGATCCAGCGGCGTGATCGGGCGCCCGTCGTAGTTGAAGCCGCCGGCGCCGACCACGCCGTGGCCGTAGACCGCGTCCTTCAGCAGGCGCGGCCAGTCGACCAGCGGCCTGATCGCGAGGGTGGCCGGCGCCCCGAGCCGCAGCACGCCGACGCGGCACAGGTGGCGAGCCTCCACGAAGGCGTTCGTGAAGTGGGTCGTGCCGATCATCACGACGGCGATCGCGCCGGGCGCGACGCCACCGCGCCGGAGCACTTCGTCGATGGCGCTGACGATGCCGCTGCCGACGTCGGCCGTGGTCGGAGACTTGTGCAGCGCGAGCACCTCGCGCCCGCGGAGCAGGACGGCGTCCGTATTGGTGCCGCCGACGTCGACGCCGATGCGCAGTACTTCGCCCATGCCGCCTCCCCCGGGGTTCGTCGGGACAGGCTCTGGCCGCGGACGTCGAGTGTCAAAGCACGGGAAGGGTAGTTCCCGCGCGTGCGTACCTACCCGGAAGGGTAGGGTACGGCGTCAGCGCAGCACGCCGCGGGTCCGTGCCGCCTGGATCGCCTCCGCCCGGTGACGGACGCCGAGCTTCTGGAAGACGTTCTTCAGGTGGAACTTCACGGTGTTCTCGGTCATGTGCAGCCGGCGCGCGATGACCTTGTTCGGCGCACCGTCGACGAGCTCCGCGAGCACCTCGAGCTCGCGCGCGCTGAGTGCCACGGCGACGCTGCGGCTGTCCACCGTGCGCACCAGCGTCGCGGCGGTCGCCGCGAGCACCTGGCGCACGCTGGAACTCGCGCCGTGGTCGCGGCTCCAGGCCACGGCCCTCTGCAGCAGCGGCAGCAGCACGGGCCCGAGGTCGACCAGGTAGTGCGTGTCGTCCTCGCGCACGGCTTCCTCGAGATCGGCCACGAACGCGGCGAGCGTGCCCGTCTCCGCGCCGGCTCCGGCGGCGATCTCCACCGCGGCGCGCAGCGCGGCGAGGCTACGCTGGTGCCGCCTGCGCGAGCCGGCGTCCGCCGCCGCTTCGAGTTCGGCGAGCGGCGCCAGCGCCGCCTGTAGCCGGTCGGCCGAGAGTGCCGCGACGATCCCCGCGATCCCGTTCGCGTGGCGCTCGCGCCACCCGTCCGCACGCGCCGCGTCCGTGTCCGGCGACGACGACCGGACGAGATCCGCGGCGGCCGCGTCGGACGCCGCAGCCGGGTGCTGCGCCACTCTCGACGCGAAGGCGCGGGCGAGCCGGTCGAGCCGGTCGAGACCGCGGCGCACGGCCGTGCCGCGCGCGCGCTCCACCAGTCCGCGGGCCTCGGCGGCCGCACCGCGCTCCAGCGCGTTGGCGATCGCGAGCTCGTAGGCCTCCGCGTAGAGATCCAGCCAGCCATCGGCGGTCTCGACCTGCGGCAGCGCGCGGTCGAACAGCGCCCGGGCGCCGGCGACGTCCCCGCGGGCGTGGAGCGCCAGCGCGAGGTGCAGGTCCGCGATCGCGCGCAGCCCGCTGTCGGCGCCGAAGTTCTCCTCGGCCAGCGCCACGGTTTCGCGCCACAGCGCCTCGGCCTCGCGTCGCGCTCCCAGGTGCCAGTGCGCGAGGCCGAGATGGCACAGGCAGTAGTTCAGGCCCAGCACGGAACCGATGCGACGCATCTCGCGCACCGCGCGGGTCGCCGCCTCGAGCGCCGCCCGCATGTCGCCGAGCGCGAGCGCGAGCAGGCACGCGACGTTGGCGAGCGTCGCGCGCGAGACGTCGTCGCCCGGCGCCAGCACGTCGTAGGCCCGGTACAGCGCGTCGAGGGCACCCGGCTCCACCGGCAGGTCCGCGTAGCGCCGGATCAGGTGGCCGACCATCAGCAGGTCGCGGGCGAGCGCCGGGCCGGCGTCGGCGGAAATCGAGTCGGCGATCCGCTCGTAGAGGCGCAATCCGCGGGCGAGGTCCCCGTCCTTGGCGGACAGGAAGGCCTTGTACAGGAGTATCCGCGGGAAGCGGTCGAGCCGCTCGGCCGGCAGCGCGCCCAGCAGGCTGCGCATCAGCGCCGTTCCGCCGAACAGCACGAGCTCCCAGCCGCCGGTGCGCTCGATCAGCGCCGTGGCGCGATCGAGGTCGTCCGCGAGCACCGCGTGCTGCACCGCTTCGCGCAGGCCGCCGTGCCGCTCGAACCAGCGCGAAGCCCCGGCATGGAGCGGGCGGTCGTTCGCGGCGCGCCGGCGACGCTCGGCGCGCAGGAAGTCGAGCAGCAGGTAGTGGAGCCTGAACCAGTAGCGTTCCTCGTCCAGCGGCACCAGGAAGTGCTCGAGCCCGCGAGCTTCGACGAGGTGTCCCCACGCGCGCTCGTCGCCGGTCACCGCCTCGACCAGTTCCGAGTTCAACGTGTCGAGCACCGCGACCGTGCTCAGCACGCTCCTGACCGCGGGCTGGAGGTCGTCCAGCACCTGCTCCGTGAGGTAGCCCGCGACCTCCGAGGTGCGGCCGGAGAACGCACCGAGCAGCGCGGTGCGGTTCGGCTTCGCCTCGAGCCACAGCCGCGCGAGCTGCAGCGCGGCGGGCCACCCTTCCGTCCGGGCCAGCAGGTCCTCGAGCTGTCGCGGCGCGAGGTCCGGCAGCAGTTCGCGCGTTTCGTCGGGCGAGAAGCGGAGATCGTCGACGCCGAACTCGGCCAGTTCGCCCCGGATGCGCAGCGCCGCGCGCGGCAGCGCGCTGCAGTCGCGCCCGGCGCAGACGAAGCGCACGGCGGGCGGCGCCTCGTTCACGAGGCGCCCGAGCACGTCCGTGACGGCTCCCGGCGCCAGCCGGTGCACGTCGTCGACGAAGAGCACGAGCGGCTCCGCGCGCTCGGCCAGCGCCTCGATAAGGCCGGCGACGACGTTGCCGAGCGGCGCCGTCGCGAAACCCTGCGCCGCGAGGTTCTCGAGACGGTGCACTTCGAGGCCGAGCTTCGCGCAGGCGGCGATCGCGAGCGCGAGGAACGGCGCGGGTTCCGAATCCTCGACACCGAGCCACGCGACCGCGGTGCCGGCCAGGCGCAGTTCGGCGTGCCACCGCGACAGCAGCCAGGTCTTGCCGTAGCCCGCCGGGGCATCCAGCAGCACGACCCGCCTTTCGCCCAGGGTGCGCAGCCGCGCCAGCAGCGCCACCCGCTCGGCCAGCGCGATCCGGTACGTCGGTGGCGTCAGATGGCGGTGCAGGGGGCCGCGGCTGCTCATGGGTGTGTCACCCGAAGATAGCAGAGACGAACCGCCGGCCCGTGCACGGGCGCCGTCGCGCCCGGCGACGCACCTGCCCGGAGGCCCTCGCTCGCATACCGCGCCACCCGCCGGGGTCCCGACGCTCGCCCCCGCGCTCCTCGGCGCCGCGCCGGCTGCGGGTCGCTCGACCCCGCGTGGGGTCAGAGCGCCATGAACACCGACTTCTTCTCGAGGTAGGCCTCGAGCCCCTCGGTGCTCATCTCGCGGCCCCACCCGGACTCCTTGTAGCCGCCGAACGGCATCGACGGGTGCATCAGCCCGTAGGTGTTGACCCACACGTTGCCCGCCTGCAGCCGGTCCGCGACCCGGTGCGCGGTGGAGAGATTCGTCGTGAACACGCCGGCGCCGAGCCCGTAGCGCGTGTCGTTCGCGAGACGGATCAGGTCGTCGAGATCCTCCCACGGCGTCGCGACGAGCACCGGCCCGAAGATCTCCTCCTTGACGATCTTCAGGTCGGCCCGGGTGTTCGCGAAGATCGTCGGCTGCACGAAGAAGCCCTGGCCGGGCGCCGCGCCGCCGCCGGTCACGATCTCCGCGCCGTCCCTGCGGCCGCTCTCGATGTAGCTCGTCACGCGCTCGCGCTGCTTCTCCGAGATCAGCGGGCCGACCATCGTCTCCGGGTCGAAGCCGCTGCCGACCTTGAGCGACGAGGCGAACTTCGCGAGCCCCTCGACCACCCTGTCGTAGGACTTCTTCTGCACGAACAGGCGCGAGCCCGCGAAGCAGACCTGGCCGGAGTTCGCGAAGATCGCCATGCCGGCGCCCGGGATCGCGACGTCCATGTCGGCGTCGTCGAACACGATGCAGGGCGACTTGCCGCCGAGCTCGAGCGTCACGCGCTTCAGGTTCGACGCCGCGCTCTTCACGATGTGCTTGCCGACCGCGGTCGAACCCGTGAACGAGATCTTGTCGACGTCGAGGTGATCGACGAGCGCCTGGCCCGCGACGCTGCCGAGACCCGGCAGCACGTTCAGCACGCCGGGCGGCACGCCCGCCTCGGCCGCGAGCTCGGCGATCCACAGCGCGGTGATCGGCGTGAGCTCCGAGGGCTTCACGACGACGCTGCAGCCCGCCGCGAGCGCCGGCGCGACCTTGATGATGAAGGTGCCCGCCGGGCCGTTCCACGGGATGATCAGGCCGGCGACGCCGACCGGCTCGTGCGCGGTGTACGCGTGCACCTGCATCCCGCCGCCCGACATCGCCGCGGACGCGTTCCGGCCGAAGATCTGCTGCGTGAGCCCCGCGAAGTGGCGCAGCCAGTGCGAGCAGCTGCCCATCATCCAGCGCGCGAACGCGATCGGCATGCCGTTGTTCAGCACCTCGATCTTCGCGAACTCCTCGGCGTTCGCCTCGATCAGGTCGGCGAGCTTCCAGAGGATCCGAGCGCGTTCCTGCGCCGGCATGCCGCGCCAGACGCGCGCGTCGAAGGTGCGCCGCGCGGCGCGCACCGCGTCGTCCACGTCTTCGGCGCTGGCGAGCGGGCACTGCGCGATCACGGTGCCGGAGGCGGGGTCGTACACGTCCTGGAAACCGCCGCGCGGGTCGCGCCACTCCCCGTCGATCCAGAGCCGGTGGCGGCGGTTCAGGAACGCGATCGAGTGCGGGGCGGGAATCTGGACGGCGGCCATGGCGGTCTCCGGTCGGTCGGCGTGGGCGGGAGCGCGAGCATAGCGGTGCATGCGTCGCACCCTCCATCCTGCGGCGCAAGATGGACTGCGCGAGACCGCGGTCCGACCAAACGCTCGTCTGGTCGTGCGGGCGACGGGGCCGCCCGTCGGCCGACGGCACTTCGGCGGGCGAAGTCCGGCGCGCCGCGTCCCGCCCGGCCGACCGGTGACCGGCCTGCCGCGCCCGGGCCGGCGGACGCGCCGCCCCCGGGCCGCTACAATCCGCAGCCTTCCCGACTGGCCCCGGCCGCGCCATGAACACCCAGTACCGCAAGCCCCTGCCCGCCACCGACCTCCACTACTACGACGCGCGCGCCGCCGTGGACGCCATCCAGCCCGGGGCGTACGACCGGCTGCCGTACACCGCGCGCGTGCACGCC
>Ga0315900_10008040_pt1 | contig 13670 bp, 24 predicted proteins | sample LakEriMetagenome_FD_203521 | JGI IMG/M metagenome (GOLD analysis project Ga0315900, IMG submission 203521) | Freshwater fungal communities from buoy surface, Lake Erie, Ohio, United States - Buoy 12 MA114 | ecosystem: Environmental > Aquatic > Freshwater > Lake > Lake biofilm | place: USA: Lake...
GTTTTAAATTGTATGCAAATGTATTAATTAATCTTTAAAGTACAAAATTTATTGCGTTATTTTTTAATTATTTAATAGGCTATTTAAATGATTCTACTAATAACCTTGCAAACTGAATATCTTTTTCATCAATTGTAGCCCACTTTCTATTTTTATATTTTCCCTCTAAAATTTGTCTCATTTTATCTTTATAACACTTAGGACTACATACATCATAATACTCATAACTTTCAATACTATCATTGCCCCATTCATCATGGTTGCTATTAAAATTATGCCATTCATTTGGAAGGCTTGTTGCACTTACTTCTTTACCACAGCAATCACACTTGTACCCTATTGTTACTTTTTGTTTGCTTGTAACTTCTTTTATTTCTGTCTTTATCATAATTTCTTAGTTTTAAATTATTCATTTTCTTTTAATTCAATCCTTACTCCGCACTCGTTATAGAATACCATTGTATCTAACTTGGTTTGGTAATACTCTGTTTGTTTCTCTGCTATTGCCTTGTACTTTAGCTTTTCAAGTGTTTCATAATCTCGCTGGTAGATTAACTCGCTTATCCAAAACGATAAAGCAAAGATTGTTATTACTGCGATAATGCTTATCCATTTGTACTCGTTACGCTCTCTAACGATATACTGTAATTGTTCGGGTGTGTAGTCTACTAAGTTTTTCATGGTTTTAGTTTACTTTTTAAATTATTATTATACTTATCTGTTTACTTTTAAATCTTGTTCTATTTCTTCTATTCGCTCTAAGATTGCATTTACTTGGTTATCTAAATCTTTCCATCTATTCTTTAGTCTATTCAATACTTGCTCAGCACTTATTATTGCCTCTTGTTGCTCGAAGTAGTTAGAGAATATTTTATAGTAATTTGAACTGCTAATCTTTTTAATCTTTTGTTCTGCTTTTAGAATTAAGTCATCGTATTTCATTTGCTTGTTGCCTATCTCGTTTTGAAGATTCCAAAGGCGTTCTTTTTCAGTTAGCAAATCGTTTTCAATGTCTATTGAATTATCTTGCTCGGGTGGTGTTAATTCTCTTTCTAACATATCGTTTGTTTTAGTTTGATAGGACAAATGTACAAATTATTCCTTTACGTGCAAATTTATTTTTACTTTTATGGTTAATTTTAACATAACTAACTGATAATCAAAAGGAAAATTTTTAAATAAAAAAACCTACATCGGTTAAAATGTAGGCTTATTTGGGTGGGTTACTTTCTTTTTAGGTAGCAAGTCAGAATAACTATTCCTAAATAACAGAATCCTAAAAACATATCGTTTGATTCATAATTAATATAAACCTCTTTATATGGCTTTATTTCTATGTAGGTGCTATCCGTTAACAATACTCTCATTTATTAGTCTTATAGTGCGTATCTTTGCTATATCAGTAAGTGTTACTTGCTCTATTTCTACTCCGTATTTCTTTACTTCGGCTCTAATCTTTTTACTTAATAGGTTATCTAATCCATTATCTATACACTTTTCCCAATTACTATCCATTATAATAGTTTTAATTACTCCCTGCGATATATCGCTAATTGCATCTACGCTATCAAATAGTTCTAAACAGAATATTTTAACATCTGTAATCCTATATTTTACAACTGACTTAACCACTATGTTATGATTATCTTTTGTAACAAGTGATTGCGCTGGTAGTGTTAATGTAGTTAATAATGTGTGCTGTTGTATGTATTCATCTATAAACGGATATTTTAAATGAAGACCTTTTTTCATTACTCGTTTAAATTTACCATTGCGCAATAGCACTGCCTCTTGATACTCTTTTATAATAACAAAAGGGTTAATGTGGTCAATAATGCTTATAAGGAAATCAATTAATTTATCAAACATTTATTTAAGTTTTTTAATGTTCCAGTCGTTATAAACTTTCAATGGGATTAAATAGTGTTTTTCGCATTCTTTACACTTCATTCTTATCTTTATCGTTCCGCTTGCACTTACCACTCTATCCTTTATCTTTACATCATATCCAGCACAATAAGGACAATCTGCTTTATCGCCTCCACTATAAACCCCTAAATGTGTTTTAGGTTTGGCAAATCCTTCTAATTTTAAAAAGACTTTTTCTAATAATTCAACATCCCTTTTACAATAAGCAACCATATCACTCATAGCCTTTCTGCTGTTCTTTTGAATAATATCGTGCCATAACTGAATACCGCCCGTATCTTTTTTACCTCCAAATCCTAATATCTTTCCAATAGCATCTAATCGGTTACTGTCAAACTTGAATTTTTGCCTTGAAATTTTAAGCGTATCAATAGATTTTAACTCAGGCATACTTTTATACCCTTGTAATAAGAAACGTGTTCTAATCCACTTTATATCGAAATTATCGCCATTGTGTGTTACAACCTCATCAGCATCTTTAATAACATCGTAAAATTTACGCATCATTTCTTTGTCGCAACCTTTATCCCATGTTAGGTGGTGTACTTTATCCGAGCCTTGCCATTTATAGCAAATACAGATAATTGCTGACTGTTTAATTATTTGGTCGAAACTTATTGAGGTTTTAAAGGAAGGTCGCCAAACCCAAGCTATTTCATAACTTGTTTCTATGTCAAAGTATAATCTTTTAAAGCCCATCTTATAAATATCTTAGATTAGTTTTATTTCTTCTAAATCCAGTTAGCATATTTGATAACGTGGGTCTTTTCATGTTTAGGTATTCCGCAGCTTCATTAACAGTATTAAATATTCTGTTTGTCTTTATATCTATAAGGCTTTTTGAATTGCCATTAACACTACCTTTTTTAGGCTTCATTAAACCAGTATCGTAAGCGTGTTTAGTATTTTCAGATGCAGTACACCACTCTAAATTTTCAACTCTATTATCTGTTTTAATCCCGTTTATGTGATTTACAAATGGTTTCTTTTCGGGATTAGGGATAAACTTTTCAGCAACTAATCTATGAACTCGATAATTTTTTTTATTAATATCTACAACATGATAGCCATGTCTACCCATATATGGCTTTAAAAATTTTTGGCTGTAATTACTATAAACACTACCGTCTTTATTGATTACATAGGTAATATTTTTGTCTTTCCACTTCATATTTTTAGTTTTAGTTTAGGCAAACATACAAATTATATTTGTTATATCCTATTTATATATGAAGTTTCAATACTATTTATTTCGATTTTGCAAAATAAAGTTATACATTATGTTCATTAGCATTGTTTCGTGCTGATTGCGAGGGGGTATAATGTTCTGTATTACTACGCTTTTCTTACTATAAACATACTCAACTATTGTTTTCAGTTTTAGTTCCATTCTCTTTTACGCTTTGCCATGTAGTTAATCCTAAACAAGCTAATATAAACGTAAAATCAAACACTAACACTTCGCCTAAATACTCCCATTTATCGGAGTTGAACCATTTAATGTGAGTTGCTATAACTAAAATCATAACTATTAAACCACTGAGTTTCCTTGCACTATATCCGTCTTTGTTATTTTTAAGAGAGTTTAAAATATTCTCTACTATTTCTTTTAGTTTTTTCATGCTATAACCTTAATTTATTTTTTAATTATCAGGCTATTGCCTTATATTTTATAATTATAAGGGTATTACCTTATTTATTTATTCTTAAAACTTGTTGCCTATTGCGTCCGCTTCTGTATGATATATGAACCCAAACACCGTTATTTTCTAAAATTATTTGGTCATATGTAAGGTTTGATTTTGCCCATTCAAATAGCTTTACATTATCCTCTATACTACCAGTTGTTAAATCAATAGCCTCTCCAAATAAATGCTGACTTGTACTTGCTCCACCTACTGCTTTATTTACTTCTTTAGAGCGAAAAAAAGAGTTTACCTTTAAAGGTTTACCATACCATTTACGCATTGGCTCAAAGCATAATAAAGCGACTAACTTCATTGCTTTTAGTTCGTTTTCACTTGGTACATTTGGTAATTTCTTACTTGTATAAGTAGCCTCTTTAAATGTGATATGTTCGCTAATGTTTTCCATCATTTACCAAAGAATTTTTTTAACTGTGTTGTTGCTTTATTCCAATTAACAAGGATTAAAAATACACCCGATAAAATTGAAACACATAATAGTAATATTCTACCTATTTGCTCTATACTGTCAAGTGTTGAAGCTGCTGCCGTTGCACCTCCGATTACCGTTAAAATAACATCTATTGTATATTGTATCTTATCTTGGTGGCTCATAAATTAGTTTAAATAAAAGTCAATTTTAGGATAAAAGTAATTATCGGATACATAGTTATAACCCGTAATAGTCATATGAGTTTTATCAGCACCGTAATAAATTGTATTTCTTTCTCCTACTCCGTTAACTCCATAGCTATCAACTCCTACTATACTATCGCCACCAACGTCTATTAAATCGGTTGCAAATGTGGTGTAATTGTTTCTTATTCGTGTGTTAAGTTCTTGTCTTAACGCTGGAGTCATGTAATCTCTTGGTAAGCAAGTACCAACTAAAATAATCAAATCATTACCATGTATAGCTTTTGCTTGGTTGCAGTAATCAACTAAATGATTATAAGCACTGTCTACATTTTGACCTCCTAAATAAAAATCGTTTGTTAACTCCCAAACTACTAAAATCTTCTTAGTGTAAATATCCGATTTAACCTTACCTAATGTATTCGGGAAAGCATAGTACATTTCGTTCGTTCTTATTCCTACTTTAGCCTGACAAACCTCGTTAACATAGTTAGTACTTCCGTAATTCCTTAACGCTCTATCAACCCAATAAGCCGCCTTTGTTAGGCTATTGCCATCTATCATTAATAATTTACTTGGTACACTACCAGCATAACGCCCCCAAATATTTAAACCGTTAATTACTTCTAACTGATTACACTTTGCACCAAAGAAAGCACCCGAAATAGTTTTATTAGAATACCCACTAAATACACCATTTACGTTCTTACAAAATAAATATACATTTTGATTAGGAATACTTGCACTTGCTTTTGCTCTTGGTAATTTAGTTATACTTACACCGTTCTTTAAACTTTCGTATTCACTTGAATTAACGCGAGTTGAAACGTGCCATCCATAGGCTTGTAAAATTGGAGAGTAGTATAAATCATTTGAATTGTTGCATAATGTTAGGACTGATTTTGGAATATTATTATTTTGTAAATAAACATTCAATCCATTGCTTGTTACGCTTTCAGAACTTAAATCAACCCTGCTTTGTGTTTCATTTGAATTAATATAAATACCCTTCATGCAATTATTTAACGTGTATAAAGTACTGTTGTAAGGATTGTAATTGGTGTTAATTTTAAATGTTGTACCGTTGCCATCAAAACCTTTGTATGGGATAAAACTACCTGCATAATCGCCTGAAATAGTTGCTATATGTTGCGGGTTTTTCCAATTAACTAATGCTGCGATTTTATGATGAACATCAAACTTAAAAATACAGTCCAACGAATCCCAAACACCTTTTGCAATTAGATAATCAATTGCTTCGGAGTATTTGTCTTTATCCTGTGCGCTTGCTGAACATCCTAATGAATCCCATTTATCAAATAATGCTTGTGCAGGACTTGAATAGGTTCGGAACGATTGTGTTAATACTGTTGATTGTTCAGCTTGTGGTTGAACGAACTGTTGCTCTTTTTGGCATCCTAAAAAGGCTAAAATTGATAGTGCCGAGATTAAAAATAGTTTTTTCATTGCTTATTGTTTATTGTTTTAAGATTCCATAGCCAATGCTTCAACGTAATGAAATACACCTGCAGGATTTGTCGCATATGTTTGTGGTGAAACTTCAATTTCCAATGAATCCCATTTTGAAATTGCGAATGGCGTTGATAATGTTAATGTGTATGTTTGAGAAACAGTATCGTATTGCGCAACAGTTGTTATTGTTACACTTGTGCCTTGTGTTTTGTTATTTAGTTTGATTGTTGTTTGTTCGTTTGAACCAAGTGTTGTAGCAACAGCAATATGGCATACTATTTCATAAATATATCCATTGATCATACTGAATTTTCTACGAAGTGCACCAGTTGCTGTTGTAGCTGTACTACCCGAAACAGCAAAAAAGTATGTGAGACCATCCGATATTGCAAGACTGGAATGCGAAAACACAATTGTTTGCGACTTTTTTAAAGTAGGTGTTAATGATTTTCCATCAGCTTTCATGTAATTAACACAACGCCAATTGCCACTTCCTTCACTTATAAATGAAGCAACATCGCCTGCTGCAGTTGTAATATTTGCACCTGTTGGCAATATTAGTGATGTTGCATTATGGGTTAATGTTAATGCTCCATCAAACTCCACAATTCTTCGTGTACCTGCTTGGATTGTTCCAAGTGCTGTAATTGTAGTTGTACCGGTAACATGAATATAGTTTCCTGTTGCTGCGCCAATATCTGTTGTACTTGCACTTGCAATATCGCTTCCCTTTTTTTCATTAATAGCACCTAAAAAGGTAGCACCGCCAGTTGTAACAAATGGAGGATAAACCAATGCACTCCATGCGCTTGAACCGTTGGCGATTTTAAACTTACATTGATTGGTTCCATCCCAAAATTCATCACTTGTGATAAGCAATCGTTTTGCGGAATAAACGGTTGAATCCGCTGCCCATGCAGCTGCAGTTTGAACTACTATTTGACTTGGTATGTTAAATGCTAAAGCCATTCTACGGTTACTGTTTCTGTGTTAAAATCTGATGTTGCTTGCGTATCTATTAATACACCATCTAAATAAATTTCAATATCCCCAGCACTTGAACCGCCACTTGAGTAAGTAACATTAGGCACACTAAATACAAATGTAGCTGTTGGACTTGGTATGTTAAATACAAAAGTCATTACAGAGCCAAAGGATTAGCAGATTCTACAATATTACAAACTACATAAGCATCATTACCTACGTTCTGTAAAGATGAAATATAATTAGAATTGGCAGTTAATTGGACTTCTATTTCTGCATATAATCTTCCAGTATCACAAAGTACCGTTTGCGTCCTATCAACTACAAATCCTATTGTTTCGGCATCAACAATAATTATCTGCTTATCATCTCCTACTGGAGTTTTTCTAAACGTAAATAAATGTGTTTTTACATTATTATTTAACTGGTAAACATAAATATTGTAATCTTCTAAATCAGCAATAAGTATATTTGCTCCAGCAGAATCTTTTACTTCAAAAGTTCTAATAGTTACATCAGTTCCCTTTAATATGTTTTCTACTGCCATTATAAATCAATTATAATATATTGTAATGCAACAGATATTGGACTATTACCAGCCACTGGATTACCGCCAACTGTTTTTAAATAAATACCTTTATTTGCAATTATTTGAGTATCTGCTGCGCTTGTTGCTTGTTGTTGACTTCCAACACTTACCCTATCTAATGTGAAATTTAAAAAATTACTAAAGTATAATTGATTGTCAGTTGCTGTATCGGTATAGATAGCTATGTCTAAATTAGTTGTATATGAAACACTATTAAATCTACCAGCTAAAACAGTGCTTGACAATAATACTATACCTTTATCAGCACCAGCAGGAGCAATTAATTGAACTGGAGTAACTCCACTTGTTAAAACTGAAGCACTTGGTATTGAAACAACGGTACTATAAATATTTGTAGGACTTGCTGCATCGTCAATACTATTTAATCCGCTATCGATTATATCTTGTATAATCTCACGTACCCTTGCTGCTGTGTTTTGTCTGCTTAATTCATCAGTAATATTAGCAAGCAATGTATTTGTTAAATCTGTTCTATTCTTTACAGCCATTAGTTAAATGATAAATCAAAGCTTTCATCAAATGAATTTCCAGTATTAATAACTGGATAATCTGTTGAAATACTTATATTGTTAGTACTAAAATAATTAGTCAAATCAAACCCTTGTTCTTCGTAAGTTATTTCTAAACCTACTAAATTAGGGTAGTGTATGTTAGTTATTGTAGGGTTATCTTCAATTATTTTGTAAACAAATTCAATACTCCCATACAATTGCAAAGAAAGGTCAAAAATTGTTTGTCCATCCTTTACTGTTACTGTTTTAGTTGCCATTATTCTATTCTATTAGCGTCAATACTATATTTATCGTTACCCTCAACCTTAACCTCGTTTACATTGTAACTATCGCTTTCAAGTTGAACCGTAATATTCCTTTTTATAATTTGCTCCATCCCTACCGAAGCTATGTAATTATCTATACCAACTCCGATAAGTGGGTATTGTTTAAATGCTCCGAAGTAACTTTTTATAATTAAAATTACATGGTTTTGGTCGCTATCGGATATTTTAAAATCTCCGTTTTCTATAACCAAATCTAAATCACTATCTAATGCTATATCTTTAACCATTTCCGTGCAGTACTGTTGTGTTTTCTAATTCCGTTTGTTGTGTTGGCACTAATACCGTTGTTTCCAAAGACGTTGTAGGGCTTGTAACTGCTGGAGTGCTTACATTAACGTATGGGTGTGTATGGGTATTATATTTAGTAACTAAGTCATTTACTAAGTCTTCTAAATTGTTTAGTTTTTCTACTAAATCTCCAACCTTTACCAATCCATCGTAATTATCGCCATTTAAATATATCTTTTCAATATCACTGAACATTGCTACATATCCAGTATATTTATTAATCATTGTTACAACTACCGTACTGTTTACAGTTGGAATAATTACAAATCCATCCGTATTTTGAGCCATTAACCTAACTTCTAATAGGTCAGCATCTCCATTGATAGGTTCGCAATCACAAGTATTATTTGTTGTGTCTACTGACTTTACTTTGCACAAAACAGAGTACAAAACATCGTCTGTTTTTGTAAGTTCCCTTATCGCTTGTTTAATACTGTTGTTATTAGCCATTTAGTTTTATTCCTATTTCAATGTCTTGTTTGTAACCATCTTCGGTATTAAAAGACCTTTTTACACTTACCACTTCATACGTTCCATTCTTTTCGGGTATCTTATCGCTTACTAATTTGCAAGCGTCCCCATGTCTAATATAAGGCTCTCCGAATGTTTTAAACGAACCGCTAAATCCCTCATATTTCCACTCAGCTAACTTTAATTCTGCGAACTTTCTTAATGCTGTTTCTGTTGCGTTTTGAGTATGGAATGTTTTTAAAGCACCATCTTCATCGCCTACTTCAACTTCTGTTTTACTGTTATCACTTGAATTTATAGATACCGCCTTTACTTTCAATCTCATGTCTTCTTCACGTTGGTATTCTAAACTTGAATCATCTATTATGCTTTCTTCAAACTTAAATTCAATCGTTTGTGTATCGCTTGCATCGGACGCTAAACCGACATTTAAAACACCATCAACAAAGTAACTATAAAAACCATAATCACTTTTTAACGTGTCCAATACTTGTGCTACACTTGCATTGCTTATTTTAAAACTACCCAAATTAACTTCTAATAAAGTTCTAAAATTTACAACCGTACCAATTATATCAGTAAGCAATTGTTTTAGCGTTACCGTTGTTTTAGAATACTTCGGTATAATAGTTTGTTTTAAAATAAACATATTATCTTCACACTCCAATACTATTGGTGTTTTTGGACTAACCTTTGTTATGTAACCATTAAACACCGTTCTAAGGTCAGGGAAATAGCCTAATTCAATCTTAACACTATCCCCTCTTTTAAAAATACTATTCAATCCAACAGCTATTGGCTTACCATCAAAATTTAACTTTCTCGGTATAGTGATTTTTGCAGTTTCTGTTAAATTCTCATAACTGCTTTCAATTTCTACACTATTAACAAAGTCAAATACTATTTCAGTACCATCCGTTTTACTCGTAAATGTTATTTTGCTATTTAGTCTTAACATTATATAAATCTTGGACTTGCTTTAGATGTTCCTGCTGTTGTATTTTGTGTTTGGCTCTTAATCTCAAAAGGTGTTTCACTTAAACAATTAAGTTCAAACGGTTGTACGTTTCTCATCCCCTCTACTTGAGCAAAAGAATAATCCTTAATTACTATATCTTTAATCCCAAACATATTGATATATTGAGATGCAATAGAAATAGGTGTAGGTGCATCGCAAAAATCTTTCAATCTTTTTACATCTTGCTCAGGATAGTAATCTTGTGCAGCCGAAGTTATAACACCCTTAATATTTATTGTGTAATCCCCATCACTAATATACTCTTTTATAGTTCCGTTTCTACCTTGTATTGAAGTCGTTATAATGTTTTTACTTTGGTTTATATCACACAGTGCCACTCCAAAATGAATGGTATCTAATGTAATCTTTTTACCATCGTACGCAATATAATTCATTCCCATAAACGTAAGAACGTCAAATACTGGCAACCCAAAGAAACTATTTTGTTTATCCCTTTGTCCATCTTCTTTAGCTAACTCCTGCAAAGTAGCTACATTACCACCATTTACTTGATAAAATTTAGGCTTAATAAAAGATAGTCCGAAGTTCTTTAAAATTAACTCCGATTGTCCTTTAGGATTAAAACCCTCATTTAATGTAAAATTATTATTCATTATCGAGTAATCATATTTAAATCGTTTACACTTTCTAACAATACTTTAGTTACTTGCTCTTTTATTTGAGCATAACCGCCTTGTATGTTTTGTGTGCTTATTTCTAATTTCTCTACTAATTTTTCAATGTTAATAGTCAAGCTTTGTGGTCTTGCTCCGCTTACTTCTGTTCCGCTACCTAATCCCTTACCGCTTGCATTTCCGTTTGCATCAACTCCACCAGTAGCCCCCATTGAACTGCCTAAAGCACCGCCTATACCATTCTCTGCATTGAACTCTTTTTTACCTTTAATTATTCCGCTTAATGCTGCTCCTTTTTGTATTCCATCAGCTTCGGAAAACTTCATTAAAGCCTCTTTCATTTTATCTTGGTTACGTGTTAAAACAGATTCTAACATTAATCCAATACCTTGAAAGTTAAGTTTAATAACCTTGCCCATGTTTGAAAACACATTTAAGAAAGCGTAAACACTCTCTCTAAATCCGCTAAACTTATCCCATAAATAGGTTATTCCATCTACTAAAGCCAATACCCACCCTAAAATTGGCACTGCCTTTATTGCTTGTCCTATACCTTGTATTCCACGTTTTAAGAATCCAGCAGCAACAGCACTTTTACTCATACCCATAGCCATTGCTCTTTGTATGAGTGCAAATGATGAACTTTGAATAGTAGCTAATTTTAACTTAATATAGTACGAACCCCACAATATAACTGCCATTTTAATAAGTGGAATCAATGCTTTAAATACATTAAGCATCATTGAAAGTCCTTTAACAATAGTAAAAATAGCAGGCTTTAAAGCATTAAATACGTCATAAAGTAAAAATGTGAATTGGTCTTTTAAATTGCTTATTTGACCGCCTACTGTTTTGCTTTGGTTTTCTAATCCTTTAAAAAACATACCGCCTTTTTGACTTGCCTTTGCAAAAGAATCAGTTAATTGCTCATAAGTAACATCCATCTCTTTTAACTCAGCAACACTTTTACCAGTTGACTTAGCTAACATTTGATAAATAGGAATACCAGCAAATGCAAACTGTTTAACGTCCATTGCACTTGCCTTGCCTAATGTTTTTATCTGCTGTAAGTTTACAGCCATTCTACTCAATTCATCAGTACCGCCACCAGTAGCAGCAATAGCATTCCCTAAACCTAATACATCAGTTCGTGCTTGTCCAGCACTTACACCAGCACCAATAAGTAAGCTATTTGCTTGTACCAAACTTGCAACGTCAAACGGAGTACTTGCAGCATCTTTTTTAATCTGTTCAAATACACCAGCAGCCTTTTGTGAACTACCTAATAGCGTTTCTAAACGCATACGCATTGAATCAAACTGAACACCAGTATCTAATACAGATTTCCCTAATGCTCCAACTCCTAATCCTACTGCTAATGTTTTTAACTTACTTCCTAAACTGTTAAATGAACTATCTAATTGCTGCGTTTGCTTAATTGCAGCATTCATCTTACCAGTAAATAAGTCTTGAAGTGAAAGGGTATATTTTAAATTCTGATTACTCATTTTTATCTTGTAGCGTTCCGTTAAACTTTAATACAAAAAACATTTCAGATACCAGCTTACAAAACTGATTATCAGTTAGTTTATCTACATTAATATTTGGATAATAAAAACGGAGCATTGCGGTATTTTTTAACACCTCCTGCTCCGCTATTTCACTTGAATACTGGTTTAATTTTTTTTTAAAACAGCTTCCTTTTTTCTTAACATTTCTACAATAGGAGTTTCACAGGACATTAAAGCCTCATCATTTTGGATAATCAAACTTAATTCATCGCCTCCAATATAACAAGATTTTAAACACGCTTCAACAGCTTTTAAAGGGTCATTTCCAGTTGCTAATTTACTTACCATTGCGTAAATCATACGGTCAGGCTTCTTTAAATAAATCGTTGCAAACTCTGTTTCTTCATCGTTTAAAGGTGCTTCAATAGTGTAAACTATCTTATGCTTCCCCTTTAAGCTGTTTAATTCCAATTGTAATTCTTCTTTAGTTTTCATTTAGTTTTAGTTTTAATAGTTATTATGCCCAATCAATATGAGAAATAATAAGTTCCAACTCAACTGGAATAGAAGTGTCGCCAGTTGCGGTTTCTCTGCTATTCTTTTTGAATCGTACATTTCTCAATTTATGAATACGTGGTGTTAATGCAGAATCCAAATAAGCTACGATAATATCGAACTCAGGAATATCCATTACCAAACCATTTGGTGCTACTGATTGCAAATTTTCGATTTCTTCCATCAACAAGGTTACGCTTGCTGTTGGCTCAATCTTACCATATCCACGAGATACTGGTCTACGTCCAGCACCATAAATATTAGTCATATCTTGAGTTTCATCATATTTTATTGCAGTTACACCAACGATAGGCACACCCATTACATTCATTGTAATGTCGCTCCATTCGTAGCTTTTACCGTTAATTAAAGGTTGTATGTTATTCATTTTTTCTTAATGTTTTTAATTAAATACTTACTGCAAAGCCTACGTTTACTTCGATATTATCTGCACTTCCTAATGGTACAATAGATACTGAAATCTCTAAAGTTGATGTGCTTAATACATCTTGTGTAGGGTCAATTGTAACGCTAAAAGCACTTACCTCTGCATCTCTTTGCATTACATCTAAAGCACGTTTACAAAGTGATTCAAAATAAGCTATTACATCATCTGTAAGGCTTCCATCTTCGTTTACTTTTATAGGACTTGCTAAAGCTGGCAATAAGAAAGTACGCATACCTCTAATTGCTTTGTTGATAGTTCTATTGTTATTGATACGAGAATAATCAGAAGTTATTAAAGTTGAAGTATAAGGATTGTTAAAATAACTACCAGTTAAACCAATATGCTTTCTTAAAAATACAAATCCTTTTGCGTCTAAATTATCAATTGAACCATCTGAAATTACATTGTAAACTTGACCGTTTGCAAAGTTCAAAGTTTCATACTCTGTATTCGCTACGTTAAATTTAGATACCCATGCAATTGATTCGCTTACTTTTGCAAATGCTACTGCTCCTAAACAAGTACCTAAACATCCGATACTTTTGTTAGTTGCTTTCCACAACTTATAACCTTTTGCTGCACCATCTTG
>Ga0315900_10008041_pt1 | contig 13666 bp, 24 predicted proteins | sample LakEriMetagenome_FD_203521 | JGI IMG/M metagenome (GOLD analysis project Ga0315900, IMG submission 203521) | Freshwater fungal communities from buoy surface, Lake Erie, Ohio, United States - Buoy 12 MA114 | ecosystem: Environmental > Aquatic > Freshwater > Lake > Lake biofilm | place: USA: Lake...
TTATTAATAACTATGTTATAGAAAATTATGGATTATTAGTTGAAAATAATCCTGTAGCATTTTACAATCATCAAAGATTATATTTAAACAATTAAAAATTATGATTACAATTACATTACCAAAAGATGAGTATGATAAGACTCAAAATGATATTAAAGAACTAAAAGAAAAAATAGATAAGATACTAGAAGAAAAAGGAAGCTTTATACTTAGGGATACACGCTGGCATCCTTTCGGTAATATTAGCACTAATTTTTATGTACATAATTTTACTACTGAAGAAAAAGAAGTATTATTAACAAAAGAAATAACGGCTCTTAACACAAAAATAAATACTGTTATTCTAGATAAAGATATATACTATAAAGAAAACCTAAAATTAGAGCAACTTGCCGATAGCAGACTTAAAATGATAGAATCTTTACAAGAAACTATCACTCAACTGCAAACGAAACAAAAAGATTTAGAAGTAAAACACAAAGAAGAAATTAAAGATTTAAAAGTTAGTTTTGAATTAGAAGAAATAAAATCTCGACCTTGGTGGAAATTATTTTAAAATTAAACAATTAAAACAAATATGAACCCTTTATTATTAACAGATGGATACAAAACTGGACATCATCAGCAGTATCCGAAGAACACTACTTTAGTTTATTCTAATTTCACTCCTAGAAGCAACAAATACGCTCCTAAAGGTTGTGACAAAGTTGTTTCATTTGGACAACAAATGGTAATGAAACAAATTCACGATGCGTTTCAAAATGAATTTTTCTCTAAACCAAAAGAAGAAGTTTGTGGAGAGATGAAACGTGAATTATCTATGTATTTAGATACTGACTACGACGTTAGTCATTTTGAAAAATTACATGATTTAGGTTATCTACCAATTCACGTTAAAGGAATTAAAGAAGGAAACCTTGTTCCAATTAAAGTACCTGTATTAACAATTTACAATACACATCCTGATTTTTATTGGGTGACAAATTACTTAGAGACAATTCTATCTAATTTATTATGGAAACCAATGACATCAGCAACTATTGCTCATACATATCGTAAGGTATTAACTAAGTGGCAAGAGAAAACAGATACTGAAAAGAGTTGGTTTATTGATTGGCAAGGACATGATTTCTCAATGAGAGGTATGGATTCAGTTGACGCTGTTATCAGTTCAGGTCTTGGTCATTTAACATCATTTAGTGGAACAGATTCATTACCAACATTACACGGAGCAAGAAAATATTATGGTGAAACTGGATTTATAGGCGGTAGTGTTAATGCAACAGAACATTCAGTAATGTGTGCAGGAGGATCTGATGATGAAATAGGAACATTCCGTAGATTAATCGAAACATATCCAACTGGTATTTTATCGATAGTATCAGATACGTGGGATTTATGGAAAGTATGTACTGAACACGTTGTTACATTAAAAGAAGAAATCTTAGCACGTGATGGTAAGTTAGTAATCAGACCTGATAGTGGTGACCCTGTTGATATTCTTTGTGGTATTAATTCTATACAAGGTATTAATGAATCATTAAATAGAAACGATTTTCCATCAGAAGATAAACCGGAATGGAAAGGAGTAATCGAACTTCTTTGGGATGTATTTGGTGGAACAGTAAACGAACAAGGTTACAAAGTATTGGATTCACATATTGGAGCAATTTATGGTGATAGTATTACAATTGATAGAGCAGATGAAATTTGTGCTAGATTAGAAGCTAAAGGCTTTGCATCAACAAACGTAGTATTAGGTATAGGTTCGTTTACCTATCAATACAATACCCGAGATACATTCGGATTTGCAATGAAAGCAACCTATGTTGAATTAACAACATCAGTTGGTGATTCAGGAGTAGGTGAAGTAGGTCTAATGGATAAACAAGTAACAGTAGGTAGAGAAATATTTAAAGACCCAGTAACTGATGATGGTACAAAGAAATCTGCAACTGGATTATTATGTGTAACTAAACATACTGAAAATAACTACATGTTAGTTGATAAAGTATCTTGGGCTGCAGAAAATAATGGTGAGTTGCAAACAATTTACAACAATGGTATTTTTTACAATCAAACAACATTAACTGAAATTCGTAACCGTTTAAAACAATAAAATATGAACGCTCCTAGTAAGAAAAAAACAACAAAACAAAATGTAAGTGAATTTTTAACATCAACAGCAGTGTCAGCTGTAACTGATTCAGAATTGCTTGGTGATATTGCTGGTTCATTAATTGGTAATATGTTAAGTGATTCTGATAGTTCTTCATCAAGTGACAGCTTTTCATCAAACAATAGTAGTTTTGATGGTTTTGGAGGTGGTGATACTGGTGGTGGTGGAGCTGGAGGAGATTGGTAATGTTATTAAACTCAAATAATTTTTATTAAATAATTAAATATGCATACATTAACACTTAATTTAGTAGATAGTAGTAAATCAGATATTAAATATAAAATATCTAAATTCCCAGATGGTCAACAAACAGTTGATATAGTTTCCACAGTGGAACGAATGTGGGGATTTAGAAATATTCAAATCATTTCAAGGTTAAATTCCTTTACAGATTTAGAATTAATTATTTGTGCTAATCAGGCTTTTAAAAATATGGATGAACAACTTAAAATAGAACTTTTTGTACCTTATTTTCTTGGTTCAAGAAGCGATAGAAAATTTGTTGAAGGTGGTATTAATTATTTAAAACAAGTTATTTGTCCTATTATTAATAGTCAAAATTTTTCAAATGTTGTTGTTATGGATCCTCATAGCGATGTTTTAGAGGCATGTCTTAACAATTATACAAAAATAAATAATCATACTCTTGTTGAATGGGCTATTAATCAAATCGGTGTACCAAAAGATAATATCTGTTTAGTTTCACCAGATGCTGGTGCTTATAAAAAAATCGCTGACGTTGCCAAATCAGTTAATATTAGTAATATTATAACGGCACATAAAACCCGTGATATAGTAACTGGTAATATTACAGGTACTTATATTCCACTTAATGTCTACGATGCAATTAAAACTTTTGTTATTATTGATGATATTTGTGACGGTGGAAGAACATTTATTGAATTGGCAAAAGAAATTATGAAAAGTAGAATGTTAAGTTCAGTAGTTCATCCTAATGAGTATGGCAAAATTTATTTAATTATTACACACGGCATATTTAGTGCTGGGTTTGATAAACTTAATGAATGTTTTGATGGTATTTTTTCTACTGATTCAGTTAGAACTATAGGTGATTATGTATCAGATTCTTATGGTAATCAGATAAAAACTAATTTAAAACAACTAAATATTTTTTAGTATGAAAACAAAAGTATATTCGGCATTTCCCGGTGTTGGAAAGACAACATATTTTAACACAACAAGTAAAAAGGTGTTGGATAGTGATAGTTCCAAATTTGACAAGAGAAAATTTCCTGAAAACTACATTCAACACATTGAAAAAAATATTCAGGACCCGGATGTTGATAAGATTCTTGTTTCATCACACAAAAATGTTAGAGATGCTTTAGTTGCTCGAGGAATTAATTTTGTGTTGGTGTATCCTGATAGTTCATTAAAGGACGAATATATCCAAAGATACAAGGACAGGGGAAACAACGATGCATTTGTTGAACTACTCAAAAACAATTGGGATTCTTGGATGAAAGAGATGGAAAGTCAAGAAGGTTGTTATAAAGTCAAATTGAAATCCGGTCAATATCTAATAGATGTGATTGATTAAAAATAAAAACATGGAGTTATGAATTATAGGGAAATAGAAGGCGATTTGATTATATTAGCAAAACAAGGTAAGTTTGATGTAATAACGCATGGTGTAAATTGTTTTTGTACTATGGGCGCCGGTATTGCTCCACAGATGGCGAAAGCATTTGGATGTGATAAGTTTGACATGGAAAGAGAATCTTATTGGGATTATGATGACGAGGGTGAATGGGAAATTAAAACTGGTAATAAAGGCAATATTAATAAACTTGGTACTATTGATTATCAACATCAATATCTTTGGTTTAAACATCCAGCAGTTACAGAACCCGGAGTTGCATATCCAATGAACTCGAAGTCGCTAGGCCAACCAGATGTTAAAGATATTATAGTTGTGAATTCATATACACAATATCACTATGGTAAAAATCATGTTGATGGTGTTTCTAAACCACTCGACTACGAAGCACTAACATTATGTATGAGAAAAATTAATCATATATTTAAAGGCAAACATATTGGATTACCAAAAATTGGAGCAGGACTTGCAGGCGGTGATTGGGAAAGAATTAAACAAATTATTCAAACAGAACTAAAAGATTGTGAGGTTACTGTTGTCATTTATAAACCATAATTATGAAAGTAAAAATTAATGGTAAATGGTTTGAAGGTAAATTTTTTAATTGTGGATTTGACATACCTCTTGTTGATGAAGAGGATATAAAATTTTTCTATAAGTGGCAGAAAAAAGCATATAATCTATCAAAAGCAGATTATGTTGAAGATATTGAATGTAAAGGAATATGTGAGTTAGTATTATTAAAAAATTGTAGACCTTCATTAGGTCTAAATGAAGATACTGTTACATTAATGTACGACTCAGTAAAAATAATAGAAGTTTATGGATAAAGTTTATGTGATATGGAACCCTCTACATGAAAGAGTAGTATGTGTACACTCATCAGAAGAGTTAGAATGTTTACATTGCATCGAAGAACGGGAAAAAGTAAAAGATACAGCATATTCATTAAAAGGAAAATGGTTTGAGATTGACGATAACGGAAAAAAACCAATTAGTGAGTGGGAAACGGGCTTCGATGAAGAAGGAGGATTTTATGTTGAACCTGAAACAGGCATCAAATGGAGACCAGTTAATACTCAGAGTTCTTCAGGCATGTCGGGGTTATGATAACAACGAAACAATAGAAGTTTATGAATAAACACAGTATACAAAATGACCCTGATATTCAACAATCGGTTGAAAATAGTAGAATTGAATATCTTATGAAATCAGAAGCAATAAATTTTGCTAAGTTTATTACGAACGACGTAACGTTTAATGATTACGTCTTTATGTCTAAAGAACAACAAGAAAAAATATATCAAGAATTTAAAAGAAAACATGAATAATATTAACTCAAGTGATTTACTTAAACACTTAACTTTTTGGTCTAGTAAATCAGATGATGAGTGTATTGAAATGGCAACCAATGAATGTGGTGTTGATGCTGAACAAGCACTAAAGAATATCCTTGAAAGAGATTTTTGTAAGGGAATAAGTAATGAAATAGTTAAAGAATTAAAACAAAACGAAAATGAATAATATAGACCGTCAATACCAATCACTCCTCCAAGACAGACTTGACAACGGAGTTGTTAAGGAAACTCGAAATGGTAGTACACTATCAGTATTTGGTAGACAAATCCGTCATAGGATGAGTGAAGGATTTCCACTATTAACCACTAAAAAAATGTACTTTAAAGGTATAGTAACTGAACTACTATGGTTTTTACGTGGAGATACAAATATTAAATTCTTAGTGGATAATGATTGTCATATTTGGGATGGAGATGCTTGGAAAAATTACTGTATTAAAAATAAAATAATAAGTTCTGAAGATGAAGGAGGTATGTTAAAGAGTGAATTCATCAACAAAATAAAAACAGATGATGAGTTTGCTAAGACGTGGGGGTCACTCGGACCCGTGTATGGGAAGCAGTGGAGAAGTTGGAAAAAACCAATTAAAACTATCGGGGACCCTAAATCATCGCAACAACCAATTGACCAAATCGCAAACCTAATCAACGAACTCAAAACAAATCCTGATTCAAGACGTTTAATGGTTAATGCGTGGAATGTAGGTGAGTTGGACCAAATGGTGTTACCACCTTGTCATTATGGATTTCAAGTTTATACGAGAGAGTTGAGTCACGATGAAAGATTTGAAATTTACAAAAAAGTATGTGGTAGAGATTTACAACTACATATAAGTGGTATTAACTTCAAACAATTTCATTTTGACGAATACGGCGTTCCTAAACGAGCAATCTCTCTAATGTGGAATCAACGTTCAGTAGATACATTCCTTGGATTACCATTCAACATAGCATCTTATGGACTACTATTAGAAATTATAGCTAAAGTAGTTAATATGGTACCTGATGAATTGATTGGCAACCTAGGTGACGTACACCTTTACAATAACCACATTGAACAAGCTAAAGAACAGGTTACAAGAACACCTTATGAATTACCATCATTAAATATTAACACTGAATTTTGGCAAACAGAAAGCGGTGAATGCGGAATAGGACCATTAAGTAAAAGTGTATTTATTTCAGCCTTATCTAATGATGATTTTATAAGATGTCTATTAGAAGAAGATATACAGTTAGGAAACTATCAATCACACCCTGCAATTAAAGCACCTTTAAGTAATTAAAAGGCAAAATAAAAGTTGTACATTTATTTCAAATAAAAGGTTATGAAAAAAGTATTAATGTTATTAGTAATTATTTCTGTTTTAATGTCATGTAGTAAACAATCTTGTCCTACAACTGATAAAAAATATTTTACTCGCGGTGTAAAACCATCAAAACCATTATATAAAGGATATCCTTCAGTAAAAGGAAATCCAATGTACAAGAAGAAATAAGTTCTTTGAAAATAATTAACCCTGCTGAAAGCAAATAAATAAGTAAGTTAAGACATGTTTAATGTTGTTAACTTTTAAATGACTCAAAAGCCTGGACACTTGGGGTAGGAATTAACAAGCCAATATAAAGGATAAAAACCTTTGCATGGGTAACGTGCTCAAGAGAGTTACAGAAACAATGTGAGTATTAGAATCCCTACCAAGATGGAGTTGTTTGGGGACAGATACTTGAAAGCCTTACCAAAGATGAACCTAAGGAGCATCACGGGTATTCACATTCTTGGAGTGACAGGGTTAAACTTAAAAATCATCCAGCATAATACATAATCTGGATGTAGTTGATAATTAGCGACACAGAAACTACCACGTGATTTGTGGAGTAATAGTAAGACACGTAGTTGGAGAAATACCGAGCGTCGTTATCAACGAGGGTTAATGAAATCCCTGAAACTGTGAGTGGTGGGCTTTGGAAATACCACATAATAGGTCAAGTATAAATCCTGCGGTTACAATTAGTCCAGTAACAGAGGGTCTTGCTCTTACAGTTTCAAAAACCTATCAGAGATGATAGGCGTGTACCAGATGTATAGAGATATACTGGAAGTATACACGAACAAGTTCTCAGCAAGTAGTTAATGGTTGAAGCTGTAAAGCAATGATAAGACTAAGGGTTTGGTTCATTGCAGGTTCTTTGGAACTAACAGAAACCCCGAAAGACCCACAGTTAACTACGTGACCCTACTCTTATTAAAAGGGACTACAGTGTAGAACTGAAATGCACGTTAATAAGATAAGAGGGTGCTAATTATTTAAAAACAAAATATGAAAAACATACACGTATTACCAACGGATAAACCAAGTAGGCTAGTTCAAAGAAGAATTACAAAAGAGTTAATGTTTTCTTCAATGAATAACCCACAACTTTGGAACAATGTAAACATCTACATCACATCAGAAGAAGAAATTAAAGAAGGTGTTGACCAATGGTATTTAGACAAAGTATTAAATGAGCCTTACAATTCGGGAGGTGCTCAATATTCTTCTAAACAAGATATAATCATCCTAACAACAGACCAAGACTTAATCAATGATGGTGTACAAGCTATTGATGATGAGTTCTTAGAATGGTTTGTTAATAATGCAAATGAAAGTGGAGTTCCTTTTGATAGATGTGAGGTTAAATATGATAAAGATGTATTTCCTTATGGAGTTGAAACATCAAACGGTTATGGTTGGTACAAAATAATCATTTTACGGAAGTCATCATTAACATAGATAAAACATTATGAATAAGTACAAATTAATCAACAAGACAACAGGTGAAGAGCACATCTGCGAGAAGGTAGTTGTAGATGGAAGGGCTTATTATGTGAGTGATGACAAAGTTCAAGTAGGTGACATTGTAATAGAAATATATGTAGATGCTACAATAGGACTAGAGCAAATTGATACACTAAATGATATAGATTTATTACTACAGAAAAAAGTAATAGCAACTAACAACCCAAGCATTGATATTCCTAAAGTGGTGGATGAGGTTGATATTATTGGAGAAACGGCTTGTGAAATAGCTAATGTTTCTTTAAATTGGTATAAAGATAAGAATAATAAAGATAGAGACTATTCTATAATTTGGCATGTAGATGGTATTATAGAGGGCTACAACAAATCCCAAGAAACACATCCTAATTCAGATAGTGATACGGCTGAGTTTGCCGAATGGTTAACTTTAAATACCAACTCAACATCAATTCATGGTGAGTATATTTATAAAAATGTAAGACGTGTTACAAAAGAACTCATCCAAATTTGGAAAGAACAAAGACCTAAAATATTGTATTATGAATAAACCATTATACAAGGTAGAAATTATTAATAATTTTATTGGTAATGTTTATCAGATTGTTTTATATGAATGGAAACGAAAACATTGGTGGGATAAAAAGTCTTGGAATTGGATTTATAGGCACACTTTAGGAAAAAGATATGTTTGTCCTGAAATACATCAAGGTAAAATAACAATTGAAGGTTATTTTAAAAGAGAAGTTGATTTGTTATTTAAGAAATACGAAATAAATGAAGTTCATAGAATCGAAATCAAAACAACATAAAACATTGTATTATGAATAAACTTAAGATATGGTTCTGTCATTTCTTTCATTGGGGAAGTCATAAAAAGGTTATTACCTTTTACTCAAATTACACACACAGATATTATTGTTCAAAATGTAAACACGAATACGATGAATAACGAATATGTAGTAATCAACGAGACAGCTATTCTCAAAAGAATGGAAGGGTTGGAAAAAGACATTAATAATGCTTTAACTAACGAACAAAAAATGTTATGGACACATGAATTAAATGTTTTACGAATTCTTCTATCCCAATCAACTCCTTTAATTCCTGGGAATATAAAACCATTACAGGAATTAATTGATGAAGGATATGACCCTTATGATTCTGCACATCATTTACAAGTGCAAAGAATGTTAAAAGTGATTCAAGAATACATCTCAAACTTAAAACTTGATATATGACACAAGAAGAAATAAAGATTGAAAACAAGCCAATTTATTGCAATGCTTGGACTTCTAATATATCAGATAAGGTGATGTGTAATACTATTCCTTGTTGTGGTTATTGTGTTCATGGTAGAACTGATAAAGTTTTAAATGGATTTACTGCAATAGATAAAGTGGGTAAACATCAAGCACCATACTATAATGATATGAGAAAAGAAAAAAAACGATAAGTTATGACACCAACTAAACAAACAGTTTATTTACCTGTAGAAATTACAGAAGAATTTTGGAAAAAGTACGATAGTGGTGAAGAAAGACCAGAATATGAAATAGTTGATGCAAATAATGGTGAAAGAATAGATGAGTGGGTAAATGAACAAAAAGGCTATTTCTTCACACCTGAACAGCTCAATGAATACACAGCTAATGTAGTTAGACAAGCACTTGAAACTGCTGCCAATAGAGCTTACGCTTTAGTAAAAGACCATGACTTATATATTAGAGAATGTGTTGGCACTAAATATTCTGTAAATATAGATATGTCTGAAGATTCCCCTTTGCAATATGGTTGTAGTGTTATAACTGACAAAGAATCAATAACAGACACATTTGAAGAAACATATAAAAAATTTGAAGTATGAACACACCAGTAAACTATCCAATAGCTAAATTGCTAAAAGAAAAGGGATTTGAGCAAAATCTTGAAGTAGGTACAATTTGTAGGATACAAAATGCTGTAAATAAAAGTTATGAAAAAATAAGGCCTATAAAACAATCTGATTTAGAAAACCAATGGTCTATATTTAACGAAGTTTACCCAACCGTTGATGAAGTAAAGTGGTGGTTGTATGAGAAGCATGGTGTTTGGATAAGCTCCACGCCAGTCGGTAAGAAGTTTAGGTATGAAATAATCCCAATGGAAAAACAGGAAAAATTTGAATACTCTTCCTTTGAGTACAACTCACCAACAGAAGCCTACGAAGCAGCTATTGAATACACGTTAAATAATTTAATATAATTATAAAGGCAAAATAAAGGTTATACATTCATCTCAAATAAAAATTAAAGTTATGACAAAAAATCAAACAATTGAATTGCTGAAACAACAGCTTCCTGGATTCTATAGTGTAGAACAAGTTATTAAAATGATTAGTGACATTGAAGAAAACACTCAAACATCAATTCTTAATGAAACCCAATTTGAAGAACTTAAAGATGAATTGTATACTGTAATTGACAGAGCATTAGATAGTAGATAGAGTAAATTCTAATGAGTTAGTTGATTTTGATTCTGCTTGTTTTGACTTAGATAATGGAAATAAAATTGTTTTAGACAATATTGATGTTAATACAGATGAAATTGCTGAAATTGCTACTAACGCTATAGAAAGTCTATTAGAACATCTATTAACTAATAAGCAAATTTAATCAAATAAAAAATTATGGACAACGAAGTAAAATTCGAAATTAGCGATTTTGCTGTGTATCATACTTATAGTTTCTTTATTGAATCAAGTGATGGAAAAGAATATACGATTGATTGTATAGAAAATGAAACAGACGATGAATGGATAATAAAGGATGAAGATGGTGAATGGTTAAATGATGGAGTAAACGATGAAGATACAGAATTATGTAAGCAATTAATTGAAATTTGTCAAGACAAAATAAATGAAAGACTTTCTACTCTATCCAGAAGCATTAGCTCTTAAAGAACTAGAATTCGATGAACCTTGTTTTGGTTGGTATATTTTAGAGGGAGACGGAGGCGGAAAAATGTTCATCCCCGAAAAATGTCCTAAACAAGATATAGGATTATGTTTAGCACCAACCTACTCACAAGCGTTTCGTTTCTTTAGGGAGAAGTATAATTGGCAACATTCAATAGAACCAACTAAAGACCAACATCGTTTTGAACTCGGATATAATTACTGGATTTGGAATCATATAACTGGTGAAGAACATTATACAATGCCAAAAAATAGACCAATTGGTGATTGGGAATATGAAATCTACGAAGAAGCAGAACTTGCTTGTCTTAGGAAACTAATTGAAATCGTTAAAAAGGCAAAGTAATTATTTTATATTTACTCAAATAAAGGTTATGACTGTAGATGAATTTCCAATAGAAATAAGACATTTAATGCTGCATAGACAGCAAGAACAAAAGGGTAAAAGAAATTGGTCTGTATTTCAAAATCTAAAAATAAATGGATTCGCTTGGAATCAAACACCAGAAAAAGGAGACTTTTGGTGTGACGTTATAACTAAGGAAAAGTTTGATGTATTCTATGCCAAATATCCAAAGGTGGGCTATCCTGATGACATGCCTGAAGAAATCAAAATGTTAGCTCTTGATAGGAGAGTGGAACAGGGATGGATAAAAGATAGTTTAGGAAATTTTGGATTTAAGTGGAAGGATACACCAGAAAATTATGATTTTTGGTATAAAATTCATAGAGGAAACTACTCAGGTTACTACGAGAAATATGGACATCTTAACAATCCTTGTGCTGGAATAACTCTTCCTAGCTCTTGCCCTTCTTACAAAGGACAACTAGAAGGCTTTCCTCCTGAAGTGGTAGAACTAATGCTTCAAAGACAGTTTGAACAAACAGGTAAACGTGATGTATCTTTGTTTGAAAAAAATAGAACACTAGGTAAAGGAGTCGGTGGATTCACTTGGGACGATACAATAGAAGGTGAAGGTTGGAAATTTTGGAATGATGTTATTGAAGATAAAAAGTTTTACAAATTCTTTGAAAGATACCCTAAACAGTCTCTTATTAATTCACATATAAAAACAAATCAAAATGACAAAGAAATCACAAACAGCAACAAAGGTATTAAAGTATCAAGACCTGTTGCAACAATCACAACAGGAGAAAGACGCACAGCAACTGGAATTTCAGGTAGAAGAAGCAAAGCAACAATTGGAATCGGACGTCTTAGCCACAAAGCGATTATTGGCTGCTAAAAAGCAAGAGCTATTGAAGGCGAAATCAGCACAACCGTTCAGCGCTCAAAGAATCATTGACGTGCAGATCGAAATCGACGGGCTAGAAGATGGTTTAAGCAGATTGCTTAATCTGATGGAAGAATTATTCTAAAAAACTGAAAAACTGCTGATTAACACTAAACAGTAACTCAAAAGTAATAGAGGAGCGACAGTAATGCACGTTACTATTATGTTACAACACAGTTCTAAGATGTGTTTACGTTTAGGTTAATATGAAACGAGGTTAGGAAGTAAATAGTAAAAATAGTGCAGTAGGTGTAACGTCACTTGCTGCATGAGCTATGAGGCACTAGAAGTTTCTTCCACTTAGAGGACAGTAGTTTTTCTTTTATTAGGAGGGAAACTAATCACAAAATGACATAGGGTAAGTACGCCCTATCTAGACTGTATTCTAGTTACCCGTGATGAATCCTAAAGGGTGAACCAAGTCAGGTGGCGGAATTGGTAGACGCTAAGTTTAACGGATGAGAGAGGTTGTCAAATAGGTCGTGATTAATACAAGCTACGTAAACAAGAAGTTACACGATACAACCTAAAAAATTGCTGAAAATATTTACGTGTGTCCCAGTTAAATGGAGGTAGCTAACAGTAATATAACTCATACAGGTTCGAATCCTGTCCTGACTACGAAGAGATAGTAATCTTCCGATATGGCATCTAGTCCGTTAATCTAGAGAACTTACTTGACGGCTCGGAAAGACGAGCAAACAGTCAGGTGGCGGAATTGGTAGACGCTATGACCTCAAAGCCGAAGTCGACATAAGGCGATGAGAGAAGGGCTATATCGAAGTAGGGTGCAAACCGAAGGAGATATAACTTTACAGGTTCAAATCCTGTCCTGACTACAAAAATCCTTAACGCGAACTAAAAAGTTTTAAGGTGGACAGCTTGGAAAGACAAGCAAATAGTCAGTGAGGCGGAATGGACGCATAACGCCAAGGTGAAGTCTTAGCGGACTTAACAGGTTCGAATCCTGTCCTGACCACTAAATAGGCAAAATAAATGTCATACATTTATATCAAATAAATAAGTTATGAAAACAAGTTGGAAAACAAATCGACAAGTACTTACTAAAGCTATTAAAGAATTAAGTGAAATCGAATTGATTTTTCTTCGTGAACGTATTTTAAATGCATGTGATGAAGTATTGAATAATGAAGCCAAAATCCGTGAATCAATGCAAAATGGCTTTGTCCATCCAGATTTATATATTAAATCAATGAACAGCATTAAGAATAAAGTAAACTTTGATTAAAAATAAACACATATGGAAAATCATATAAATATAGTATACTATAAAGAAGTAGTAGATAATTGGGGTAGAACTGAGTCATCAAGGAAAGGTCGTATTATATTCGATGTATTTCATAATGTGGAAGATTGGACAGACGATATGATATTTGAAGATAATCGAGGTAATCTATACCACATAAATGATTTAGTAGGTAAGTTAGTGAATGTACAG
>Ga0315900_10008042_pt1 | contig 13661 bp, 7 predicted proteins | sample LakEriMetagenome_FD_203521 | JGI IMG/M metagenome (GOLD analysis project Ga0315900, IMG submission 203521) | Freshwater fungal communities from buoy surface, Lake Erie, Ohio, United States - Buoy 12 MA114 | ecosystem: Environmental > Aquatic > Freshwater > Lake > Lake biofilm | place: USA: Lake...
CCGCGCACTTCTTCCGGCTCAACCGGCAGTGCATCGCCTGCATCGAGTGCATCGCCGTGGTGCACCAGCACTTCAACGGCAAGCTGAAGGTGGAGCTGAGGCCCGCCACCCCCATGGAGGTGATGGTAAGCCGCGAGAAGGCCCGCGCCTTCAAGGACTGGCTGGACGGGGTGCGGTGATGGGGGGGGGGGTAGCACGACGAGCTCCGGGTTCCGTATCCGTGATCCGCGGACGCTGAACCCTGCTGCACTTGCCAACGATGGACCTGTTCAACAGCAGAACCGGCGTATGGTCCGAGTATTCATGCCATCACCGTGCCTGGTCCGCTCGATATCCCGAACGTCCGCTCCACATCCCGGCCATGGCGTTCGTGGCAGGCTGCCGCAGGACCGGGTCAGGAGCCTCCCCAGGTTCATCAGCCGCCCTGAAAGCGCGTGTACACCCGTTCGGGATGCTCCCCTGTTCATCACTTGACCATTCCAATGGTACGCTCCATCATTTCTACTGCACAACATGAGTCCCAGTTCCGTTGAACGGGACGACCTTAGCGATGGTCCCTGGCTTTGAACAGGGGCCATTCAGGACCTGGTGGTATCTCGAACGAAAAGAACACGGATGACATGACGAAGGCTCTCCAGATGGTCCGGAACCTCTTGCACAAACTGGCAGACCCTTCCGCGTGGTCCTACGACGCAGGCCTGCTGCTGCTGCGTCTGGGCTGCGCCCTGATGCTTTTACACGGTTGGAGCAAGCTCACGAACTTCACCGAGGGCAGCACGGACTGGCCCGACCCGCTCCATGTGGGCTCGAAGGCCTCCTACGCGCTAACGGTCTTCGCGGAAGTGGTGTGCACCGTTTGCGTGGTCCTGGGCTTGTTCACCCGGTTCGCGCTTGTTCCGCTGATCGTGCAGATGCTGGTGCTCGTGTTCATCATCTATGGGGAGGAACCTTTTGCGGACCGGGAGCTCGCCCTGCTGTATCTCATGCCCTATCTGACCCTGCTGTTCACAGGCCCCGGGAACTATGCAATGGACAGGCTCTTCCAGAAAGGAACGGGGATGGGTTCCCGGGAGAACGGCTCAGGCGCCACTTATCACGGGCCAAGCGGCCACAGGCCGGATTGATTCTGGAAGAGGAGGTGAGTTGGATGGCCTTCGCTTGTGGTCAGCAAGCAGGACTCCCTGATCCATCGCGCAGATGGTTGACCGATCGCGCCCTGAAATGAGAAGGAGAACCATAACGAGACCACGATGAACGCGAACATGAGAACAATGACCTTGCCCAAAGCCGTTGTATTCGGCCTGCTCTATGGAACCCTGCTGGTCGGACTGATGGCTTTGCCGTTCCATCTGATGCATGGGCTTGAGAGCATCCAGCAGATCACCAAATTCTTCAAGTTCTGGATATTCGTACCATCCGTGGTGATCGGGATCCTTGTTCACGAGGGCATTCATGGTCTGACATGGGCCTGGGCAGGAAAGATCCCGCTGCATCGAATAAAGTACGGATTCAAGCTCAAAACACTGACGCCTTATGCGCATTGTCAGGTACCCATTGATATACGTGCATATCGGACAGGCGTGATCATGCCGTTCCTGATCATGGGAATGGCACCATACATACTATCGCTGGTGGCAGAGGATCATCATCTCCTCGGTTTTGGTCTGTTCTTCAGCTTCGGTGCCATAGGTGACCTCATCATCCTTTGGATCACCAGGACCATTCCGAGCGGCACGTATGTTCAAGACCATGCCACCCAAGCGGGCGTGACGATCGTTGACCAGCAGGCCAGCTCGTAAGCCCCAGCTCTCTTGCCACACATGCCCCAAGGCCCACGATGGGGGTCGGGACCGGGCGTGCGCTTGGGCCTTGGCCGGTCGCCCATGCGAGCGGCACTCCGGCCTGTCCGATACCGTGCGGATCGCTTGCTTGGAAGCGGTGATCGTCCGGGATGAGGAACACCTGCCGATCAAGGGCCAACGTTAGCCGACGCAGGTTCACGCCATGGCGGTGATGGCCTTCACGCCACACACCGCCATGATGCCGGCATTCCCCGGGCCGACGATTTGCCTGCGGGAGGATAAGATGGAGTGATGGCTACCCGCACCGGTCGTATGGATACACGCGCCGCATGTTCATCAAGCCTCAACTCCATCCGACAGGTCTTCCCATTGGCCTTCGTTGTAACCTTTTGCCTCCGACCGCGACATACCCTTTGAACAAGCCGATCGACCATGTCATCACCCCACCATGCTCCAAGCGGTCCACCCGTTGCGCCTGCGGCCACGTCCGCGGCGCACACGGCTGAGGCTGTCGCGCACCAGGCGAAGCAGGCGGCCTTCATGCGGGCCTATGAAGACTGCCACGAAGCCTTCACCCGGTATTGCTCGGCCATGGCCCATGCGCGCATGGATGCGGAGGACCTGATGCAGGACGTGCTGCTCTCGGCCTTCCATCACTTCCACCGCATCGAAAGGCCCGACGAGCTGCTGCACTACCTGCTGCGCGCGGCGAAGAACCGGACCATCAGCAACTGGCGCGCAAGTCGGCGCACGGCCGATGTGGAGGAGCGCCAGATGGCGCGGTTGCATGCCCAGGGAGTGAGCGCCGAGACCCTGCTCGATGTGCAGCTGCTCTACCGCGCACTGGACAAGCTGCCCGCCGATCAGCGCGAAGCGCTTCTCCTCTTCGAGGTGACCGGATTGCCCATGGCCGAGATCGCCGTGGTGCAGAACAGCTCCGAGGGTGCGGTGAAGACGCGGGTGAGCCGCGCACGGGCCGCACTGCGCGAATTGCTCAGCGACAGGCCCACCACAGCGAACCCCGCCCGCATCCGCACCCTGCTCACCCTCATCACCCTGTTGCCATGACCGTCCACGATCGCCGAACACCGGAGCTTGATCTGCTCCGTTCGCTCCCCCTGGAGGTAAGCCTCGACCGGGTGCAACAGTGGGTGGACCAGTTCCCTCCGCCGCCGCCACCCAAGCCGTGGTACGCCAAACTGAAAACCAACTTCAACATCATGATGACCATCAGCTCCCTGCTCGTTGGAGGCGCCATCTACCTGATGAGCACCCTCCCCACCACCACGGTGCCTACCGTGCAGCCTACAGTGCCTGCACCAGCACCCGTGAACATGCCCATGGCCTTGCCGGAGGCACCAACGCCACCGGAGGATGCGGCACCCGCGATCGCCGAACGAGGCAACCCGGCCACATCGGACACCATGCTGCCGGGGCCGGATGCGGCCACGCAACCGGTGCACAGCGCCTCCCAGAACGGGCCCTCACGAACCGTTGCACTACCCTATACCACGCCTCCTCCCACCGCCTGGCGCCCTTCCCCGCTGCTCGCCGACAGTGAGGTGTCCGAGCGCCGATTCGACCTGACCGATTTCCAAGCGGTGAAGTTGGACGGCATGATCGACATCCAGCTTCGCCAGGGTCCTTTCTCGGTTGTGGCCTCCGGCCCGAAAGATGAACTGCAGAACGTGAAGGCCCGTGTGGTCGATGGTCGGCTGATCATCTCCCAGAAATGGCGCAGCGGATGGCTCCAGTTCAGCTCGGGAAAGCATGTGATGGTGGTGGTGAGCATGCCTCAGCTCGACGAGTTCGTACTGGCGGGCTCAGGCAATGCCGACATCGGACGCTTTGAAGGGGCTGCGGACGAACTGCTGATCAGTCTAAAGGGCTCGGGCACCCTGCAAATCGAGTCGCTTGAGCAGGTGAAGGACCTCCGGCTGGAACTTCTGGGATCGGGTGACCTGATCTGCAAAGAGGCGGTGGTGTCCGGCAAGACCGATCTAAGGCTGGCGGGCAGCGGTGCCCTCCGGATCCTCGGGCGAACGGATACGGTGGATATTGTACTGCTGGGTAGCGGCAGTCTCGATGCGGCCGGGTTCGAAGCAAGAACGGGCAATGTGGATCTGATCGGTTCGGGTGATGCGGAAGTGAGCATCGAGCAGTTGATGCGAAAGAAGGTGCAGGGCTCCGGCGACCTTCAGCAGGTGGATAAGCGCTGATCCAGTGACCTTGGGGAAGGCCCGGTGCGGGATCGGACCCCGCACCGGGCCTTTTCCATATTGGACATGAGGACGCGTGTAGCGTGCAAACGCCTTCCTCGAGCGCAACGTCCATCGCTTTGAGTCGCTGGTCGCATAGACCAACGTATTGTTCGTCATTGATAAACGCGTGTTCGTCATTTATCCCACCCGCATGGAACCCCGGTCCGGGCGGTCACGTTGAACGGCCCACTCTGACCAAACGACCATGACGAACGCTTTCGACACCTGCCTGAGCCGCCCCGCGGTCGCGGCCCGGTCCCACCGCTACGACCAGCCTGCCTGCAAGCTGATCGAAGGAAAACACGCCTCCGATGTGATCGGTGCTGGTGCACCTTTGCGCCCCGGTGCAAGGCCCCACTGGAAGGTCATACTCCACCATGCCGGTGCGGCCCTGCTCGCCCTTGGCCTGGTGGCAAGCCCCAAGGGCGCCCAAGCGCAATGCGCCGACGTGTCCATTTCGACCACCCCGGCGGCGAGCGCGTGCAAGCTGGCCGTGGCCGATGTGCGCTGGGTGCTGTCCAGTTCCAACATTCGCCACAGCATCACGGGAAACAGCCTTACCAAGACCAGCGGTGGAGGAAGCTGGAACGGGAACGCATTCTCGCGGCAATCCGTGGGGGCCAATGGGTACATGGAGACCACCGTGGTGGGCACCAACACGCTGCGGATGGTGGGCCTCAGCGCCACCGATGCCAACGCCGACTGGACGAGCATCCAGTATGGCTTCCACCTGACCAGCGGGGGAGGGCTCGAGATCCGCGAAAGCGCCAGTGGCAACCTGGTGGGCGGCCTCACCTATGCGAACGGGGATGTGCTCCGCATCGCCGTGGAGAACGGCATCGTGAAGTACTACCGTAACGGCACACCGGTGTACATCAGCACCACCGCGCCCACCCTGCCCCTGTTCGTGGATGTGTCCACGCATACCGCGGGGGCGGTGGTCAGCAACGTGAAGGTGGCCAATGGCACCCTTGGCGTGTTCACGGCCACGGCCGTGGGGGCGGGCACCGCACCCACCTACCAATGGAAGGTGAACGGGGCCAACGTGGGCACGAACAGCGCGAACTACACCAACACGGGCCTGAACCAGAACGATGTGCTGACCTGCGAGGTGACCGCGAGCGCCAATGGCTGCGCCCCGGGCAGCGTGTTCGCCTCCAACCCGGTCCTTATCCAGGACATCGACCAGACCCTGCGCAACACCTTCCGGATCGAGCCGGTGCCCGCCGCCAGCGCCTGCCGCATGGCGGTGACCGACGTGGTGTGGCGGCAGCCGGCCAGCACGGCCCGCAATACGGTGAACGGCAACAACCTCACCAAGGTGAGCGGCGGCAACAGCTGGAACGCCAACGGCTTCAGCTGGAATTCAGTGGCCAACAACGGCTACATGGAGACCACGGTCTCGGGCACCGGCACCCAACGCATGATCGGCCTGAGCGCCACGGATGCGAACGCCGACTGGAACAGCATCCAGCATGCCTTCTACCTCACCTCCTGGGGAGCATTGGAGATCCGCGAGAACGGCAGTGGCAACCTGCTGGGCGGGCTCACCTACGCGAACGGGGATGTGCTCCGCATCGCCGTGGAGAACAACATCGTGAAGTACTACCGCAACGGCACGCCCGTGTTCATCAGCGGATCGGCGCCCACATTGCCCCTCTTCGTGGACGTGTCCTTGCACAACGAGGGCGCCAATGTCAGCCAGGTGAAGGTGGCCAACGGCATGCTCGACGCCTTCACGGCCACGGCCACCGGTGCGGGTGGAAACCCCGGCTACCAGTGGAAATTGAACGGGGTGAGCGTGGGTGCCAACAGCCCCACCTATGCCAATGCGAACCTCAACAACGGCGATGTGCTCATCTGCGAACTGACCCCCGACCTGGCCCTGTGCACGGGAAGTGCCTTCCAGTCCGATACGATCGTGGTGCAGGCCATCGACCAGACCCAGCGCAACGAGTTCCGCATCGCGCCGGTGACCGCCGCGAGCACCTGCCTTCAGGCGGTGGCGGACGTGGTCTGGCGGCTGCCCACCAGTGCGGCGCGCAATACGGTAAGCGGGAACAACCTCACCAAGGTGAGCGGCGGCAACAGCTGGAACGCCAACGGCTTCAGCTGGCAGGGTGTGGCCAACAATGGCTACATGGAGACCTCGGTGGCGGGCACCGGCACCCAGCGCATGATCGGCCTGAGCGCCACGGATGCGAACTCCGACTGGAACACCATCCAGTATGCCTTCTACCTCACCTCCTGGGGCGCCCTGGAGATCCGCGAGAACGGCAGCGGCAACCTGCAGGGCGGCCTCACCTATGCCACTGGTGATGTCCTCCGCATCGCCGTGGAGAACAACATCGTGAAGTACTACCAGAACGGGACCCCCGTGTTCATCAGCGGATCGGCGCCGACACTGCCGCTGTTCGTGGACGTGTCCTTGCACAACGAGGGCGCCAACGTGGGCCAGGTCAAGGTGGCCAACGGGGTGCTGGGCACCTTCACGGCAACGGCCACGAATGCCGGCCCCTCGCCCATCTACCAGTGGGAACTGAACGGTACGAGCGTGGGCACCAACAGCCCCACCTACACGAATACGAACCTGAACAACGGCGATGTGCTGGTGTGCCGGCTCACCCCGGACCTGGCCGGTTGCGGCACCAGTGCCTTCACCTCGAACACGATCGTGATGCAGGCCATCGACCAGGCGCTCCGGAGCGATTACCGCATCGAGTCGATGGCCGTGGAAAGCGCCTGCCGCATGGCCGTGATGGATGTTTTGTGGCGGGTGCCCACCAGCGCCGAGCGCAACACCGTGAACGGCAACAACCTCACCAAGGTGAGCGGCGGCAACAGCTGGAACGCCAACGGCTTCAGCTGGCAGGATGTGGGCAACAACGGATACATGGAGACCACCGTGGTCGGCACCGGCACCCAGCGTATGATCGGCCTCAGCTCCGCTGATGCGAACGCGGACTGGAACACCATCCAGTATGCCTTCTACCTCACCTCCTGGGGCGCCCTCGAGATCCGCGAGAACGGCAGCGGCAACCTGCAGGGCGGGCTCACCTATGACACTGGTGATGTCCTCCGCATCGCCGTGGAGAACAACATCGTGAAGTACTACCGCAACGGTTCGCCCGTGTTCAGCAGCGGCACGGCCCCCACGCTGCCCCTCTACGTGGATGTGTCCTTGCACAACGTGGGCGCCAACGTGGGCCAGGTGAAGGTGGCCAACGGGGTGCTCGATACCTTCACGGCCACCGCACCCAATGCCGGCGCGGCACCCACCTATCAGTGGCGCCTGAACGGGGCGAACGTGGGCACCAACAGCCCCACGTACACCAACGGTGGCCTTAACAACGGCGATGTGCTCGTGTGCCGCCTCACGCCGGACCTGGCGGGTTGCGTGAACACCGTCATCACCTCGGATACGATCATGGTGCGGGCCGCCGACCAGACCCAGCTCAACGAGTTCCGCATCGCACCAACGGCGGCAGCCAGCAGCTGCCTCACCGCCGTGGTGGACGTGGTGTGGCGGCTGCCCACCAGCTCCGCCCGGAACACGGTGAGCGGCAACAGCCTTACCAAGCTGAGCGGCGGCAACAGCTGGAACGCCAACGGCTTCAGCTGGCAATCGGTGGACAACAACGGGTACATGGAGACCACGGTGGCGGGCACCGGCACCAACCGGATGATCGGCCTGAGCGCCACGGATGCGAACGCCGACTGGACCACCATCCAGCATGCCTTCTACCTCACCTCCTGGGGCGCCCTGGAGATCCGCGAGAACGGCAGCGGCAACCTGCAGGGCGGCCTCACCTATGCCACTGGTGATGTCCTCCGCATCGCCGTGGAGAACAACATCGTGAAGTACTACCGCAACGGCACGCCCGTGTTCAGCAGCAGCACGACCCCCGCGTTGCCCCTGTTCGTGGACGTGTCCCTGAACGAAGTGGGCTCCGCCGTGAGCCAGGTGAAGGTGGCCAACGGCATGCTCGATACGTTCACGGCCATCGCCACCAACGCCGGGGCCACGCCTACCTACCAGTGGCGCCTGAACGGGCTGAACGTGGGCACCAACAGCGCCACCTACACCAATGCCAACCTTGCCCCGGGCGATGTGCTCGTGTGCCGCCTCACGCCGAGCCTTCCGGGGTGTGCTGCCAGCAGCTTCACGTCCAACACGATCGTGGTGCAGGCCGCCGACCAGACCCAGCTCAACGAGTTCCGCATCGCACCAACGGCGGCAGCCAGCAGCTGCCTCACCGCCGTGGTGGACGTGGTGTGGCGCCTGCCCACCAGCGCCGCCTTCAACACGGTGAGCGGCAACAGCCTTACCAAGCTGAGCGGCGGCAATAGCTGGAACGCCAACGGCTTCAGCTGGCAATCGGTGGACAACAACGGATACATGGAGACCACGGTGGCGGGCACCGGCACCAACCGGATGATCGGCCTGAGCGCCACGGATGCGAACGCCGACTGGAACACCATCCAGTATGCCTTCTACCTCACCTCCTGGGGCGCCCTGGAGATCCGCGAGAACGGCAGCGGCAACCTGCAGGGCGGCCTCACCTATGCCACTGGTGATGTCCTCCGCATCGCCGTGGAGAACAACATCGTGAAGTACTACCGCAACGGCACGCCCGTGTTCAGCAGCAGCACGGCCCCCGCGTTGCCCCTGTTCGTGGACGTGTCCCTGAACGAAGTGGGCTCCGCCGTGGGCCAGGTGAAGGTGGCCAATGGCATGCTCGATACGTTCACGGCCATCGCCACCAACGCCGGGTCCACGCCCACCTACCAGTGGCGCCTGAACGGGCTGAACGTGGGCACCAACAGCGCCACCTACACCAATGCCAGCCTTGCTCCGGGCGATGTGCTCGTCTGCCGCCTCACGCCGAGCCTGGCCGGCTGTGGCAGCAGCGTATTCACATCCGATACCATCGCTGTCCGGGCGAATGACCAGACGTTGAACAACGAATTCCGCATCAGCAGCTCCATCGAACCGGACGTTTGCCTGGAGGCGGTGACCAACGTGGTCTGGCGCCTGCCCACCAGCTCCGCCCGCAACACGGTGAGCGGCAACACCCTCACCAAGCTCAGCGGCGGCAACAGCTGGAACGCCAACGGCTTCAGCTGGCAGGCGGTGGGCGGCAATGGCTACATGGAATTCACAGCGGGTGCAACGGGCACCGATCGGATGATCGGCCTGAGCGCCGCCGACGCGAACGCCGACTGGACCAGCATCCAGTACGGGTTCATGCTCACCTCCTGGGGCGCGCTGGAGATCCGCGAGAACGGCAGCGGCAACCTGCAGGGCGGGCTCACCTATGCCAACAGCGACGTGCTGCGCATCGCCGTGGAGAACAGCATCGTGCGCTATTACAGGAACGGGGCGCTGCTTTACACGAGCAACCAGGTGCCCGGGGCCACCCTGTTCGTCGATGTGTCGATCAACACGGTCGGTGGCACTGTGAACAACGTGCGCGTGGCGAACGGCACCGTGGGCAGCTTCACGGCGGTGCCCTCCAATGCGGGTCCGTCACCCTCGTTCCAATGGCGCCTCAATGACGTGAACGTAGGCACCAACAGCCCGTCCTACACCAACGGATCGCTGGTGAACGGCGATGTGGTCACTTGCATCCTCACCCCGGATCTGCCGGGCTGTGCCAGCAGTGCGTTGGCCTCCAACGCCATCACCATTTCCTCCCCTGCGGTGGTCAACACCAACTGGATCGGCACCACCAACGCCTGGAACAATCCGGCCAACTGGAGCAACGGCGTGCCGAACAAGCGCCGCAACGCGGTGATCACGGCAGGGGTGACCAACCCGGTGATCAGCACGAACGCCCAAGTGAACGGCATCACCATCGGTGCCGGCCGCACGCTCACCATCAACGCGAGCAACACCCTCGAGGTGTTCGGCAACTGGACCAACCAGGGCACCTTCACCGCCAACACGAGCACGGTGCGCTTCCAGGGCTGCGGCGCCGGCAACACCATCTCCGCAACGGGCACCCAGAACTTCCACCGAGCGGTCATCAACAACCGGTTCGATGTCACCGTGACCGCGGGTACCCACAACATCACCAACAACCTGAGCTTCCAGCGCGGCGACGTGATCAACCAGGCCACGCTGCGGGTGCAGAACAGCGCCACCGCCACGGGGGCCAGCGACCAGAGCCACGTGGTGGGCTTCATCCAGAAGGCGGGCACGCAGGCCTTCACCTTCCCGGTGGGCAACGGCACGGTATACCGGCCCATCGCGATCGGGGCCCCCACCAGCAGCAGCACCTTCAGCGCGCGCTACAACGGCAGCGACCCGGACCCTCTGTACCCACGCGCCCAGAAGGTGCTCACCTTGAACAACCTGAGCCAGTGCGAATACTGGGACCTGCTCCGCCCGGCCGGCAGTGCCAACGTGGTGGTGACCCTCTCGTGGAACAACGCCGCGGTACCGAACTGCCAGGTGCTGTTGCCGAGCGACCTCTTGGTGGCCGGTTGGCACAGCGGCGTTCCGGAATGGCAGAACCGGGGCAATGGCGGCACCACCGGCACTGCTGCCGCAGGCTCCGTTACCAGCAGCGCTCCGGTATCCGTGTTCGGGCCGTTCACCCTGGCCTCGGCCGGCGGCCTGAACCCCTTGCCCGTGGAGCTCCTGACCTTCGAGGCACAGGCTGCTGAACCCGTGGTGGACCTGCAGTGGAGCACCGCCACCGAGCGCGACAATGCCGGCTTCCATGTGGAGCGGAGCCGCGACGGTCTCACCTTCGAGCGCATCGGGTTCGTGCAGGGGGCAGGCAGCAGCATGATCACACTGACGTACACGTTCACGGACCAGCAGCCCTACCAAGGTCTCAGCTACTACCGCTTGTGGCAGCAGGACATCGATGGACAGGGCGAGTACGGTCCGGTGCGCGTGGTGAACCTGCGGTCCACCCTGGAGCTTCGCGCCTATCCGAACCCCACTGCGGATGTCGTGTTCCTCACCAACCTGCCCGAGGAGCCCGTCCGTATCGAGGTCCTGGACCTGCGCGGCAGAACGGTGCTGATGCAGGAGGGCGGTGGTCCGGTGGCGCAGCTGAACTTGATCTCCCTTCCCCCCGCCACGTACATCGTGCGGGTGGCCATGGAACGCGACACCTGGCAGGGCACCATCATCCGGCAGTGATCGGACCGCTCGCTGCAACTGTGTGCCCTTGGTCGCTGGGTGAAGCGTAAACGCTTCCCTTGCGCCCAAGGGCACGCAGGCTCCACCGCTTACCTTGCCCGCGATGATCACGGGGGGCGTTCAGCAGTTGTTCGTGCAGCGGACCCGCATCGCCCCGCTGGATGAGCATGACCGGGCGCTGGCAAGCCCCCAGGATCCGCACGCTGGACCTGCCCAAGGACGGATCCTTCCCCGGGAAGGCAAGCGCTGCACCGATATCGGTTTCGTGCGCGCCGGCGCAATGCGCAGCTACCTGCTGGACCATGGCCGGGACCACACGCGCCAATTCCTCTTGAAAGGGGTTTTCGTGGTGCATGTGGGGGCGTCGCGCAACGGCGGGGCGCCCAATTCCATTTGTTGGGTTGGGCATTGCCCGGTACCGCAAAGCCCAAGCCTTAGCCCCCATTATGTGCTGGTCGGTTCCATCAACAAGGGCTGAGCAAGATCCTCTTTGGCTACCAAGGCCCACCTTTTCAGGTCGTGGGCCCCGGATCGGCATCGGTTGCCCTTGGATATACTCCCGAAGCACAGGCCGCTTTCCATCATTTGCGCTATGCGCCTAAGCACGATCATCCCTTCGGTCGTGTCAAGATCGAACAACCCCTCATGCTCCACACGATCACAACAAGAACAAAGGGGCTGCCTCGTCATGAGACAACCCCTCTGGACTGGCAGGCTACATACGACCCCAGGTCCAGGATGGACCGTGGGCGTTGTACATGCAATGCCTACGGAAAGATGTACATGTTGGAAGCTCCCGTGTTAATGCCCTGGGGGATCAACGGAACGGTCCACAACTCCATTTTGTTGGTGGCCGTGTTCCGTGCTTTCAAAACAGGGATCGTCTTCAATACAGGAGCGGATGCCACACCACCGGACACGGTGTAAGCCGATCGGACGTCGACCACAGTGAAGGCCAGCAGTTCGCACCGACCTTGAGGACCATCCGTACGTGCTACTCGGACCCAGGACCCATTGATCTTCTCCTCGATGGTCACCCGAGGTATACCGGCACCTGAAATGATGCCCTGGGCACGGAAGCTACCCAGATCGATCACATTGATCGCAGGGTCCAGATCGCCGGGGCCATTATCCGTAACGAACACGCCCGTATTGACCGCACGCGGCAGCACATTGGCAAACCTGGGGGTCCAAATGGCTTCCGCTCCGTCCTGATCGCGCGTGCCAACAGCAAAAGGCACTGCGGACACCCGGTCAGCCCCCGTGTAAGCAAAGGCATGTGTGGCGGTGCCGCTCGTGCGCCCAAAGTTGTTGCTGCCACCCTGATCCCAACGCTGGAAGATCATATCCGATCCGATGCCGTTATTCACCACACGTGCCGTGTTGGTGCCAGCGGCGTGGGCCGCAGCGGCCTCGAGGGTCGTTCCGCCAGCCGCCCAGTTGGCCGTGATGTTCAGTGCAGAGGAACTCTTTTCGGCGCCCACCTCATCGGTGCCCATCGGAAGCACCTGGTCGTGCTCCTTCTTACAGGCCGCGAAGCGCATGATCTCCCCGAGGCTAAGAACTACGGCTTTCGTTCTCATTTCACTTCTGTTTTGTTGGATCGCAAGAGCACGGTCATCCCCAACCCCTTGGCTATGTCAGTAGTTCCTTTATGCATGTCAAAACCTCTTTTTCCGGAACTCACTGGGCGCGCAGCCCGTTCGCAATTTGAACGCCTTCGCGAACTGGAACACATCGGCGTAACCCAGTTCTTGGGCGATCACCTTGAGCGGTTCGTCCGAAAGGAGGAGCCTGTGCGTCGCCCATGAACTTCCCCGCTACTGCTGCACCAGAAGCATGGATGAACGACAGCACCGTTCGGTGTCGCCCCGTAGTTGGATGTGCACACCCCGGTATCGAAGAAGGCAGGATCTTCAACGCAGAACGCCCCGCCTCCACCGTACGGCGGATGCGGGGCGTTCCCCTTGTTGATCAGTGATCAGCTCACTTCTGGATCACCAAGCGCTGGGTGTAGCGCTGCGTGCCTGCGGTGATGCTCACCACGTACAGGCCTTCGGCCATTTCGCCGAGGCTCAGCACCTGCTGCACCATGCCGCCGTTCACGGCGATGGTACGGCTGCTCACGCGGGCTCCGCTCAGGTCGAAGATGTCCACGCTGATCGTGTTCACACCCTCTTCCACGGCGCTCAGGCTCATCGTGAGCTGCTCGCCGTTGTTCGGGTTCGGGAACATTGCCAGCTTGGCATCAGCAGCCATGCTCTTGGCACTGCCGTATTCCGTGACAGGTTCCGTGATGGCCATCATGCCCACGTTCAGGACGCCCGTACCACTGACACTGAAGTACGTGTTGTTCTGGTTGGTGGCGGACGAAGACGTGCTGCCGTAGCTGCCGTTCGGCTGGGTGACCGCACCATACAGCAATGAAGCGCAGGAAAC
>Ga0315900_10008044_pt1 | contig 13660 bp, 7 predicted proteins | sample LakEriMetagenome_FD_203521 | JGI IMG/M metagenome (GOLD analysis project Ga0315900, IMG submission 203521) | Freshwater fungal communities from buoy surface, Lake Erie, Ohio, United States - Buoy 12 MA114 | ecosystem: Environmental > Aquatic > Freshwater > Lake > Lake biofilm | place: USA: Lake...
GAAAGCAGCGACGGAAGAATTCACACAGGCTTTTTCAAATCACCTCTTGTGTAATCACATCCTGGCCCAGGCTGTCCTACCGGGCATGAAAGCCTTGGGATATGGACGGATTATCAATGTGATCAGTACATCCGTGAAGCAGCCCTTGCATGGACTTGGCGTATCCAACACCATACGTGCTGCAGTTGCCAACTGGTCAAAGACGCTGGCCAGCGAAGTAGCGGCCGACGGAATCACGGTAAACAATGTGTTGCCCGGCGCGACCGGAACCCAGCGGCTGTATTCCATCATCAGCAATAAATCAAAATCAGCAGGTAGCACCGAAACTGCAGTGACACAGGAAATGATGCATGAGATTCCGATGCGGCGTTTTGCAGAACCGGAAGAAATCGCGAATGCCATCGCATTTCTAGCAAGTCCTGCAGCCGCCTACATAACGGGGATTAATCTTCCCGTTGATGGTGGAAGGACAGGTTGTCTTTAAAGAATCAAGGAGCCGAGAGGCTAAAAATGTTACCGGCGGACTGGATTAGGACCGGCTGTTTGCTCCAAGTTTGTACCCAACCGAGACCCCTCATCCGAATGTAGCAGGCTTGCCCCGTATAAGCCGCAGGGATCTCAGCAATCAGCAATCCGTTCGTTTTCAAAATGCCCTGCACGGTGCAGAGTGTTTGGTAGGGTGCATTGGGCTGAAGCAGATCCACTGATACGGAATCACAAAGGTCGGTTCGAAGTGTCTTTCCTGCATAAAGCAATCGTGGTACCAGGTTCTGGTTACCCGCGTACATTCCTTCGACCAAAACAGAAAGCTGCAATGCTGTTCCGGCGCAAGGCTGTAGGGTAAGGGGCTGAGATGAAATACAACCAACCGTGACCGTATACGTTCCTGCTGTTGTAACGTCTACGGATGATGATGAAGCACCAGTATTCCACAGGTAGTTGTCGCCCTGAGAGCATTCAAGGGTTACTGCATTCCCGTTACAGAGTGTTGTGCCGGTCATAGGCCTCACCCGTGGACGTTTTACGCCCTTGATAATCAAATCGTCTATGCGGTATTGGCTGACAGAACCTGTATTGGTAAACCGAAGCAGTAATCGTGGTACTGCAGGTAATTCTGTTGGCGATGTACGTTGATACCATGTGGCACCCGTACCTAGTGCGGGGAACGCCATGGTTACCCAGGTATTTCCATCGGTACTGTATTGAACTGATAAATCTGAGCCCGTTGTACCTGTGGTGTTTTTGAACGCCGAAAACGTGAGTTCAAGATTGGTGTAGTGATACGTATCAATGCTGTCGACCTGAAACTGTCTCCCCGCACTATTTGTCAGGAAGATGTTGGCCCCGGCACTTGCCCCCACATAACCGGCTGAAGCTGATGTGCTACGGATATCACCTGTTCCACTGAAAAACAACTGATCGTTTTCAAACCCATCGCCGTTTTGATGGGTAGAAATGTTTGTCGTAGAACCGACCAGTCCCATGTTCTCGAAATACAAAGTATCTGCCATTGGCAATTGAACAAAATTCAGGGTAACAGGTGTAGAAACAGCAGTACATCCGTTAGCATCGGTAACCGTTACCGTATAGGTTTCTGAAAGTGAAGATGTCAATGTGTTGGAAGTCGAACCGGTGTTCCAGAGATATGAATTACCACCGGAAGCGGTGAGTGTCACCGTGCCCCCCTGACAAGCTGTAATCGTGCCCGATGGGCTAATTGTTGCAAGTGGAGGAGCTGCAATTACAAGAGGGGCTGAATTCAAGGTATCATTGCCCGGGTTTACATCAGGACCCGAGGTCAGCGATGTCCAGGCCTTGAGCGAATAGGTACCAATCTGGGACAAATTGGCCGATCCCAAAAGATTGATTAATGTATCAGAACCAGGAGACAGTGTACCCGAAGAAATGGTCCGTGAGAGCAGACTGATTGTACCCCCAGGAGAAGTCACCCGAAGCGTTGCATTAAGAGCAGCAGAACTGAAATCGAGCAAAGCGGTACCGCTGTTTCTCACAAGAAGCTGGAAGGTTGCTGCCTGCTGTGTGCACAGGCTGGCAGGTGGCACAACGGCTTGAGGCGAAACATCGGCAAGTGCAACAAACGGCAGCTGAACCTCGAAATCCATTTGCACCGGCAAATGGTCGGAGGCATTGTGAATGGCATTGGCTACCGCAGCACCCACGGCGTTGTTGGGCAGCCGGTTGATAGAATCATTGTAATGCAAACCATCATTCCCGAAGGCTTTCAGTGAGGAAGGAATCGCTTTCATTCCACCTGCTTGTTGTAGGGCCGTGGAGTAGAGAATCAGATCGAAGCGGTCGTCCATTCCGCCGGTTGCACCACCAGCGAAACTGCGCACTCGGGGCGACTGCGTGTGGTGTATGGCATAACTGGAATTGTTCCAGGTTCCACTAAGTGAAAGTGCATCGTGCACATGACCCGAATTGCCTGCCTGAACCTGCAACAAACGCTGATAAGCGGGCTCGAAAGCTCCATAGAGATTGAAGTCACCGCAGACGATAAAATTACTTCCGGCGTGCAACTGATTGGTGACCTTACGCAGACTGTCGACCTCCGCCAGTCGTGTTTGCTCGTTGGTACTTCCGGAGCTGGCCTTTAGGTGCACAGCGAATATGCGTAAGGTATCGCCAGAGCCGATGTGACGCAGCACGAACTGATTGATGTCGCGCAAAGCGGTCTTAATCGCAATATTGCTGATGAACTGAAACGAAGCGGTTTTGTAATACAGCCCACGCTCTGTATCATTGCTATTCACATACGTTGCCGCACTATACTGAGCACCATTCGCATTCATCACATGTTGTAAAAATCCGTTATAGCCTGTCTGTGAATTGAGCTCACTAACGACAAGGATATCGGGCATAGCTGCATGAATAACCGTTCGATAGAACGGATTTCGAAGGGCCGTATCCGCTGCGGCGGAGGGACTACTGCTGGGATCGGGGTATGCGAGAAGATTATAAGCAATCACGCGGATCGTATCCGACCCCTGCGCAAATACAGAAGAAGGAACAACCGCCAACAGGATCCAAAGCAGGATCCGCAGGACAGACGGGGACCGTAACATGATGCGGAAAGCCTAAATCAGGGGGAGGCCAACCATGGTAACGAAGCTACGAAATACCCCCGGTTCCTGCAAGCACTGTCGATGCGCCTCCCTGACGTACCTTTGCGCCCGAAACACCCATGCAAACGCTGCTCAATTACATCAACGGAAATTTAACGGAGCCCGCATCAGGGACTTACATCGACAATGTAGAGCCCGCCACGGGGCAAGTGTACGGCCGCATTCCGGATAGCGATGCATCCGACGTGGAGCGCGCCGTTGAAGCGGCTCGCAACGCTTTTCCTACCTGGAGTGCCATGCGCACAGAGGACCGTTCCGAGCTCATGATGAAGCTAAGCACGCTGATTGAGCAAAGGATGGAGCCCTTCGCCCAGGCCGAATCGCGCGATAATGGCAAGCCGGTCTGGCTGGCGCGCACGGTGGACATCCCACGGGCTGTGAGTAATTTCCGCTTTTATGCCACTGCGGCCTTACATCAATCCACAGCTGCACACAGCATGGGGAGTACAGCCATCAATTATACCTTGCGCCAGCCCATCGGAATCGTAGGCTGTATTTCGCCGTGGAATCTTCCGCTATACCTGTTCAGCTGGAAAATCGCTCCTGCGCTGGCATCAGGCAATTGTGTTATTGCAAAACCATCGGAAATCACACCTGCAACCGCCTTCATGCTTTCAGAACTGGCAATCGAAGCCGGTTTCCCTCCCGGAGTGCTCAACATCATCCACGGATATGGGCATAAAGTCGGAAAAGCCATTGTGGAACATCCGGAAATCAAGGCGGTATCTTTCACCGGAGGTACTCGAACAGGGGAAGAGATTGCGCGTACTGCTGCACCGATGTTTAAAAAACTATCGCTGGAGTTGGGCGGAAAGAATCCCAACATCATCTTCGCCGACTGCGACTTCGAGAAAGCTGTTAAGACCAGTGTACTCTCGTCCTTTTCCAATCAAGGTGAAATTTGCCTTTGTGGCTCACGCATGTTTATCGAACGACCGATTTATGAGCGCTTCAAAGAGGCTTTCGTAGAGGAAGTCAGAAAGCTGAAAACCGGGGATCCGAACGAAGAGCACAACAGGATGGGTGCGTTGGTATCCGAAACGCACATGGAAAAAGTACTTTCATACATCGAACTGGCGAAAACAGAAGGTGGAAGTGTACTGTGTGGAGGAGAACGAATCAGGCCAGAGGGACGATGCAAGGACGGATTTTTCGTTACGCCAACAGTTATTGAGGGGCTGGGACAGGATTGCCGCACCAACCAAGAGGAGATTTTCGGACCTGTGGTTACCTTGCAACCGTTCGACAACGAAGAAGAAGTTGTAGCTTATGCCAATAGCACCCGTTATGGTCTTGCAGCCACCGTTTGGACTCAGCACCTAACCCGGGCACACCGGGTAGCAGCGGCGCTGCACAGCGGAATCGTGTGGGTGAATTGTTGGCTACTCAGAGACCTGCGGACTCCCTTCGGAGGCATGAAGGATTCGGGTGTAGGTCGTGAAGGCGGTTTTGAAGCACTGGATTTCTTCACTGAGGAGAAGAATGTCTGCATTAAACTTTAGTCGAAAAAAAGCCTAACGGATAAGGGTTACCCGTCCGCGGAATTGTTCCGCTCCGCTACGCACATCCTCCGTTTCCACCTCATACAGGTATACCCCTTCCTGAACCGGCTCATCGCGGGTAGTACCATCCCAGGACGAACCGATGCCACTGCCAGTGGCAATCAATTCACCCCAGCGGTTGTAAATGCGCCAACGCAAACCGACCAGGTAATCGCCTTTTACAGCAAACACATCATTCCGGCCATCGTTGTTCGGACTGAAAGCGGATGGGATCCATACGGATGGCACCGGACGGATATCGACAACCTGTTGTGATGAATCAACACATCCTTCCAGCGTTCGAACTATTTGCAGTACCTCATACAATCCCGTGTCGGTGTATTGATGTATCGGCATACTGAACTGTGCGGTATTTCCATCGCCGAAAGACCACTCCCAGCTATCGGCAAATACTGACTCATCCTGAAACGCAATCCGCGAAAGAAAGACATCCGGCTCCTCCGGGAAATAACGAAAGCCCGCGATAGGCTCACGGTACACCTCGATATAATCTGACCGCAGCGTGTCTGCACAACATCCCTGGTCGGAACAAACGGTGAGCTCCACCGAATAAGAACCAGGATCTTCATAGCGGTGCGTGAACTGATCAACTTGTGACGTAGAATTTCCATCTCCTAAAACCCAGTCAATTGAATTAATCACCGCCCCGCGTGTGTCAATGGTCCCGTTAAAGCTGACCTCAAGCGGTGAGCAACCCGACAGAGGCTGCGCGATGAACGAAGCCACAGGAGTGGGATACGTCTGAATGTATGCAGGTAGCAGGGTATCTGAGCAGCAGCCCTCAATCGTGCAGATGCTGTAGGATACGTCGAAAGATCCGGTATCGGTATATGTATGCAAAAACGAGAATCCACTCTCCTCCACTCCATCGCCATAGGCCAAATCGGCCGAGGCTAAACGCACCCCGAATGAATCGACTTGCGCAGAAAACGTAGCAGTGTGTGGAACGCAGCCTGTTGGTGGAACACCGGTGAGTGAAAACCGCGGCACTGCGAAGGCATTTACATAATTGTCCAGCAATGTGTCAGAACAGCAGCCCTGATCGGAACATAAGCTCAAACCCACTGCATACGAACCGGGTGTTGTATATTCATGTTGTGCTGATACACCATTCGCGTTCGTTCCGTTTCCGAAGGTCCAATTAGCGGATGCAATCGTGATACCTGCATTGGATGCGGAGGTCTGTACTTGCAGACTTACCGGCAAACAGGATGAAACAGGTCCACCGGTGAAGGCTGCAATGGGTAAGGGATTTACCCGGATACTATCGCTGAACATATCAGAGCAAATACCCTGCTGTACCATCAGATTCACAGGAAATAGTCCGGATTGTGACCAGGATAAATCCATACTACCTACACCTAGCTGAGTACTAGGATTTCCACCGAACACCCAATTTATTTGTGCATTGGGTATAGAAGAAATCGCATAGGTCAGCGATACCGTATCGAACTGACACACGGCATCCGGTAATACAAACGATGCAAGGGGTTGGGGCGTTACCGTTATGAGCACAGAGTCGGTGAGCACACAAGATCCATTGCTGGCGTTGACAACATACATAGAACTATTTTCAGATGAACCCGTGTTTTGTGCGTTGAGTATTGGAATGGCGCTTGTAGCTGAACTGAGACCCGTAGCCGGAGTCCAGGCGTAGGTCCAACCGGCGGCTGGTGAAGTACCCAACTGAACCTGTGCTCCCGAACAAACAGAAGTATCATTGCCTGCAAGAACAACCGGTGTCGAAACCATGCTTCCAGCTTCCAGGAATACACCGGAATCGTAGAATCCATCGCCGGCATCCGCAATTACAATCTTCAGGTGATACGTTTCACATGGAATAACGGGAGCCACTGCCTGCATAACCGCAGTATATCCATCGTACTGCAACACCTGCCCGCCCAGGTTATCGACATACAATCCGACATTGAACGTATCGCAGGGCGCAGATACCGTAACGCTGGAGCCCATTGAACCTCCATTGATTGAATTGATGGCCACTGCCGCTCCGCTTCCGGGCAGTACAGCCATATTCGACGAACCGGTTATGCCGGGTCCGGAAATGAAAAAAGCAAAAATGTCATTGTAATTCGAACACACGAACTCGGGATACTCCTCGCTGGCGAACACGTAGCGGAATCGGACTGTATCACTTTGCGGCACAAAATCGAATTCCAGAACCGAGGCATCAAACAAGGGTGCAGCAGTAAAACCTGCAAGCAGTGAATCTCCTGCGCGATTGAAATATGCGCCGGCATTGTTCGCCGAGTTGGGTCCGATGGCAATTCCGACAGGACCCGTGCTGAGCAGAATCCCGGAATTAAGTCCAGGGGCAGTCCCTGCCGAGGAAAAAGAACCGATGGAGAGACTATCTCCCAGATGCGTCACATTAAATACCGATACGCCGGGGCCTGCGAGTGTGGAGGCCAACTGAACCGCCGGAACCGCGGGGGTGACCTGTAATTGGGCCCTCACCTCATGTGACACAAAGCATGCTGGTGCACTAATGCACAACATCATGATGCAAAACCGGGTCAACAAACGGTGGTGTTTAATAGGCATCGAGGGCCAAAAATAATCGAATCCCATGCCCCAAAGCCTTGATTTTCAATCGATGCAGAAGAGGATTTAAACATGGACAATTGAACAACTGAGACACTGATCAAGATCAGATTTTTCGCCAAACTTTAAGCGGTTTTAGCCAAAATGAAATTGGTTCGCCTTCGAGCGCTGCCGGATAATACATAGCATTAATGCCTGATTTTGTGCGGATTAAAGAAACGGCGCTCAAAAGACACATAAATAAACACGCAAGCGGATTGCGTACCTTTGCAGCCTTCAAAATCAGCTATGGGAACAACAAACCTGCAAAACGATCATGGGGTGGCCGACATGCTACGCCAACTAGGCATAAGCGATATCAACCCCGGAGCCTCTACCGGAACCGGTTGGATGGACACCAAAGGTGAAGTACTAGACTCTTTTTCTCCGGCCGACGGAAAACGGATTGCTGGAGTGCAACAAGCTACGACTGCCGATTACGAACACATCGTACAGACTGCACAGCAGGCATTCGTCACCTGGCGGATGATGCCGGCTCCTAAGCGCGGCGAAATTGTCCGGCAGATGGGGGATGAATTGCGTAAGTATAAGGAGCCACTGGGACGCCTTGTTTCCTACGAAATGGGAAAAATCTATCAGGAAGGTCTGGGTGAAGTGCAGGAAATGATTGACATCTGCGATTTTGCAGTCGGTCTGTCGAGGCAGTTATACGGACTGACCATGCACAGTGAACGCTCACGCCACCGCATGTACGAACAATACCACCCCCTTGGAATTGTAGGTGTCGTTTCTGCATTCAATTTCCCGGTTGCTGTTTGGAGTTGGAACGCTATGCTTGCCCTGGTTTGCGGCGACGTGGTGATTTGGAAACCCTCGTCCAAGACACCACTTTGTGCATTGGCAACACACCGCATTATGCAACAGGTTCTTGCCGACAACCAGGTACCCGAAGGCGTATTGAACCTGGTGGTCGCTTCCTCTAAGCACGTTGGCGACAACTTCCTTGCCGACAAGCGCGTGCCGCTCATTTCCGTCACGGGTTCGACCCGCGTGGGACGTCGTGCCGGACAAATTGTCGGAGAACGTCTGGGACGCTCCCTGCTCGAATTAGGAGGTAACAATGCCATCATCATTTCCGACAAGGCAGACCTTGACATGGCTTTGCGTGCAGTACTTTTCGGAGCTGTTGGAACAGCCGGACAGCGTTGTACAAGCACACGACGACTCTTCATCCACGAGGCCGTATATGACACCTTTGTGGGACAATTAAAGTCAGCTTACGCACACATCCGCATCGGACATCCGCTGGATTCAACCACACTTGTCGGACCGCTCATCGACCAGTCGGCCGTACAAGACTTCATGAAAGCCATTGCGGCTGCCAAGGCCGAAGGAGGTAAGGTCATTGCCGGCGGAGACGTCCTCTCCGGCGATGCATTTACATCAGGTACATACGTCACACCCTGTCTTATCGAAGCCGAAAACCGCTACCACATCGTTCAGGAAGAAACCTTCGCTCCTATCCTGTATCTGATGCGTTACACAAAACTCGATGAGGCCATTGCGATGCAAAACGACGTGCCTCAGGGTCTCTCTTCTTCAATCTTCACGCTCGACATGCGTGAAGCCGAAGCATTCCTTTCACACGAGGGATCAGACTGCGGAATCGCCAACGTCAACATTGGAACTTCCGGTGCAGAAATCGGGGGAGCATTCGGCGGAGAAAAAGATACTGGCGGTGGCCGTGAATCGGGATCCGATTCCTGGAAGATCTATATGCGTCGACAAACCAACACCATCAACTACTCCAGTGAGCTTCCGCTCGCCCAGGGAATCCGCTTCGACGTTTAAGATAAACCGTCAACACTCATCGCTGCGGAACACCGCCCTATGCTGACCATCGATATCCATACACATATCATTCCGGAGCACCTACCGGATTTCAAGGCCAAATACGGCTACGGAGGATTCATTTCCTTGGATCACCACAAGCCTTGTTGTGCACGGATGATGATCGATGACCGCTTTTTCCGTGAGGTCCAGGACAACTGCTGGGATCCTGGAGTACGTATGCACCAGTGTGACAAGCACCAAGTGGATGTACAAGTTCTTAGCACCATTCCCGTCATGTTCAGCTATTGGGCCAAGGCTTCCGATGCCCTTGACCTCAGCATGTTCCTAAATGACCACATCGCTGGAATTGTGCACGCGTATCCCAAGCGATTTGTCGGGTTGGGTACCGTTCCGCTGCAGGATCCGACACTGGCGATCCGCGAACTGGAACGTTGCATGCAGATCGGGCTGCGTGGTATTCAAATCGGTTCACATGTGAACGAGTGGAATCTGAACGCACCGGAACTCTTCCCTGTTTTTGAAGCAGCACGTGACTTGGGAGCTTCGGTATTTGTGCACCCCTGGGACATGATGGGTAAGGAAAAAATGGCGAAGTACTGGCTGCCGTGGCTGGTCGGGATGCCGGCAGAAACCTCCCTGGCCATTTGCTCCATGATTTTCGGCGGTGTGTTCGAACGCCTACCTGGCCTCAAGGTCGCATTCGCTCACGGCGGTGGATCATTTCCTTCCTCGATCGGACGCATCGAACACGGATTCAATGTGCGACCAGACTTGGTTGCTGTGGATAATCCCGTCAACCCCCGACACTACCTGGATCGATTCTACCTCGATACCTTGGTCCATGACCCCCACATGCTCGACTTTTTGGTCAAACTCATGGGGCCGGAGCGCCTTGCACTTGGAACGGACTACCCCTTCCCTCTGGGTGAACTTGAGCCCGGAAAACTCATTCAATCAATGCCATATACAGATTCGGTGAAAGAGCGCCTGCTTGCCGGAACCGCACTGGAATGGCTGGGATTGGATTCACAAACCTTCACGGCCTAAACGGTACAGGAGGCGGGGCTAATGCCTACCTTTGTGCCTTAGAAGAATTGCATGAGCGATATGCTTACCCACGAGTGCGGAATCGCCCTCGTTCGCCTGCTGAAGCCACTGGATTTTTACCTGGAAAAATACGGTACGGCATTGTATGGTCTCAACAAGTTGTCGCTCCTAATGGAGAAACAACACAACCGAGGCCAGGATGGTGCCGGAGTTGCCTGCATCAAGTTCGACATGGAACCAGGAGAGCGCTACATCAACCGGCAGCGCTCTGTCGAGAAAAATGCCATTGGGGCCATTTTCGGAACCATTCACCGCCCATTCAATGAACTTGCAAAGCAGGATCCGGCTAAGCTGCAGGATGCTGCGTATTTAAAGAAACATTGCGACTTCACAGGCGAACTGTTACTTGGCCATCTGAGATACGGGACCTTCGGAGGGAACAGTATCGACAGTTGTCATCCCTTTTTACGGATGAACAACTGGATGACCCGAAATATCGTAGTTGCCGGAAATTTCAACCTCACCAATGTCGAGGAATTGTTTCAGGATCTTGTAGGCATTGGTCAGCATCCCCGTGAAAAAGCCGATACTGTGACCGTGATGGAGAATATCGGTCACTGGCTGGATGAGGAGAACGACCTGATCTACATGCGTTACAAGCAGGAAGGCTACACCAAGCAACAAATCAGCCCATTCATCGCGGCCGAACTGAATATCGCTAACATTCTACGTCGCTCTTCCAAGTATTGGGATGGAGGATATGTCATGGCCGGACTCATCGGGCACGGTGATGCCTTTGTGTTGCGTGACCCCTCGGGCATCCGTCCGGCCTGGTACTATGCCGACGATGAAGTCGTTATTGTCACGTCAGAGCGTCCGCAAATTCAGACTGCATTCAACGTACCCGCAAATACGATCCGTGAAATCACACCAGGTCATGCCCTGATCATCCGCAAGGACGGAAGTGTGCACGAAGAAAAAGTCCGTGAAAGCCTGCCAAAAAAATCCTGCTCCTTCGAACGTATTTACTTCTCTCGCGGAAGTGACCAGGATATTTATCGCGAACGCATCCGACTCGGTCGCCTTTTATGTCCTTCCATTCTTGACACAATTGATAAGGATCTACGAAACACGGTTTTTTCCTACATCCCCAACACCGCTGAAGTAGCCTTTTACGGTATGATGAAGGGCATGGAGGATTTCCTCGACGGAGTAAAGCAGGAGAAAATCCTTGCGTTGGGAAATCCCTTGCCAGCCGAGGCCTTACGTGATATTCTCAGCATGCGACCGCGTGCCGAGAAAATCGCCATTAAAGACGCGAAGTTGCGGACCTTCATCACCAACGATTCTGATCGGGGCGATATGGTGGCGCATATATACGACATCACCTATGGTACCGTACGCGCAGGCATCGACAACCTGGTTGTGATCGACGACTCCATCGTACGCGGCACAACGCTACGAAACAGCATCATTCGCATGCTGGATCGACTTCAGCCGCGAAAAATCGTTATTGTTTCTTCTGCACCGCAGATCCGTTATCCCGACTGCTACGGAATCGACATGGCCCGGATCGGTGATCTGATTGCCTTCAGGGCTGCCATTAGCCTCATCGAAGAGCGGAATATGGAAGAGCTACTTGATGAAGTACTATCGGCCTGCCATACCGAACTCGCCAAAGGGAATGATGAGGAGCTCTCTGCGCGGATTGCCCGGCTGGTCACACCCGAAGGCTGCGAAGCTGAAGTCAGTGTCATTTTCCAGCAGATTGAAAGCCTGCACGAAGCCTGCCCGGGGCATACCGGCGACTGGTACTTCAGCGGCGACTATCCCACACCCGGTGGAAACCGCGTTTCCTGCCGGGCATTCATCAACTACATGTCAGGGCTGAACGAACGGGCCTACTGATAACCGATTGTCTTAAAAAGACACCGGATGCCAGGTAGTCTTGATTTCCTGAGCTTGCAGAATTGCATAAGGCGAAAGCAGTTCTCCACCGTTGAAATCAATCATGCGCTTTACGTTACCGGCAGCCTGCAATTCAAGGGCTTTACGCTGATCGGCAGAAAGGTCTACGTGAGCAATTGCATTGATATCCATGTGTGAACCTGCGGTAGCAAGCGAATCGTCACGCTTACCGGTAAGCACATTGATCACTCCGGCGGGAACATCCGATGCGGCAAGTACTTCAGCAAAATCGATGGCCGTAAGTGGAAAGTGTTCCGATGTGAGTACGGTACAGGTATTTCCGCCGGCCACAAGAGGTGCTGTGAGGGCGACCAATCCCAAGAGACCGGGTGCATGCGGAGCAATCACCACGGCAATACCGACTGGTTCCGGAAAAGAAAAATTAAAATGAGCGCTCTCGACCGGATTGACCGAACTGAACACCTGAATGTATTTATCCGTCCATCCTGCATAATAGACCAGGAGATCAATCGCTGCCGACACCTCGGAGATGGCTGAAGCCTGCGCGAGGCCCTGATTCACCAGTTGCTGTTCAAACTGGGCACGGCGGCTCTCCAATGTTTCCGCAATCCGGTATAAAATCTGGCCCTTGTTATAGGCCGAACGAGCGGCCCAAGCTTCCTGCGCTTTGCGATTTGACACAACGGAGTCTCTCAGGTCTTTTTTAGATGCCTTGCATACATTGGCAAGAATCTCGCCCTTCTTGTTCCTGACCGGCATGAGTCGTCCTGATTCCGTTCGGGGAAATTTCCCGTCGATGTACAACTTATAGGTCTTGCGCACATCAATGCGGGATTCCGTTCGTGGTGCAGCTGTTGATTTTCGCGTTGCCATTGGGATGATATCAGGAAAGATTTACATAGGGATAGAGACCATGAAGTCCGCCTTCGCGGCCGACTCCGCTTTCTTTGTAACCGCCAAAGGGACTTGCCGGATCGAATTTATTGTAGGTGTTGGCCCACATGACTCCTGCGCGTATGCGGGATGTCATCTTAAAGATTTTAGAACCCTTATCGGTCCAGACTCCGCCGCTGAGTCCGTATGGGGTGTTGTTCGCTTTCTCAACCGCTTCTTCGGGAGTCCGGAACGTTTGAACAGCCAGCACAGGTCCGAATATCTCTTCTTGAACGATACGGTGCGATTGAGCCACACCGGTGAACAGGGTAGGTTTGAACCAGAATCCTTTCGAGGGAATCTCGCATTCGCTTTGCCAGCATTCACCCCCTTCACGGATTCCGGCATTGACCAGGGTTTTTATTTTTTGGAGTTGCGCCTTTGAATTGATGGCTCCGATATCGGTGTTCTTATCCAGCGGATCACCAACGATTAGAGTGGAAATACGATCCTTAAGCTTCCGCAACACATCCTTCGCAATCCCCTCCTGTACCAGTAGTCGTGAACCGGCACAACAAACGTGGCCCTGATTGAAGAAAATGCCGTTGATAATCCCTTCTACAGCCTGATCGACCGCGCAATCCTCGAACAGGATATTGGCTGCCTTCCCCCCCAATTCGAGTGTAT
>Ga0315900_10008045_pt1 | contig 13659 bp, 8 predicted proteins | sample LakEriMetagenome_FD_203521 | JGI IMG/M metagenome (GOLD analysis project Ga0315900, IMG submission 203521) | Freshwater fungal communities from buoy surface, Lake Erie, Ohio, United States - Buoy 12 MA114 | ecosystem: Environmental > Aquatic > Freshwater > Lake > Lake biofilm | place: USA: Lake...
CTCCATCAGATAAGCGGCCCACATCTGCTGCATCAGGTCGGGGAAGCCCGGCTCAAAGATGCCGCCGGTCACGGTCTTGAAAGGCATGGCAAAGCCGAGGTCGGTCTGCTTCCAGAACTGCTCCTTGCCGCCTTCGAACAGCCACAGCGTCTTCGGCTCCTTGGTGGAGTAGCGGGCGCCGCCCTCGGTGCCGAGCACTTCCAGGAACCAGGTGTTGGTCTCTCCGGGGGCCAGGCGCTTCATCTCAAGGCGCATCGGCACCTCCTGGCCGTCGATGCGGGTCCAGCAGTGCAGCAGGGCGTTGTCCCAGGTGTCGCAGTCCGCCATGCCGCCCTTGCCGTCCGGCCGCTGCGGGAAGCCCTTCTGCAACTGGGCGAACAGATGGCTGGGCCGCCAGCCGCAGCGCAGCGGGATGTGGCAGGCATGCATGCCGAGGTCGCCGAGCACGCCGATCTCGCCGCAGGTTCTGGAGAAGCGCTTCCAGTTGGCGGGCTTGGTCGCATCAAGGTCGCTGCTGTGATGGAAGCCGGAGCGGATTTCCAGGATGCGGCCGATCTTCCCGGAGGTGGCGGCGGCGATGACGCGCTGGGCACCGGGGAAGAAGGGAAACTCCGAGGAGCAGCGCACAAAGCGGCCCGACTTGCGGCAGGCCTCCAGGATGTTGCGGGCCGAGGCGAGATCGATGCCGAAGGGCTTCTCCGCGAACAGATCTTTGCCGGCCGCGAGAACGTCCAGGTAGATCTTTTCGTGCAGGTTGTGAGGGACGGCCACATACACGACATCGACCGCCGGATTGGCCAGGAGCTCATGGTAGTCGGCCGTGAGCTGATTGCATCCCGGGATGCGGCGGAACCATTCACGCACCGGCTCCACCAGGTCGGCCACGGCGACGAGCTCAGGCTGGACGTCCACGTCCGTGAGGGCGCACCAGCGCATGAAGGCGCTTGCCATTTCCCGGCCCATGAGGCCGCCGCCGATGATTCCGATGCCGACTTTTTTCATGCAGTGCGATAATTGGTTGAGGGAACCCTCACAGGAGAGAGCCGCGCCCCCGAGGCAACCCGAAAAAGCCGGAGGTGGCTCAGTCCGCCTCACGACGCTTCACCGTGAAGCGCTCGATCCCCTTGCGCATGACCGGCACGTTGAAGTTCACCAGCAGGCCGGCCTTCAGTCCGCCCAGACGCAGCAGCGTCTCCATCTTCTGCCGCTCGGAGGCGGACACCTCCTCGACGGACAGCACCTGGACCAGCAGCGTGTCCTCGATGACCAGGTCCAGCCGGGCCGCGTTTCTGACGACCTGCCCCTGATACTCGAAACTCAAAGGCTCCCCGCGGCGCATCGACAGCTCCAGGCTGCGCAACTCCAGGGTCAGGCACTCCTCATAGGCCTCACGCAGAAGCCCGGGACCTAACGAACGATGCACGTTCATGCAGGCCCCGGCGACCAGGTGAGGCAGGTCGTCGGTGATCATGACCTGCGGGGCCTGCGGCGCGAAAGGAAGCCCAGAGACGACAGTGAAAAAAGCAGCACGGAGGAAGGTTCGGGCACGGGCTGGAAGAAATTGGTGGAAATGTAACCGGCCACGTTCTCACCGAGGATGGCACCATCGATGTTGTCGCTCATCCAGTGGATGCCGCCATAGATCCGGCTCATGCCCGCCTCATCGGCGGCCTCGCTGAAGCTGCTGTAGCTGCGTGACGTGCCGACGGCAAGGAAGGGGGACTCCGTGTCCGTGGTGAAGGCGATGTCATCGGTTCCAAAAAAGGCCGCCAGGACGGCGGCTCCGGCCATGCTGAAGGCGCTGTGGCCGCTGGTGTAGGAGCCGAATGAGGGCGTGGGGATCAAAGGAGTCCACAAGGCGTCCTGAAGGGTGTCCGCATTGCCGTCCGTGTCCGCCGTGTTGATCGCCTGCATCGGGCGCCAGTTGTCGAAGAAAACCTTGGCCTCCCAGGTCGCGATTCCCACATCCGCCTCAGCAAGGTTGAGCATGGCGAACAGACGGGCGTTGTCCTCGACACCGAGCCCCATGGACATGGAGATGGACTGGGCGATGCGGTTCCAGTGCCCCGGGGGTGAGGCGGTTCCGGGACCATCCACCCAGAAATAGGCGATCTGGGTCTGGTCGGCAGTCCTGGTCGCGCTGCTGGCTCCGCCGAGCGCCTTCACTTGGTTAAACTCCTCCGTGTAGGCGTTGCTCTGCACCCAGGCCTGGTAGTCACCGTTGAACGGAACATAGCTCACCGAGCGGTCCATGCTGGTGCCCATGTTCATACCCTGGGGGCGGAACTGGCTGGTGGAGGTCATGGCAAAGGGCGTGAGATCTGCCCACTGGGACTTGAGGAAGGTTCCACTGGATGCCCCCCAAGCCCCCGCAGTGCTGCCCGGCTGCCAGCGTCCAACGCTTCCAATTGGCTGCGGAGCATAGGTCGCGGTGGCATTCCAGCCATCACCGGTTCTGGCGCTGACCATCGCATTGGCCGCCGCCATGCCCACCTCCATTCCCCGGGTTTTGGCGGCACTGTCGGCAATGCCCGCCATCTGGTTGTTGTAGAGGTTGGTGAACCCTGCCAGGTAGCTGTTTCCGGCCCCGTAATAATCCGTGTAAACACTGGTCAGCACATTGTAGGCAGCCGTGGCCGCAGCCGCTGAAACATCAACGCCAGCCCCTGACGTCGTCGGGTCGAAATAGCCCAGGTAGGAGCTGTAATTGCGATTGACCGAATTCACGGCATCAAACATGGCCCCGCCCAGCATTCCCATCGTTCTCGAGTTGGCAGGAGGCGTCGCCGAAGAGCCCTCCGCCGCAAAAGTCTGCCGGAGCAACTGGTTCCACTCGATGACAACATCCGCCTTGAGAGAGCCACAGCAGACGGCCAAAAGCAGGGTCCAGGCAAGGTTGCAGATGGGGTTAGAGGCTGGCTTCATGACCTTGTTTGAATAATTATTATATTATTCATAAAATTTGGCAATCTATTTTAACTTTTACAAACAATCAGCCAATCCCCCATACTCCGCCCTGCCTTATTCCGGCATCAACCCAAGGCAAAGAATGCTTGCCGCAGCGCGTAGTTCTCACTCAGAATTTTCAATCCTATGGAAAAAAACCCCGCCACTTCGTCGCGCCGCGATTTCATCAAGACCGCCACCCAGGCCACCGCAGGTCTGTCCGTCCTCTCGGGCATCCACATCCCCTATGTCCATGCCCAGGGAGATGACACCATCAACGTCGCCCTCGTCGGCTGCGGCGGTCGTGGCACGGGAGCCGCCAGCAACATGATGGGCGTCAAGCAGCGCACCCGCCTCATCGCCATGGCGGACGTCCAGGAAAACCGCCTTGAAGCCAGCTTCAACGGCTTGAGCGCCAAGCATCCAGATCGTTTCTCAGTATCCGCCGACTCCAAGTTCATCGGCTTCGACGCCTACAAGAAGGCGATCGACATGCTGCGTCCGAACGACATCGTCATCATGGCCACGCCACCCGCCTTCCGCTGGGTGCAGTTCCAGTATGCCATTGAAAAAGGCGTCAATGTTTTCATGGAAAAGCCGATCTGCGTCGACGCCCCCAGCGGCAGGCGCATGCTTGAACTCGGCAAAAAGGCCGCCGAGAAGAACCTGAAGGTTGGCGTGGGCCTCATGTGCCGCCACTGCCGTGTCCGCGGTGAACTCTTTGACCGCATCCAGCAGGGTGAGATCGGCGACATCATCCTGGGTCGCGCCTACCGCCTCCAGGGCCCTGTCGGCACCTGCTTCACCAAGCCGCGCGACGCCAGCACGGATCCGAACGAGCTGATCTACCAGATCAAGAACTTCCACAGCTTCCTGTGGGCCTCCGGCGGTGCGTTCAGCGACTTCAACATCCACAACATCGACGAGATCTGCTGGATGAAAAACGACTTCCCGATCGAGGCCAAGGCCACCGGCGGCCGCACCGAACGCGGCGACTATGTCGACCAGAACTTCGACCATTACAGCGTCGAGTACACCTTCCGTGACGGCAGCAAATTCTGGCTGGAAGGCCGCAACGCCATGAAGACCCACAACGAGTTTGCCAGCTACGTGCATGGCAGCAAGGGCATGGCCATCATCTCCACCGCCGGCCACTTCCCTTCCAAGGCCATGACCTTCAAGGGCCAGAACAAGAGCGCCAAGGACATCATCTGGCGCGGCAAGCAGCCGGAGCCGAATCCGTATGACCTCGAGTGGCAGGACCTTGTGGACGCCATCCACAACAACAAGCCCTACAGCGAGGTCGAGCGCGGCGCGATGGCCAGCCTCGTCACCGTCATGGGCCGCATGAGCGCACACACCGGCCAGCTCGTCACCTTTGACCAGCTCATGGCACACGATCATGAGTTCGCCCCGAACGTGGACAAGCTGACCCTGGACGGCGCAGCCCCGCTGGTGGCCGACAAGAACGGCAAGTATCCCATCCCCTATCCGGGCGCCCACGGCCTCTACGAATACGTTGTCGACAAGGCCTGATCCGCTTACTTCCCCGCCCCGAACCACAGGCTCATGGAGCGTCCGGAATAACCGGTCATCTCCAGATATCCCCGGCCTGTGACGGGGCGGCCTTCCACGGTTCCTTCGTAGTTCACCGCGCCTTCCCAATACCCCAGACCGGGTGTGGAGGACGCGGTGAATTCCTGTCCGTCCATGGCGGCGCGGCAGAGAAGGTGAATCCGTTGACCCGGCATTTCAATGCGCCATTCCACGGGGTAGGTGGCACCCGTCGGCGACTTCCAGCCCCTGCCGGGAACCAGCGTGAAATCGGTGCTCGCAAGCGGCAGAACGCTTCCGTTCTGCCTGATCCAGGTTCCGGCGTTCGAGCCTGGTGCCGCCCCTCGAAGCTGAAACAGCATGAGCTCACTGCCATCACTCAGCTGCACACTGAACCAGTCCCAGCCCTGGGTGCCCTTTTCCAGAAAGCTCGTGCCAAACTCATGATCCATCCAGCTATCGCCGCTGACAGCGAACTCCTTCCCTCCCAGGACAATCTTTCCCCGGGTGGGCATTCGCACCAAGGAATAGTAGTGGCTCGCATTGCCCGCGCTTTCCCCCTTCTGACTGATGCCATCACGCCCATGCACCACGGCGGCACCGCCAGGCTCCAGCGCCAGATCGATCGAGAATTCACGCTCAGAGGCCTGAAGCCGCATGGCGCCATCGCCAGCCATCGTCACCTGCCAGTCCTCGTTCCAGACACGCTTCTGGGTGGCCCCGGCCAAGCCCGGGCCGGCGCGGTTCAGGCGGTCGGCGTGAAGATAAGCGCCGCCATCGACATCACTGACCGCGAAGTGGGCCATCCATACATCTCGCAGGGCCCAGGGTGATTGACTGGCAGGACGTGAAGCCGCGCCTATGCGAAAGAAGGTGAGCTGGTAGCCGAACCTTCGCTGCGAGGCATCCGTCAGGTTGCCGGTGAAATACCACCACTCGATCTTGTGCTCCGGATGCGATCCGTGATCCCGGGGAAATTCATAGCGATAGCCTGGCTGCGCAGGCTTCCAATCGTCCTCGGCCGAGGCTCCTGGCAGCCACCCGAAAGTGAGCAGCGCCGCCGCCACCAGCACCTGCCTGCGCGTCACTCTCCAGGCTGGCCAGAGGCCCGCCAGCATGGTCGAAGCCAGGGTGAGGATCGTTGAGCCGACGAGAAACCACCAGGGTGCATGAAAGCGAATGCTCCAGCCGAAGCTCTGCGGGTTGATCACCCAGATGAGAACCAGCGACAGCAGAACACCCACGGCAAGACCAAGCACCTGGCTGACCAGGCCAAGCAGGCCCGACTCGATGACAATCGTGCGCCTGACCTGGCCGGCGTCCGCCCCGGCGATTCGCAGCAGCCGGATCTCATCCTGACGTTCAAGAACCAGGGTCAGCATCGTTGCCGCCACACCCGCCATGGCGACCAGCACCGCGATGATCTCCAGCGCCCAGGTGATGGCGAAGGTGCTGTCAAAGATCCTCAGGATCTCCGCACGCAGTCCGCTGTTGGTGAACAGGGAGACCAGGCTCCTGCCTTCGAGCATCCGCAGCATTTCAGCCCGGGTCTTCTCGGGAACAGAACCCGGCTTCAAATGCACGGCCAGATGGGTCGGTCGGCTGCTGCCGAACCATTTTTCAAACTCACGCCGGTCCATCATGACCGTGCCACCGTCACTGGAATAGTCGTAGAACTGCGCGGCGATGCCAAACTCATGCGGTCCCCGGGGTGTCGTGAGCTTCAGCACGCCGCCCTCCCTGGCTCCAAAGCGGAGCGCGAAACTTTCGGAAACCAGCACCTGCCCCCCGTCACGGGCCGTTTGCAGGATCATTGCCGCATCGCCCGCCGTCTTGAAGGCCATCCTGCCGTGATTCATCCGCTGATCGAAATCGACGGTCACCAGCTTCACCAGGCGGCCTTCATGGGGCAGGTCCAGCGAACTGTGACCGTCCAGGGAAAGCACCGCCGGATGCGAGCGCAGAATGCCCAGGGTCTCCTCCGAAAATGTCGGCGCGTTCCTGCTGCGCGGCGGTGTTCCAGGCCTGGCGTAAAGATCCGCGCCCATCGTCTCCTCGACCCAGGTGACCACGGTCTGACGAAAGCTGCCCACCATGACCGCGATGGCCGCCGTCAGCGCCAGGGCCACCGTGAGCGCCGCGACGGAGATCGAAAGCCGCCCCGTGGAAGCCCGGATCTGGGACGCCGCCAGACGCCCTTCAATGCCCAGCCACCGGCCTAACCAAGGACGCAACAAAGCTGATGTCCGGCGTAGAGTCGCAGGCACCGCCAGAGCTGCGGCCAGAATGGCGCAGAGGGAGGAGAAATGCCCCCACAACGGCAGGCCGTTCACCGGCGGCTGCAGGGCCGCAATCCAGCCTGCGGCAAGGCAGGCCAGGGATGCCACCAGCAGCCTCCCTGCTTTTCCACCCCCGGAGCCTCCAGATCCCATGGGTTCCCGGACCTGCCCCCGGATCGCCTCCACCGGCGAAACCCGCGCCGCCTCGGCCGCAGGCAGTGCGGCAGCCCCCAGCGAGAGCGGCACGGCGATGCCTAGCGCCGCCAGCCAGTGCCAAAGAGCGAGTGGCGGCACGGTTGCGGCGGTGGCAACATACAGCGTGTCCACCGTAGCCGAAGTCAGCGCGATGGCTCCCTCGGCCAGCATCCTGGCCACAGGCACTCCCAGCAGCGCGCCCAAAACCCCGAGCAGGAACGCCTCTCCCATGAACAGCATCAACACCTGCCGACGCGTCACCCCCAGGGTTCGCATCATGCCGATCTCCGAACGGCGGGTCATGACTGAAACCGAGATCGTGTTGTAGATCAGGAAAAGACCGACCACGAGGGCGATGCCCGAAAGCATGGCCAGGTTGAAGTGAAAGGCGGCAAGCATCTTCTCCACGGCTGAAGTCCGGCGCTGCGGCCTCTGCACGCTCAAACCATCCGGCAGGCGGCGGCGCACCGCTGACTCCGCAACCTCCACCGACACCCCGTCATGCAAACGCAGCTCCAGCCGGTCGATCCTTCCGGCACGATCCAAAAGCATCTGGGCGTGGGCGATGTCCATCACCGCGAGCGACTGGCGAGCAAGCGCCCTGGCATCCTCCTTGGCGGCCCCCAGCACGGCGGCAACTTTCACCCGCCTGCGTCGATCCCCCACGAGCACCTCGAAAACGTCCCCCTCCTTCAAACCGTTTCCATCCGCCAGCGCCTGGGTGATGATCATCGCCCCTGGCTCACCGAGGAATTTCATCAGGTCCAGACCGGACGACATTTTGGCCTCATTCGTCAGAGCATAGTCCCTCAAGGCTGGATCACGCAGGGCATCGATGCCGATGAGCCTCAGCGTCTCCTGTCCGACCGGACTCACCGCAACCACATCCGCCTCCATCAGGGGCGCCGCGATGCCGTATTCGCGCAGCCAGGCCAGCGAAGGAAGCAGCTTCTCATCGATGCCCAGCGGCGCACATTGGATTTCCAAAGCCGCCTTCCCTGAGACGGCGTCCAAAGCGGCGCTGAAACCGCGAATCGCGCCCTGGTTGGCAAGCTGGATCGCCAGCATGACCGCAATGCCAAGCGTCACGCCAAGCATCGTGACCAGGGCGCGCAGACGCTGCTTGAGCATGGGTCGGAGGATGAGCCGGCGGAAAAGCATGACCATTAGGCAGGTTCCACCATCCGTCCGTCCTTCATGACCAGGATTTTCCCCGCGGCCGATGCAACTCCGGCATCATGGGTGGCCATGAGAACCGCCACGCCAAGCTCCCGGTTCAGCTCCTGAAGCAGTTCAAGCACGCGCCTGCCGTTGGTGCTGTCCAGGCTGCCCGTGGGCTCGTCCGCAATCAGCAGTCCTGGCTTGTGAATCACCGCCCGGGCCAGGGCAGCCCGCTGTGCCTCCCCTCCCGAAATCTGGCCGGGCAGATGATCCAGGCGATGGGCGATGCCAACGCGCTCCGCCAGCTGCGCAGCACGCTCAAAGGCTTCGGGCTCCGGCATCCGCGCAAGCAGCAGGGGCATGGCGATATTTTCACGCACGCTCAGGGTCGGCAGCAGGTTGAAGAACTGAAAGACAAAGCCGATTTTCTCCCGCCGCAGCCGGGTCAGGGCGGCATCATCCATCGTCCTCACCTCCATGCCATCCAGCCGGAGCTCACCGCCGTCAGCGCGGTCCATGGCGCCGCAGATCTGCAGCAAAGTCGACTTCCCGCATCCAGACGGCCCCGTCAGTGCAATGAAGTCAGCACGCTCCAACTTCAGGCTCACCCCCCTCAAGGCTGCCACCGGAGAGGCGTCGAGCTGATAATTACGGGTGATGTCGGAAGCTTCGAGCAAAGGCACGTCCAACTATACGGCAACCGACGTGACACGGAAGCAATGAGTCAAAGAAGCCGGCCGGGCTTCGCCTCAGGCCAGACCCAGGAATCGATCCCGGCCAAGCGCCAGAGCCTCGATCTTGCGGTCGGCGATGCTGCGCTTCAGCATCCAGAAGCCGCAGTCCGGATGAATGAACTTCACCCTGCCCGCGCCCAGGACCTGCTCGGCCGTTTCAATGCGGCGAGCGATCTCATCCGCCGTCTCAACGTGGTTCACCTTGATGTCCACCACGCCGATGCCCGCGCCAATCCTGGGATCCAGATCCTTCAAGGCGTCCAGGTCCGCCGCCGGCCGATGGGCAAGCTCAAGCACCAGATGATCGGCATGCAGGCTGTTCAGGAACTCCACCAGCACCGACCATTCGCCGCGCTGAATGGTCTGCCCGCCATAATTGCCAAAGCAGAAATGCACCGCCTTCATCCCCTTGACGGCATCCAGCACGCGGTTGATCGCACGCGCGGCCAGCGGTGCGTCCGCCGGATTGCCGGGAATGTTCGCCTCATCCACCTGAACGCAGGCGCAGTCCAGGCAGGCGGCCTGGGCCGCAAGAGCATCGGCCACGGCGAGCGTCAGCGCTTCAAAATCGCGGTAGTGCTCATCCAGGAGCGTGCGGGCCAGCATGTAAGGGCTGGTGAGAGTGAACTTGAAATCGCCCCCGGCCACCTTCGCCGCCCGCGCACAGTCCTCGGGCAGATTGAGCACGCCTTCCGTCACAGGCCCCCTCACCACGGCGGCAGGCTTCGCGCGGAAACCCATTTCCTGACGGGCCCGAAAGCGGGCCGTGTCCTCCCGGCCGACCCTGGCGTCACATCCGCCCAGCTTGTGGACGAAGTATTCAATCATGCCGTTGGTGTCCGGGTGATTGACATCAAAACGGTAAAGCTCGCCATCCGTGGGCAGGTCAACTCCCGCCTGCCGCTGAGCGGAAAAAATCATGCGCGTGGCATCGACCACCGCCTGCTCGCTCGGCAGGGCGGCAAGCCAGTCAGGAACGGGATAGGAGCCAACCGTGGTGGTGAGGATGCTGGGCGTGCACATGCCTCTTGTTAAATCATTCCCGCATTTCATGGCGAGCCTGTGCGCCGATTTTCCAAACCCGGGGCGGCTTGCTGCAAGCAGCCCGGAAGCACCTGCAAGCGGGTCACTCCGCCGCCCCCCGCACTGGCCAGCTTTGACATCATCCTCCAGCCCTCCAACCTGGGGTCATGTCCGACGCCACCGCCCCCCTCCTCCGCACACCTCTTCACGAAGCCCATCTCGCCCTCGGCGCCCGCATGGTGCCTTTCGCCGGCTGGGAGATGCCGGTGCAGTATTCGGGAATCGTCCAGGAGCACCAGGCTGTGCGCAAGGCGGCAGGCGTCTTCGACATCTCGCACATGGGGCAGTTCATCGTCAGCGGCCACGGCGCCGCGGCTTTTCTCAACCGCGCCCTGACCAATGATGTGACCCGGCTCGAGGTCGGCCAGGGCCAGTACTCCCTGATGCTCAACGACGAAGGCGGGGTCATCGATGACCTGATCCTCTACCGCACCAGCGCCCGGGAATACTTTCTGGTCGTCAATGCCTCCATGATCTGCGCGGACTGGTCGCACCTGAAGGGCCTGCTTTCCCCGGACGATGACGTGCAGATGGCCGACCTGAGCGCCCGGACTGCCGGACTGGCCATCCAGGGGCCGCGCAGCCGGGCCGTTTTTGAAAAGATCTTCGGCCCCGACGCCCCCTTCCCGCCCCATAACAGCATCTTTGTCTCCGCCGACACAGGCGGCTTCATGTGGCTCTGCGGCACCGGCTACACGGGCGAGGAGGGCTTCGAGCTCTTCCTGCCCAACGAAAAGGCCGTCGCTTCTTTCGAACAGTTTGTGGCCGCCGTTCGTGAAGAGGGTGGCAACGTCTGCGGCCTTGGCGCCCGCGACACCCTGCGCCTGGAGATGGGCTACCCCCTGAACGGCAACGACCTCGCCCCCGACAAGACCCCGCTGCAGGCCGGACTGGGCTTCTTCGTGGCCATGGACAAGCCGGACTTTGTCGGCAGGGCCGTGCTCGAGGCCCAGAAGGCCTCCGGCCTGCCAAGCAGGCTCGCCGGATTCAGGATGACAGGCACATCCCCGCCTCCACGTCCACACTACCCGGTGCTTTTCAACGGCACCGTCGTCAGCGAGGTCGCCAGCGGCACCCAGTCACCCAGCCTCGGCCTCGGCATCGGCATGGCCTATGTCCCCACGGAAGCCTCCAAACCCGGCAGCCAATTGGAAATCGAAATCCGCGGTCGCCGCTTCCCGGCGGAAGTCGTGAAGAAACCCTTCTACCACCACGAAAGCTGAAGCCTTCACCTCAGGCAAAAGCCATTCATCAGCCCCATCTGAGTCATCTGCGCCATCTGCGGATCCTATGTCACCTCCTCTATCTTCCCTGCTGTTTCTGACGCTTCTTGGTGGAGCCGTTGCCGCCGAACCCGAGTTTCCGCTCACCGCCGACTCCATGCCCCAGGCCGGAGCTCCCAAGGGCACGATGATCAAGGACAGCTTCAAGGCAGAGCAGGACAGCATGTTTCCAGGCACCGAAAGAGAGTATCAGATCTATGTCCCCCCGGGGCATGACAAGTCGAAGCCCGCCGCCTTCATGGTCTTCCAGGATGGCGTGATCTACCAGGCCCCTGTCGTCTTTGACAACCTTATCGCCAAACAGGACATCCCGCCTCTTGTCGGCATCTTCATCAAGCCGGGAGTGGTGCCGGCGGCAGGTGATAACGCCCTGCCAAGGTTCAATCGCAGCCATGAGTACGACAGCATCACCCCAACCTTCTCTGGATTCCTGATCGACGAGTTCCTCCCTGCCATCGAGGCCAGGCATGGCCTGCGGTTGAGCAAGAATCCCAACCAGGCCGCCATCGCCGGCAACAGCAGCGGCGGCATCTGCGCCTTCATGACCGCCTGGCACCGGCCCGACCGCTTTCGCCGGGTCTTCACCGGCGTCGGCACCTACGTCGGCATCCACGGCGCGGACCGCCTGCCCGTGCTTGTGCGCAAAATGGAGCCGAAGCCGCTGCGTATCTTCCTCCAGAGCGGCACCGGCGACAACAACCTCTACTGCGGCGACTGGTGGATGGCGAACCAGATGATGGAACGCAGCCTCGCCTGGGCCGGCTATGACGTGAACCACGCCTGGGGCGAGGGCGGACATAACCAAAAGCACGCTTCACAGGTCTTTCCCGAAGTCATGCGCTGGCTCTGGCGGGACTGGCGGACGACGATGGAGGTGAGGGCAAATCCATGGGGAGCATCGAAGTGGCGGGGGTATGAAGCGCTGGGCTTGGGAGCCTGGCAAAAATCCACGCTGGGCCCCGCATCCCGCCTGCAAGTGAACGCAGAAGGCGTGGTGTCCGCATCTCCGGAGCCGAACGCCAGGTCGGTCAACCAGGCGGGCGTCCGTTTTGACCGGCCGGCAGGCCTGCCCGAAGGAACCGTCACAACCCTGTCCCCGGACCAGACCCAGCTTTATGCCACGCAGCCGCAAACCAACTATCTGATCATCGCAAGGACGTCTCCGGATGGCGGGATCAGCCTGCCGCAGCCTTATGTCCAGCTCGAACCGGCGCCATCCGACAGCAGCCGGGAACTGGCCGAAGCCTCGGGTCTTTGCGTGGACGTCAACGGCTGGCTCTACGCCGCCACCTGCCTGGGCATCCAGGTCTGCGACCAGGCAGGCCGCGTGAACTTCATCCTTCCCACCCCTGAGCGCCCTCTGGATGTCTGCTTTGGCGGCCCAGGCCTCTCCGAACTTCATGTCGCCTGCGGAAAAACAACGTACCGCCGCCAGACCACGACAAAAGGCGTGGTGACGGACCATCAACCCGCTGTCAAACCACCGCCGCCCAAGCTGTAAAGCGGCCGCCCCCCGGACAGAACTGCTGAACTCGCGGCTTTTCACCAACCGCCGCCCATGCCATGTCTTGCGCGTGGCCTCTCCGTTTTTCACCTTCGATCAGCTCCATGACTTTCCCGCCCTCACCCCTCCCGCACGACTGGCGGTGATTGGCGACCCGATCGCCCATTCCAAGTCGCCTCAGATGCACAACCCCGCCCTCATGGCGAGGGGCGTCGACGCACAGTATGTCAGGGTTCAGGTGCCCGTGGGCCATGTGAAGGAGGCCTTCGGGCTCTTCGCCAGGCAGGGATTCATCGGGGTCAACATCACCATCCCGCACAAGTTCGAAGCTCTCGATGCCGTCGATGTCGTCGATCCCCTGGCCGCCCGCCTTGGAGCCGTCAACACACTGGCGATCCGCGAAGGCCGCCTTTGGGGTTATAACACCGACGGCCCAGGCTTCCTTCGCAGCGTCAGGGAGGCCTTTGGAAAGGAGGTCGGGGATCTGCGAGTGCTGATCCTCGGGGCGGGCGGTGGCGCCGGACGGGCCGTGGCGGTGCAGTGCGTGCTCGCAGGCGGCCGTCATCTGCTTCTTGCCAATCGCACGGAATCCAAGCTGGGCCCCCTGCTGGATGAACTCAGGTCACTCACCACCGAAGCGGTCGTGCTGGACACCTGCAGCCTGGATCACGAGCATCTGGCGGCAGGCCTTGCCGAAGTCGACCTTGTCGTCAACGCCACCTCGGTCGGCATGAAGGCTGGAGATGAACCACTGCTGCCCCAGGGCTGCCTTGAAAGCCGACACCTTGTCCATGACATGGTCTATCGCGCAGACGGTCCGACCGACCTCATCCGGCAGGCGAATCAGGTTGGTGCCAGGCATGCCGACGGCATGAGCCTGCTGCTGCACCAGGGCGCGATTTCATTTGAACACTGGTTTG